>Ga0209839_10000032_pt1 | contig 52566 bp, 46 predicted proteins | sample OrgsoiDNA2013050_FD_185800 | JGI IMG/M metagenome (GOLD analysis project Ga0209839, IMG submission 185800) | Permafrost soil microbial communities from the Arctic, to analyse light accelerated degradation of dissolved organic matter (DOM) -... | ecosystem: Environmental > Terrestrial > Soil >... | reverse complement strand
CGTCGGGCACATCGCCTCCTAGTCTGAGTGTTTTACAACACTCAGACTAGGCCTGCGGCCAGCCACAACCCAGAACCCCTACGAAATTGACGTGCACCCACGCACGCTCAAGCGATGTTATCTCTGTCATAAGGCTCATCTATGATGAGCGCGCCTGTATTTTCACGCCGCCGGTGACGGCCGCGCCTAGCCCTTTCGGCCGACGCCGGCGTAGCCGAAGTAGAGGGGCACGCTCGCCACCGCGCTGGTCTCCTCGCCGGGGTCGGGGCGCCATTGGGGCGAGAGGACGATTCCGGGCGGGACGATCGACGTGCCGTCGAAGAACGCCGTGATCTGGGCGCGTGATCGCGGGATGAGCGGCTGGACCGCGCTGCTGTAGATCTCGCGAGCGCGAGCCTCGTCCGCCCGGACGCTGTCACTCGTGTGATGCAGGATGACGAGATAGCTGCCCGGCGCCACGGCGCTCAGGTAGCTGCCGACGATGCCGGCGGCGAAATCGTCACCCGGGATGAAGTGCAGGACGGCGTTGAGGATGACGGCGACGGGACGGGCGAAGTCGATAACGGCCCGGATGGCGGGGCTGGCGCACACCGCCGCCGGGTCGCGCAGGTCACCCTGGATACAGGTGGCGTTCCTGGCGCCGCGCAGGATCGTCCGGGAATGCGCGACGGCGACCGGGTCGATGTCCACATAGGCGACGCGCGCCGCCGGGTTGGCCGTTTCGGCGATCTCGTGCACGTTGCGCACGGTAGGGATTCCGCTGCCGAGGTCCAGGAACTGATCGATGCCCTGCTCAGCGGCCAGGAAGCGGGTCGCGCGGCGGACGAACGCGCGGGCGGCGCCGAGCACCCGCGGGAGCGCGGGAAACGCGGCGATCATGTCCTGGGCGGCATGGCGGTCGGCCGCGAAGTTGTGGGTCCCGCCGAGCATGTAGTCGTAGATGCGCGCCGGGGTCGGGGTATTCGGGTCAAGGCGCGGCAGGTTGCCGGAGACTGTCACGGCTCGGCGATGCTCCTTCCAGGTCGGATGACGGTGCCCCAGTAAGGCCGGCGGGGGTCAGGCCCGGGTCACGGACCTCGAACCACACGGTCTTGCCGAGCAACCGGCGGCGGACGCCCCAGTCATCGGCCAGCGCCGCGACAATGACCATGCCGCGCCCTTCCTCCAGTTCCGGCCACCACCCGGTCAGCCGCCGCGGCCGCCGCCAGCTAGCATCGCGGACGTGACAGCGTACGGCTCCGCGCAGGACCTGCACGGTGACCGTGACCCGGCCCCGGCCGTGCCGGACGGCATTAGCCGCGACCTCCGCGAAGACCGACTCGGCGGCCGCCGCGGTGTCGTCGTGCCAGTCCTGCAGGCACCAGCGGAACCAGTGCCGTGCCCGGCGGACCTCCCGAGCCCGCGGTCGGATCCTTAAACGCAGCAACGAGGCGCGATGAGTCCGTCCACCCGCCTGGGAGGCGTGCTCAGCCTGGGTCATATCCTGCCTGCCGTTGTCCTGTATGCCCGCCCTGGCCAGGGCAGAGAACGGGCGTAAACGGTCATCACGGTCACCTTGCCGTAGAATTTCCATCTGCGCAAGTATCAGGTTAGGGATTGTCCAGATAGATTTTCTTTCCACTGACGTGTTGATCGGCGCCGGACCCGACAGCATGCTGGGGATCAGCTCGGCGGAGGGTGGCAAGAGATTGGAAGAGCGCTCCAGCCCGGTGCTGCTGCGCTGGGTTCTGGGCGAATGGCTGCGCGAGATCCGCGACGCCTGCGGCCTCACGGGCTCGGAGGTCGCTCGGCGGCTTGGCTGGGCGCCGTCGAAGGTATCCAGGATCGAGAACCATGAGGGCGTCTCGCCCGGCGATGTCCGCGAACTGCTGGACAGCTACGGGATCACTAATCCTGATGACGTCCGCCCGCTGGTGGAGATGGCCCGGCACGCCCATCAGCGCGGCTGGTGGCAGGGCTACGGAGATGTCCTGCCGCCCTGGTTCGCGACGTTCGTCGGCCTGGAAACCGGTGCCGCCGAGGAGCGCGATTACAAGGGCGCGCTGGTGACCGGCCTGCTGCAGACCCCCGGTTACGCTCGCGCCGTCATGGGCGCGGCTGTTCCCGGCGGGCCGCCGCCGCCGGGCGAGCTCGAGCGGCTGATCGCTCTCCGGCTCGAGCGCCAGCAGTTGCTGCACCACTCCGCGGATGCCCTCAAGCTGTGGGCAGTGATGGACGAGGCCGTGCTGCGCCGGCGCGTCGGCGGGGCCGCGGTCATGCGGCACCAGCTCCGTCACCTGGCCGACTTGTCCGAGGCGCCGAACATCACCGTCCAGGTCCTGCCCGAGGACCAGGTGCACCCCGCACTGGAATTCCCGTTCTGCATGCTGCTGTTCCGCGATCACCAGCGCCTGCCCGGGCTCGTCTACCTGGAGAACTTCCGCAAGACCCTGCATCTGGAAGACGGCGAGGACATGAAGTACTACTCTGCGGCGTTCGACGGGCTGACCCGCGTCGCGCTCAGCCCGAGCCAGTCCAGGGACCTCGTGCGCGAGCACATGAGGGCACTCGGTGAGTGAGCCCGGCGCCGCGGCCACGCCGCCCCGGCGTCAGTGGCGCCGGAGCCGTCATTCCGGGAGCACGGGCGGCCAGTGCGTGGAAGTCACCGCCGACGGCGACGGCCGGGTGCGCATCCGCGACTCCAAGGACCCGGACGGCCCGCAGATAGTGGTCAGCGCCGGCTGCTGGCTGCGCTGCCTGCCCGCTCTCAGCTCCGGCCAGGGCCGGGCCGGAGACTGCCTCGTGACGCACGCCGAACAGGGCTGGGTGCTCCTGCGGCACGCACCAGACTCAGCCGGCCCCGTGCTGCGGTTTACTCCGCGGGAGTGGGAGGTATTCGGCCGCGGCGCGAGCGACGGCGAGTTCGACCTCACCGCCGCTGGCACGCTTCGCCCCGTGGCCCCGCCTGCGACGCGCTTAGCGGGCCGCGGCCATCACCTGTCCGGTGGCCAGCACGCTCTAGGCCGGCCCGGCCGCCCGGATGGCCGCTGGCGTCAGGGCCGCCATCGCCGCGATGACGGGTTCCGGACCCGGGCGGGCGGTAATGACCCGGACGATGGTCTCGTCCAGCCCCGCGCTCAGGCGGGCGAAGGCGGCCGGCGCCCCTGCGGCCGGGCCAAAGTAGCCCACCGCGTGAAACAGCTCGTCAGGGGCCGCGTCCACCAGCTCCGCGAGCGCCGCTCCCCCGTCGCGCCGGGCTTCGAGCTCACGCAGTGCCCCGTCGAACCCCATCTGGGCGAAAAGCCCGCGGTAGCCGGCCTCGAGCGGGATGCCGGGCCGGCCCATCGCGTAGCTGAGCACCTGCGCGCCGAAGGCCCGCCGGGCCGCGGCGACATCGTCGTCGATGCACACGCGAACATACATGGTCACGGTGATGGCGGCGGGAGAGCGGCCAGCGCGCGCGGCGCCCTGCGCCAGGAACGTCCGGCTGCCGGCGATGCGCTCGGGCGTGGCCCAGTTGAGGAGTGCCCCGTCGGCCACCTCGCCGGCCAGCCGGAGCATCTGCGGGCCGAGGGCGGCCAGGTAGACCGGCGCGGGCGGCAGGTCCCTGACCCCGAGCGAGACCGACCGGAGCGCGAAGGCCGGGCCGTCGGAGGTGACCGTCTCGCCAGCCAGGAGCCGGCGGACCGCCGTCGTGTACTCGCGCATGACGGCGATCGGGCGGTCCGGGAGACCGACCGACGCCCAGAACGACGGTCCGTACCCGCCCGTTCCCAGTCCGAGCACGAAGCGCCCCGCCGACAGCTGAGCCACCGTCGCCGCCTGTACCGCCAGCGCCAGTGGTGTCCACATCCGGGCTGCGGGAACGACGGAGATCCCCGTCCGCAGCGAGGTATCCCCCGACCAGGCAGCGCAGACATGGAATGCGTCGGGCACTCCCCCGGCCGGGGTCCAGAGGCTCTCGAACCCGAGCCGCTCCGCCTCGCGCGCGACTTCCCGCAGCTCGCCGAACGGCAGGCCGAGCCGGGCATCCAGTCCGACGCCGATCACGCCGGCGCGGTCAGGTCAGCGGGACGCAGCCGGAACTGCTGCAGGCGCAGGTTGTGGTACTTCTCAGTCTCGCCGACCCACTCCATGCCGATCCGGCGTACCGTCGCCGTAGCGCGGGTGTTTGCTGGCCGCACGACCGCTATGACCTGCTCGATTCCCTCCGCGAACGCCCATCGCGCCAGTGCGAGCCCGGCCTCCGAGGCGTAGCCATGACCCCACGCGTCCGGGTGCAGCTGCCAGCCGACCTCGAACTCATCGTCGGGCGGCAGCGGCAGCAGGGTGGCCCCGCCGATCAGCGCGCCGTCCTGACGGCTCTCGATGGCCCAGCGGCCAGCCGGCGGCATCATGCGCGCGTCCTCGGCGACCCACTGCTGCAGGACCAGGCGCATGGCCCCGAGGTCGTGGACCCTGTCCATCGCCGGAGCCAGCCACCGGGCGACGTCGTCGAAGCCGTAAGCGCCCAGCGCCGCGGCGGCGTCGTCGACCTTCCAGGGCCGCAGGACAAGGCGCTCCGTTACCAGTTCTTGGGCCATGGGCACACGATAGCCGGGCCGCCGGGTCGTGCCAGCGCACGCGGCGATCACTGCGTACCCTGGCGGACAACGGGCAGTGATGGTGAGGACCAGATGAACCACGTCAGCGCGGTCTCATGAGCATCGCGATTGCGCTGGTCGCCGCCATGCTGGTCGGACTCGGGCTGGTGCTCCAGCAGCACGCCGCGCAGCAGGCACCGACGGCCTACTTCCTGCACCTGCGGCTGATCGCGGAGCTACTGCGCCAGCGCCGCTGGCTGATCGGCATCGCCATCATGGCGGCCGGAGAGATTCTCTCGGCGTGGACGATCGGCAACCTGGACCTCTCGGTAGCCGAGCCGCTGCTGGCGACAGCCCTCATCTTCGCCCTGCTGGTGTCGGTTCCGCTGACCGGCGAACGGCTGCGCAAGTCGGAGATACTCGGCGCGGTCCTGCTCAGCGCGGGGGTCGCCGCGCTGTCCGTCTCGCGATCGGTCAACACCCAGGGAGTCCGCTTCGGGTCGACCGCCTACTGGCCGGCGGCGGCCGCCGTCGGGGTGCTGGCGCTCTGGTTCGTGCGAGCCGGCTGGCGGCGCACGGGCCAGCAGCGCGCCACCCTCACCGGAGTCGCCAGCGGGCTGATCTTCGGCATCTCGGACGCGCTGACCCGCAGCACCCTCCTGATCGTCGGCAGCCGCGGCGTCCTCGCCGTGCTGTCGACCTGGCCTGCTTACTGCCTGGCGGCCGCGAGCCTGCTCGCCCTGTGGCTCATGGAGAGTTCCTTCAACGCGGCCCCGCTGCACGCATCGCTTCCGGCGATCACCGCCGCCGAGCCCGTCGTGGGCATCCTGCTCGGCGTGGTGGTGTTCGGCGACGAGATACGCATCTCGCCCGGAATGATCGCCCTGCAGGCCGTTGGCATCCTCGTGCTCGTCGCGGGCGTGATCCTGGTCGCCCGCGCGCCCGTACTCAGCAACCTGCGGCCCAGCCGCCCGATTCTGCGCCAGCGGCCAGCCCACGGCCCGGCGTCGGCGGAGCCGGAAGCCAGCCGCGAACCGGAGCAGCGGCGGGAAGGCGATGGCAACCGAGCATGTTGACGTCCTGATTGTCGGCGCGGGCCTGTCGGGGGCGTCCGGCCGGACTCGGACATGTTCACCCTCGGCTACTGGTTCCGCCCGTGGACCGAGGCGAAGGCGATCGCCGACGGCACGTCGATCCGCGGCCATCGGCGGAATGAGCCTGGCCGTCGATGGCCCGCGGAACGGCGCCTGCCGGAACCGCGCCCGTTGGCCCCGGCGGCGGGCCCGCGGACTAGAGCCGACCAGGAGGCGACCCGGCAGGCCGGCCAGCTAGCGGCAAGCTTGTTTCCGGGGAGGTCACGCAGGAGCAGGACTAATGACCCTGCGCCCGCCCGCCGAGCCGGTGTTTGATGTAGTCAGCGATCTCGGACGCCGTCGGCTGGCCTGCGCGGCACCGACGCCGCGATACAGGAATGCAATCGAGACGAGGCGGGAAGCGATGACAGAAGACGATCCCGGGCAGCAGGTCGTGGTGGCGGGCGTCGACGGCTCTCCAGAGTCGATCGCGGCGCTACGCTGGGCCAGTCAGTATGCTGCGGCAACGGGCGCGACGGTACGGGTGGTCCGGGCCTGGCACTACCCGTCAGCGGTCGGGCCGGCGCCCGTCGGACTGGCACCGGAAGCGGTCACCAGCGAGGTCGAGCAGCACATCCGCGAGGAGCTGTCCGAGTCTGTCGCCCAGGTGTACCCGGACCAGGCGGCGGCCCGGCTCGAGATCCGGGTGAGCTACGGCCACCCCGCGGAGGTGCTGATCGGCGAGTCGAAAGCGGCCGACCTCCTGGTCGTCGGGCACCGCGGCCATGGCGCCTTTACCGGCATGCTCGTCGGCTCGGTGAGCATCCACTGCGTCACGCATGCATCATGTCCCGTGGTCGTCGTACGCGGTGAGTGACGCGGACGCCCCATGGTGGGAAGACCGTCGCGGACACCCGCTGCCTGAGACCTCCGTAACTGAGACCACGCAAGGAGCTCGATGACGACCACCCGGTCGCAGCCGCTGACCCAGGCCGAGGCCGCCACGATCGACAGCTACTGGCGGGCGGCCAACTACCTGTCCGTGGGCCAGATCTACCTGATGGCCAACGCTCTGCTGACCGAGCCGCTACGGCCCGAGCACATCAAGCCGCGGCTGCTCGGCCACTGGGGAACCAGCCCCGGCCTGAACCTCGTCTGGGCGCACCTGAGCCGCGCGATCACCGTCCACGACCAGTCGATGATGTGCGTGATCGGCCCCGGCCACGGCGGCCCGGCCGCGCTGGCCAACAGCTGGCTCGAGGGCACCTACAGCGAGGTGTACCCGAGCATCTCGCAGGACGCGGCCGGCATGCACCAGCTCTTCCGCCAGTTCTCTTTTCCCGGCGGCGTGCCGAGCCACGTCGCCCCGGAGACGCCGGGCTCGATCCACGAGGGCGGTGAGCTCGGCTACTCGCTCTCGCACGCCCACGGCGCGGCGTTCGACAACCCCGACCTCATCGTGGCCTGCGTCGTCGGCGACGGCGAGGCCGAGACCGGGCCGCTGGCGACGAGCTGGCATGCCAACCGGTTCCTCAACCCGGCACGCGACGGCGCCGTGCTGCCGGTCCTGCACCTGAACGGCTGGAAGATCGCCAATCCCGCCATTCTCGCGCGGATGCCGCAGCCCGAGCTCGACTCCCTGCTGCGGGGCTACGGCTACGAGCCCCGGTACGTCACCGGCCACGAGCCGGCCGCGGTCCATCAGGAGATGGCCGCCGTCCTCGACGAGAGCATCGAGCAGATCCGCGCCATCCAGGGGGCCGCCCGGAGCGGCCGGGGCCGGCCCGGAGCGGGCGAGGACGGGCCGCGGTGGCCGATGATCGTGATGCGCACGCCCAAGGGCTGGACCGGGCCAGCCAAGGTGGACGGCGTACCGGTAGAGGGCACCTGGCGGGCGCACCAGGTGCCACTCGCCGAGGTCCGGACCAACCCGGCGCACTTGCAGCAGCTGGAGGAGTGGCTGCGCTCCTACCGGCCGGAGGAGCTGTTCGACGCCGATGGCAGGCCGCGCAAGGAGCTGCTGGGCTTCGTGCCGGACGGCGGCCGGCGCCTCGGCGCCAGCCCGCACGCGAACGGCGGAGTGCTGCTACGCGACCTGGTGCTGCCGGACTTCCGGGCGTACGCGGTCCCGGTGGAGGTGCCCGGCGCGGCGATGTCCGAGCCCACTCGCGTCCTGGGCGGGATGCTCCGCGACGTGATGCGGCTGAACGAGCCGCACCAGAACTTCCGCATCTTCGGCCCGGACGAGACCGAGTCGAATCGCCTGGGCGCCGTGCTGGAGGTCACCGGCAAGGACTGGCAGGAAGCCGTCATCGACGTCGACCAGCACCTGACCACGGACGGCCGCGTCGTCGAGATGCTGTCCGAGCACACCTGCCAGGGCTGGCTGGAGGGATACCTGCTGACGGGCCGGCACGGCCTCTTCTCCTGCTACGAGGCCTTCATTCACATCATCGACTCGATGTTCAACCAGCACGCCAAGTGGCTCAAGACCAGCCGTCAGCTGCCGTGGCGCCGCCCGGTCGCGTCGCTGAACTACCTGCTGACCTCGCATGTGTGGCGCCAGGACCACAACGGGTTCTCCCACCAGGATCCCGGCTTCATCGACCACGTGATGAACAAGAAGGCCGAGGTGATCCGCGTCTACCTGCCACCGGACGCCAACAGCCTGCTCTCGGTCGCCGACCACTGCCTGCGCAGCCGGGACTACGTCAACGTGATCGTCTCGGGCAAGCAGCCCTCGCCCGACTGGCTGGACATGGACTCCGCCATCCTGCACGCCACCCGTGGCGCCGGGATCTGGGAATGGGCGAGCAGCGACGGCGCCGCCGAGCCCGACGTGGTGCTGGCCTGCGCCGGCGACGTGCCCACCCTGGAGGTGCTCGCGGCGACCGACATCCTGCGCCGGCAGTTGCCGCAACTGCGCGTGCGGGTGGTCAACGTAGTGGACCTGATGCGGCTTCAGCCGGATTCGGAGCATCCGCACGGGATGAGCGACGCGGAGTTCAGCGCGCTGTTCACCACCAGCCGGCCCGTTATCTTCGCCTATCACGGCTACCCGTGGCTGATCCACCGGCTGACCTACAGCCGGGCCGCGCACGACCAGTTCCACGTCCGGGGCTACAAGGAGGAGGGCGCGACCACCACGCCCTTCGACATGGTGGTCATCAACGACATGGACCGGTTCCACCTGGTCATGGACGTGATCGACCGGGTCCCCGGCCTGGCCAATTCCGCGGCGTGGCTACGCCAGCAGATGGTCGATACGCGCGCGCGCCACCATACCTGGACGCGCGAGTACGGGGCGGACCTGCCCGAGGTGCAGGACTGGGTCTGGCCGGGGTCCGCCGGCTCATGACCAGCGTCCTGGTCGTTAACGCGGGATCGAGCAGCCTCAAGGTCAGCGTGCTGAGCGCGGCCGGTGAAGCCGGAGCGACGCTGAGCCTCGATCGCTGGGATGGCAGCCCGGATCACGCCGAACTGCGGGAGTTCCTCCGCGACCAGGCCGGGGTCGGCGGCATCGGCCACCGGGTCGTGCACGGCGGCAGCCGCCTTACCCGCGCGACCGTGATCGACGACTCGGTATGCGAGGCGATCGCGGACCTGACCGACCTGGCGCCGCTGCACCAGCCGAGGGCGCTGGTCGGGATCAGGGCCGCGGCCCGCGCGCTGCCGGACGTCCCGGCGGTGGCCTGCTTCGACACCGCGTTCCACGCCAGCCTGCCGCCGGCGGCCGCCGCCTACGCCCTGCCCGGCGCGTGGACGAAGCGCTTCGGCCTGCGACGGTACGGGTTTCACGGGCTCTCGCATCAGTACGCTGCTGGCCGGGCCGCGCAGCTGCTGGGCCGCGACCCTGGCCGGCTGCGCCTGGTGACGTGTCATCTGGGCGCGGGATCATCGCTCGCGGCGGTCCGGGGCGGCATCAGCGTCGATACCACCATGGGCTTTACGCCGCTGGAGGGCCTGGTGATGGCGACCAGGTCCGGGAGCGTCGACCCGGGCCTGCTGATCTGGCTCATGCGCCGCGGCGGCCTTGGCCTCGACGAGGTGGCGGCCGGGCTTGAGCGCTCCGCTGGCCTGGCCGGCCTCGCCGGGCTGCCGGATGAATCGGGCGACATGCGGGAGGTCCGGGCGGCCGCGCAGGGGGGCAGCCCGGCTGCTCGGCTGGCGATCGACGTGCACGCGCACCGGCTGCGGCGCGAGATAGCGGCGATGACCGCCGCCCTCGGCGGTCTGGACGCGCTGGTCTTCACCGGCGGCATCGGCGAGCACCAGCCGTTGGTCAGGGCGGAGGCCGCGGCCGGCCTCGGCTTCCTCGGCGTCGCAATCGACCCGGCGCGCAACGAGGCCGCCGACGGTGACACCGAGATTTCCGCGCCGGCGGCGAGCGTCCGCACGCTGGTTATCGAGGCCCGCGAAGACCTCGAGATAGCCCGCCAGGTGCGCGCTGTCCTCGGCCTGTAGCGCCGGCGCCGTTCAGCCCGCTGATCCGGGTCGTTGGACCCTGGCCGGAGCCGTCACTGCCGAGAACCATCTACCTAGAGAGGCCCCCGGGCGGGGCATCCTGACCAGCAGAGGGAGGCGCGCTATGACGACGCAGGAGACGTCCGTACTCCGCGCCCAGCCGTTCCTGCACGGCCTGCCGGCGCCGCAACTGGCCGAGCTGGCCGAGCTGTGCCGGCATGTGATGGTTCCGGCCGGGCAGCCGCTGTTCGAGGAAGGCTCGACAGCCGACCGGTTCTGGCTCATCGATGCCGGGCAGGTCACGCTGGACGCGCTCGTGCCGGGCCGAGGCCGGGTCGTTATCGACCGGCTCGGCCGTAACGACGTGCTTGGGCTGTCCTGGATGCTGCCGCCCTATCAGTGGCGGTTCGGGGCCGTCACCACGCAGCCCATGCAGCCCATGCAGGCGTTCGAGTTCGACGCCCGCGCCGTCCGCGCCGCCTGTGCGGCCGATCCCGTGCTCGCCCTCGAGCTCAGCCGGCGGTTCTCCGCCGTGCTGCTGCGCCGGCTGCAGGCCACCCGCACCCGGCTGGTCACGGCCTGGGCGCAGTCGGATACGTCACGCTGATCCGTCGCCGGACCGCCGCTTCGCGCTGGGGAGCGCCGGGAACGACGTGGTTGGGCATCTCCTGTCGTCCTAGCGACAGTGGATGCCCAACCACGACACTGGGCTTGGGGCCGACGGGGCGCGGCGCCGTTGTGCCCGGGCACCTGCCGCACCTCAGCGCAGCCGGCGCAGGAACGGATCCCTGGCCTCTGCCGGGACCACCCGGACGCGGACGTCCACGGCGCAGGCCTCGTCCGGGCTGGCCACGATGGGGTTGAGATCCAGCTCGGCGACCTCGGGAAGATCATCAGCCAGCTGGGATACCCGCAGCAGCACATCGGCCAGGGCAGCGGTATCGACCGGCTGGGTGCCCCCGTGCCCGAACAGCAGCGGCGCGGCGTGCAGCTCGCGGATCAGTTCGTCCGCGTCGGCCTCGGTCAGCGGCGTCAGCCGGGCCGCGTAGTCGCCCAGGATATCGGTGGCCACCCCGCCGAGCCCGAACACGACAAGCGGTCCGAAGACGGGCTCCTGCACGACGCCGATGAGTATCTCGACGCCGCCGGTCAGCATCGGCTGCACCAGGACCCGGCTGAGCCGGGACCCGAACTCGGCGGCTAGCTGGCGGTAGCCCTCGGCAACGTCCTGCTCGGTACGCAGGTCCAGCTTGACCGCCCCCGCGTCGCTCTTGTGCACGAGGTTCAGGGCTTCCGCCTTGAGCACCACCCGGCCGCCGAGACGGGCTGCCGCCTCGATGGCCTCCCGCTCATCCGCGGCCAGCACCGTGGGCGCGACCGGGATCTGATAGCAGGACACCAGTTCGGTGGCCAGTCCCGCCGACAGCCAGCCACCCTCGGGGCTGCTGGCCAGGAAGCCGGCGATCAGCTCACGGGCAGCCCCGACGCGCAGCCCGCTGAGCTCGGGGACCTGGCCGCTCTGCCGGTCGCGCCAGGCGCGGTACCGCGCCGCGTGGCCGAGTGCCCTGGCGGCACCCTCGGGGTAGGCGTAGGCAGGCACCCCGGCGACGGCCGGGGCCTCGGCTGGCCGCCCGGCGGGAGCACTTACCGACTCGCCGCCCGGCGCCGTACCGGCGCCCGGTCCTGCTTCGGTGCCCCGTGCTTCGGCGCCCCGTGCTTCGGTCTCCGGCGCATCGTGGTCGCGCCGCAGAATCCGGACGGACTCGGCCTGTTCCAGCAGGGCAACGGCGACCGGCTTGGTGATGGCCGCGCCGGTCACGGCCGAGCGCAGATCGGAGATGGCCGTGGGCACCGTCACGGCGATCACGGCATCGACACCGTCGTCGGCGGCGATCTGCTCCAGGCAGGCGCGGAACGTGTCCGCGCTCACCGCGGCCGTAGTGTCCACCGGCCCGGCGACCTCGGCGGCGGCGGGCAGCAGCCCGCGGAGCCTCCGGCGTGTCGCGCCGCTGAGCTTCACGACCTGCAGGCCGTTGTCGCCGCACGCGTCGGCGGTCAGGACGCCCGCGCCGCTCGAGTTGGTGATGATCGCTACCCGGTTGCCGGCCGGCAGCGGCTGGCAGGCCAGCAGCGCCGCCGCCTCGACAAGCTCGCCGAGGCTGCTGGCGGCGATGATGCCGGCCTGGCCGAACAGCGCCTCCTGCGTGACCAGGGGCGTCGCGGCCGCCGCCGCACGCGAGGCGGGCGCGCTCTGGCCGGCTTGCGAGCGGCCGCCGACGGCCGTCAGCACGGGCATCCGCTGGCCGACCCGGCGCGCCGTGCGGGCGAACTTGCGCGGGCTGCCGAACGACTCGACGTAGAGGACAGCCAGGCGGGTCAGGTTGTCATGCTCCCACCACATCAGCATGTCGTTGCTGGACACGTCGTACTTGTCACCGACCGACGCGAACGAGGACACGCCGATGCCCAGCCTCGAGAGCTGATCTAGGAGCGCGATCCCCACGCCGCCCGACTGCACGACCAGGCCGGCGACACCGGCGGCCGGCCTTTCGGCGGCGAACGTCGCGTTCAGGCCGATGGCGGGTACCTCGACGCCAAGGCAGTTCGGGCCGACCAGGCGCATGCCGTACCGGCGGCAGATGGCCAGCAGGTCGGCGCCCGCGGCGCCCAGGCCCGAGGTGATCACCGCCAGGGCCCGCACGCCCTTGTTGCCGCAGGCCGCCGCCACCGCGGCCACGGCGGGCGCGGGCACGGCGATGATCGCCAGGTCCACCGGCTCGGGCAGGGCCTCGACCGACGCCACGCACGGCACGCCCTCCATGTGCCGGGCATGCGGGTTCACCGCATAGATCCGCCCGGCAAAGCCGCCGGCCACGATGTTGTGCAGGATGGCCCGGCCCACCGTCGGGCGCTCCCGGCTCGCGCCGATCACCGCGACCGATGCCGGCTGCAGGAGGTGGCGCAGGCTGGCCACGTCCGCGCGGCTCTCCCGGCTGGCGACCGACTGCAGGTAGCTGTCCAGGCTCTGATCGGCCCCGCCGGCGGGGAGCGGGAAGGTCATCTCGACGACGCCGTCGACGATCCGCCGTTGCCTGGGCAGCCCGGCGTCGGCGAACACGCGGAGCATCGCGGAGTTGTCCAGCAGCGTCTGCGCGGTGAAGGCACTCAGCCCGCGCAGCCGGGCCAGCGAGACCAGGTGCTCGAGCAGCAGGGTGGCGATCCCGCGCCGGTGCATGTCATCGGGCACGGCAAAGGCGATCTCGGCGGTGCCGAGCGTCCCGGTGGGCTCATAGCTTGCCACCCCGACCAGTCTTCCTCCCAGCCAGGCCAGGAGCGCGCCGTGATTGGCGTCCGGCTCCCGGCATACGCGGTTGGCTTCCTGCTCGCCCGATCGCGGGCTCAGGCTGAAGAAGCGCAGGTAGATGTTGTCTGGTGACATCGCGGCGTGCATCTCCCGCACGGCCGCCATGTCCTGCGGCCAGGCGGGCCGGATCTCGATCGTGCTGCCGTCAGTCAGCAGGGCGTAGGTACTGCCGCCCGCATGCAAGGCCGGCGTCGGCGCCGCCGCCGTACCGGGATCGGCCCGGGCGGCCGAGGCATTCGGCGCGGTCACAGCGCGTCCTCACCGCCGCTATCCACGGGAGCATCGCCACCCTCGCCACCCTCGACGCCCAAGGCATCCTCGGTGGCCGGGACCACCACGACGGGGCAGCGCGAATGGCCGCTGCAGTACCGGCTCACCGAGCCGTGCAGTAGCCGCCGCAGGCTCAGGCCGCGCTCCTGCCCGACGACCAGCAAGTCGCCGACCTCCGTCGCGATACCCGTCAGCGTCGTGCCTGGGTCGCCCTCTGGCGTCTGCACGGTCACGGCGACATCTTGCGGCGAGCCGCCCGCCGCGACCTGGAATGAGTCGCGGACAAGCTCGGCAGCCCCCTGGCACTGCTCGACCCCGTCGAAGGACAGGACGAGATGCGGGTGAACCCGCGCCGGCCGCCGGCGCCGGCGGCCGCCGTGCCTCGGCAGCCCCAGCGCCCAGGACCGGACGGCGACAAGCTGCGAGCCCTCGACCCTGGCCTGGCTGACGGCCCAGCGCAACGCGGCCAGGCCGCTCGGCGAGTCGTCGACCCCGACGACGATGCGCCGAGGCATTCCAGGCACGCGAGCGCGCTCGTCCCGTTTCCCGGTCGCCGGCCGCGGCTCCTGCGGAAGGCAAGTCGGCGCGGGTTCACACGTCACTACATTCGTCATGGAGTACTCCTCCAGTCCTGCCGTCCGCACCAGCCTGCCGCGTCCTGATCACGGCCGCTGGAGTACTGCGGCCTGTAACCGGAGGACCTTTGTCCCCAGAACGGCGCAGACAGCTGTCCGCCGCGGGCGGCGCGGGCGGCGGACGCCCGGCCCGCCCTGGGGAAATGGTCAGGCCGCAGCTAGGACCAACGTCCCAGCGACCGCCGGCCGGTCGGCCCTGCGCCGGACCGGTCCTCGCGTGGTGAGCTAACCCCGGTTGGCCGGCGGCCGGCGCCGGGCGCTGCCGCGGCAGGAGGGAACAGCTGTGAACGCGCTTGACCTTTCGCGGTGGCAGTTCGGGATCACCACCGTGTACCACTTCATCTTCGTGCCACTGACCATCGGGCTATCCATCCTGGTGGCCTGCCTGCAGACGGCCTGGCTGGTGAAGAAGGACACAGCTTACCTGCGCATGACGAAATTCTTCGGCAAGCTGTTCCTGATTAACTTCGCGGTTGGCGTCGTTACCGGAATCGTGCTGGAATTCCAGTTCGGCATGAACTGGTCGGCCTACTCGCGCTTTGTCGGCGATGTATTCGGCGCGCCGCTGGCCATGGAGGGCCTGCTGGCCTTCTTCATGGAATCCACGTTCCTCGGCCTGTGGATATTCGGCTGGAACAAGCTCTCCCCGCGGCTGCACCTGGCCACGATCTGGCTGGTGGCGTTCGCCACGAGCATGTCCGCTTACTTCATCCTGGCGGCCAACTCCTGGATGCAGCACCCGGTCGGCTACCGGATCAACCCGGTCACCCACCGCGCGGAACTCACCAGCATCGTCAAGCTGCTGACGAACTCGACCGTACTGGCCGCCTGGCCGCACGTCTGGTTCGCCAGCTTCCTCATCGCCGGCGCGGTGGTGATCGCGGCCAGCGCCTGGCAGCTGGCCCGCGGCCGCGACACCGAACTGTTCCGCCGGGTACTGCGCATGGGCCTGTCGGTGACGCTGGCCGCCGGGATCGCCACGGCCGTCACCGGCGACATCCAGGCCAGGCTGATGGACTCCCAGCAGCCGATGAAGATGGCCGCCGCCGAGGCGCTCTACAACACCACGGCGCCCGCCTCCTTCTCGCTGGTCACGGTCGGCTCGCTGAACGGCAGCCAGGAACTGTGGAGCGTGCGCGTCCCGTATCTGCTCTCGCTGATCGCCACGCTGAACCCCCACGGGACGGTGCAGGGCATGAACAATGTCGAGCGCGCCTACGTGAAGAAGTACGGGCCGGGCAGCTACCGGCCGGTCATCCCGGTGACGTACTGGTCCTTCCGGCTCATGATCGGCCTCGGGGGCCTGGCCAGCGTGCTGGCCGCGGCCGGGCTGTGGCTGACCCGGCGCCGCCGGATCCCGCGGGCCCGCTTGTTCTACCGGGTGGCCAGCTGGGGCGTCGCGCTGCCCTACCTCGCGACCACCATGGGCTGGATCTTCACCGAGATGGGCCGTCAGCCCTGGACGGTGTTCGGCGTCCTGCGGACCGCGCAGAGCGCGTCGCAGGGTGTCACGGCCAGCTCGGTGATCATCTCGATGATCGTCTTCACCCTGCTCTATGCCGCCCTGGCGGCGATCGCCGGGTGGCTCATGATCCATCACGTCCGCGACGGCGCGCCGCAGGAGCCCGCGGAGTCGCAGCCTCCGGGCGCCGACGAGCCGCTGCCCGTCTTCTCGTACTGACCTCGCCGTCGTGATCGGAGAGAGAAAACTGTCATGAACCTCGCCACCGTCTGGTTCATCCTCATCGCGGTCCTGTGGACGGGCTACTTCGTCCTCGAGGGATTCGATTTCGGCGTCGGCATCCTGCTGCCGTTCCTCGGCCGTGACAACACCGACCGCCGCCTCATGATCAACGCGATCGGCCCCGTCTGGGATGGTAACGAGGTCTGGCTGATCACGGCCGGGGGTGCGACGTTCGCCGCGTTCCCGCTCTGGTACGCCTCCTTGTTCAGCGGCTTTTACCTGGCGCTGCTGCTCATCCTGGCCGCGCTGATCCTGCGCGGCGTGTCCTTCGAGTTCCGCGGCAAGGTCGACTCCGACCGGTGGCGCCGGAACTGGGACCGCGCGATCTTCGCCGGCTCGGCGGTGCCCGCCCTGCTGTGGGGCGTGGCGTTCGCCAACATCGTCCGCGGCGTGCCGCTGAACGCGGCCGGGGTCTATACCGGCAACCTGCTGACCCTGCTAAACCCCTACGGCCTGCTCGGCGGCCTGGCGACGCTGAGTCTGTTTACCCTGCACGGCGCCATCTTCCTCGCGCTCAAGACCTCCGGCGAGCTACGCGCCCGCGCCCGCGCCACGGCGCTGCGCGCAGCCGTGGCCGCCGTGGTCCTGGCCGCCACGTTCCTGGTGATCAGCCAGCTCGGACACGGCAAGCCCGGCACGGATATCACCGCCGCGCTGGCCGCCGTCGCGCTGCTGGCCGCCGTGGCCGCGGCTTTCCGCGGCCGGGAGGGCTGGGCCTTCGCCGGGACCGCCGTCACGCTGGCCCTCACCGTCGCGACGCTGTTCGGCGACCTGTGGCCGGATGTCCTGCCGTCCGCCACCTCGGCCGCCTACAGCCTGACCGTCACCAACGCCTCGTCCGCGCACTACACGCTGCTGGTGATGACCTGGGTCGCGGTCATCTTCACGCCCGTCGTGCTGGCGTACCAGGGCTGGACCTACTGGATCTTCCGCAAGCGGCTGACCCGGTCAGACCTGGGGCCGCTCGCGGCCGGGCCGGCAGCGGGCCCCGCAGCCCACGCCCAGGCGGAGCCGGAGCCCAAGGCCCAGGCCAAACCGTGAGGCCAGTCGACCCGCGGCTGCTGCGCTACGCGACGGCCACGCGCTGGTATCTACTGGTAACGATCGCGCTCGGGGTGGCCGGGACCGGCCTGGTCCTGGCCCAGGCCGGGCTGCTCGCCCGCGCCCTGGCAGGCGCGGCTACCGGCACCGGGCTGGCGGCCCTCTCGGGTGCGCTGATCGCGCTGCTGGCCGTGGTGACGGCCCGGGCGGGAGCCAGTTATGGCAGCGAGATCGCCGCGCTGCGGGCGGCGGCGCGGGTCAAGTCGCAGCTGCGCCGGCGGCTCGCCGCCCACGCCCTGCGGCTGGGCCCGGCGTGGCTGGGCGGCCAGCAGGCCGGGGAAATCACCACCCTGACGACCCGCGGCCTGGATGCGCTCGACGCCTACTTCGCGCGTTACCTGCCGCAACTGGTGCTCGCCAGCCTGGTCCCGGTCGCCGTCCTCATCCGGGTCGCGTTCGCCGACTGGATCTCCGCCGTGGTGATCGCGGCCACGCTGCCGCTCATCCCGGTCTTCGCGATCCTGGTGGGCCGGCACACCCGCGCCCAGACGCAGCGGCAGTGGGCGCTGCTCGCCCGGCTCGGCGGGCATTTCCTCGACGTCGTCGAGGGACTGACCACGCTCAAGATATTCGGCCGGGCGAAGGCCCAGGCCGATGTGGTCGCCGCGGCCACCGACGCGCACCGCCGGGCGACCATGGGCACCCTGCGGGTGGCCTTCCTGTCGGCGTTCGTCCTCGAGCTCGCCGCTACGCTGGCGACGGCCGTCGTCGCCGTCGAGGTCGGGCTGCGGCTGCTGGCCGGGCACCTGGACTACCAGACGGCGCTCCTGGTGCTGCTGCTGACCCCCGAGGCCTACCTGCCGCTGCGCAACGTGGGAGCCCAGTTCCACGCGAGCGTCGAGGGGGCCACGGCCGCCCAGCGCGCCTTCACCATCCTGGACAGCCCGGCCCCCGCCCACCCGGCCCCGCCCGGCCGCCTGGCGCATCCGGCCCGGCACGTCGTCCGGGGCGCCGACCTGCGTCACCACGCCATCTCCCTGCAGGACGTCACGCTCTGCTATCCGGGCCGCGGCCGGCCCGCGCTGGACCGACTCTGCCTGACCATCCATCCGGGCGAGCACCTCACGCTGACCGGCCCGAGCGGCGCGGGAAAGAGCTCCCTGCTGGCCCTGTTGCTGCGGTTCTGCGAGCCGGGCAGCGGAACGATCCAGGCCGGCCACGCCGACCTCGCCGCGATCCCGGCGGAGGACTGGCGGGCCCAGATCGCCTGGGTGCCGCAAAGTCCCCACCTCTTCGCGGCCACCGCCGCCGAGAACATCGCGCTCGGCCGACCCGATGCCAGCCACGCGGACGTCGCCCGCGCGGCCGAGATGGCCGGCGCCGCCGGCTTCATCGAAACCCTCCCCCGGGGATATGACACCCCGCTCGGCGAGCGCGGGCTCCGCCTGTCGGCGGGGCAGCGGCAGAAGATCGCGATTGCCCGCGCCTTCCTCCGGGACGCGCCGCTGCTACTGCTGGACGAGCCGACCGCCCACCTCGATCCGCTCAGCGCCAGCCAGGTCCGGGAGTCGCTACGCAGCCTCCTGGCCGGCCGCACGGTCTTGCACGTCACGCACCGCCTGGACGGGACTAATGGCACCGGGCGGGTCCTCCGGCTGGACCGGGGCAGCCTCTCGCAGGACACCAGCCCGCTCCCGGTCATCAAGGTCCAGCCGCTGACGGTGACTCCATGACCGCGCTGTCGCGGCCGGGGCCCCATCCGCTGCTGCGGCTGCTGGTCCTGGCCCGGCCCCTGCGGGGGCGGCTGCTGCTCGCCGTCGCGGCAGGGGCGGCCGCGACGGGATGCGCTGTCGCCCTGCTGGCGGTCTCCGGCTTCCTGCTGGCCCGGGCCTCGCTGCAGCCGAACATCGTCGCCATCTCAGTCGCCGTGGTCGCCGTCCGGGCCCTGGGCATCGGCCGCGCGGTGTTCCGCTACGGCGAGCGGCTGGCCGCGCACGATGTGGCGTTCCGGGTGCTGGCCGACGTGCGGGTGGCGATCTACCGCAGGCTTGAGCGGCTCGCCCCGGCCGGGCTGGCCGCCTTCCGGTCCGGCGACCTGCTCGCCCGGCTGATCAGCGACGTGGACGCCACCCAGGACCTCTTCATCCGCGGGATCGCGCCACCGCTCACCGCCGTCCTCGTCGGGGCCGGCGCGATGACGGCGGGCCTGCTCCTGCTGGCCCCCGCCGGCGTGGTGCTCGGCGGCGGGCTGCTGCTGGCGGGCATCGCGGTGCCGTGGCTGGCCGCCCGGGTCGCGAGCCAGGCGGCCCAGCGCACCGCTCCGGCGCGCGGCGATCTCGGCGCGGCGCTGACCGACCTGCTGGCCGGGGCCGCGGACCTGCACGCGTTCGGCGGCCAGGAGGCCGCGCTGGGTCGGGTCGAGGCCGCGGACGCGGAGCTGACCCGGCTCGCCCGGCGATCCGCCGCCGCCGCCGCCCTGGGCAGCGGGCTGATGACGGCCGTCTCCGGCCTGACCCTGTGGGGGGTCCTGGTGCTCGGCGTGGCAGCCGTCGGCTCCGGGACGCTCACCAGGGTGCCGCTGGCGGTGCTGACCCTGACCGCGCTGGCCGCCTTCGAGGCCGTCATCCCCCTCCCGGCGGCGGCTATCCAGCTCGGTCAGTCCGCCACCGCGGCCGGCCGCATCGCCGAGGTGCTCGACGCCGCCGATCCCGTCCCGGAGCCTGCCAGCCCGCGGCCACTGCCCCGCGGGCCGGTCACCATCGCGCTGCGCGGCGCGCAAGTCCGCTACGAGCCGGGCGCGCCGCCCGCGATCGACGGCATCGACCTGGACCTGCCGCCGGGGAAGCGCATCGCGCTGGTCGGGCCCAGCGGCGCCGGGAAGTCCACCGTGGCCGCGGTCCTGCTGCGGCTGCACAACCTCACGGCCGGCACCGCCACGTTGGCCGACGACCACGGGGCCGATAACCACGGGGCAAGTCACGACCTAGCCGACTACGCGCCCGACGACGTCCGCACGATCATCGGCGGCTGTCCGCAGGACCCGCACATCTTCGACGCCAGCATCCGGGAGAACCTGCTGCTCGCCCGGCCGGGCGCCACCGCCGGGCAGCTCACCGAGGCCGCGGCCCGGGCCCGGCTGCTGCCGTGGATCTTGTCCCTGCCCCGCGGCTGGGACACCCAGGCCGGCCCGCGCGGCGTGGCCATCTCCGGCGGCGAGCGGCAGCGCCTGGCCCTCGCCCGCGCGCTGCTGGCCGACCCGGCGGTGCTCATCCTCGACGAACCGACCGCGCATCTCGACCCGGACAACCGCCGCGCCCTGGCCCGCGACCTGCTGAAGGCGACCCGGGGGCACGCCACGCTGCTGATCACGCACGACCTTGACGGCCTGGACCAGGTCGACGAGATCATCGTCCTGGATCAGGGGAAGATCACCGAGCGTGGCACGCATGACGAGCTGATCGCCGCAGGCGGGAGCTACCGGAAGATGTGGGCCGCGCCGACCGCGAGTCCGGCCCGCATGAGCCGGCCGACGACTGGAAGGATGGGACCATGACGTGCACCCTGCACGTGGCCTGGGACGAGCGGCTGGCCGGTTATGACTTCGGGCCCGCTCACCCGCTGGCTCCGGTTCGCATCGAGCTGACCATCGAGCTCGCTCGCGCTCTCGGCGTCCTCGACGGGCCCGGCGTATCGGTCGAGCAGCCCGCGCCGGCCACCGACGCCGAGCTCGAGCTCGTCCATGACGCCGGCTACATCGCGGCCGTGCGGCTCGCCGGCCGTGGCCAGTTGCCAGCGCACCAGGCACGGCTGTTCGGCCTCGGCACGGAGGACGACCCCGTCTTCACCGGGATGCACGAGGCATCCGCGCTGGTCGCCGGGGCGACGCTGGCCGCCGCGCGCGCCACCTGGACCGGCACGGCGCAGCATGGCGCCAGCATCGCCGGAGGGCTGCACCACGCTATGCGCGCCAGCGCCAGCGGCTTCTGCGTCTACAACGATCCGGCCATCGCCATCGCCTGGCTGCTCGCGGCGGGCGCCGAGCGGATCGCCTACGTCGACATCGACGTGCACCACGGCGACGGCGTGCAGGCCGCCTTCTACAACGACCCGCGGGTACTGACCATCAGCCTGCACGAGACCCCAGCGCAGCTGTTCCCCGGCACCGGGCGCCCGTCCGAGACGGGCGGCCCAGACGCGGAAGGCACCGCCGTCAACGTCGCGCTGCCCGCCGGGACGCGGGACGCCGGCTGGCTGCGCGCCTTCTACGCCATCGTCCCGCCGCTGCTGCGCGCCTTCGGCCCGCAGATCCTGGTCAGCCAGCACGGCTGCGACACGCACTGGCTCGACCCGCTCGCCGACCTGGAGCTGAGCATCGACGCCCAGCGCGTGGCGCATGCGGCCCTCCATCAGCTCGCCCACGAGGTCGCCGGGGGCCGCTGGCTGCTGACCGGCGGGGGCGGCTACGAGCTGGTTCAGGTCGTCCCCCGCACCTGGACGCACCTGCTGGCCGAGGCGGCCGGTCGGCCGGTCGACCCGCAGACAGCCACGCCCGGCCCCTGGCGGGACTACGTCTCCAGCCGGACGGGCCGCAAGGCCCCCGAGCTGATGACCGAGGGCTCCGAGCCGGCCTACGTCAGCTTCGAGTCCGGATACGACCCGGCCGACCCCCTCGACCAGGCCATCCTGGCCACCAGGACCGCCGTTTTCCCCGACCACGGGCTACCGCTGCACTAGCGCCGGGCGGGGAGGTGGCTCCACCAGCCCGCTGACCGGCCAACGTTCCGGCGGCGCGCCGGTGCACAAACCGGCCTGCCGGGGCCGATGGCCGGAAGTCCACCGGCCCCGATGACGGCTCTCACATGGTGAGCGACAGGGTCTCAAGGCCCGGGTCAGCGGCGATCTGCGCCTCAGTGAACCGGTCGGTGACCCACTGCTTGCGGGAGTACAGGATGGTCTGATCGCTGTGGTGGGGAGACGCGGGATTGGCGGATTCGGAGTAGGTGAGGATGGTCCGGGTGCGCGGCCCGGTGGCGGTAAGGTCGATGGCCATGATGAAGCTCGAGCCCTCGATGACGTCGGGGTAGCTGCCATCGCGCTGCAACTGCTCTTCCGGCAGCGAGGCGACGTTGAAGCAGCCCTCGTCGTTGTCGCAGCCCTCGATCGGGATTGTCCGGGTGCCGGCGGTGACGTGCTGGACGGTGCCTAGCGGCAGGTTGAGAGGCAGGTGCAGGGAGCGCATTTCCTGGACGGCGTCGGCGAGAGCGCGGCGGACCGCGTGGCTGCCTGTGTTGAGCGTGCTGGGAGTGGTCAGCGGGTGCGCGGGGTCGAAGGGCACCGTGTAGACATCAGATGCCTGCACCCCGCGGCGCCAGAATTCGCGCCAGAGCACTGCGCCGAAGCTGTCCGGATCATCGCGCAGGTTCCAGCGGGCGAGGAGGGGGCACGCGGCGGCAACGTTGACCACCTTGCCATCCGACGCGGTGAGAGTGGGGTGCCTGCGGCACATCGCGACGGCTTGGCCGCGAGCTAGTTCACCGCTGTAGTTGTGGTCGCCGAGCATGACCTGCTGGAGGGTGCGCAGGTCGAATCCGGCCGGCCCCAGCCCGTCGGTGCCCCGCAGCCGCTGGCTGACCATCTCAAGGCCAAGCCGGGTCCGCAGCGTCCTCACAGTCCCCGTGTCGCCGAAGATGCGGGGGTAGCCGGTGATCGGCTCAGCCGGATTGGTCAGCCAGGCGCTGTTGTTGGAGTTGGCCACATAGTCGGTCCGCGACAGGTGCGGGTAGTGGCTGGGCCCGAAGATGCCAGGCTCGATCGCGTCCGGGTCGCTGCCCCATCCGCAGGCCGATGTCGCGCCGTTCAGGATGATCAGGCCGGGGTAGGCGGCCTTGCCCTGCGGGGTGCTGACGCAGCGGGCCGCCCCGGCGTTGGTGACGTGCGGCACCACCGATGCGTCGGCGAAGTAGGCCGTCCCGCTGGAGTCGGCGGCGATGGTAGTGCTCCACGGGATGCCCTGGTAGGTGTCCTGCGCGGCGCGGAGCTGCGGCAGGTTTTCTGAGCGGTCCATCGCGAGCCACTCGTCGAGTGCCCGCAGGTTACCGGCGTTGGCGTCACGGACCGCGAACGCGGTGGTCGTGGTCCAGCCGGAGGCGATCACCGGGCCGTACGACGAGCCGTGCACCGTGCGCCGCACCGACCTCAGCCTCCCGTCGCTCCCGCGGACGGGTATCGTCACCGTCTGCCGTGACATCTGCCTCCGGCGCCCATCGACCAGGTAGCTTGTCGGGTCGCCCGGTGCCAGTGCGAGCTGGTAGAGCGTGAACCGCTGCGCTGCGGACACTGTCCCGGTGAAGGCCAGGTTCTCGGTGTGGCCGACTTCGACCACCGGCGTTCCGTAGAGGCTGGCACCGGCCACGTTCAGCACGCCGGGGATCGTTAGCTGCACCTGGTAGAAGCGGTCCGGGCCTGCCCACGGGAAGTGCGGGTTCGCCAGCAGCATGCCGGTGTGGTTGCGGGTGGCATCGCGGCCCAGCGCGATGGCGTTGCTGCCAATCGACGTGTCCGCCAGGGGCGTGCCGCCGGGGGTCTGTGCCGTCGCCTTGGTGGTCCGCGCGGGCGGCGTGGCGGTGGCGATGTCCTGCTTGAACTGCCCGGTCCCGGCTACTCGCGAAAGGTCATAGAAGTTACGCCAGATGTCCAGTGCGGTGATCGGGCGCACCCATGCGGCGCCCCGGCAGGTCGGGTCCGGGAGGTGCGCCACCCCGGTGTCACGCAGGTAGCGGTCGTAGCCGGCCGCATACCCGGCGACCAGCTGGCGAGCCCGGGACGTCGGGCCAAGCGGCGCCGGACGGGCCAGCAGCCGCTCGACCGTCGCTGAGTTCAGCACTGTCCGGTAGTAGACATCGCTCGCCAGGTTCGTGGACGGAGACGCCTCAAGGTCGCCCGAATCCCCGGTGGGCCCGAAGTAAAGCGACCGCTCACCCCGCAGTGTCACCACGTGCGCAGCCATCGCACACAGATTGTCCTGCGCGAAGGCATAGCCCTCGCCGTAGCCGAGGCCACGGTAGCTGTCAGCCAGGATGTGCGGGATGCCGTACTCGGTCCTGCGGATGATCACGCGATCGGGACCGGGGCCGACGCTCGCCGCGGTCATGATCTTCGCTGGCGCGGTAGTGACTAGTGCGGCATTGCCCGACGCCCTGGCCTGTGCGGCTGGCGCCGTGAAGCTTGCCATCAGCCCGGCAAGACAGGCGGCGAGCAGCAATCGCCAGTAACGCGGGCAGCGCGATGAGGAGAATCGGAACATGACATGACCCTTCTGCGGTGTTGTCCGGGCAAGCCGCCGCTGCCCGCGCATGGCGGGCTGAAGCGGGACTACCGGGTCAGGTGGGCGCGGCCGTCAGGCAGCGCGACGGTGCAGTAGCCAGACCGCGGTGCCGATGGCCGCCGCCGTCAGCACGAGGTACAAGCCGGCCTCGGTGAACTGCAAGCGCCAGAACCAGTCGGCGGGCTGGTAGCTGACCAGCTGGTTGACGGCTGTCGTGGTGACACCCAGAACGTTGTCCCCCAGGTGGCCTGTCATCGGGGGCACCATGTTGGGCCCGAAATTTATGCTGGCCGACCGTGGAAGCCGCGAAGTGAGCGGCCGCAGGAAATGGGGACGCAGCCCGAAGTCGACCATGCCCCGGATGACGAGCCAGGGGATGAACGCCGCGACCATGGCGCTGACGCTGCGGCGGATGAGCAGCCCGGCCAGCACGGCGAAGGCAAACGCGCACAGCAGGTAGGCGGTCAGCACCACGCCCTCGAAGTCGAAGGCTGCCCAGGTGAGGTGGCCGGTGAGCTGGTCCATGGGGCTGCGGTACCAGGTGAATACCGCGGTCATCGCGGCGCCGAGAACGACCAGGCCGCCGGTGACCAGGGCCAGCTTGGTGACCAGCCAGCGAGTACGCGGTACGGTCTGGCTCCAGGCCATCCGCCAGGTGCCCTGCTCGAACTCACGACCGAGCAGCGGGGCGCCGACGATGACGCCGATCAAGCCGGGGATCAGGATCAGCGTGAGCAGGAGCTGATTGAACGTGAAGCCGAACTGGCTCATGAAGCTCTGGATCCTGGTCAGGCACCCGCCACCCCGTGCGCTCGCCGCGACGCATCCGGCGAGGCCATCCGTGCTGAACGCGAAGCGCATCGGGCCGCTGAGCCACAGCAGGACCAGCGCCAGGGCGCCGATCAGCGCCAGGCCACCGAGGGCCTCGCCGCGGTGCTGGCGCCAGGTAACCCAGGTCATCGTGAGACCGCCTTCGTGACAGAGCCGGGCAGCCGCTGCGCCCGGTCAGGGTCGGATGCCGTCGTAGCGGCCGGACGTTGCAGGTAGGCCAGCACGAGTTCTTCGAAACCCACCGGCTGGGTCTGCCAGTCCGGGAGCGCCGGACGGCCGGGATGGGTGCGGATCAGCACGGTTGAGTGCCGGTCGCTGTCGGCGCGGTGCACCACCATGCCGGGAAACCCGGCGCGGGCGCCGGTGCGCGGGCCGGTGAGCAGCCAGTGGCAGCCGACCAGCTCATCGACCTGGCCGGCCAGCTGCATCCGGCCCTCGGTGAGCACGATCACGTGGTCGCAGATCCGCTCCAGCTCGGAGACCACGTGCGAGGCAATGACCACGGTGAGCCCGGTGTCGGCGACGGCCGCCATCACCTCCCGCATGAATTCCACCCGCGCGACCGGGTCGAGGCTTGCGACCGGCTCGTCGAGGACGAGTAGCGGCGCGCGTTTCGCCAGGGCCATGGCCAGTGCGACCTGCGCCTGCTGCCCGCCAGAGAGGCGCTTGATCTTGCGGTTCAGCGGGATGCCGAGCACCTTCATCCGCTGCTGCGCCAGTGCCTGGTCCCACCTCGGGTTCATGTGCCGGCCGAACCTGAACATGTCGCCGACGCTGAAATCCCGGTACAGCGGATGGTCCTGAGCGACATAGCTGACCCGGCCGAGCGTGTCCGCGCGGTTGGCGCGCGAGGTCGCGCCGAACACCGCCACCCGTCCCTCGGTCGGTTCCAGCAGCCCGATTGTCATCTGCAGCAGCGTGCTCTTGCCCGCGCCGTTCGGGCCAACCAGGCCCACCACGGCGCCGGCAGGCACCTCAAACGTGGCCTCGCGCAGTGCCCAGGCCTGGCTGTAGCGCTTGCCCAGCCGGTCGGCCTGCAATGCCGGGGTCATACGACCCCCTCCTTCCGGAGTTCGTATCGGACGACGGCGACCAGCGCGGTCACCGCTTCTTCGCTGAGCCCGGCCTCGTCCGCCTCGCGCAGCCACCTTTCCAGCGACCCGCGAAGGGCCTTGTGCGTGTCCGGGGTGGCAGGCGACAGGGTGCCGGTGATGAACGTGCCCTGACCAGGCCTGCCACCTGCCAGCCCCTCGTGCTCGAGCTGCCGGTAGGCCTTGACGACGGTGTTGGGGTTGAGTGCCAGGTCGCTGGCGAGGTCCTTGACCGTGGGAAGGCGGTCGCCCTCACGCAGGTAACCCAGCAGCAGCGACTGCCGTACCTGATGAACGAGTTGCAGGTAGGGCGGAACGCCCGAAGCCGGGTCAAGGCGGAATTGGAACACTCCGTCCTCCTACCGTTCTACTATGATGTTAGTAGAACGGTAGAGGAGGTAGGCCGAGGATGTCAAGCCGCGCGGGGCGGCCTGAGCCAGGGGGGTACCAGGGGGGTACCAGGGGGGTACCAGGGCCAGCCATGGCGCAGTTCCAGCAGCCCGCCCGCACGCTCCCCGCGGGCCCAAAGGCCCTGCTGCGGGTGCCCATTGACCGTACCCGGCGGCCAGGGCCCGCTCCGATGATGGAAGGAGAGGCGAGAGACAGAGATACCGCCGCGAGCCGGGAGGAAAAAGAATGACTATCCGAGTCGGAATCAACGGTTTCGGGCGGATCGGGCGCGCCTTCGTGCGCCGGTCGCTGGAGCAGGCGGGCATCGAGGTCGTCGCGATCAATGACATTACCGACACGCGGACGCTGGCGCACCTGCTGGACTTCGATTCGACCTATGGCCGTATCTCCGCCACGGTCGACTACTCCGCCGACTCGATCACCGTCGACGGCGCGCCGATCAGGGTGCTGTGCAGCCCCGACCCGAGCACCATCGACTGGGGCGAGCTCGGCGCCGACATCGTCATCGAGTCCACGGGCAAGTTCCGCGCCCGCGACGACGCGGCGCGGCACCTCAAGAGCGGTGCCCGCAAGGTCCTGCTGTCCTCGCCGGGCAAGAACGCCGACCTGACGGTCGTCGTCGGAGTCAACGAAGGAGAGTATGACCCGCAGCGGCATGACGTGATCTCGAATGCGTCGTGCACGACTAATTGCGTGGCTCCGATGGCAAAGGTCCTGAATGACTCGTTCGGCCTCGTCAAGGGCTTCATGACGACTGTGCATGCCTACACCGGCGACCAGATGCTGCTGGACGGGCCGCACAAGGACCTGCGCCGCGCGCGCAGCGCCGCGGTCAGCATGGTGCCGACCACGACCGGCGCGGCCAAGGCCACGGGCGAGGTCATCCCCGAGCTGGCGGGCCGCCTGGATGGCGTGGCCGTGCGCGTCCCCGTCGAGGACGGGTCGCTGACCGACCTCACCGTCGTCCTCGGGCGGGACGTGACCGCCGCCGAGGTCAACGAGGCCTTCGAGCACGCCTCGGCAGGCCGGCTGAACGGCATCCTGCGTTACAGCACGGACCCCCTGGTCTCCCGCGACGTTATCGGCGACACCGCCTCGTGCGTCTTCGACTCCGGCCTGACGCAGGCGTCCGGCAGTCTCGCGAAGGTCTTCGGCTGGTATGACAACGAGTGGGGCTACACCTGCCGGCTCGCCGACCTGGCGGGCATCGTCGGCGCGCAGCTCTAGGCACGGGGCAGGGGCACCTGCCAGCGCAGCTCGGTTCCGGCGCCATCCGCCGGCCCGAGCTGCACGGTCCCGCCCAGCCGGGCGGCGCGCTGGGCCAGGTTCGCCAGCCCGCTGCGCCGCGTGCTGCCGGTCATGCCCACGCCGTTATCCGCGACCACCAGGACCAGGTCCGCGCCGGCCTCGACGGCGACCTGGACGTGGCTGGCGCGGGCGTGCCTGGCCACGTTCGACAGCGCCTCGCGCAGCGCCACCAGCATCTGCTCGGCGATATCGACGGGCACCCGGTCCACGTCGCCGGCCAGGCTAAGCGACGGCGCGAACCCGAGCGGCTCGGTCATCTCCTGCAGGATGTCCAGGATCTGCTCGCGAGTGCCGCGCCCCGCGGTGTTCATGGGGGCCTGCAGCGCGAAGATGGCCGTCCGGATCTCCCTGATCGTCTCGTCCAGGGCATCCACGGCCCGGCTCACCCTGTTACTGGCCTCGGGCCGCGCGATCAGCGGCATGGCGCCCTGCAGTGACATCCCCGTGGCGTAGAGCCGCTGAACGACCAGGTCGTGCAGGTCACGGGCAATGCGCTCGCGGTCCAGCAGCACGGTGACCTGCTCGGCGTCGCGTCGCGTTTCCGCGAGCTCCAGCGCGATGCCCGCCTGCGCGGCAAACGACTCGACCATTTCCGCCGCGGCCGGCGCCAGCGGCATCGATCCCGGCCGGCGGCCGACCGTCAGCACGCCGCGCACGTTGCCGGACCCGCCGAGCGGGAAAACCGTGGCGGGCCCGAGCGACATGGCCGCCCTGGCCGCCGGCGTGGCCCGCTCATCCTGGCTGAATTCCGCGACCGACACCGCCTCCCCCGTCGCCAGCACCTGAGCCGACAGCGACTGTGCGGGCAGCGTGAGGCCGCGGGTCTTGCCGGCGTCCAGGCCGGCGGCATGACGGATAACGAGCTCACCCCGGCCGTTCTCCGGGAGTGCGAGTACGGCCAGGTCGGCACCCGACATCTCCAGCACCTGCTGCGTCACCAAGTCGAGGACCTCGCCCGGCTCGGCACCCGACAGCAGCCTGCGGGTGACCTCGGCGCTGGCCTGCAGCCACCGCTGGCGCCGGCGCGCCTCCTCATACAGCCGGGCGTTCTCGATGGCCACGCCCGCCGCGGCCGCCAGCGCGATCACCACGGCCTCGTCTTCCTCGTCGAACTGGCCGCCGCCCCGCTTCTGGGTGAGGTAGAGGTTCCCGTATACCTCCTCGCGGATCCGCAGCGGCACGCCCAGGAACGAGCGCATGGGCGGATGGCCGTCGGGAAAGCCGAACGATCCGGGATGGTCGGCGATGTCCGCCAGGCGCAGGACCCGTGGGTGGGTGATCAGCTCCCCCAGCAGGCCGCGGCCCTCCGGCCAGTGGTGGATGTGCTGAATCTCGGCCTCCGCAAGGCCGACCGGGATGAACTCCGCCAGGCTCCCGCTTTCCCCGACCACGCCCAGCGCACCGTATCTGGCGTCGACCAGGCCAATCGCCGCCTCGACGATCCTGCGGAGCACCACCTCCAGGTCGAGCTGGCTGCCCACCGCGACCACCGCCTCGAGCAGCCCGCGGACGCGGTCGCGCGTGGTCATGACCGTCTGGAGCCGGACCTGGAGCTCGGCGAGCAGGTCATCGAGCTTCAGGTGCGGCATGAGCGTGCGCGATCCTGGCGAATCCATCACAGCTCCCGGCGCAGCCTGACGAAATGGGTGAGACCAAGATAAGCGCTGCTCACTCTGGGAGTAGCAGCGGCCGTGGCGCCTGCGACTTCGCGGTCCCGCCGGGCCGCTGGGCCGGGTCGGGACCAAAGGCCCTCGGCTGGCGTTCTAAGGCCCCTGTTACCGGATCGCCCGCCGGACGAAAGTAGGGCCAAGGATTCGAGGCGGTCATCTAGCAGCCGCCTGTCCGGAAGGAGAAGGATATGCCTGGAATCGTCGTAGGCGTGGACGGCTCGACAGGCTCTCAGCGTGCACTCGAATGGGCAGCCCGGGAGGCCGCCCTGCAGCACACCTCGCTCGCCGTGCTGACCGTGCACCAGGTGATGGCCAGCGCCTGGACGGGGCGCCCGATCGCGTACCCGGCCGATGCGGAGGCGCAGGAAGTCGCCCGCAAGGCCGCCGAGGAGGCCGCGCTCAAGGTCACCAGCCAGCTCGGCGACGCTCAGCCCGCCTCGTTGACGGTCAAGGCCGTCAACGGCCTCATCGCACAAGAACTCGTTGCCGCTTCTCGAGCTGCCGACCTGCTGGTCGTCGGCTCGCGTGGCGCGGGCGGATTCGCCTCGCTCCTGCTGGGCTCGGTGAGCTCGCAGGTCGTGAGTCACGCCTCGTGCCCCGTGGTGGTGGTCCCCGCCCAGCGGTAGCCGCCCGGGCGCTAACGTGGCCTCCGCCCGTCATGGCCGCCCTACACCGGCCGCATTAGCCGCGGCCAGAGCCCTGACATTCCGTCTATTCCGACTCATAGATGAATTCCCCTGCATTGGAGCGCGGACATGAACCTCGCTGTTGTGCCGCAGATGCGCCCGCTGGCGATCGACATCAACGGACCCGGCGCCTTCGTCCACTGGTCAATCTTCACCGTCACGGTGGCGAATCTGGTCCTGATCGCAGTGATGGTCGCCATCTTCGGCGCCGCGCTGCTGATCCCGTTTCCCCAGGGTCACCGGGAGCCCGAGCCGGCGGCCGACACCGCCGACGATGGCGAAGTGGTCCCGGACCTGGCGGGCGCGCCGGACGACGCAGACGCACGCATGTGGACCGCACGGGTCCGGCGCAGAGCGGTGGCGGCCCTGCCGCCGGGCAAGCTGCTGCCCGACCGCCAGCCCGCCTACGTCTCGTCCTGGGTCTACGTGTTCGGAGTCGCCTCGCTGGCCGCTCTGGGCGTGGCGATCGTGTCCGGGTTCGCCATCGCCCTCGGCGGCCCCGACTGGTGGCACTACAACTCCCTCGGCCACTTCTTCAACAGCATGCACCTGTGGAGCGTCGAGCTGTTCATGGCGCTGCTGGTCATCCACCTGTGGGGCAAGTTCTGGATGGCCGCCTGGCGTGGCCGCCGCAGGCTGACCTGGATCACCGGCGTCGTCGCGTTCCTGGCCTCGATCATTGAGTGCTTCACCGGCTACCTGTCCCAGCAGAACTTCGACTCCCAGTGGATCTCGACCAGCGCCAAGGACGCGTTCAACCCCGTGGGATTGGGCGCGTTCTTCAACGTGATGAACTCCGGCCAGATGCTGATGTGGCACATCGTGCTCATCCCGATCGTGCTCATCGCCATCGTGGGCGCGCACGTGCTGCTCGTCCGGGTGCGCGGCGTGTCCCATCCGATCGACGCGCACAACGCCGAGGCCGGGGGCCACGGACAGGCCCGTCGCCGCGCGATCGCGCGGGCCGACGCCGCGCCGTGGCGAGGCGCACAGCGGCGCTACGACATCCTCAAGGAAGGCACCATCGCGTCGGTGATCGTGCTGGCGCTCACCCTGGGCCTGGCCGGCCTGCTGTCCTCACCTAACGTGCCGCCGGTCACGATCGCGACCTGGGCCCGGCTAGCGCCCGCCGACTTCCTGGGGACCGCCGCGACCGAGCTGAACGGCACCAGCGAGACCGCTACCTACGGACCGCCCTACGACAACCTGACGGCCAATTCCCAGCGCCTCCTGTTCGCTCCCGCCGCGATTACCGGGGTGACCCAGCCGATCAACGCAGCGCAGGCCTTTGTCATTACCCCGCTGTCGAGGCTCGCGCCGACCGATCCGCCGCTGGCCGCGCCCCTGGCCACCTACCGGTCGGCCTCGGCCGCCCAGCAGCTCAAGTGGGCCAACGCCTACGCCACCGCGGTGGCCAAGGTGCGGTTCGTGAACGGCAATCCCGTCGTGCCGGCCGCGAACGACGGCCCGGTCCCGGCTCTGCTAGCCGGCGATCTCACCCTCGCCCGCAGCGGCGCGCTGGACACCGACCTCCTGGCCCAGCAGCCGTTCTACGGCACGAACTTCACCAAGCCGCTGATGTTCATCGAGGACGGCGCCTACTTCGCCAACAAGGCCCAGGTGCTGGGCCTGACCGGCGAGCAGTGGGGCGTCATGAACGAGAGCGGCAGCTACCCCGGTCAGCCGTGGCTGTGGCTCTACACCCTCTGGTACCAGGTTCCGGGCTGGACCAACTCGGGCAACATCGACATGATCGCGATCTACATGACGGGCCTGGCCACCATCTTGCTGCTGCTCGTCCCGTTCATCCCCGGACTGCGTGACATCCCGCGGCTGATCCCGGTGCACCGGCTGGTCTGGCGCTCGTGGTACCGCTCGGGACCGGCCTCGCTGTCCGGCGCGGGCCCGAAGTCCGGTCCGGGCTCTGGCTCGGACGCCGGCTCCGATGCCGGCCCGGAATCCGGCTCCGGCTCCGGCTCCGATAACGACCCAGCTATCCGACCGCAGGGAGCCGTGCCCTCATGAGGACGCTCGATGACCTGGACGTGGCAGGCCTGCGCGTCCTGGTCCGGACCGACCTGAATGTGCCGCTCGATGGCACTCGCATCACCGACGACGGCCGCATCCGGGCCAGCCTGCCCACCCTCAGCGCGCTGAGGGTGGGCGGCGCCCGGGTCGTGATCTGTGCGCACCTGGGCCGTCCCGGCGGAAAGCCCGATCCCCGGTACTCCCTCGCGCCGGTCGCCGAGCGGCTCAGTGAGCTGCTCGGCGCCCCGGTGACGCTGGCCGCCGATACCGTCGGCCCGGCCGCCCGGGCGGCGGTCGCGGCCCTGCCGCCCGGCGGCGTCGTCATGCTGGAGAACCTGCGCTTCTGCGCCGGCGAGACCAGCAAGGACGATGCGGAGCGCGGGGCGTTCGCCGATCAGCTCGCGGCGCTGGCCGATGCCTACGTCGGCGACGGGTTCGGCGTCCTGCACCGACGGCACGCCAGCGTCTACGACGTCGTCCAGCGGCTGCCCCATGCGGCCGGATACCTGGTCGCGGCCGAGACCGGGGCGCTCGGCCGGCTGGCGGCCGATATCCAGCGGCCGTATGCCGTGGTGCTGGGCGGGGCAAAGGTTGCCGACAAGATCGGCGCGGTCGGCACGCTGCTGGACCGGGCCGACCAGATCCTCATCGGCGGGGCCATGGCGTTCACGTTCCTGGCCGCCCAGGGTCATCCGGTGGGCACCTCCCTGGTGGAGACCGACCAGATCGACGCCGTCCGCGGCTACCTGGACCGGGCACGGGACGGCGGCGGGCGGATCGTACTGCCGCCCGACATCGTCGCGGCGGCCGCGCGCACCGACCACGCACCCCGCAAAGTGGTGCCCGCCGGCCAGATCCCGCCGGACTGGATGGGCCTGGACATCGGGCCCGAGACGGCCCGGCTGTTCGCAGAGCGGCTCACCGGAGCGAAGACGATCTTCTGGAACGGCCCGATGGGCGTCTTCGAGCTGGCGCCCTATGCGGCGGGCACCCGGGCGGTCGCCCGGGCCCTGATCGATAGCGGGGCCTTCACCGTCATCGGCGGCGGGGACACCACGGCCGCGATCCGCGCGCTCGGCTTCGCCGAGTCAGCATTCGGTTACCTGTCCACGGGCGGCGGTGCCAGCCTCGACTATCTGCAGGGCAAGGACCTGCCGGGCCTCGATGCCCTCACCGACAGCGCGGTCGCGAGGGCATGACCATGTCGGCCCAGGGCGGGGCAGGATCACCGCACGGTCCGCCACCGGGCGGCACCGGCCGCCTGGTGGTCCTGCGGCACGGGCAGAGCGAGTGGAACGCCCGCAACCTGTTCACCGGCTGGGTCAACGCGGCGCTGACCGCCGACGGCGAGCAGGAGGCGATCCGGGCCGGGCGGCTGCTGGCCGAGCGCGGGCTGTTCCCCGCCGTCGTTCATACCTCGGTGCAGCGGCGGGCCATCCGTACCGCCGACCTCGCGCTGACGCAGTGTGACCGGGACTGGATACCGGCTCGCCGGTCCTGGCGGCTCAACTCCAACCACTACGGCGCGCTGCAGGGCAGCAACAAGGCGCAGGTGCTGAAGGACTGCGGCGAGCAGCAGTTCATGGCCTGGCGCCGGGCCTTCGACGTGGCGCCGCCGCCGCTGGCCGCCGGCTCGCCGTACGCGCAGTTCGATGATCCCCGCTATGCCGCCCTGCCGCCGGAGGCCCGGCCGTGCACCGAGTCGCTCAGGGACGTGACGCGACGGCTCCTGCCGTACTGGTACGACGCGATCGTCCCCGACCTGCACACCGGCGCCTGCGTGCTGGTCGTCTCGCATGGCAACACGCTGCGGGCACTGATCAAGCATCTCGACGGCTTGTCCGACGAGCAGGTCGCCGAGCTGAACATTCCCACTGGCATGCCCCTGGCCTACGATCTCGGCCCCGATATGCAGCCACTCGTTAGGGGCGGCCGCTACCTCGACCCGCAGGGGCCCGGCGGTCCGGCCAGTGACATGACCGGTACGGCCAAACGGCTGCGCCGTCGGCCGACGGCGGCGCTCATCCGCACACATGACGGGACAGGAGCAGGAAATGCCAGGCTTTGATGTCGCGGAACTATCCGCACTGGAGATTCTCGACTCGCGCGGCCGGCCCACGGTGGCGGCGACGATCCGGCTGGGGGACGGCACCACGGCCCGCGCCGGAGTGCCGTCGGGCGCATCGACCGGGACCCGCGAGGCGGTCGAGCGGCGCGACGGAGATCCCGGACGTTACGGGGGCGGGGGCGTGCTGGGCGCGGTCGGCGCCGTCAATACCGAGATCGCGGACCTGCTGCGCGGCCGGTCCTGGGCCGGGCTGGCCGAGGCCGACCAGGCCATGATCGATCTCGACGGCACCGCGACCAAGAGCCGGCTCGGCGCTAATGCGCTCGTCGGCGTGTCGATGGCACTCGCCCGCGCCCTGGCCGCCTCGGCCGGCCTTCCGCTGTGGCGCTGGCTGGCGCCGGACGGAGTGACCCCCTCCTTGCCGGTGCCGCATTTCAATGTGCTCAACGGCGGCGTCCACGCGCCGAACGAGCTGGACTTCCAGGAGTTCATGGTCGCGCCGCTCGGCGCCCCGTCGATGGCCGAGGCCGTGCGCGCCGGCGCCGAGGTATACGCGGCGCTGCGCCGCGAACTCGCCGACCGGAAGCTGTCCACCGGCCTGGGCGACGAGGGCGGGTTCGCTCCCGAGATCAGCGAGCCGGAGGAAGTCCTGCGGCTCCTGGTGCTGGCCATCACCGACGCCGGCTATCAGACCGGCGCCGGCGGCGTCTCGATCGCCCTGGACCTGGCGGCGTCGGAGTTCCGGCAGGCCGACGGCAGCTACCGGGTCGCGGGTGCCCTGCTGAGCAGCGCCGACCTCATCGAGCGGCTGGCCGCCATCACCGCCGAATTCCCGGTGCACCTCATCGAGGACGGGCTGGGCGAGGACGACGACGAGGGCTGGATCGCGCTCACCGCCCGCCTCGGCGCGAGCGTGGAACTGGTCGGCGACGACAATTTCTGCACCAACCCGGCGATCATCAGCGCGGCCATCGACCGCGGCGTCGCGAACTCGGCGCTGATCAAGCTCAACCAGATCGGCACCGTCACCGAGACGCTGGAGGCGATGGCGGTATGCCGCCGCGCAGGCTACCGGCAGTTCGTCTCGCACCGCTCCGGTGAGACCGAGGACTCGTTCATCGCCGACCTGGCCGTCGGCACCGGCTGCGGGCACCTGAAGTCCGGCGCTCCGGCCCGCGGCGAGCGCACCGCCAAGTACAACCGCCTCATCGAGATCGCCGCCGCCGCGCCGACACTCCGCTACGGCAGGTTCTGACCTCGCGTCAGCCCATCCGCCACCGGGTCTCAGCCCGGCGGCGGATGGTGGATGAAGCGGGACGCCCGGCGCCGGATGCGGCGCTCCAGCCGCTGCGCGTGGGTAGTTGCCGCCCGCGGACCATGGGGGTGGACGCGGTAGAACTGGCTCTTGGCCAGCTCGACCAGCAGCAGGTAGACGACGACCAGCGCGAACAGCAGCAGGAAGAAGGCCGTCGGCAGGGGCGTGAAGCCCAGCAGGCCGGCCAGCCCCGTGTAGGGCAGCACCGCGCCGATCAGGGCCGCCCCCGTCGGCACCAGCAGCATCGGCAGGCTGGGCCGGCTCTTGAGGAACGGGACGCGCCGGGTGCGGATCACGTAGACGACGAGGGTCTGGGTGGCGATCGACTCGACGAACCAGCCGGTCCGGAACTCGGCGTGGCCGGCGTGCAGCAGGGCGAGCATGATCCAGAAGGTGAGGAAGTCGAAGATAGAGCTGACGGGTCCGAACACCGACATGAAATGCCGGATGAACTTCATGTCCCAGGCGGCGGGCCGGGCCAGCGCCTCGGGGTCCACCCGATCGGTCGGGATCACCAGCTGACCGGTGTTATATAGCAGGTTGTTGAGAAGGATCTGGGACGGCAGCATCGGCAGGAAAGACAGGAATACCGAGGCACCGGCCGCGCTGAACATATTGCCGAAATTCGACGAGGTCGCCATCAGGACGTATTTCATGGTGTTGGCGAAGATGCGGCGGCCCTCCATCACGCCCTCCGCCAGCACGCCGAGATCCTTATCGAGCAGCACCACGTCGGCGGCTTCCTTGGCCACGTCGGTTCCTGAGTCCACCGAGATTCCGACGTCGGCGTGATGCAGCGCCACCGCGTCGTTTACGCCGTCCCCGAGGAAGGCCACGTCCTTTCCGGTACGACGCGCGACCTTGATGATGCGCGACTTCTGATCGGGGCCGATCCGGGCGAATACCGTCGTGACCCCGATCGCCGCCTCGAGGTGGTCGTCGTCGAGCGCCTCGACCTCGACGCCGCTGAGAACCCCCGCGCAGTCGACCCCGATCTGCGCGCACACCTTGGCCGCGACCAGCCCGTTGTCCCCGGTAATGATCTTTACCTGGACGCCCAGCCGCTCGAGCTGCGCGATGGAGGCGCCGGCGTCGGCCTTGGGCCGGTCGGCGAACGCCAGGAAGCCCTCCAGCGTCAGTCCCTGCTCGTCCGCAGCGGTCAGCGACTGCCCGGCCGCCGCCGGGCGGCTGGCCACGGCCACCACCCGGGTCCCGTCCCGGAACAAGGCCTCCAGGGCCGGCCGGGCGCCGTCGGGGACGTGCGCGCACCGGTCCAGTACCACCTCGGGGGCGCCCTTGGTGATGACGAGCGGCCGGCCGCCGGGGTCTGTCGCCAGCACCGAGGCCAGCTGCCGCTCGTGGTCGAAGGGCAGCACGCCCAGCCGCTGGTAGCGGCCGGCCGCCACGGCGGCCGCCGCGCCCGCGACCGCCCCGGGAGCCGACCATAGGGCCTGGTCCAGCGCGTTCCCGCCGACCACTCCCCCGGCGGTGACCGCCGCCTCGTTGCACACGAGCCCGAGCAGCAGCGTGCGGTCGCCGTCTCGCCCGTCGGCGCCCAGGGCCCGCTCGAAGGTGATCACGCCCTCGGTGAGGGTGCCCGTCTTGTCGGTGAACAGGATCTCGATATTGCCCAGATCCTCGATGGCGACCAGCCGCTTGACCAGCACCTTCTTCGCCGCCAGGGCCTTGGAGCCGGCCGACAGGCTCACCGTCACGATGGCCGGCATCATCTCGGGGGCGATGCCCACGGCGATCGCCAGCGAGAAGAGCAGCGCGTCGATGAGCGGCCGGGACAGTGCCACGTTGATGACGAAGATGAAGGCCGTCAGCACCGCCGCCACCGCGAACAGGAAGCGCGAGAAACGCGACAGTCCCGCCTCGAAGGCGGTCTGGCTGTGCTTCTCGGCCAGGCCCGCGGCGATCTGCCCGAACGCGGTGCCGGTTCCGGTCGCGACCACCACGCCCAGTCCCGATCCCTGGTGCACGATCGTCCCCATGAAGGCGCACCCCGGCTGGTCCTGCGGCTGCCGGCCGGCGACGGACGCCACCGACTTGGCCACCGGCATCGACTCGCCGGTCAGCACGCCCTCGTCGCACTCGAGCTCGTCGACCTCGAGCAGGCGCAGGTCGGCCGGGACGAGGCCGCCGATGCGCAGCGATACGCGGTCGCCGGGCACCAGGCTCAGCACCGGGACCCGGCTGACACGATCGTCCCTGCGGACCTCGGCCTCCTGCCGGATCTGGGCCCGCAGCGCGGCCATCGCTATTTCCGCCCGGTACTCGTTGAAGAAGCCCAGCCCGACGCTGAGGGCGACGATGACCGCGATGATCAGCGCGTTCGTGCCGCCACCGGTCAGCGCCGACACCAGCGCCGCCCCGAGCAGCAGGATCAGGATCGGGTTGCGGACCTGGCGCAGGAGGACGGTGAAGGGGCGCACCCGGTGGGTGGCGAGCGCGTTCGGCCCGAACCGGCGCAGCCGCTGCTCCGCATCGGCGGACGAGAGCCCGCCGGTGCCGCTGTCCAGCCGCGACAGGACCTCACCGGGAGCTAGCGCCGCGGCCTCCGCCAGGTCTAGCTCGCCGGCCCGAGCGCGCGCTGTTGCCACGGGAGCACTATGCCAGGTAAGCACCTAGGGCAGCCGCGTCCACCGGGGCCCGACGGCACACCACGCCCGGTCCCAGCCGGCCAGCCGGCGCCGGTTCAGGACGATCCGGACACAGCCGACGACGACGGACAGCGCAACGGCCAGGACGATGGGCACGGTCACCGCCGCAAGGACGACATTGCCCCAGACGTCGTAGCTACTCAGCGGTGAGCTGGTGAGCCGCCCCGCGGCGTCGACCCATACCGGCACGTGCTGGCCGGCCACCGCAGCCGGGCCCACCGCGACCAGGCCGGTCCGCCGCTGCCCGTCCGGCGCCCGCCAGCGCGCCGAGACCCAGACGCCGCCCCACCCGTCGGCCTGGTTGGCCGCGGTCTGCAGCAGCGTGGCAGGCACCTCCCGCCAGGCTCGCTGGGCGTGCTGCTGACGCGTCCCGGCGCTGTCGGTCACGCGGGCCGCGACGATCATCAGCACCGGGGCACCGATCAGGAAGACCGCGAGCAGGGCGGTCATAACGGCCGCCTCCACCCGGTCCACCCGGCGCCGCAGCGGATTGCGGTCCCAGCCGAGCTGGCTGGCCAGCCGTCGCATGACCTTGTCCATCGGGGCACACCTCCGCACGGCGGCGACTTCGCTACGCACAGGCTCCCTGATTCACGCGGCGGGTGTCACGGGCTGAAAATCCCGTGTCGGGGGGACCTTGGGCCCGGCTAGCACGGGCGTCCCCGGCGCGGGCCGATCGCCGGTGTCGCAAGTGACCTTCTGCCCTACCCGCAGGCGGCTGATTTTCGCGAATGTCAGTGAGCAAGAGGAAATGTTCGCAAGTCCAAGGCCGACACTAGGCGTCTGGGAGGCGCTATGAACGTGAGCCAGGCCCCCATAGTGGTCGGTGTCAGCGGATCCGAGGCGTCCGCCGCGGCGCTGCGCTGGGCCGCTGACGAGGCCAGGCGTCGGCACGCCGCGCTCCGGGTCGTCCGGAGCTGGGATGCCGAGTTCACCGCACCCTATGCCTCCGCCGACGGCCGACTCACGCCCGGCCAGCAGCGCGCCGCGGCCAGCGAGGAACTCACGGCGCTGATTCGCGCCTCCTTCGGCTCGGTGTTCCCCGCCGGAGTCACGGCCGAGCTGGCCGAGGGCGTAGCGGAGCGAACGCTGGTCGACCGGTCAGCCGGGGCGGACCTGCTCGTCCTCGGATCGGCCTCGTCGGCCGCGCCGATCGGGCGCTCGATCGGGCCGGTCGTCCGGGCCTGCCTCAGTCGTGCGCAGTGCCCCGTCGTGGTGGTCTGGGCGGCGCCGGCCCGGTCGCCGCGCGGCGACCGGGCCGGCGACCCAGATTCCAGCCACCGCGGCTTCCCTCGCTCCGGCGCGGCGCGCCCAGGACTGGTCCCTGCGCCGCGGCAGGCTCGTTAGCCCCGGCCAGGGAGGCTACCCTGGGCCGCCCAGTTAGCCCTAGAGCCCTTTAGTCAGTTAGCCAGGCTGGTGGGCAGCGCGGATGATGACGACAGGACACGGCGCGTGGTGGACGCAGTGCTGGCTCACCGAGCCCAGCAGCGCCTCGGTGAAGCCGCCGTGCCCCCGGCTGCCCACCACGAGCGCCTCCGCTCCATCCGCCGCCTCGATCAGCACCTGAGCCGCCTCGCCCTGCTTCACCACCGTGACGACGTGCTCGGAGCCACCCGGGCCGACCGTGGCGACGACCGCGTCGGTCAGCACCTTCTCGGCAAGCTTCCCGAAGTCGGTGGTCTCCAGTACCCCGACCGGCGGCCACGCATAGCCGCCGACCAGGAGCGGGAGGTGCCAGGCGATGACCGCCTCTACCCTGGCGCCGGTGAGTCCCGCCTGCCGGACGGCCCAGCGGAGCGCATCCTCGGCCGAGGGCGACCCGTCGACTCCCACGACGATGCGCCGGGCGCCTCCGCTGTCTTGCTGTGACACCTTGTACCTCCACTGAGCGTCAGGTTGCCGCCCCTAATCACGGGGCCTGGCGGATGCGCCGGCCGGTGACCCGGACGGGCGTGATCCGGATGAAATGGTCCTTCTCGCCGCCTGGCCACGAATCGACCCCCGCCGCCAGGGCAACTGCCCGATCGGCCTCGGAGTCAATGTGGTGCGCCGGGCCCGAGATCAGGACGCTCCAGCCTTCGCGGGCGGTCTCGTCAAAGTGGTCGACCTCAAAGGCCACCTTGTAGTCCGCGTGCGCTATCCCGGTGCGAAGGTCCTCGCCGGCCAGGCTGTCCTGTGCGGTGCGAAACAGAATGACACCGTCGACCAGCCGGTAGTTGACCGGCAGGACGGTGAGGTCGTACTGCCCGACGAAGGCAATCCGGCCGATGACGCTGTCGGCGACCAGCCGCAGGCACTCGGCCTCATCGAGCTTCTCCATGATGGCTTGGGCATCTCTAGGCAACGCGCGCTCCTTAACCTAGGGCAGTCGCCACAGACCCGCCGCCCGGTGGCGGCGGGGCGTAGCGGCGGCCTACTCCGCCTGTGTGCCTCCACTCCATCAGACCGGGCAGCGCCCGGCGGCCGCCAGGGTCAAACGGCCCTGCTGGGCACGACCTCCGCATCGCCACCCGCCAGGTCACGGCTCCGGACGGGCACGGTCGATGAGCTCGGCCGCCGGACGTCGCGCCGTGGCGGGCGCGGTGCCCGCCCGGCCGAACTGCAGCAGCATCTGCGGCATCCCGTCCAGGTGCAGGCGATCGCGGACCTCGGCACGGAACCGTGCTGATTCCAGCGGCTGCGACTGCAGGCTTGCGAAGACCCACCGGGTCGCGGCGCGCAGCAGCAGCCGGTCCAGCGCCTGCCCGGCTGCGAGCCAGTCCGCCGGCGAGTCACCCGCCGTGGTCAGCACCGCCGTCGCCGACGGCAGCGGGCCGCCGGACGGCAGGCCGCCGGGCCGCCCGAAGTCGCGCTGCGGCAGCCGCTCATGCGCCGGCTCCTCCGGCGGGCGCTGCCGCCCGGCGGGCGGGCCTGGCCCGGCGGCCGGGTCTGGCTCGGCGACCCAGGACGGGTCGGCCCAGGCATGCGCGGGAACGCCGTCTCTGGCCGCGCTGCCCGCCGGCCGGGTCCATTCCCGGAGCTCGGCGCGGATCCCCGGATGGGCCAGCTGCCCGCGGCCGGCCGCCTCCGTCAGCTCGGCGAGCTCGCGGACCTCGGCGAGCTGGCTCACCAGGTGCAGGTCCGCGCCCTCGACGGCCGCATCACGCACCAGCGCGTCCATCAGGCGGGCAGGCACTTGGCCGGCCGCGAACGGCCCGCGGTGGGTGTGCCGGTGCGGCACCGCCGCGATCAGGTCCCATTCGCCCGGGCTGGTCACGGCGCGGCCGACTGGCCGAACGCGGGCGATCAGGCGGGGCTGCGCCGGATCGGGCAGCAGCTCAACATCAGGCAGGTAGCCCAGCCTGCGCATGCCGAGCCGCAGCCCGTACAGCGCGGCGCCGCAGCTGATCAGCATTTCCCGGCCGCCCGGGTCCACCCGCCGGAGCATCCTGCCCCGATCGGCATAAAGCTCCACGGCGCTCCCGCGCACCCGGAACTGCCACGGCTGGCTGTTGTGCACCGATGGTGCCCGTGCCGCCGTCGCGACGAGATAGGTCACGTCATCGGGCGTGATCCGCAGGCTCGCCGGCCGCGGCTGGCTGGCGGTCTCGGGCCTGCGCTGGCCCCGATCTGGCTTTGTGGTACCGGTCATCGCCATCACCCCACTTGCTTTGACCTGACGTGATGACCGCGGCGACGGGCAGGGCCGAACGACCCTAGGTCGGCCGACCAGGGACCCTAACGCCGCCGGGACCGCCGCTACCAGGCTGGTCGGGGTGAGGCGGCTGGAACTGCGCCGGCTCATTCGCCGCCGGTCGCGGCGGCCGGCGTAGCCGCTAGCCTCCGGCCCTGCCATCCGGGACGTTCGCCTCTGAGCCGCTGCCCTGAGCCCGCTGAAGGCTCAGTCCTGAGGATCCGAAACGGGTCCGGCGGCCCGCCGTCCGGCAGGCCCGACAGATTCCGCGGCATGGGAGGTGACTGATGATGGCTCAGGTTGGCGACTGGCTAGTGCCGGAAGGGGATAACGGCCGAGCCGGCCTGATCATCGGGGTGCGCAATGCCGACGGATCGCCGCCGTATGTCATCAGATGGCGAAGCAGCGGGCACATCGCGCTCGTATTTCCGGGCCCATATGCCCGGATCGTGCCCGGCAGTTCGGAAGCCGGCCCGGCTCTCCCCGCCGCCGCGGTCACCCGCAACGGCGCAGTTACCGCGTCACCCCAGGCACCAGCTGCCACATAACTTTGCGCCCGGCGAGGAGAACAGCTGATGGACCTGCACGGACGCAGCCTGCTGAAGGAGATCGACCTCACCCCGGCGGAGTTCCTGCACCTGGTGGAACTCGGCGCCCGGGTGCGCGCCGACAAGCAGCTGGGATTTCGCCAGCACCGGCTCGCCGGCCTCAACATCGCGCTGATCTTCGAGAAGGCCTCGACGCGGACCCGCTCGGCGTTCGAGGTCGCCGCGCACGATGAGGGGGCGCACGTTACCTATATCGGCCCCGAAGGGTCCCAGCTCGGCTACAAGGAGTCGATGAAGGACACCGCTCGGGTGCTCGGCCGCATGTACGACGGCATCGAGTACCGCGGGTTCGCCCAGGAGTCCGTCGAGATCCTGGGCGAGTTCGCCGGCGTACCGGTCTGGAACGGCCTCACCGATACGTGGCACCCGACCCAGATGCTGGCCGACATCCTGACCATGCGGGACAACGCGGCCAAGCCGCTGCGGGAGGTGACCTTCTGCTATCTCGGGGACGGCCGCAACAATACGGCGAACTCGCTGCTGGTGACCGGCGCGATGCTGGGGATGGATGCCCGGATCTGCGCGCCGGCTGCCCTGTACCCGTCCCCGCCGGTGCGAGACATCGCCGCCGGGCTGGCGGCCGGGTCCGGCGCCCGGCTGACGGTCACCGACGATCTGGCCGCCGCCGTGGCGGGTGCCGACTTCCTCTATACCGATGTCTGGCTGTCCATGGGCGAGCCGGCCAGCGAGTGGGACAAGCGCATCGATCAGCTCATCCCCTACCAGGTGAACGCGGGCGTGCTGGCGGCCACCGGCAACCCGGCGGCGAAGTTCATGCACTGCCTGCCCGCGCTGCACAACCGGGAGACCGAGGTCGGGCGGCAGATCTACGACAAGCGCGGGCTGGCGGCGCTGGAGGTGACCGACGAGGTCTTCGAGTCACCGCAGTCAGTCGTCTTCGACCAGGCGGCCAACCGGATGCACACGATCAAGGCCCTCATGGTGGCCACGATCGGCCGCCCGGCATGAAGATTCAGGCAGGTCCAGCTTTCCGGCCATGACGGCTCAGTCCAGAGGGAGCAGGCAATGCTCGGAATTACCGTGGGCATGGACGGATCGGCGAATTCCCGCCGCGCCCTCAAGTGGGCGATGAGGGAGGCGGCCGTTCGGCATTGCGCACTTACCGTCATCACGATCCATGAGACCGTCGCCAGTTTCTGGACCGGGGACCCTGTCACCACTCACGCCGACGAGGCGCTGCAGCACCAGGCGCGCGAGGCGGCTGTCGACGCGGCGGCTCAGGAGGAGAGCCGGCTCGGGGAGGCCCGGCCAGCGGTCGTGAAGGTGCGCGCGGTCACCGGCTTCCCCGCCCAGGAGCTCCTCGACGCGTCGGGCGTGACCGACCTGCTGGTGATAGGCGCACGCGGCGGTGGCGGCTTCCACCGGCTCGCGCTTGGCTCGGTCAGCAGCCAGGTCGTGCACCACGCCGAATGCCCCGTGGTGGTCGTGCCCGGGCGGGCCGGGACCTAAGGTCCCGGGACCGCCGGATCCAGCGGCTAGTCCCGATCCGGCCGGCGGCCGACATAAGGCACCCGGAGACGGGACTATCGGCCCTCCCCGCGGCGGCCGCGCTGCCGGATGCTTAGGTGCGCGAGAACTCACCGGGAGAAGCCATGCCGAGGCGGCTATGGCCGCTGAAACGACCCGCAGGCTGGGGTTACGGTGTAGTCAAATACCGCGGCGCTTCCACAGCGCCGGCCACGGTAGCGAAGCGAACAGGAGTGCCATCCGCAGATGAACGACACCAGACAGCCGGCGGCTAATGAGGCGGCCCGCGATGGCGGCGGAATCAAGGTGTTCCTCCTAGATGATCATGAGATCGTCCGCCGGGGCGTGCGCGAACTCCTGGAGGCCGAGCCTGATATCACCGTCATCGGCGAGGCGGGCACGGCCGCGTCAGCGCTGGCCCGCATCCCGGCACTGATGCCGGACGTGGCGGTACTGGATGTGCGGCTGCCCGACGGTGACGGGGTCAGCGTCTGCCGCGACATCCGGTCGGCCCTGCCGCAGGTGGCCTGCCTGATGCTGACCTCGTTCGGTGACGACGAGGCACTCTTCGACGCGATCATGGCGGGGGCCGCGGGATACGTGCTCAAGCAGATCCGCGGCACGGACCTGGTGGGCGCGGTGCGCACGATTGCCGCAGGCCGGTCGCTGCTGGACCCTGAGGCCGCCAGCCGGGTCATGCAGCGGATGCGCGACCAGGCGTCCCGCTCCGACCCCCTCGCCGAACTGACCCCGCAGGAACGACGGATACTCGAGCTGATCGGGGAAGGGCTGACCAACCGGCAGATCGGCGAGCGCATGTTCCTGGCCGAGAAGACCGTCAAGAACTATGTCTCCGCGCTGTTTGCCAAGCTCGGCATGAAGCGCCGGACCCAGGCCGCTGCTTTCGCCGCCAAGGTCTTCGATGACCACGATCACTCCGGGCACGGAACCCCCGCCAGCTAAACATCGGCCCCGCTCGGCGCGTCCGCTCTGCAGGTCAGTGACAGAGGTCCCGCTGCTGCGGGCCCTGCTGCCCTGCCGCATGCGCTCCGTCGGCGAAACGATGTGAACGGCCACTGGTCGGGGCCGGCAGCTCTCCGGCGGGAGGGGCCGCCGCCCCGACCTCATGAGGAAGGTGAACCACCGATGACCGCGCTGTACTGCAGCCACATGTCCGCCGGGTTCGAGGCGCGGCACTCGGCCCGCAAGATCCACGTCGTGACGGCCGGGCGGTGACGGGGCAATGACCAGCGTGACGGCCAGGAGGGAACGGCGGCTGCACCGCAGGCTCACCGCCGACGACGCCGTCTTCGCTCTGCCCGCGAGACCGCCACACGAAGCTGCCGTCACCGAGGCCGACCTGGAACCCCTACCGCAGCCCGCTCAGCGGTTCCTGCGTTTCGCGGGGGTGGTCGGCCAGCCCGCGGACTGGTCCTTCCGGGCTCACCTGAGCGGCCGGTTCCGGATGCGGCCCGGCCAGCGCTGGATGCCGTGCGAGGCGTGGCAGTACAGCTCGCGGCTGGAGGTCGCCCGGGTCTTCCACCTGCGCATCGACTTCGCCGGCGCGGTGTCCATGCTGGGACGGGACTCCTACCTGGACGGCCACGGGCGGATGCACGGGCGGCTGCTCGGACTGGTAACGGTGGCCGACGGGTCCGGACCCGCGTTCGATACGGGCGAGCTGGTGACGTTCCTCAACGACGCCGTTCTCCTGGCCCCGTCCATGCTGCTGCGACTGCCTGTGTCGTGGCGGGCGGCCGGCGACCGGTCCTTTGACGTAAGCCTCACCGACTCCGGCCATCGGGTCACGGCCCGGGTCTTCCTAGATGAGCGGGACGCGCCCTGCGACTTCAGCACCGAGGACCGCTTCTGCGATAGTCCGGCAGGCCTGGTCCGCGCCCGGTGGACCACGCCCGTTTCCGGCTGGACCCGAGCGGGCTGCCGCTGGATGCCCACGCGGGGATCGGCTACCTGGCACCTGCCCGGGGGCGCGTTTACCTACGCCGAGTTCGACTTCCACCCCGGTGACATCGTCTACAACGTCCCGCCTGCCGCCTGGTGACCCGCAGCGAGCTCGGTCAGCACCGCCCGGGTTAGCTCCGGCAGGCATGCGGCGACCGCCGGCGACAGACCGGGCCCGAACCCGATATCGGCGGCCTCCACGGCGAAAACGACCAGCCGTCCCGGTGCCTGGTCAAGGGCCTCGGCGAGCCGGAGGGCGTCCGGGATGCCGAGGCCATGCGTGCTGGCGGCGGCTCGCGAGCCGGGGGCCGCATCACCCACCACGGGATCACCCACCACGGGGCCCAGCGCCGTGCGGTGGATCCGGCCCGGGGCCGGCATCTCGCAGAGCACCGCGTCCACCACGACCGCCAGCGACGCCCCGGACCAGGCCTCGAGCAGCTGGCTGGGCTCTCCGTCGGCGACGGTCAGCGACACGCCGGGCGGGCGGAACCGCTCGAGGGCGGCCACGAGGGCCGGCCCGATGCCGTCGTCCCGGCGGTACGGGTTGCCGATTCCGATCACCACCGCGCGCGGCCCGCTCACCGGCGCTCCAGGCTCGCTCACCGGCGCTCTACCCGCAGGTCGAGAAAGTGGGCCGCGCAGGAAATGCACGGGTCATAGTTGCGGATGGTTCGCTCGCACAGCGCTGTGAGCTCGGCGTCGTCGAGATCCAGGTTGGCCGCCACGACGGCCCGCAGATCGGCCTCGATCGCCGCCTGGTTCTGCGACGTGGGCGGGATGATCGTGGCCGACTCGATGCGGCCGTCGTTATCTAGCTGGTAGCGGTGGTACAGCAGGCCGCGGGGCGCCTCGCTGACGCCGTGGCCCACGCCCGCCACCGGCAGCACGTCCGTGAACGACGGCTCCGGGCGCTCGTACTCGTCGATGATCCGCAGCGCCTCGCTGGCCGCGTAGACGATCTCGACCGCGCGGACCACGATGCTGCGGAACGGATTGCGGCAGGCCGGTCCCAGGCCGGCGGCAGCCGCCGCCTCGCGGGCGATCGGCGACAGCGCGGCGGAGTTGATCGTGTACCGGGCCAGCGGGCCGGTGAGGTAGCCCCGCCCGTCCAGGGTCGCGTGCAGGGCCGTGGAGTGCGGCACCTGGTGCTCCACGACGTGCTCGCCAAACTCGCGCGGCGGGAAGGCGAGGCCGCCAGCGGACGCCACCTGACCCCGCTCGATCGCGTAGCGGCCCGGCTCGCTCGCGGCCAGCAGCTCGTGCTCCAGCTCCAGGTCGGGGTAGTCGAACCCCGCTACCCAGGTGGTGGTCGCGAGCGCGTCGTCGAGCGCCGCACGCAGCTGCTGCGCCAGCGGCATCAGGTCGGCTTTCGTCGGCGCGCGGTAGAAGCCGCCGACCCGCGAGTTCACCGGGTGGATCGCCCGGCCGCCGACCGCCTCCAGGATGGCGTTGCCGGCCTTCTTCAGGCGCAGCCCTCGCTCGGCCAGTTCGCGGTGGTCGCGGGCCAGCGCGACGACGTCCGGGTAACCGAGGAAGTCCGGCGCGTGCAGCATGTAGATGTGCAGCGCGTGGCTGGAAATCCACTCCCCGCAGTACAGCAGCCGCCGCAGCGCCGCGATGGGCTCGCTCACGGTAACGCCGCACGCGTCCTCGATCGCCAGCCATGCGCTGGTCTGGTAGGCGACGGGACAGATGCCGCAGATCCGCGAGGTGATGTCGGTGACCTCGGTGTGCTGCCGGCCGCGCAGGAACGCCTCGAAGAACCGGGGCGGCTCGTAGATCTGCAGCTGCGCGTCCCGCACCTGGCCATCCTCGATGATGACGCGCAGCGCGCCCTCCCCTTCGACCCGGGCCAGCGCGCTGACTCGCAGTTGCCTGCTGCGGTGCGTCATAGTTCGTCCCCTGCCTCGGCTTGCACTGCTTCGGCTAGCACTGCTTCGGCTAGCGCTGCTTCGGCTAGCGCTGCTTCGGGTCGTGCGAAGCCCGGCGCCGCGGCGTTGAACGTCGACAGGACCAGGTCGACCGCGCGCGGGCTCATCCCGCACGTATGCAGCTGGCCGATCAGCGCCGGCAGGTTAGCGCCGCTCATCGGCCCGAAGCAGCCATAGCAGCCGCGCCGCACCGCCGGGCACAGCGCGCCGCAGCCAGCGTGCGTGACCGGGCCGAGGCAGGGCGTCCCGTCGGCGACCATCACGCAGGTCAGCCCGCGGCGCTTGCACTCGGTGCAGACGCTGGTGTCGGGGATATCGGGCTTGCGGCCGACGAGGTACGCGCCGATCACCTCGATCAGCTGGCGCTTGTCGATCGGGCACCCGCGTAGCTCGAAATCGACGGGCACGTGCGCCGATATCGCCGTGGAGGTGGCCAGCGTGTCGATGTACTGGGGGCTGGCGTAGACGACGGAGCGGAACTCCGCCGCGTCGCCGAAGTTGCGCAGCGCCTGGATGCCTCCGGAGGTGGCGCAGGCGCCGATGGTGATCAGGACCTTCGACTGCTCGCGGACCTGGCGGATCCGCTGGACGTCGCCGGGCGTGGTGATCGAGCCCTCGACCAGCGACAGGTCATACGGCCCCGGCAGCACGTCACTGGATGCCTCCAGGAAGTGCGCGATCCGCACCTGGCTGGCGAGCGTGAGCAGCTCGTCCTCGCAGTCCAGCAGGGTCAGCTGGCAGCCATCGCAGGAGGCGAACTTCCAGACGGCCAGGGTCGGCGGGCTGGGCGGGGTCGGCGGGGTGGGCGGGGTCGGCGGGGTGGGCGGGGTGGTCATCGGAACAACTGCGCTCATCGCAATCAGAGCTCCCGGACGTCAAGCAGGGACTGGACGCGCGCGTAGTCGAGGACCGGGCCGTCGCGGCACAGCAGCAGGGGCCCGAGCTGGCAATGCCCGCACAGCCCGACCCCGCACTTCATGTTCCGCTCCAGCGAGACCCGGATGTCGCCGGCCGCGACCCCCTGGCCCAGCAGGACGCTCGCGCTGAAGCGCATCATCGGCTCCGGCCCGCAGATGAAGGCAATGGTCTGCCGCGGATCCAGCGTCAGGCGGGCCAGCGGCTCGGTCACGAAGCCAACCGCGCCGTCCCAGTCCGCCGCGGGCTGGTCGATGGTGAGCTCGACCTCCACGCCCGGCAGGCTGGTCCACTGCGCGAGCTGCTCGCGGAACAGGAGTTCCGCCGGGCTGCGGGCCCCGGCGACGAGCACGATCCGGCGATAGGCGTCGCGGGCCGCCAGGGCACCGAGCAGGATCGGCCGCACCGGGGCCAGGCCCACGCCGCCGGCGACGATCACCAGGTCGCGGCCCACGGCGGTGTCCAGGCCCCAGCTCGTGCCGTAGGGCCCGCGGGCGCCGATCACGTCTCCGGGCTGAGCCTGGCACAGCGCGCGGCTGACGGCGCCGACGTCCCGGATCGTGTGGGTCAGCGACCCGTCTGCCACCGTCGGGTCACCGCTGATCGAGATGGCGATCTCGCCGACGCCGGGCCGGCAGAGCATGGTGAACTGGCCCGCCGCGAAGGGCGGCAGCGCCGCGCCGCACGGCTCCAGGCGCAGGGTCACGCTGTCGCGGGTCTCCTCCAGCCGGCCGGTCACCCGGTGCGGGACGGGCAGCATCGTCTCGCCGCCGGCCCCGGCTGGGGCGACCGCCGCACTGACCGCGTCAGCGCTCACGAGGGCTCCCGTACAGGTCGAGCAAGCGCGACCGGGTGTTCTGCAGCCGGCCGAGGAGGACCTCGAAAAGCCCGAGCGCCAACGGATAGCCCAGGGCCGGATCGCCGTCCGCGAGCGCGAGCAGCTGCGTCGTCTCCAGCTGGATGGCGCGGACGAGCCCGGTCGCCGTGGCCGAGAAATGCCAGCGGTGCGGCGGGACGAGCCACGACCAGCCCAGCACGTCGCCAGGGCCGAGCGTGTGCACCACGACCTGCCCGCGGCCGGGAACCGCCGTTTCCAGCGCCACCTGGCCAGCCCGGATCAGCCAGCACCCTGAAGCGAGCTGGCCCTCGTCGAACAGCCTCGTTCCGGCAGTAAAAGTCACTTCGCGTGCCGCCTCCGCCACTAGCGCGCGCTGCGCCGCAGTCAGCCGGTCGAACAACGCGAAGCCGGCCAGCTCTTCAGAACTGCTCACCGGGCTCGTCCTCTCCGGCCGCGCTGGCCTCTCGCAGCTCCGCCAGGGTCGCTGCTTCGGCGGTGATGTCGATCCCCACCGGGCACCACGCGATGCAGCGCCCGCAGCCCACGCAGCCGGAGCTGCCGAACTGATCGTGCCAGGTACTTAGCTTGTGCGTGATCCACTGCCGGTACCGGCTGGCCCCTGAGACCCGGACGCTGCCGCCGTGCAGGTAGGAAAAGTCCACCTCGAAGCACGAGGCCCAGCGCTGCGATCGCTGCGCGTGCTCACCGGTGAGGTCGGTGGTGTCTTCGGTGCTGGTGCAGAAGCAGGTCGGGCAGACCATCGTGCAGTTTCCGCAGGTCAGGCAGCGGTCGGCGACGTCAGCCCAGAGTGGCGACTCGCGGCTGTCGGCGAGCAGCTGGCGCAAGTCAACGGCCGGCATCTGCCGCCCCATGTGCGCCGCGGCTGCCTCGACGGCGCCGCGCGCCTCGTCGACCTCGGCACCGGTAGCGCCGCGACGGGTCAGGCCGGAAAGGACCCGTTCTCCCGCCGCGCTGCCCACTTCCACGATGAAACGATGGCCGCCAGAGTCGATGCGCTCGGTCAGCGCGAGGTCATAGCCCGGACCTGGCTGCGGCCCGGTGCCCATCGACGCGCAGAAGCACACGCCGCCGGGCTCGGTGCACCCCGCCGCGACCACGAACAGGCCCTCCCGCCGCCGGGCGAACGCGCCGTCGGGGTGCGCACCACCGCCGAGCACCACGCCGAGCTTGGCGATCGCGGCCAGGTCACAGGCCCGCACGCCGAGGAACGCCTGTCGGACGGGCTCCGGCCGGGCGGGCGGGGCGGGCGAGAAACCGTCGCCGTCAGCCGACCACAGCAATTGCCGCGCCGGGTGCAGGAACTCCTTCCAGGACTGCGATCCGGCCGAGTGGCCGAATACGGCCTCGTCGGCGCGGCGGCGCAGCCGGTAGCGTCCGGGCGCGCTATCCACCCCCCAGCCCGACGGCAGCTGCGCGCCGGAGCCGAGCTCGGCCAGCACGATCGCGTCGTCCCGGCGAGTAGGGCCGACCACGCGGTAGCCATCGGCGATCAGGGCCGCGATCAGCTCGTCCAGGCCGGCCCTGGACAGGACGGCCGCCTCAGTCATTTGGCTCAGTCATTTGGCTCAGCAACCTCGCTTCTTCGGCGACTACCTCGGGGCTTCTTCGGCGACTACCTCGGGCGCGCGACGCCGACCGGGCAGGACGCGTGCTGCAGCACCACCTGACTGACCGAGCCGAGCATCATGCCGCGCACACCGCCTAGCCCGCGGGCGCCCACGACTAGCATCTGGGCGTCATGCGCGGCCGTCAGCAGCGCGGCGCGCGGCGAACTATCGGTGATGTGCCGGCGCACGACCACCTCAGGATGCTCCTTCTTCGCCTGGCCGAGCAGGTGATCGAAGTGATTTTCAATCTGATCCCGGCCGCTCAGGTTGCCCGGGGCGTCGGCGAGGGCGCAGACCGCGAGCAGCCAGGTCTCGCGCAGGGCGGCCTCCTCGAAGGCGAATTCTACCGCCGCCGCCGAGGCTGCCGACCCCTCCGTACCGACCACGACCGGCCCCTGACCATGCCCGGGACCCCGCCAGCTCCCGCGCACCACCACGACCAGTCCGGCCCCGTACGTCGCGACCTGCGAGCTGACCGAGCCCAGGAGCAGCCCGCGCAGGCCGCCAAGCCCGCGGGAGCCGACCACCACCAGCTGCGCACTGGCACTGTGCTCACAGAGTGCGGCAGCGGCCGGCCCAGCGGTCAGCAGCGGCCGGACCTCTCCGGGGCCCAGGAGCGCCTGCGCCCGCCGTATCCCCCGGGCCAGTACGCGCTCGCCAGCTTGCTGCGCGAGATCCGGTGCGCCGGCCGCCATCAGCGGCGCCGGATATCCCTGCTGCCAGACCTGGCACACGGTGAGCACCGATCCCCGCGCCCGGGCCTCCCGGACCGCCCAGGCCAGCGCCTCGTCGCTGCCCGGCGACCCGTCGTAGCCGACCAGGATTCCCGCTGGCCGGATCTCCGCTGGCCGGATCTCCGCTGGCCGGATCTCCGCTGGCCGGATCTCCGCTGGCCGGATCTCCGCTGACCGGATCTCCGCTGGCCGGATCTCCGCTGACCGGATCTCCGCTGACTGGCCCGACATGGCT
>Ga0209839_10000030_pt1 | contig 53880 bp, 43 predicted proteins | sample OrgsoiDNA2013050_FD_185800 | JGI IMG/M metagenome (GOLD analysis project Ga0209839, IMG submission 185800) | Permafrost soil microbial communities from the Arctic, to analyse light accelerated degradation of dissolved organic matter (DOM) -... | ecosystem: Environmental > Terrestrial > Soil >... | reverse complement strand
CGTGACCGCGGCCCTGGCCGCAGGCTACCGGCACATCGACACGGCGGTGATGTACGGTAACGAGGCCGAGATCGGCTCCGCGCTGGGCGCCAGCGGGCTGGCCCGCGAGGAGGTCTTCCTCACGACCAAGATCCGGCCGTCGGACCTGGGCCAGGAGGCCGCCGTCCTGCGCCGGTCGCTGCGGGCCCTCCGCACCGATTACGTGGATCTCTGGCTCGTCCACTGGCCACCGCAGCGGCCGGACCAGCGCCGGCAGCTGTGGAATGACGTCCGCAAACTCCGCGACGAGGGCCTGGCCAGGGCCATCGGGGTCAGTAACTACGACCTGTCGCAGATCGACGACCTGACCGAGTGGTCCGGCGAGGCCCCGGCGGTCAACCAGGTCCACTGGAGCCCGGCCCGCTACGATCCGGACGTCCTGGTCGGTCACAAGGCGCGCGGCGTGGTCCTCGAGGGCTACAGCGCGCTGAAGGACTCCAGCCTCACCGACCCGGCCATCGCCGAGATAGCCACGGCGCACGGCGTCAGCGCCGCCCAGGTGATCCTGCGCTGGCATTTCGAGCACGGCATCCCGGTCATCCCCAAGTCGGAGCGGCCGGAGCGGCTGGCCGAGAACATCGACCTGTTCGGCTTTAACCTCACCCCGGCCGAGGTGGCCAGGATCGACAGTCTCGGCGCCCTCACCTGAGCCCGCCGGTGAACACCGCGATCTCGGCCAGCGTCCGCAGCCGGATGAACTCCAGGTGGGCGTTGACCGGGTCTGACTGGGCTCGCAGGTAGCGCTCCCGGTAGGTCCGGTCATGAGTCCAGGCCCAGCGGATAACCGACTTCTCCGGGTCGGCGCGCAGCAGGTTGGTCCACTGCTCGCGGTTGCCGTTCCACAGCGGCGTGCCGCGCGCCATCCGGCGCAGGGTCCGCCACACGAGCTGGCGCATGACGCGGCGCCTGGGCGGGTCGAGCCAGACGACCGTGTCGGCGCGGTGCCAGACAATGTCCCGGACGGCCCTGTAGTTGCCGTCGATGACCCAGCCCTCACCAGCGGCAAAAGCGGCCACGGCGGCCTGGAACTCGTCCCTGGGCAGGGGCTGCCAGCCGGACTGATGGAAGATGGAGTCAAGCTCGAGATGGGGGACGGCCATGGCCGCCGCCAGCCCCGCCGCCATCGTCGTCTTGCCAGAGCCGCTGTTACCGACCACCGAGATGCGCCGCACCGGCTGCGCCCTGGCTAGCGCGGGAGGCCGGTGCGCAGGCTGAGCACGCGCGTAGCCGCGGCCTTGAACGCGGTCTTGCCGAGCGCCCCGTCGTTGTAGCCGCTCTCCAGGCCGTCCACGCACGCCGTGCCCTCGCCCTTGGTCTGGCCCGAACACAGCAGCAGGTCCATGCCGGCCTGCGCCGCGAGCAGCGCCCGGTGCTGGACTGAGCCGAACGCCCGCAGCGCGCCGGCCTCCAGCGCGTCGGTGATCGTCACGCCCGTGAAGCCCAGGCGCTTGCGCAGCTCACCCTGGACGACGTTGGTGGACAGCCCGCCGGGCCGCGTCGCGCCGACACCCGGGTAGACCGCCCAGGACACCATGACGAGCTTGACCTTGGCCGCGATCGCCGCCTTGTAGGGCAGCTCGTCGATGCCGCGCAGATTGGCCGCCGAGACATTCAGCGTGACTGGCCCTACGTCGGTGTTCTGGGTCTTCGCGGCCGCGCCAAGGCCGGGGAAGTGCTTGGCGGTCGCCGCTACGCCGCCCTTCTGCTGGGCCTTGATGAAGTCGGCGCCCAGCGAGGAGACCTTGGACGCGCTCATGCTGTAGGACCGCTGGAATTGATCGTCGAAGTCGCCTGCGGTCCGGTACACGTCCAGGACCGGCGACAGGTTGACGTTCATGCCCACGCCGTGCAGGTTGGCGGCCGCGCCCGTGCCGGCGGTCGTGGCCGCCGCGGCGGGGTGCGCGGACTCGCCGATCTGCTTCTCGGACAGCACCGGCGCGCCCGGCAGCCGGCGCACGAGGCCACCCTCCTGGTCGGTCATCAGCAGCAGCGGCGAGTGCACCGGGTTCGTCGCGGCGGCGGCGGCCGCCTCGAGCTTGTTAATGACAGCGGCGATCTGGGCCCGGCTGGAAATGTTGCTGGTGAAGAAGATCACGCCCGCGGCCTCACCGTGGCTGATCAGCCAGAGCAGCGCGGCGGGCGGCGTCAGCCCGGCGTAGCTGAAGATCACCCGCTGGCCGGCGAGCTGGCGGGCCGACAGGCTGGCCGCCTGCGCCGCCTCGGCGGTCCCGGCGCCGGGCGCCGCTCCGCTCGCGCCTGATCCGGACCCACCCGAGCCGGACCCGGCCGAGCCGGACCCGCCCGAGCCCGTCCCGGCCGGGCCGGACCCGCCCGAGCCAGCCCCCGCGCTGCTGCCCGGCTGCTCGCCCGCCGTCACGGCCGGCTGATGGGACTGATGCGGGGCCGGAGCGCCGCCGGCGGCCGCGTTGGTGGTGCAGGCGATGACGACTGCCCCGACCGCGGCAGCGCCGCCGGCCCTGAGCCATGCTGGTGAAACGCGCACCGGGGGTTACCTCTCGCGAGCCGGCCAGCGTGCGGTGCCGACCCAGATGGTCATGTCGCGCCGCGGGCGGCGCCGGGGGGACTCGTTCCGAGCCATGACAGCCCAATGAGCGCCGCCCGCCCGCCCCGGATCCGCAGTACCGATCCGGAAGCACGCGCGCGACGCTGGACCATGGGGACGTCATGCTACGAATAGCTAACGCCTGGTACGACGATGACGCATCCCCTCCGCGGCAATTCCTCGGCAAGCGATGGCCGGCGACGCCGGGCGGACCGGCCATCGTTGACCCCGCCGGCCCACCGTTGACACTGGCCGCGACCAGTACGGGGCCTGGGCCGACCAGTTCTACCCCGACGGCGTCGGTGCCTGGCGGCCGGTAGCAGCGCAGGTCGGGGCCCTTGGGCGAGCCTTCGGTGAAGTCGAAGACGGCCGGGACGGTCGTCAAGGCAGGCGAACTCGGTGCGCAACGTGGCCATGGCGCGAGCCAGCTGCGCGGGCTGACTCCGCGGTGCGCCAGACGGCGCAGGGCCATCAGCTGATCGGCTGATGGTGAAACAGGTCACTACGCCTTAACGGGCACCTCGGGAGCGGCGGGCATTAGCCGGTCGGCGGTGCGCTGGGCGGTTCCCCTGGCCCACCGGCCGGAGGTCAGCAGCCCCAGGATCAGCACGGCGCCGCCGCAGCCGGTCACGATCCACCAGCCCGCGTGGCTGGCCGGCGCGAATCCGGTGCGGAACGAGCCGACCAGCGCTGTTACCACGACCGAGCCGATCACGGCGACGCCCAGGGACTGGCCCACCTGACGGCTGGTCGACGCCACCGCGGCCGCGACGCCGGCCTGCGCCCGGGGCATGCCGGATACGGCGGTGTTGGTGATCGGCGCGTTCACCACGCCGAAGCCGATGCCGAAGATCACGTAGACGGCGATCAGCCAGGCCATCGAGGTGCCGGCGGTCAGGCGGGTGAGCATGATGCCACTGGCCGTAATCGTCACGCCCGCCACGATGAGCGGCAGCCGCGGACCGCGCGCACCCACGATCCGCCCGGACAGCGGCGCGCAGACGATGGTCACCGCCGCCATCGGCGCCGTATACAGGCCGGCCTGCAGCGCGGAGTAGTCGCGCACGTTCTGCAGGTAGAGCGTGTTGAGCAGGAGGAAGCCGCCGAGCGCGGCGAAGGCGCAGACGGCGATCAGGGTGGCGCCGGAGAACGGAGCGCTCCGGAAGAACCGCAGGTCGATGAGGGGTTCTGGGCGGCGTGACTCGTAGCCGATCAGCCCGGCGGCCGCGGCTACGGCCACGCCGAAGCAGGCGATGATCTTGGGTGACGTCCAGCCGGAGCCGGGGCCCTCGATGATTCCGTAGATCAGGGCGGCGAGCGTGCCGATGACCAGCAACTGGCCCACCGGGTCCACCTTGCGGGCGTGCGGCGCCCGGGACTCCGGCACGAAGCGCGCGGTCAGCACGAGCGCGGCCAGGCCCACCGGGATGTTGACCCAGAAGATCCCCCGCCACCCCACGGACTCGACCAGTGCGCCGCCCACGATCGGGCCCAGCGACATGCTGATGCCGACGACGGCCCCCCAGATGCCGATGGCGCGGGCCCGCTCGGCGGGCCCCACGAAGGTATTGGCGATGATCGACAGGGCGACCGGGTTCAGCATCGACCCGCCGAGGGCCTGGATCATCCGGAACACCACCAGCCAGCCCAGGCTGGGCGCGAGGCTGCACAGCAGCGAGCCGAGCGTGAACGCGATCAGGCCGGTCTGGAAGATGCGGCGACGGCCGACCCGGTCCGCGGTCGACCCGGACAGCATCAGAAAGCTGGCCAGCACGAGCGTGTAGGCGTCGATGATCCACTGCAGGCCCGACACGGTGGCGTGCAGCTCGCGCTGGATCGACGGCAGCGCGACGTTCACGATCGTGACGTCGAGGCTGACGATCAGCAGGCTCATGCAGCAGATGGCCAGGATCAGCATCCGCCGGCCGTGGCTCATCTCGGTTCCACTCATCAACTGCCAGTATGCCCCGCGTTGCTTGCTGATCGGCAACTAACGTTCTGGCCGGGGCATCCGCTCGGGATGCGTCGCGGTGAAGTGCGCCGGGACGAGCAGGTTGCGGCAGCGGTGATGCTGCAGGGCCCCGCAGCGCGGGCAGGAGCGCGCCCGGACGGCCGGGTCGAGGTGGGCGCGGTCGTCAGCGCTCAGCCGCGGCCCCTCCGGCGCTCCGCGGTCCCACCGGCCGAGCGCGCGCAGTGCCAGTTCCCGCGCGAACTCCTCGTACACCGCCACGCACTCGTCGCACCGGCAGCCTCGGTGCCACGCCACGAAGGTGCCGTGCACCGACGGCGCCGGCGGGATCCGCCGCCGCGCCGCGTCGTCACCGCCTGCTGCTGGCATAACTCGATGAAACCACGCCCGCCGCTACGGGCGCTGCAGTCGGACGTCCAGGGAGTCTCGGATGGCGTCGCCGATCAGGTTGAACGCCACCACGGTGATGATCAGGATGATCGCGGGCGGATACACCAGCCACCAGTAGCCGTCGAACAGGTAATTGGTTTAACGGCCCCGTGGTTTAAGGGCCCGTGGTTAACTGGCCCGGTGCCGCGCGATGACCTGCCCGTCCTGGCCTTCGGGTCCGCCGATGCCTGGGAGAAGTGGCTAGCGGAGCAGCACGACGAGGCCGCCGGAGTCTGGCTCAAGATCGCGAAGCAGGGGTCGGCCGAGGCGACCGTCACCTACCCGGAGGCCCTGGAGATCGCGATCTGCTTCGGCTGGATCGACGGGCAGAAGGGCCGCCTGGACGATGACTTCTGGCTGCAGCGATTCACGCCCCGCCGGCCGGGCGGCCGGTGGTCGAAGATCAACACCGAGAAGGCGGCGGCCCTGCTCGAGTCTGGCCGGATGCACCCGGCGGGGATCCGCGAGGTTGACCTGGCCAGGGCCGACGGACGCTGGGAAGTGGCCTATGCCGGCCAGCGCGTCATCGAGGTTCCCGACGATCTGCGGGCGGCGCTGGCGGCCAACGACGCGGCCAGTGAGTTCTTCGAGACGATCAGCAGCGTCAACCGGTACGCGATCCTGTACCGGATCGGCAGCGTCAAGCGGCCCGAGACCCGAGCGCGGAAGATCGCCCAGTACGTCGCGATGCTGGCCGAGCACCAGACGATCCATCCGTGATAACGCCATCGACGTCAACCAAAGGTTGACGACGGAGGGCGAGTCAACGCTCGGGCACTTCGTCGACCGCTGCCGGGGGGCCGGGCGGTCCTGGTCGCAGATCAGCGCCGCCCTCGGCGTCAGCAAGCAGGCCGAGCACAAGCGCTTCTCCGGACCGATGGCCGACCGGCTGATCGAACGCTCATCCCCGGCCCTGGAGCGGTTCACCCCCCGCGCCCGGTCTGTGCTGGCGGCGGACAAGGGCGCTCGCGAGCTGCACCGCGACCAGGTCGGCGGCGAGCATCTCCTGCTCGGGCTGTTCGCCGAGCCCGCGGGCATCGCCGCCAGGGCACTGACGGCGATGCAGGTCAGCCACGAGTCGGTCGAGGCCGCCTGGCCGGTCCCCGCGGTCGGCGCCGCGCCCCCGGCGCCGACCGCGGATACTACGCGCGCTCCGGCCAGCACGGGCAGCGCGGCGGACCCGCTGCCCGACTCACCGGACGCCGTCCGGGCGTTGCGGGATACCGTGGTCGAGGCGCTTGAGTTCGGGCACAACTACATCGGCACCGAGCACATCCTGCTGGGCCTCCTCGGGGACCCCGACGCCCCGGCGGCGCGGCTCCTGGATCGCCTCGGCGTTAGCCCGACGGAGACCAAGGTACGGATCAGCGAGATGCTGCGGGGCCTCACCCGCGGCGCTGCGAACCCTGCCTAGCGCGGCGCCGTCAACGGTTGCTGGCACCTATTTCCTCAGGCGACTTTCCTCAGGCGACGTCGCGCCGCCGCAGGCCGACCAGCCCGGCCGCGGCCAGCGCCACGGCGACCGCGGCCAGCCAGGTCAGCGGGGTTGCGCTCACCACCCCGCCCGGAAGCCGGGGCACATGGCTGAACGGGGAGATGTCGAGCACCCAGGTCGAGAGGCGGAGCACCGGGCCAAACAGCCCGATCAGTACCGCCACCGCGAGCGCCGCCCAGCCGCCCGGCACGCACCAGTCGGGCCGCAGGCCGAACAGCAGCGCGGCCACCCCGGCCACCGCCAGCGCGGCCGGAAGCTGCGCGAGCGCCGCGCCGAGCAGGGCGGTCAGTGCCGCCGCCACGTGCCCGGTCCGCAGCCCATCACCGATGCCCGCGCCAAGCCCGGCCGCGGCCAGGACGACGGCCGTGCCCGCCACCGCCACCGCGAGATGGCTGGCCGCCCACCGCATCCGGCCGACCGGCGATGCCAGCAGCGGCTCGGCCAGCTGCGCGCTTTCCTCGGAGCGCAGCCGCAGCACCGCCGCGGTCGCATAGGCGCCAGCCGCCAGGCCGGCCAGGCTCATGACCGCGGCGAGATACGCATTGGTGATGGCCGCCTGGCCGCCGAGTCGCTCGAACGCCTGGCGAAGCTGAGCGCTGCTTCCCAGCAAGCCGCCGATGCCCTTGGCCGCCGCACCCGATGCCGCGAAGGTGGCCAGGAAGCCGAACGTCCAGCCGGCCAGCGAACCACGCTGCAGCCGCCAGGCCAGGCCGAGCGGCCCGCGCAGCAGGGCCCCGGCGCGCGCCGCGCCGGGCCGCGGCTGGATCAGCCCGCTGCCCAGATCCCGCCGGGCGGCCAGCGCGAATGCCAGGCCGGTCACCGCCGCGGTGGCGGCCATGGGCAGCGCGAGCACCCACCAGCGATCGCCGCCGAACGCCCGGACCTGGCCTACCCAGCCGTCCGGCGACAGCCAGGACAGCCACGCCGGGCCACTTGCGCCCGCCGAGTCCCCCACCGCGCGCAGCAGGTAGCTCACGCCCAGCGCGCCGATCGCGATCCCCCGGGCCCCGCGCGCCGTCCCGCTCACCTGAGCGGCGACGGCCGCCAGGGCCGCGAAGGCGAGGCCGCAGCCGCCGACGCTCAGCGCGAACGCGATCGAGCCGGCGGCCGGCAGGCGCAGGAACATCAGCACCACGCCGATCAGCAGCGTCGCCGCCGCGTTGGCCGCCGCCGCCACCAGCAGCCCGGCCGTCATGGCCGCGGGCCGGCCTACCGCCGCCGCGCCCACCAGCTCCAGGCGGCCAGCCTCCTCATCGCCCCTGGTGTGGCGGATGACCAGGAAGATGCTCATCAGCCCGGCGCCGATGGCACCGAAGGCGCCGTACCGCCAGACCGTCAGTGCGCCGATCGAGGTGCCGTGCAGCTGCCCGTACAGGAAAATCAGCGAGGGATTGTGGGCCACGCTCGCGATGAACTGGGCCCGCCCCGCCGCCGTCGGGTAGAGCGCGCGCAGGGCGTAGGCTCCGCTCGCCGCGATCGCGGTGAGCGCGTATACCCAGACCACGAGCATGAGCCGGTCGCGGCGTATCGCCAGTGCGGCGAGCTGGCCAGCGCCGGTCACCCCCGCACCTCCCCCTTGACGCCCGGGCCGTCGGCCCGCTCGGCTGCGGTGGCGTTGCCATATTGGCGCAGGAACAGTTCCTCGAGCGTCGGCGGCCGACTGACCAGGCTCCGCACGCCGACCGCGACCAGCCGCCGCAGCACCTCGTCCAGCTGGCCGGAGTCCACCTCGCAGCGCACCCGGCTGCCCTGGGCCGCACCCGGTCCGGCCGGGATCGCCTCGACGACCAGGTGATGCACGCCGGCCAGCCGGTCCAGGCCGTCGGGGGGCCCGGCCAGCTCGGCGGTTATCGAGGTCCTGGTCAGGTGGCGCAGCTGTGCCAGGGTCCCGGTCTCGACCGTCCGGCCCGCCCGGATCAGGGTGACCCGGTCACAGAGCGCCTCCACCTCGGACAGGATGTGGCTGGAGAGCAGGATCGTGCGACCGCGCTGGCGTTCTTCCTCGACGCAGCCGCGGAAGGCCGCCTCCATCAGCGGATCAAGGCCCGATGTCGGCTCGTCCATGAGCAGCAGCTCGGCGTCGGAAGCCAGCGCCGCGATCAGGGCGACCTTCTGCCGGTTGCCCTTGGAGTAGGCGCGCACCTTCTTGGTCGGGTCCAGGTCGAAGCGCTCCAGCAGCGCCGCCTGCCGGCCGACGTTGTTCCCGCCGCGCAGCCGGCCGAGCAGGTCGATGACCTCGCCGCCGGTCAGGCTGGGCCAGAGCGTGACATCGCCGGGCACGTACGCCAGCCTGCGGTGCAGCGCGACGGTCTCGCGCCACGGATCGCCGCCCAGCAGCCGCGCGGTCCCGCCGTCGGCGCGCAGCATGCCGAGCAGGACGCGGATCGCCGTGGTCTTTCCCGCGCCGTTCGGCCCCAGGAACCCATGCACCTCGCCGACGGCCACCCCGAGGTCCAGCCCGTCTAGCGCTACTGTCTTGCCGTAGCACTTGCGCAGGCCAGCGATCTCTATTGGCTGGGACATAGAGCGAGACTACACTAAATTCATAAAATCGTGAATTTGATGAACGAAGGACTCACCGGACTCGTGCCAGCACGCCGCAGCAGCGTCCCGGCTCGCCCACCGGAGGATGCGGCGTCCATCCCGGCCGCCGCCGGATCGCGCCGCGGACACGACGCCGGCGTGCGGGCCGGCCACCCGGCCGCGCCGGGTCGGCGAGAGCGTGATGAGGCGGCGGTCGCCGAGTTCATCGAGCGCTTCGCCGGAATCCTGGCCGAGTCCGGCGTCCCGCGGATGCCCGCGCGCGTTTTTGTCGCGCTGCTCGCCGCGGACTCGGACCGGCTTACCGCCGCGGATCTCGCGGCCACCCTGCGGGTAAGCCCGGCAGCGGTATCCGGCGCGGTGCGCTACCTCACCCAGGTCGGGCTGGTCACTGGCGCGGGCGAGCCTGGCTCGCGGCGCCTGTTCTACAGCGTGCCGCCCGACGTCTGGGAACAGCTACTGAGCATGAGCAACCGGAGGATGGCCAGGTGGACGGCCGTTCTGCGCGACGGCGTCGATGTACTGGGCAGCGATTCGCCGGCCGGCGAGCGGGTAACAGAGAGCGTCCGGTACTTCGATTTCGTCGCTGCGGAACTCCCCGGCGTGCTCGCCAGGTGGCACGAGTACCGGGCGCCCCGCGATAGTCAGGGCTGACGCGGGGAGGGCCGCCCAGACCACCGCGAAGGGGCGGATTCGCGGCCCGAATTTACCGCTGCCGCCTGACGTTGGTAAGACTTGTAGGAACACCGGCGGCTAGAGAGGCTGTGACGTGGGGCGCGATCCAGGGGACCTATACGAGGTGAGTCCCGCCGCGGCCGAGCCCGACGGCGATCTCGTGATGCTGTATTACCTTGACGGATTCATCGACGCCGGGAGCGCTGGGCGGCTGCTGGCGTCTCACCTGCTGAGCTCGCTTGATCATCAGGAAGTGGCCCGGTTCGACGTGGACGCGCTGATCGATTACCGGTCACGCCGCCCGGTGATGAGCTTCGCCAAGGATCACTGGGAGGACTACGACACCCCAGAGCTGACGATGTCCCTGCTGCACGACGCCGAGGGCACGCCGTTCCTGCTGCTCAATGGCCTGGAGCCGGACCGGGAGTGGGAGGCGTTCACCAGCGCGGTGCGCCAGCTCACTGCCGACCTGCGGGTGCGGCTGGCGGTGGGCTTCCACGGCATTCCGATGGGCGTGCCGCATACCCGGCAGCTGGGCGTCACGGCGCATGCGACTCAGCCGAGCCTGATCGAGGGCTACCGGCCGCTGGTGGACAAGCTGCAGGTACCCGGCAGCGCCGCCGCGCTGCTGGAGTACCGGCTCGGCCAGGACGAGCGGGCCGCGGTCGGCTTCGCCGTCCACGTGCCGCACTATCTGGCCCAGGCCGCCTACCCGGCCGCGGGAGTGACGCTCCTGGAGTCCGTCCAGCGGGCTACGGGGCTCGTACTGCCCAGCGACCCGCTGCGGGAGGCTGCTCATCGCACGGACCTGGAGATTGCCCGCCAGGTCGAGGGCTCGGCCGAGGTGACCGAGGTCGTTGAGGCGCTAGAGCAGCAGTACGACGCGTTCACCGCCGGCCGCGAGAGCCTGCTGGGCGACGAGTCCGAGCCCATGCCGACCGCCGAGGAGCTCGGCGCCGAATTCGAGCGGTTCCTGGCCGAGCAGCAGGGTCGCGGCGACAACCCGGAAGCCTGACCGTGCGCCAGCCTGGTCCGTTCATGATCACCGTGATCTGCCAGCCGCCACGAGGCTGTCGCGTAGCTCGTGATCGCCTTGGCCTGGCTGGCTGCGGCGACCGGCGGCGAATCGGGGCGGATCGGGGCGAATCGGCTGGATTTCGTGATCACCACCGTTTTTTCGCACATAACGCCGAAAAACGGTGGTGATCACCGGCGACCCGGTTCCGGGCCAGCCCTAAGCCATGCCCGGGTGCGCCCGCAAATCCCGGGCGGAGCCCCGGCGGGCCGGAAACCGCCGACCCTGGCCGTAGCGCGCCCGCCAGCCCCGCCAGCATCACCAGTAACGCGACAGCTTCGGACAGATCCAGGTGATCATGAACGGCGGCCCCAGGGGGCGCGGGCTAGCCGACCTCGTTGAGCTTGCCGGTCGCCACGTCGAACACGAAGCCGCGCACGGCGTCGGTGTGCGGGATGAACGGGCTGGCCTTGATTCGGGCGATGGACTGGCGGACGTCGTCGCCCAGGTCACCGAAGGCCTCGGCCGCCCACGGGGGCTTGATGCCCGTCTCCTGCAGGATTCCGGCCTTGAACTCATCATCGGTGAACGTGAGCATGCCGCAGTCGGTGTGGTGGATGAGGATGATCTCGCGGGTGCCCAGCAGGCGCTGGCTGATGGCCAGCGAGCGGATCTCGTCGTCGGTCACGACACCGCCCGCGTTCCTGATCACGTGCGCCTCGCCGTCGGCCAGGCCCAGGATGGCGTAGACATTCAGCCGGGCGTCCATGCAGGCGACGACCGCGACCCCGCGAGAGGGCGGCAGCGGCAGCGGCCCGGTAAACGACTGCGCGTATCGCTGGTTATTCTCCAGCAACTGGTCGGTATGGGACATGATCACGGTCCTTCTCGCTCGCGGGCGGACATCCTGGTCAGTGTATTCAAGTTATTCCTGGTAGGAAAAGATGCGTAAGGGATTGGTGTTTCCGCGTGTCACGTTCAGTGCCCCGGGATCAGGCGCGGGACACTGAACCTCCAGAGCTACCGACAGTCAACGAAAATCCGAAAGCTTGGGACGCCGCGGACGTGCGACCCGGCGGCTACGGGGGTATGCCGCAGGTACCGGCGTCGCGGCGGGCCCGCCAGGAGGCTGCGCCGCGAGCCGGGCCAGACGCCCGGCGCCCGCCACCACGGCGCCCGCCACCACGGGGGATGGACAAGCGATGAACCGGTCTGCGGTGCGGGACTTCCAGGCACCCGGGATCAGCGTGCAGCGCGGCGAGCTGCTGGTGCCCACGCAGGTCGGGGATCCCGCGCGCGGCCCGCTACCCTGCCCGGCCGGGCCGCTGATCGCAGGCTCGCTGCTGCGCAAGGGATGGCATTGCGTCCTGGCCCCGGTGCCACGGCTGGATGACCCCGGCAGCGACGCCCGCGGCGCGACCGTTTACTTAGTCACCTGCCCTCAGCGAGATGGCAGCATCGCCGCGCTGGCCGCCGCGGCGTCGCCCGATGACCGGCTGGCCGCCGCCGCCGCGAGTGCCGCGGTGGACGAATGGGCCGCCGTCGTGGGCACCCGCAGGCTGCTGGCCGCCGGCAGCCCGTGGTGCAGCGGGGCCGTTCGGGCGCTGGACGCCGCCAGGAGCACGGTCATCGACCAAGCCCACCGCGGGCGCGCCGTGCACATTTACGGCGACCTCGCCGCGCCGCCGGAGTCCGCCGACGAGCTGGCCGCACGGGGTACGGGCAGGATCTCCTCGCTGGCCGACATCCCGCAGGGCGACATCGTGATCTTCCCCGCGCACGGCGTAGCACCCGACGTCCGGACGGCGGCGGCCGAGCGCGGCATCACGGTGGTCGACGCCACCTGCCCGCTGGTGGCCCACGCGCAGGAACAGGCCAGGCAGCTGGCCGACCGCGGCGATGACCTGGTGCTCATCGGCCATGCCGCGCAAGCGGTGGCGGCCGGGATCACCGGCCACGCCCCCGGCCGGGCCGCGGTGGTCGAGAGCGTCGCCGGGGCCGCCACGCTGCAGGTGACCGACGCGCGCCGGGTGTCCTACCTGCTGCAGCCGGGCATCCCGGTCGAGTCCGCCGCCGCCGTGGCCACGGCACTGCGGTCGCGTTTCCCGTCCGCGCGCGGGCCGCACCCGGACGGGTTCTGCTACGCGCCATCCGACCGCGCGCAGACAGTCCGTGCCATCGCCGCCGACAGCGACCTGATGCTGGTGCTCGGCGACGCCGACAACGCCGATGCCCGCCACCTATGCGGGCTGGCCCGCGACTGCGGCGCGCGGACACAGGTCATCGCCGCGGTCGCCGACCTCACTCCGGCCATGCTCGGCGGCGTGTCCACGATCGGGATGGCCGAGTCCACCTCGGCCCGGTCTGAGCTGGCCGGCCAGGTGACCGCCGCCCTTTCCGGCCTGGGCCCGCTGAGCGTGGTAAACCGCCAGGTCAGCTCCCAGATCACCGGTGAGCGGGCCACCGCGCCGGCGGCGATCTGAACAATCGCGTAGGCTCCTGCGCCATGGCGGGCAAACCGGGCGGCCAGCGAGCTGAGCGGGGAGCTGAGCGGGGAGCTGAGCGGGGAGCTGAGCGGGGAGCTGAGCGGGGAGCTGAGCGGGACACCGGCCAGCACAGCGTCCCTGGCCCTGGCCCTGGCCCTGGCCCTGGCCCTGGCCCCGGCCCCGGCCCCGGCCAGGGCGCGGGCCGGGATGCCGGTGGCGGCGTCCTGCAGCGCGTCCTGGCGGCCGGAAACCTCGCCGTCACGGCCGAAATCGGGCCGCCCCGTGGCGCCAGTACCGCACCGGTGACCCGCAAGGCCGCGCTGCTGCGGGACTGGGTGCACGCGGTGAACATCACCGACAACGCCAGCGCGAACGCCCGGCTGGCCGGCTGGGCCTGCAGCCTGGCCGCGATCGGCGCCGGCGTCGAGCCCATCATGCAGCTCACCTGCCGGGACCGGAACCGCATCGCCCTGCAATCGGAGCTGCTCGCCGCGGCGGCGGTGGGCATTCCCAGCGTGCTGATCATGACCGGCGATCACCCGCGGCACGGCGACCACCCCGACGCGAAGCCGGTCTTCGACCTGGACAGCGCACAACTGCTGCGCGCGGCACGGACCATGCGCGACGAGGGCCGGCTGATGTCCGGGCGGGAGCTCAAGCCCTCGCCCTCCTGGCTGCTGGGCGCGGTGACCGACCCATCAGGGCCGCCGGACGTCGCGGCGGGCCGGCTGGCCGGGAAGGTCGAGGCGGGCGCGCAGTTCGTTCAGACGCAGTACGTCTTCGACGTGCCCGCCTTCGCGCGCTGGATGCAGCGGGTAGCCGACCTCGGCTTGCTAGAGCGGTGTCACATCCTGGCCGGCGTCGGGCCGGTGCTCTCGCAGCGGGCCCTGCACCGACTGGCCGACGTGCCCGGCGTGCACATCCCCGCCGCGGTCGCCGACCGGCTGCTGGCGGCGGGGGGCTCGCCGGAGGAGTTCCGGGCAGCGGGTGAGCAGGTGTGCGCCGAGACGATCGCCGGACTGGTGCAGATCCCCGGCGTCGCCGGGCTGCACATCATGGCGCCGGGCGACGAGGGCACCATCCCGGGCATCCTGCGGCAGGCCGGCCTGCGGCCCCGGCGGCCAGCCGGGCCGGCCGAGACCGGCGGGTCGGGACCGGGCGAGACGGGACCGGGCGAGACGGGACCGGGCGAGACGGGACCGGGCGAGACGGCGCAGGGCAAGACAGCGCGGGGCTGGGCTGGCGGGCTGGCCGGCGGGCGGGATGCGGATTGAGCTGCGGCCGGCCGGGCGGCTGCGCGGCCGGTGGCGCTGGCGGTGGAGGCGGTGAACATCGTGACCGACGTTCCGGGCGTTACCTGGGTGCTGCACGTCTGCTACGGGAACCGGTATGCGCGGCCGCGGTGGGAGGGCCACTACGACTTCCTGTTCCCGGCAGTCAAGGACGCCAGGATCGATCAGCTCGCGCTGGAGTTCGCCCGGCGCGGGGACGACGATCTGGCGCTGCTGGAGCGGCATGGCTGGGACCGGGGCCTCGGCCTGGGCGTGATCGACGTCCGCTCCGAGCAGGTCGAGACGGCCGAGGTGGTGGCGGCCAGGATCCGCCGGGGGCTGCGGTTCGTGCCGGCCGAGCGGCTGTCGGTCAACCCGGACTGCGGGCTGCGCCAGCTCACCGGCGACGCGGCCCGCGGGAAGCTAGCGGCCCTGGTCGGCGGGGCGGACCTGGTCCGGGCCGAGCTGAGCCAGGCCGAGGCGGCGCGGTGCGGGCCGAGCTGACCTGAGCTCCCGGCTGGCTGCATACTGGGGCCTGGCATCGGGGCCCGATACGCGGGCCCGCACAGCAGCCGCGGCTGGGACCGCCCAGGCGCGGCGTGACCCGGCGGAGGCCAGCATGCTCTTTCCGACATCGCTGGTGGGCAGCTACCCCCAGCCCGACTGGCTGATCGACCGGCCTCGGCTAGGCGACCGGTTCCCGCCCCGAGTGCGGGCCACCGAGCTGTGGCGGATAGACCCGGCCTTCCTGGCGGAGGCCCAGCGGGATGCGAGCCTGCTCGCCATCCGGGCACAGGAGGACGCCGGGCTGGACATCATCACCGACGGCGAGATCGGCCGGGAGAGCTACTCCAACGCCTTCGCGACCGCGCTCGACGGGGTAGACATCGATAACCCGGGGACCGCGCTGGACCGCAGCGGCCACCCGAACCCGGTGCCGCGGATCGTCGGCCCGATCCGCCGCCGCCGGCCGGTCGAGGTGGCCGACGTGGAGTTCCTGCGCGCGCACACCGGCCGGACCATCAAGATCACCGTTCCTGGCCCGTTCACCATGTCCCAGCAGGCGCAGAACGACTACTACCCGAACGCGGAAGCGGCGGCGCTCGGCTACGCAGAGGCGGTCAACGCCGAGGTGGCCGACCTGTTCGCCGCGGGCGCGGACATCGTCCAGCTCGACGAGCCCTACCTGCAAGCCCGGCCGGAGGCGGCGCGCCAGTACGGGGTGACGGCGCTGAACCGGGCGCTGCGGGGCATCACCGGGACCACGGCCGTGCACCTGTGCTTCGGCTACGCCGCGATCATCCACGAGCGGCCGTCCGGCTACTCCTTCCTGCCTGAGCTGGCGGCCTGCTCGGCGAACCAGATCTCGATCGAGACCGCGCAGTCCGGCCTGGACTGCTCCGTGCTCAAGGAGCTGTCCGGCAAGACGATCATCCTGGGCGTCCTGGACCTGGGCGACCCGGCGGTGGAGAGCGCCGAGCAGGTGGCCGACCGGGTCCGCCGGGCCCTACCCTACGTTCCGGCCGAGCGGCTCGTCCTGGCGCCGGACTGCGGCATGAAGTACCTGCCCCGCGACGCCGCGTCCGGCAAGCTGGCCGCCATGACCCGGGCCGCGGGCATGCTGCGCGCGGAGATCTCGGGCGACGACGCCGGCTGAGCCCGCGGCACCCAAGGAGGGTTAGCGCCCCGCTGAACGCACCCGGCGGGATCGGCTCTCCCGCGAACGCCGTCGTTATCAAGTAGCCGCAGGTCCTGGCGCTGACCGGGCGGCTGACCGCCGGCGAAAGGCCCCGGCCGGGCGGCATCTGCCGGCGGACGCCGGACAGCGGGTATCCTGGAGGTTACCTGGAAAGTTTTGACGACAGCTTTGGCGACCAGGTCAAAAACGCCTAAAGAGTCTCGCGCCACGTTCGCGCGTCTCTGGATTACTCGGCGACGAAGGAGCGAAGTGGCAGCCAATGTTGAGGCCTTCAGGGATGCGCTCGACAAGCGGATCCTGGTTCTGGATGGCGCGTGGGGAACGGCGCTGCAGGATGCCGGGCTCACGGCGGCGGACTACCGGGGCGAGCGGTTCCGCGACCAGCCGCGCGACCTCACCGGTGACCCCGATCTGCTGAACCTGACCCGGCCGGACGTCGTTCTCGAGATTCACCGGCAGTACCTGGCGGCCGGCGCCGACATCACGACGACCAACACGTTCACCGCGACCAGCATCGGCCAGGCCGACTACGGCCTGGGCCCCGCGGTACGCGAGATGAACCTGGCGGGCGCGCGGCTGGCGCGGCAGGCGGCCGACGAGGCGGCCGATGACGGGCGGGGCGGCCGCTTCGTGGCCGGATCGGTCGGGCCGCTGAACGTGACGCTTTCGCTGTCGCCGCGGGTGGACGACCCGGCGTTCCGCCCGGTGTTGTTCGACCAGGTCCGCGACGCCTACGCCGAGCAGATCACGGCGCTCGCCGAGGGCGGCGTCGACCTGCTGCTCATCGAGACGATCTTTGACACGCTCAACGCCAAGGCCGCGATCGCGGCGGCGCAGGCGGTGGCACCGGAACTGCCGCTCTGGATCTCGGTCACCATCGTCGACCGGAGCGGGCGCACCCTGTCGGGGCAGACGGTCGAGGCGTTCTGGACGGCCATCGAGCACGCCCGGCCGCTGCTGGTGGGCGTCAACTGCTCGCTGGGCGCGGCGCAGCTGCGGCCGTATGTCGAGGACCTGTCGCGGCTGTCGGACACCTACACCAGCTGCCACCCCAACGCCGGCCTGCCGAATGCGTTCGGCGGCTACGACGAGCAGCCGGGCGAGACTTCCGGGCTGCTGCGCGGGTTCGCCGAGGCTGGCCTGGTCAACGTCGTGGGCGGCTGCTGCGGCACCGGGCCCGCGCACATCGCGCAGATCGCCCGCGCCGTTGCCGCGCTGCCGCCGCGTCAGGCGCCGCCGCGCCGGCCGCGGTCACGGTTCAGCGGCCTGGAGCCGTTCGAGATCGGGCCCGACACCGGGTTCGTCATGATCGGCGAGCGCACCAACGTCGCCGGCTCGATCCGCTTCCGCCGCCTCGTCGAAGCCGGTGATCATCAGGCGGCCGCGGCCGTCGCGCTGGAACAGGTGCGCGGCGGCGCGAACCTGCTGGACGTGAACATGGACGCCGACCTGCTGGACGGGGAGCAGGCGATGACGGCGTTCCTGAACCTGATCGCGACGGAGCCCGAGGTGGCCCGGATCCCGATCATGATCGACAGCTCGCGGTGGAGCGTGCTGGAGGCCGGGCTCAAGTGCGTGCAGGGCAAGGGCGTGGTCAACTCGATCAGCCTGAAGGAGGGCGACGAGCCGTTCCTGGAGCATGCCCGCCGGATCCGGGACTACGGGGCCGGCGTCGTGGTGATGGCGTTCGACGAGCGGGGCCAGGCCGACACCGTGGAGCGCAAGGTGTCCATCTGCGGGCGAGCCTACGACCTGCTCACGCAGCACGCCGGCATGGCGCCGGAGGACATCATCTTCGACCCGAACGTCCTGGCGGTGGCCACCGGCATCGAGGAGCACAACGGCTACGCCAAGGCGTTCCTCGACGCGCTGCCCCTGATCCGGCAGCGCTGCCCGGGAACGCACCTGTCCGGCGGCATCTCCAACCTGTCGTTCTCGTTCCGCGGCAATGACGTGGTCCGCGAGGCCATGCACTCGGCCTTCCTGTTCCACGCGATCACCGCCGGGCTGGACATGGGCATCGTCAACGCCGGGCAGCTGGTCGTCTACCAGGACATCCCGGCCGACCTGCTCGAGCTGGTGGAGGACGTCATCTTCGACCGCCGCCCCGACGCCACCGACCGGCTGGTCACCTTCGCCGAGACCGTCAAGGGCGCGGGGACCAGGCGGGAGCTGGACCTGTCCTGGCGCGACGCCCCGGTCGAGAAGCGGCTGGCGCACGCCCTCGTGCACGGCATCGTCGACTTCATCGAGGCCGACACCGAGGAGGCGCGGCAGGCTGCCGCCCGGCCGCTTGAGGTGATCGAGGGGCCGCTGATGGACGGCATGAAGATCGTGGGCGACTTGTTCGGGGCCGGGAAGATGTTCCTGCCGCAGGTCGTGAAAAGCGCCCGGGCGATGAAGCGATCGGTGGCCTATCTCGAGCCCTACATGGAGGCCGAGAAGGAGCAGGCGCTGCGCGAGGGCCGGACGGACGGCGGGCGGGTGCAGGGCAAGATCGTGCTGGCCACCGTCAAGGGCGATGTGCACGACATCGGCAAGAACATCGTCGGCGTCGTGCTCGGCTGCAACAACTACGAGGTGCTCGACCTCGGGGTAATGGTGCCGGCGGCCACCATCCTGGACACCGCGGTAGCCGAGGGGGCCAGCGCCGTCGGGCTCTCGGGCCTGATTACCCCCTCGCTCGACGAGATGGTTAACGTGGCCCGCGAGATGCAGCGCCGCGGCCTTGACCTGCCGCTGCTGATCGGCGGGGCGACGACGTCGCGGCAGCACACCGCCGTGCGGATCGCCCCGGCCTATGATCGGCCGACCGTGCACGTGCTCGACGCATCCCGCGTCGTCGGCGTGGTGGCCGACCTGCTCAACCCGGTCCGGGCGAGCGACCTCGACCGCGCCAACCGCGCGGACCAGGAGCGGCTCCGGGTACAGCATGAGCAGAAGCAACGTCGGCCGGTCCTGCCGCTGAACCGGGCCCGGGCCAACCGCGAGCAGGTCTCCTTCGACGGCTTGCCCACGCCCGCGTTCACCGGCACCGAGGTCGTCGCCCCGGAGCTCAAGGTGCTGCGCGAGCTGATCGACTGGCAGTTCTTCTTTCTGGCCTGGGAGCTCAAGGGCAAGTACCCGGCCATCCTGGAGCAGCCCGCGGCCCGGGAACTGTACGACGACGCGCTCGCCCTGCTCGACGAGATCACGGCCGGTGACCTGCTGCAGGCGCGCGGTGTCTACGGCTTCTGGCCGGCGCACGCCGACGGCGACGACGTCGTCATCGACGGGGCGCTTAACCACGGGGCGCTTAACCACGGGGGGCCGCGCTTCCCCATGCTGCGCCAGCAGGTGGCCCGCAGCGATGACCGGCCGAACCGGTGCCTGGCCGACTACGTCGCCCCCGCCGACGATCACCTCGGCGCCTTTGCCGTCTGCATCCACGGCGCGGAGCAGCTGGCCCGCCACTACGAAGACGAGCAGGACGACTACCGCGCGATCATCGTCAAGGCGCTCGCCGACCGGCTCGCCGAGGCCAGCGCCGAGCACGTGCACCTGCTGGCCCGCCGCGCGTGGTACGAGCCCGACGCGAACCCCAGCCTCGAGGAACTGCGCGCGGAACGGTTCCGCGGCATCCGGCCCGCCTTCGGCTACCCGGCCTCCCCCGACCACTCGGAGAAGCAGAAGCTGGTCGACCTGCTGGACGCCGGGCGGCTGGGCCTCGCGCTCACCGAGTCGTTCGCCATGACGCCGGCCGCCAGCGTCAGCGGCCTGCTGTTCGCCCACCCGGCCGCTCGCTACTTCGCGGTCGGCCGGGTCGGTCGTGACCAGGTCGACGATTACGCGGCGCGCAAGGGCGTCGCGGTGGCCGAGGTGGAGCGCTGGCTGGGACCCAACCTCGCCTACGACCCCCCGCCCCCGGCAGCCGGCGGCTAGAAGCGCTGAGCGAGACTGGCTGTCCATGAGCCAGTCGCAGCACCCGGCCGCAGGCACCCGGACCCTGAGCGAGGACGACTTCGACCCGGCGTTCGCTTTTAGTCAAAACGACGAGGATGTCCTCCGGCTCGACGCGATGAACATCATCGCCCGGCGCGCGGCAGGCTAGGCTCCGGGGATGACCGATCTCGCTGACTTCGCCGGCCTGGTGCGCCGCGACCACGGGCTCAGCGTGGTGTCCACGCTGCGCGGGGACGGCACGATCCAGTCCTCGGTCGTCAACGCGGGCGTGCTCACCCACCCGCTGAGCGGAGCCTCAGTCATCGCCTTCACGACCCGGCGGCGGGCGGCCAAGCTGGCTAACCTGCGCGCCCGGCCGCGCGCGAGCCTGGTCGTCCGGGCGGGCTGGGAATGGGCCGCCGCGGAGGGCCCGGTCGAGCTGGCAGGCCCGGCCGACGAGCGGCCCGGCATCAGTGCCGAGGGACTGCGCCTGCTGCTGCGCGAGGTTTTCGAGGCCGCCGGCGGAACGCACGATGACTGGCCGGCCTACGACGCGGTGATGGTCGAGGAAGGCCGGGCCGTCGTCATGCTGACCCCGGAGCGGCTGTACTCCAACCCGTAGCCGAGCCCTGCCGCTCAGCGGCGAGAGCCCGTGGTCAGCGCGCTGACGGGGTACTCGACACTGACGGTGAGATCGGCCGGGCTGACCGTCAGGGTGGTGTTGGACGGCGGCGGCGCGCCGTTCGGGTTCAGCGTCAGGCTGACGCTGACCGTCGCCGTCTGGCCGGCGGCCAGGGTTCCGCTCGCCGGGCTCACGCTCAGGTACAACCCGCCGCCCGAGATGGCATAGGTCACCGGGCCGCCGACCGCGGTCAGCGTGAACGAGCCGATGGACAGGCCGCCGACCGTCGCCCTGGGCAGCTGCACGATACCCGGCGATTCGGTCAGGGTCCCGCCCGTCGGGCGAGACGACGGGCTCACCGGCGGCGAGGTACCCCCGGGCCCTGACTTCGGGGTCGACGAGGCCCCCGGCGCGGACCGGCCGGGCGATGCGGAGGGCGTGGTCGTGAGGTCAGCGGAGGCCGGCGAGGGGGAGCTGACGGATACCGGACCAACGCCGGACGACGGCAACGTCATGACCGCCTGGTCGCCCCCGGCTGCCCCGCTAGCAGGCCCCGTGCCGTTCAGGAGCAGGTAAGTGGCCACACCCCCGCCGACCAGCAGGATCACCAGCGCCGCCACGCCGAGGAGTGCCCGCCGGGTCGGTTTTCCGGACGCCCCTGGGCCGCTTGGCCCGCTCAGGGCGGCCGGGCCGCCCAGTGTGTCCGGGCGGCCTGCGGCCTCGGATCGCCTGGACCCGCCGGCCGGGGCAATCTGCTCGGGAAAGCCGGAGTAGCCGAATTCTCCCGCGCGGGCGACCACCTCATCCCGGGACGCGGCGGCGTCGGGATCGGCATCCGACACCGGCTGCAGCACCTGCTGGCGCAGCCCGGCCGGCAGCACCACGAGCGGCAGGATGCTCGCCAGCATCGCGGGGGTGAGCTCGCGGTGCGGGCGCGCGCCGCAGGTCCCGCACTCCTGGATGTGCCCGCTGACTCGCCGGCGCAGCGGGACGGTGAGCCGGCCGTCCCAGTGGCCCAGGATCGCGTCGAGCTCGGCGCACTGCCCGCGGCCGGTTCGCGCGACGAGCAGCGCGCCCAGGGATCGCTCCAGCTGCCCCCGCGCCCTGGACACCAGCGCGTGGACCTCGCTGGCCGGGACGCCGAGTGCGTCGGCGAGGTCGGCGCCGTCCAGGTCGTGCCGCAGGTTCAGCTCGATGACCTCACGGTCGCCGAGGTTCAGGCCGCCGATCGCGGCCGGTACCAGGCTCTGTAGCTCCTCGTCCTCAGCCAGGGCAGCTACGTCGGCGCTAGCGATGGTGATCTCGCTGGTCTCGTCCAGGCCGACTTGCCGGGCCCGGTCGCGCAGCCGCCGGTGGCACTCGTTCCGGGCTACCGCGTACAGCCACGGCCGGAGCCGGTCCCGGTCCCGGAGGGCGACCACCTTGACCGCGGCGATGACGAACGTGTCCCGGACGGCGTCGGCCGCGTCCGCCGGATCGGCGAGCAGCCTGCGGCAGTAAGCGTGCAGGCTAGCGGCATAGGCGTCGTACGCCGCAGCGAGCCCGACCGGGTCTCCTGCGACGATGGCGCTGACGATGTCACGGTCACGCATGAGCCAACGTTAGAGGGATCCAACGGCGTAGAAGGCCTGCATGGCAACATTTCGGCCAATCCTTCCGCGCCAGCCGCAGCGGGCCGCGGGTCGCAGGCAGCGCGCCATGGACGGCTGGGCAGAACTATCCTGGGAATAGCTAGGCTGGCCAGTGCCGCTGGCGAACAGTGCCGCTGGCGAACAGCGCCCGTTAACGATGGCCTTGGTGCGCCGCTAAGCACCGCTTCTATGACTTACGCCAGTTTTCCTTCTCGTCTCGGGCCGGGGCGCCCGCGCCACTGGTGAGCGGCACGCGGATCCGGGTCCGGACGCGCCGCGATCTCGCCCGCCAGCGCAGGTCCCGGAGCCACCGATGCTGGGGCCACCTCATCGCGGCGCCGCTGTGGCCCATGCACGGCGCTAACCTCGGCACGCTGCTGCGCACCTGTGACGCGGTGGGCGCCTGCCTGGCCGTGCCGCGGCTGCCCTGGGTTCCCGAGGCTCTCGCGCGCGGGAACACCCTCCGGCGCCCGGCGTGCGTGCACTGGACCGGGCCCGATCCCTGCCTGTGGCTGGAACGACAGCACCAGGCGGGCTGGCGCGTCCTCGGGATAGAACTGGCTGATGAGGCGATCCGGCTGGCCGATGTTCCCGCCGCCCGGCAGCCGACCATCGCGGTGCTCGGGCACGAGCAGACCGGCATTCCCCCGGAGGCGCTCGACCTGCTGGATGCGGCCGTGGAAATCCCGATGGTCGGCGCGGGCGCGAGCCTGAACGTGGCCGTGGCGGGCTCTCTCGTGCTCTACCGGCTGGCCGGGCTCAGCTAAGCCAGCCGGCCCGCGCTAGCCGCCCCGCGCCAGCCGCAGCGGGCCGCGGCCGTGCTAGCCGACCGGCGGGTACTCGACGGCGATCGTGATGCTGCCCGGGTTCGCGGTCAGGGTGTTGTAGTACGTCGGCGCCGGGCCGTTCGGGTTCGGCGTCAGGGTGACCGTGACCTGCTGAGCCTGTCCCGCGCTCAGCGTCCCGCTGGCCGGGCCGACGCTCAGGTAGGGCTCGCTGGCCGGCACCACGACGACGAAGCTGACCGGGCCGCCGGCCGCGGTCAGCGTGAACGTGCCGCTGTAAGGGCCGCCGGCCTGCGACTGCGTCAGCCGGACGGTCGCGGGCGACTCGGTCAGGGTGCCGGGATCCGGGCGTGGCGACGGGCTGGCGGGCGGCGATGACCCCGCGGGCGGCGATGACCCCGGCGGCGGCGATGACCCCGGGGCCGACGAGGACACCAGTGCGGACGGGCTCGCCGGCGCCTGCGCCTGCGCCGACGCCGTGGCGCCCGCGGCAGACGGCGGGGCGGAGCTGACCGGCACCGGGCCGCTAACCGGCGACGGCGGCACCGCCGTCGTCGTGGCCACCGGGCTGGCCGTGGCCGCCCGGTGCGTGGCCGCGGCGGCGTGCCCGGTGTTACTCAGGAGCAGGTAGCCGACGCCCGTGCCGCCGAGCAGGATCACCAGCGCTACCGTCCCGCCGAGGACCACCCGCCGGGAACGCCACCCGCCCGTCCCCGCCGGGCCACCGGGGCCACCCCCGCGGGGACCACCCCGGCGGGGCACGCGCCCGGATCGCCCCGCTCCGCTGGCCGGGGCGATCTGGACGGGAAAGCCGGACGGGCCGAATGGCTCCGCGCGAGCGGCCACGTGGCCCCGGTACCGGACCGCGTCCGGGCCGGAGTCGGACACCAGTCGCAGCACCTGCTGGCGCAGGCCGGCCGGCAGCGTCACGAGCGGCAGGACGCTCAGCAGCATCGCGGGACTGAGCTCCCGGCGCTTGCGCGCGCCGCAGGTCTCGCACTCCTCGATATGCCTGCTGACCCGCTTGCGGAGCAGGATCGTCAGCCGGCCGTCCCAGCCGCCCAGGAGCGCGTCCAGCTCGGCGCACTGCCGCCGCCCGGTTCGCGCGACGAGCAGTGCGCCCAGGGACCGCTCGAGCTGCCCCCGCGCCCTGGACGCGAGTGCGTGCGCCTGGTTGGCCGGGACACCGAGCGCGTCGGCCAGGTCGGCCCCGTCCAGGTCGTGCCGCAGGTTCAGCTCGATGACCTCACGGTCGCCGGGGTTCAGGCCGCCGATCGCGTCCAGCACGAGGCCCTGCAGCTCGCCGCGCTCGGCCTGGGCGCCCACGTCGGCGCCGGCGTCGGTCATCTCGTCGGCCTCGTCCAGGTCAGCCTGCCGGGCCCGGCCGCGCAGCCGCCGGTGACACTCGTTCCGCGCCACCGCGTACAGCCACGGCCGGAGCCGGTCCCGGTCCCGCAGGCCGCCCAGCTTGGCGGCGGCGATGACGAACGTGTCCTGCACGGCGTCGGCCGCGTCGGCGGGCTCGGCGAGCAGGGTGCGGCTGTAGGCGTGCAGGCTGGCCGCGTAGCTGTCGTAGGCCGCGGCGAGCCCCGCCGGATCGCCCGCGACGATGGCGGCGGCGATGTCCCGGTCACGCATGGGCCAACGGTAGAGCGAAACCAGCCGCGCGAGACAGGCCGCATGGCAACATTTCGGCCACTCCTTCCGCTCCGGCCGCAACGGGCGGCGCGCCGCAGCGCCGGCGCCGCCGAGCCCGCCCCTCGAAGGCTCCCCGGCGTCGGCGCTGCGGAGGTCAGGGCGAGGCGCAGCCGGAGTCGATGGGCAGCTTGCTGGACCAGCGCCCGGAGACCATGTCACCGCCCTCGGTGGTCGAGCAGACAGCACCCGAGCAGTTCGCCGTCGAGCTCATCTCCTCCCGCTGCCGCGGCCCGGCGGGGCGCGGATCATGTCGCTGACAGCGGTAGGAGTCGGGGCGCAGGCAGGCGCCAACAACTTTTCGCAGAAAACTTTTCCGGCCATCCTGCAACGGCCCGCCGCCGCGGCCGGCCCGCCGACGGCGCGTACAGCACCGTGGGGCTGGCGAGCGGCGGTGCGGCGAGGGTCGGCGGTTTCCCGCCCGCCGGGGCGCCGCCCGGGACTTGCGGCCGCACCAGGACATGGCTGAGGGCTGAACCGGAACCGGATCTCCGGTGATCACCACCGTTTTTCAGCGTTATGTGCGAAAAAACGGTGGTGATCAAGAAACCGGCGGCTGACCGCCAGCCAGGTCGCGCGCTACCTCGGCCACGTCGGCGTCATCGGCCGCCAGGTTCTGGAGTTCCAGGCTCAGCTGCCTGAGCTCATCGCCGCCAGCCATCATCTCGGTCAGTCCCTCGACCGTCGTCTCGCTCTTGCGGTACGACGCCATCAGCCGCCCGCGCTTGAGCAGCGCGAAACGGTCCCCCACCGGGTAGGCATGGTGGGGATTGTGGGTGATGAACACGACGCCCTTGCCCATCTCGCGGGCCTGCACGATGTACTTCAGGACGATCCCGGACTGGCGGACGCCAAGCGCGGATGTCGGCTCATCCAGGATCAGCACCTTCGCGCCGAAGTACACCGCGCGCGCGATCGCCACCGCCTGGCGCTCACCGCCGGACAGCGTGCCCACGTTCTGGTCGGGATCGCGGACATCGATGCCCATCTTGAGCAACTCATCGCGCATGACCCGCCGGGCAAGCTTGCTGTCCAGCCGCTTCAGGACGCCGCGTCCCACGGTGGGCTCCTGGCCGAGGAAGAAGTTGCGCCATACCGACATCAGCGGCACCGTGGCGAGATCCTGGAACACGGTGGCGATGCCGTGGCTGCGGGCCGCACGCGGGCCGCTCATCAGGACCGGCTCGCCGTTGATGAGGAACTCGCCCTGATCGGGTGGGAACACCCCGGACAGGATCTTTATCAGTGTCGACTTCCCGGCACCGTTGTCGCCGAGCACGCAGGTGACCTCGCCGGGGAACACCTGGAGCGAGACGTCCCGCAGTGCGTTGACGCTGCCGAAGAACTTGCTGATGCCACGTACCTCAAGAAGCGGCACAGCCGCCGTCGCCGGAGTGCTCATCGCCGTGCCCTCTGCGCTCGTCGGTAGATAAATGTGTTGATCACTACGGCCAGGAGCAGGACCACGCCGAGGAACGTGAAGTCCCACGAACTGTCCCAGCCCGCGTAGATCACGCCCTCGAACGCCATCCCGATGATGCAGGCGCCGAACGCTGCCCCGATGGCTGACCCGTAGCCGCCAGTCAGCAGGCAGCCGCCGACCACCGCCGCGATGATGTAGTAGAACTCGTAGCCAACGCCCTGCTCCGAGACCGCCGAGGATGCCTGGGTGAACGAGATAACCCCGACCAGGGCCGCGGACATGGCCGTGGACAGGAACAGCAGGATTTTCGTCCGGTTGACCGGGACGCCGACATTGCGGGCGGCATTGGCGTCGCCGCCGACCGCGAAGATCCAGTTGCCGAAGGTCGTTCGGGCCAGGACCCAGGCCGCAATCGCCGTGATCCCGACGAACCACAGCACGGCGGTCTGGTAGCCGCTACGCAACGATGCGCCGCTGCCAAACGAGCTTCCGAACACCGCCTTGGCGCTGGCCAGGCCCGGATGCGAGGTACCGGTCAGGCTGATCTGGGTGCTGCCGTGATTGAACAGCAGCACGCCGCCGACGCTGATGCCGCGCAGCACGAAGAAGGTCGCGAGCGTGACGATGAAGCTCGGCAGCTTGGACTTCACCACGATGTAGCCGTTCAGCAAGCCGATCAGCGCCGCGAAGACGAAGGTGCCCGCGATCGCGAGCCAGGCGTTCCAGTGCCCGTAATTGATGAGCAGACCCATCACGATCGCGGTGGCCCCGGTCATCACGCCAGTGGACAGGTCGAACTCGCCGCCGATCATCAGCAGCCCGACGGGGACCGACATGATGCCGAAGAACGCAGCCTGCTGACTCCACGCGGCGAGGCCCGTCTGAGTGAGCCACAGGTGCCCGGGCGTGGCGTCAAATCCGGCGAAGATGAGGAAGATGGCGACGGCACCAAGCAGCGCGCCCAGCTCCGGTCGCTGCAGGGCACGGGTGAGGCGGCTGACCTGAGCCAGCCGCTCGTCAGTGGGCGGGCCGACCGGCGGGCCGGCGACATCCGCCGGCCCTCCTGCGGGTGTGGCTTTCATGGCGCAGTTCCTATCGGCTCTCGGGCTGGTGTTCCGGGCCGGCGACGCGGCCCGGAACACCAGCTGCCGGACTTCCCAGCTGCCGGACTTCCCAGCTGCCGGACTTCCCTGCTCGCCGGCTAGTTGTCGCCGGAGCTGACGGCTGCGACGACGGACCCGACGTTGGCCTTGGTGACGACGAGCGGGCCGGTCGGCAGCACCGCGCCCGGGGCCAGCGCGTTGCCCTCGTGCTTCTTGTACAGATAGAGCGCAGTGATCGGCAAGTAGCCCTGCAGGTACTGCTGCTGGTCGATAGCGAAGTCGAGCGACCCCGCCTTCAGGCCGGACAGCACCGTGGAATCAAGGTCGAAAGTCGCGATCTTGACGCCGGCCGGCTTCGCCGCCACCAGGGCGTCGCTGATGGCCGTGTTCAGCGTCAGCACCGCGTTGACCCCCGGATGCGCCTGCAGGTACGCGGTCACCTGGCCGATGGCCTGCTGCGGGTTACTGGCGGCGTTCGGCGTCGACAAGATGATCTCGGTGCAGGACGGGCCGTGCGCGGGCGCGCTCTTGGTCGAGCAGGCCGAGCCCACGCCCAGCCCCTGCGCGAGGCCGTTGCACCTGTCCAGCAGGTTCTGGCCGGACTGATGAACGACACACAGCGCGTTGGTCGCACCCTGGCTCTTCAAGGTCTGCCCGGCAGCCTGCCCGGCTTGCGTCTCCGGCTGGCCCAGGCACGTAATGGCGTGCGTCGCGGCCAAGTCAGCGGGGTCGCAGCCCGCGTTCAGCAGCACGACGGGAATGCCGGCCGCAACGGCCTTGGCAATGGTCGGGTTCATCAGGGCCGGGTCGTGATCGGACACCGCGATGCCGCTGACGTGGGCATTAATAGCGTCTTGGAGCTGCGCGTTCTCCGCGTTGTCGTCCGGTTCCGCCTGGCCCTGCTGCTGCGACCCATACACCTCGCTCAGCTTGCAGCCCAGATCTGCGGCCGCGTTCTTGGCGCCCTTGTACACCACGCTCCAGAAGCTGCCGTTGTCACCGTGAGTGATGACGGCGAAGGTATAGGGACATACTCCGCTCGTGCTCGCAGCCGTGCCCGAACCGGTGGAACCGGAGGAACCGCCTGCGGCGGGCTTGCTGCTCCCTCCGCAGGCGGCCAGCAGCAGCGCAGCGCTCGACACGGCCAGGATCATCTTCATCTGTAGACGCATGAACTACCTCCTTATCGCGGGCGACCTGTACTGCCGTGCGCCGCGCCATTCGCGATAACCCGCTGTACGGCTCCGCGTAACACGCCGAACATAGGGCTGAAACTATGGCATGTCAATGGTATGTAAGTAGGTAAGGACAATTTAGATTATGTCTGGGTGTCCTACACTCGGGGCCATGACGATCAGCGCTGCCGCGGACCCGCTGCGCCTACCTCGGCACGTGCTGCCATGACCGCCCAGCCGGTGGACCGCAGCAGCCCCATCCCGCTGTACTTCCAGATCGCCGAGAGCCTGAAGGAAGCCATCCAGTCGGGTGCCCTGGAACCTGGCCAGCGGCTGGATAACGAGCTTGAGCTGGCCGAGCGGCTAGGCGTCAGTCGCCCGACGGTCCGGCAGGCCATCCAGCGGCTGGCGCAGCAGGGCCTCGTGGTCAGGCGCCGCGGCCTGGGCACCGTGGTCCTCACCCCGCGTATCCAGCGCCCGCTGGCGCTCAGCAGCCTGTATGACGACCTGGAGGCGGCACAGCGCTCGCCGACCACCGCGATGCTGTCGACCGAGCTGATCGACGCCGACGAGGAACTGGCTGCGCTGCTGGGCATCAGCGCCGGCACGCCGGTGCTCAGCATGGAGCGGCTGCGCTCGGCGGACGGCACGCCGCTGGCCCTCATGCACAACTACGTCCCGGAGCGGCTGCTCCAGGGCCGCGAGGCCAACCTGGAGAAGAGCGGTCTGTACGAGGTCCTGCGCGGCCAGGGCGTCCTGCTGCACGCGGCCGAGCAGGTCATCGCGGCGCGCCGCGTGACGGCGCGGGAGACCAGGCTGTTGCAGGCGCCGCGCGGCGCCACGGTGCTGACGATGACCAGGACCGCGTTCGACCAGGCCGGCCAGCCGGTCGAGCACGGCAGCCATGCCTACCTCGCCACCCGGTACTCGTTCAAGATGAGGCTGGTCGCCCAGTAGCTGACCGCCCGGCAGGCTATCCCCGGGGCGCGTCGCCAGGCCGGTCACGAGAGGCTCCGCAGGTAGGCCAGGCTCGCGCGGACGTCGTCGGCCGGACCGCCATCCTCGGGGCCGGCGGCGAGCACGGCGTCCTGCTCCAGCACGTACCAGCCGCCGTAGCCGGCCCCGCGCAGCGCCGCGACCAGGCCGGCCACGTCCACGTCGCCCTGGCCGAGCGGGCGGTACATCCCGGCCGCGACGGCCTCGGCGTAGCTCACCGAGCCGCCGCGGACGCGGTCGGCCCAGCCCGCGTCCACGTCCTTGAGATGCACGTGCGCGACGCGCTCGGGCGCCTGACGGGCCAGCTCGGCCGGGTCGGTGCCGCCGATGAGCAGGTGCCCGGAGTCCAGGCATAGCTGGATGGCGGATCCGTCGAGCACCCGGCGCACCTCGTCGGGCCGCTCGACGAGCGTGCCGACGTGCGGGTGCAAGGTCACCACCATGCCCCGGTCCGCGGCGCGAGCCGCCGCGCGATCCAGGCTGGCCAGCAGCGTCCTCCAGGCGCTGTCGTCCAGCTCCGGCCTGGCGTCATAGCCATCGCCGCCGGTCGCCGCGGCGAGCACGAGCACGTCTGCGCCTGCCGCAGCGAATTCGGCCAGGGCCCTGTCGATCTGGTCGCCGGGATCGGCGCTGGCCTCGTGCAGCACCACCGGCACGAAGCCGCCGACCGCGCTCAGGCCGTACCGCCGGAGCGTCGCGACCCGGCCGGCCGGGTCGGCGGGCAGGAAGCCGGCCGGGCCGAACTCCGCTGCGGTCAGGCCGACGTCGCGCATCTGCTCCAGGACCCGGCCGGGCGGCAGCTGGTAGCCCCAGCCGGGAACCTCGCAGACGCCCCACGAGATTGGCGCGCCGGCCAGCCGCATCGCGGGCGCGGTCACCGGCAGACCTCCGCCACGAGAACCGGTGCGCGCCGGGCGCGCGACAGCTCGCACGCCTCGGCGATGTAACTTGCCTCCAGCGCGTCCTGGATCGTGCACGGGCTCGTGCCGCCATCGGCGGCGATCGTGACGAAGGCCGCGAGCTCGGCCCGGTAGGCGTTACCGAATCGCTCGAAGAACTGGGGATACGGCGGGCCGGGCGGGAAGGTGATGCCCGGCTCCGCCGAGCGCAGCGGGACCCGGCCGTCGAGGCCGACGCTGATGCTGTCGGCTGACCCGAGCAGCTCAAGCCGGACGTCGTAGCCTGCCGCGTTGTACCGGCTGTCGGAGACTACCGCGATCGCGGCGTCGTCCATGGTGAGCACGGCGGACATGGTGTCCACGTCGCCGGCTTCGCGGAAATAGTCCGCGCCGCGGTTGGCGCCGACGGCGTAGACCTCGACGACCTCGCGGCCGGTCACCCAGCGGATCGCGTCGAAGTCGTGCACGCCGCAGTCGCGGAACAGCCCGCCCGAGGTGGCGATGTATTCCGCTGGTGGCGGTGCCGGGTCAAGCGTCGTGGCACGCAGTGTGTGCAGCCAGCCCAGGCTGCCAGACTGGACTGCCGACCTGGCGGCCGCGTACCCAGAGTCGAAGCGGCGCTGGAAGCCGATCTGCACGGGGGCACTCGCCTCGCTCGCCCGCCTCAGCACCGCCAGCGTCCCGCCGAGGTCGGACGCGACGGGCTTCTCGCAGAACACGGGCAGGCCGGCGTCCATGCCGTGCATGATGAGGTCCGGGTGGGCAGCGGTGGCCGCGGCAATGACGAGCGCGTCGATGCCCTGGGCCAGCAGGGCGGCTGGTGACTCGGCGACCGCTACCGACAGCGTGGCCGCGACCTCATGCGCCCGCCGCCGGTCGGCGTCGGCGACGATCACGGACTCTACTGCCGGATGGCCGCGGAGGGTCTCGGCGTGAAAGGTGCCGATGCGTCCGACGCCTGCGACTCCGATGCGCATGACAGTCCTCTGCTGCGGCCGTGGCCGGGCCACGGCGTGGTTGCCAGGTACTCTCGGCGGTCGCCGGGACAGCCCACCGCCGATCACAAGCCTGGCGTGAGTACGTCGGGCTTGTCAAGAAATTGACTTAATGTCCTTACAAAACATGGTGACAGTAATCATCAACGGCAGCGCGGGAGCGACTCACGACCGGCCCGGTAACCCCCCGGCGGGCGGATCCTAGGCCGACGGCACGTACAGCACCGTGACCGTCATGCCGCCGTGGTTCACCGTCACGGTACTGGTGTACGGCGTCCGGCTACCCGGGCTTGGCGTCAGGGTGACCGTGATCGTCTGCGAATGCCCGGCGCTCAGTATCCCGCTGGCCGGGGACACGCTCAGATAGGACTCGCTGGCCGGCACGACGACGGAGAAGGTCTCGGGAACGCCGACCGCTGTCAGCGTGAACGTAGCGGAGTACGGGCCGCCGGCCTGCGTCAGCGCAATGGTCGCGGGTGCCTCGTTCAGGGTGCCGCTGATCACTGGGTGCGTCGGGCTCGCGGTAGGGGATGAGGCGGTCGGCGGGGACACTGCCCCCGACACGGCCGGGCTCAGTGACGAGGTGTGCGACGCCCGCGGGACCACCTTGGCCCGGGCGGCGGAGCGCGGGCCGGACCTGGCCGATGCCGGGCCGCTCGCCGACAGCACCGGCGGCACGGTCAGCGGGGCCGCCGCAGCCGAGGAGTCCTTCGCCGCGGCGCCGGGTCCCGTGCCGTCCAGGAACCGGTAAGCGGCTGTGGCCCCGCCGCCGAGCAGGATCACCGCGCTTAAGACGAGCGCCCAGGACCGGAGCCGGTGCCGACGACGGGGCCTGCCCAGACCGTCGTCGGCACCGTCCCAGTCATAGTCACCGTCATCGTCACCGGCCCAGTCACCGACACCGTCACCGTCACCGGCCCGGTGCGATTGTGCCCCCTGGTCTGCCGGGGCGATCTGCACGGGAAAACCGGACTGGCTGAACGGCTCGGCGCGAGCGGCCACCCTGCGCCGGTAGCTGGCCGTGCCGGCCGTAGCGTCCGATACCAGCCACATGATCTTCTCGCGCAGGCCCGCGGGCAGCGTCACCAGCGGCAGGACGCTCAGCAGCATCGCCGGGCTGAGCGGGAGAAGCTTGCGCGCACCGCAGGTCTCGCAGCCCGCGATGTGCTTGCTGGCCCGCTTGCTCCGCACGACGGCCAGCCGGCCATCCCAGCTGTCCAGGATCGCGTCGAGCTCGGCGCACTGCCGCCGGCCGTCACGGGCGACCAGCAGCGCGCCCAGGGACCGCTCGAGGTGGTCTCGGGCCCGCCAGACCAGGGCATGGGCCTGGTCGGCCGGGACGCCGAGCACCTCGGCGAGGTCCGCGCCGTCCAGGTCGTGCCGCAGGTTCAGCTCGATGATCTCGCGGTCGCCGGGGTTCATCGCGCCGATCGCGTCCAGGACGAGGCTGCGCAGTTCCTCGCGCACGTCCGGGGTGCCGACGCCGACGTCAAGGCCAGTCATCCCGGCGGCCTCATGCAGGTCGGCCGGCGAGGCCCCCTCGCGCAGCCGGCCGTAGCACTCGTTCCTGGCCACCGCGTACAGCCAGGGCCGCAGCCCGCCCCGGCCGCGCAGGCTGCCCAGCCGGGCGGCGGCGATGACGAACGTGTCCTGCACGGCGTCGGCGGCCTCCGCCGGGTCGGCGAGCAGGGCCCGGCAGTAAGCGTGCAGGCTGACCGCGTAGCTGTCGTAGGCTACGGCGAGCCCCGCCGGATCCCCCGCAACGACGGCGACAATATCGCGGTCACCCATAGGCCCACAGTAAGACGAAAGCCGCTCGCCTGGACAGGTGGGCGGCGGCATTTCGGCCGTCCCGTCCGCCGAGTAGCCGGCCGAGATCAGTGCGGCACCCCCTCAGCCGCGCAGCATGTCGCCGATGATCCCGCCGACCGCGCCCGCCTCGGCGGCGCGCGCGGTGCCCTCGTGCGACAGGTAGGGGGCCAGGGACGCCGCGAGCTGAACCAGCGGCATCGACTGCAGCCACACCCGCCCCGGCCCCGTCAGCGCCACCAGGTGGAACCCGTCGCCGCCGAAGAGCGCATTGGCGATCCCGCGCATCCGGGTGATCTGGAACTGCACGGTGCCCTGGAACATCCCGACGTGACCCGGGTGCACCAGCAGCGTCTGCCCCGGCGGCAGCTCATAGGTCGTGAGCTCGCCCGACAGCTCGATCCAGGCGCGGCCCTGGCCCTCGAGCTTCTGCAGCACGAACCCGTCGCCGCCGTACAGCCCGCCGCGGAAGCTCTGCTGCAGCCCCACGCTCGGCGTGATCCCCGCCGTCCCGGCGACCCAGCCGTGCCGGTGCACGAAGTACGCCTGGCCCTGCGCGATGTCCACCGGCATGATGTGGCCGGGCATCTTGGCCGCGAACGTGATCGAGCCGGGGCCGGTGTACTTCGTCAGGAACAGCCCGCCGCCGCCCATGACGCGCTTGAGGCCCTGCATGATTCCCCCGCCGCCCCCGCCGGTGTTCGTGGTCTGCGACATCTGGATGCTCGGCGTCATCCACGCCAGCTCGCCGTGGGCCGACACGAGCTGCTCGCCCTGCGCCAGCGAGACTTCCAGGATGGGCATCGTCGTGCCCTTGATTTCGGCCTGCATGGCAACGCCTTCCGCTCCCGGCAACGGCACCCCGTGGTACCTGGAGGACAAAGTACCTGGGAGGGGGCTATGCGGACAGTCGCATCCGAGTTTTGGCCAGCCCGCCGACGGCATTACGGACGGCGAGACGTGCCTCAACCAGGAGCGGTTCGCATGACACCGTCTATAGGCAGTGCGATCCGCACCGGTGAGCTAATCCACGGCCTAGTCGCCGAGTTCGGTGCGGCGGCGGGTGACGTACTCCTCCAGCTCGGCGCGGATCGCGTCGTCCAGCGGCGGCGGCTCGTAGGCGTCGAGCGTCTTGGCGCAGATCTCGCCGGCCCGGGCGGTCGTGTCCTTGCCGCCGAGCTTGAGCCACCGCTCGTAGTTCGCGGTCGAGGACAGCAGCGGCCGGTAGAAGCACTCCCGGAACCGCTCCATGGTGTGGGCCGCGCCCAGGAAGTGGCCGCCGTGCCCGACCTCCTCGTGCGCGCCGAACGCCAGCGACGCCTCGTCGATCTCCAGCGGGGTGAACTCCACCCGCAGCATCCGCAGTAGCTCGATGTCGACGATGAACTTCTCGTAGCACGAGACCAGGCCGCCCTCCAGCCAGCCGGCCGCGTGCATCACGAAGTTGGTCCCGGCCAGGAACGTCGGCAGCAGCGTCATCAGCGACTCGTACGCCGCCTGCGCGTCGCAGGTCTGGCTGGAGTTCAGCCCGCCGCCGGTGCGGAACGGCAGTCCGTAGTGCCGGGCCAGCTGCCCCGTGCACAGCAGGCCGATGCCGGACTCCGGGGTGCCGAAGCTGGGCGAGCCCGACTGCATGTCGATGTTGGACAGGAACGAGCCGAAGATCACCGGGCAGCCCGGCCGGATCAGCTGGGCCAGTGCGATCCCGGACAGGGCCTCGGCCAGCTGCTGCACGAGCGCCGCGGGAATCGTGACCGGGGACATCGCGCCCATGAGCAGGAACGGGGTCAGCACCACCGGCTGATTGGCCGCGCAGTACTCGAACTGGGCGTCCAGCATCCGGTCGTCCCAGCGCAGCGGGGAGTTGCAGTTGATCAGTGAGATGGTGGCCGGGGTCTGCTCGATCGCAGCGCGCCCGCCGAACAGGATCTCCGTCATCTTGATGGTGTCGGCGGCGTTCGGCCCGGACACCACGTTGCCCATGTAGATCTTGTCGGTGACCGTCTGCAGGGCGTAGATCATGTCCAGGTGCCGGGAGTCCAGCGGCGCGTCGTCCGGCTCGCAGATCACCCCGCCGGCGGAGTCCAGCTGCGGGAACGACTGCGCCAGCATGGCCATCCGCCGGAAGTCCGCCATCATGGCGTTCCTGCGGACATCGCCCTCGCGCACGAACGGCGACCCGTACACCGCGCTGAAGACCATGTCGTCGCCGCCGATGTGCACGCTGTTGGCCGGGTTCCTGGCCTGGACGTCGAACTCGCGCGGCGCCTTGGCCACCTGCTCCATGACGAAGTCCGGGTCCAGGAAGACGGTCTCGCCGTCGACCCGCTGCCCGGCCTTGCGGAACAGCTGCGCCGCCTCCGGCTTGGCGAACTGCACGCCGATCTCCGAGACGATCCGGCGCCAGCCCTTGTCGAGCACGCCGATGGCGTCCGGCGACAGGATCTCGTACCTGGGCATGCTGTTGCGGAACATCGCCACCTCGCACGTCAGTTGAGCAGTGCCGTATCAGTTGACCAGTGCCGCCTTGACCGGCGCGGACAGTAAAATCTAGGATCACATAGTAGAACAAGGTTCCGTAACGTGGAACTGGTGTTTGTGGCACCGCGTGCACGAACTACCCGAGGGGTCAGCCGTGACCAGCCCGAACGGAACCCAGGCGGTGGAGCGAGCGGCCCAGTTGCTCATCGAGATTGCGCGGCACCGCGATCCGGTGACCTTCACCGAGCTGACCGAGAGCAGCGGCCTGGCGAAGAGCACCGCATCCCGGCTCCTCACCGCTCTGGAACGTAACGGGCTCGTCCGGCGCGATCCGGCTGGCCGGTTCCGGCCCGGCGAGGTGTTCGTGTCCTATGCGTGCCGCGGCGGTGCGGAAGCCGACCTGGTCAGTGTCGCCCAGCCGTTCCTGGACCGGCTGGGCGAGGAGACCGGCGAGACGGTCAACCTGGGCGTGCCGCGCGGCGGCGGCCTGGTCGAGCAGATCGCTCAGGTGGACAGCACCTACCTGATCGGCGGCACCAACTGGGTGGGCATGTCCGTGCCGCTGCACTGCGCGGCGCTCGGCAAGGTGCTGCTCGCCTACGGCGCCGCGGACCTGCCGCGCGGCCGGCTTGAGCAGCGGACCGCGCGGACCCTGACCAGCCGGGCCGTGATCGAGGCGGACCTGGCGGTGGCCCGCGAGCGGGGCTACGCGGTGACCGACGAGGAACTCGAGCCCGGCCTGGTGGCCGTGGCCGCGCCGGTGCAGCGGGACGGCGGGGTGGTGATCGCGGCGGTATCGGTGTCAGGCCCGGCTAGTCGGCTGACCGCGCCGGGCATCCTGGACGTCGGCGCCCGGTGTGTCCGAGCCGCCGCCGGCCTGTCCGCAATCCTCGGCTACGAGCCGGCCCCCCGCAAGAAGCACGCCCCCAGCACTCAGAGAGAAGGTGCCCCGTGACACAAGAGGAGCTACTCAAGCAGCTCTACGACTTCACCCTGGTGGGCAATCGCCCCGCGGTGCTCGAGCTGACCCGTTCCGGGCTGGAGATGGGCATGGGCCCGGAGATGCTGCTGTACGAGGCGCTCATCCCCGCCCTCGAGGAGGTGGGCGCGCGGTTCGAGCGCGGCGATTTCTTCGTGCCGGAGATGCTGATCGCCGGAAAGGCCATGGCCGGCGCGCTGGACATCCTCCGGCCGCTGCTGGCCGAGACGGGCGCCGAGGCCATCGGGAAGATCGTCATGGGGACGGTCAAGGGGGACGTGCACGACATCGGCAAGAACCTCGTGAACATCATGTTCGAGGGCGCCGGATTCGAGGTCATCGACCTTGGCGTGCAGGTCGCGCCGGAGAAGTTCATCGCCGCGATCAAGGAGCACGAGCCCGACATCGTCGGCTTCTCGGCGTTCCTGACCACCACGATGCCGATGTTCAAGGCGAACATCAACGCGCTGGAGAAGGCCGGCCTGCGCGACCGGGTCATCATCATGGTCGGCGGCGCGCCGGTCACCCAGGAGTACGCCGACGTCGTCGGCGCGGATGGCTATGCCGCCGACGCCTCGGCGGCCGTGGTCAAGGCCAAGGAACTGCTGCGGCGCCGCCGCGCCATGGCGAACGCCTAGAACCGAGGGGAGCACGATGGAGACAGTCCTTTCCTCGGTGACGAGGGAGCTACGGATCGGCGGGGAGAACCCGTTCTGCGTGATCGGCGAGCGGATCAACCCGACCGGGCGCAAGATCTTCTCCGAACAGCTGCGCCGGGGCGACCTGTCGAGGATCGAGACTGACGTGGCGCAGCAGATCGCCGGCGGCGCGATGATGCTCGACGTCAACATGGGCGCGCCGCTCGCCGACGAGGCCGAGCTCATGACCAAGGCCGTCCGGCTGATCCAGAGCCGGACCGATCTGCCGCTCTGCCTGGACTCCTCGATCATCGAGGTGCTGGCGGCCGGCCTCGCCGCCTACGAGGGCAAGGCGCTGGTCAACTCGGTGACGGCCGAGGACGAGCGGATGGATGCCATTCTCCCGCTGGTCAAGCGGTACGGGGCGGCCATCATCGCGCTGCCCAACGACGAGGAGGAGATCCCCGCGGAGCCGCGGCGGCGCCTGGAACTGGCCCGCAAGATCGTCGAGGTCGCGACCGGCAAGTACGGCATCCCGATCGAGGACATCGTGTTCGACCCGCTGGCCATGCCCGTGGGCGCGGACACCTCCCTGGTCATGACCACGCTGGAGACAATCTCGCTGCTGCGGGACGAGTTCGGGGTCAACACCACGCTGGGGGCCTCGAACGTCTCCTTCGGCATGCCGGACCGGCACTCGATTGGCGCCGCGTTCCTGCCGATGGCGGTCGCGCACGGCCTGACCAGCGCGATCATGGACGCTCGGTCGCCGCAGCTGGTCCGCTCGGTGAAGGCCGCGGACCTGCTGACCAACCGGGATCCCTGGGGGGCCGCGTGGATCGCCGCGCACCGGGCCCAGCAGGCCGCCGCACAGGCCGCCGCCGCACAGGCTGCCGCCGCACAGGCTGCCGCCGCACAGGCCGCCGCATCGGCACCGGCTCAGTAGCGATCCCGATGACCGACACGGAAATCATCGGCGCGGGCATCGGCGCGAACGCGGGCGCCGGACCGGGCGCCGACCCGCCCGCTCGGGTCGACCTGGTCTTCGCGCCCAGCGGCAGCCGCATCCGGGTGCCCCCCGGCGTCACCGTGTTCGACGCGGCGAGCTGGAACGGCATCGCGATCGACTCCACCTGCGGCGGCCACGGCACCTGCAAGAAATGCAAGATCCGGGTGACCGAGGGCAGCGTCCCGGCCTCGCCGCTGGACGCGCGGGCGTTCTCGCCCGGCGAGCTCCGCGACGGCTGGCGGCTCGCCTGCCGGACGCTGGCCACCGCCGACCTGCAGATCGAGGTCCCGCCGCTGGTCACCCGGCCCAAGGCGGCGACCGTCGGCGTGGGCCGGCAGGTCATCCTGCGCCCGGCCGCGCAGAAACGCTACCTCGAGCTGGCCGAGCCCTCCCTCAGCGATCAGCGGACGGACGCCGAGCGCGTGGTCGCCGGGCTGGATGACCTGGAGGTCCGGGTCGACCTGCCGGTGCTGCGCACGCTGGGGCAGGTCCTGCGCGCGGCCGACTTCAAGGTGACGGCGGTAATCGTCGATGACGTGCTGATCGGCGTCCAGCCTGGCGACACCACCGGCGAGCTCTACGGCATCGCGTTCGACCTAGGCACCACCACCGTCGTAGCGACCCTGCTGGACCTGTCCACCGGAACGCCGCTCGCCGTCGCTTCGATGCTGAGCAAGCAGCAGCCGTTCGGCGCCGACGTGATCACCCGGATCAGCGCCGTCATGATGGACCCCGCCGCGCTGGGCACGCTGGCCAGGCTGGCGCACGAGACGCTGGCCGAGCTGACCGCCGAGGTGTGCGAGCAGGCCGGCATCGACCCTCGCGAGGTCATCGAGGTCGCGATCGCGGGCAATGCCACCATGACCCACCTGGCGCTCGGCATCGACCCCGAGCCGCTCGGCGTGGCCCCGTTCATCATGTCGACCCGGCTGCTGCCCGAGATCCTCGCCACCGACTTCGACCTGCCGGTACACCCGCGAGCCCGGGCCTTCTGCTTTCCGGCGTTCGGCGCCTACGTCGGCGGCGACATTACCTCCGGGCTGCTCGCCTCGGGCATGGACCGCGACTCGCGGACCCGGCTGTTCATCGACATCGGCACGAACTGCGAGATCGTGCTGGGCAACCGGGAGTGGCTGCTCGCCACCGCCGCCCCGGCGGGCCCCGCCTTCGAGGGGGCCGCGATCCGCTGCGGGATGCGAGCCGCCGACGGGGCCATCGAGGTGGTCGCGATGACCCCTGACGACGTGAAACTCCAGGTGATCGGCGACACCGAGCCGGCCGGCCTGTGCGGCTCGGGGCTGGTGGACGCGGTCGCGAGCCTCGTCGCCGTCGGTCTGCTCGACCAGTCCGGCCGGCTCGTACCGGAGGAGCGGGCCGCGATCCTGGCGCCCGGCCTGGCCTCCCGGCTGACGATGATCGGCAAGGAGCGCGTCTTCGTTCTGCACTGGCAGGGCGAGCCGGGCGACGTGGCCAGCTCGATCTACCTGTCCCAGCGCGACGTCAGGGAGCTGCAGTTCGCCAAGGCGGCGATCGCGACCGGGTGGAACATCCTGCTGGCGGAGGCCGGGCTGGCACCCGGTGACGTTCAGCAGGTACTGCTGGCCGGCTCGTTTGGCAGCTACCTGTCGCCGGCCAACGCGATCAAGATCGGCCTGGTGCCGCGGCTGCCGACGCTGCGCGTGGTGAGCGCGGGCAACGTGGCCGGCGAGGGGGCGAAGATGGCGCTGCTGTCGGTCCGGGAGCGGGCCGGGGCACTGGCGCTGCTGCAGGAGGTGAGGTATGTCGAGCTCTCGGATCGCAGTGACTTCAACGATGCCTTCGTCGACCAGCTGTCCTTCCCCGCCTGAGCCACCCGCGGGCCGCCTCGGGGTGATCACCTGCGGGGCGCTCACCGGGCACGTCCGCGAAATCGCCGCGCGGCGGGCGTGGCCGGTCGAGGTGCACAGCCTGCCCGCGCTGCTGCACAACCGGCCGGCCCTGATCGCCCCGGCGGCCCGGGAGCTGGCGCTGGCGCTGCGGGCCAGGGGCCTGCGGGTGGCGCTCGCCTACGCGGACTGCGGCAGCTACGGCGCGCTCGACGAGCTCTGCGGTGAGCTGGGCATCCGGCGCCTCGCCGGGCTGCACTGCTATGACGTGCTCGGCGGCCAGGACCGGATCAGGGCGATGCTGGAGGCCGACCCCGGCACCTACCTGCTGACGGACTTCCTGATCCGCAGCTTTCGCCGGACGGTCCTGGCCGAGCTGGGCCTGGATCGCTATCCGGAGCTGTGGCCCGACTACTTCGGTCACTACCGGCGGCTGGCCTGGCTGGCCCAGTCCAGGGACGCCGGGCTAGAGCAGGCGGCGGCTGGCATCGCCGACCTGTTCGGCCTGCCGCTGACGGTCATCGACACCGGCACCGGCGGCCTCGAGCGCGAGCTTGAGCTCCTGGTGGGTGCCGGTGCGCCAACCGGCGGTGCGCCAACCGGCGGTGCGCTGACATGAGCCGCGGCGGGCTGGCCCCGGTCGGCGCGGCTGCTGCGGACGCCGCGCTATGAGATCCTGCCGACGCTCAGCGCCGAGGAGCCCGTCCTGGAGCGGGTGCCCCGCGAGCTGACCATCACGGTGACGGCATCGCCGACGAAAGGGCTGAAGCCGACGCTCGCCCTGACCGAGCGGCTCACCGCGCACGGGTACGCCGCCGTGCCGCACCTGTCGGCGCCGCTGGTCCGGGACGGGGCGCACCTGGCCGAGATCGTGGCCCGGCTGACGGTTCGGGCCAGCGGGGCGCGGCCGCCGGAGGGCTGCCAGCGTCGTGGCTGGGCACCTACTGCTACTAGGACGACAGCAGATGCCCAGCCACGTCGTTGGCGGCAGCGGGGGTCGGGCGGCGGCGATGCACGCTGGGTGGTTGGGGCGAAAGGGGCTGATGCGATACAGGTGGTCGGGGCTGGGCGGGGACGCCGGGGACGCAGGGGACGCCGGGGAGACCGGGGACGCCGGGGGACGCCGGGGAGATCGGCTTGCTGCACGGGCTGGCAGAACGAGGGACGGGCCTGACCGGGGCCGCTTCGTGCTGGGGTCCTCGGGGGGCCCGCGGTCATCGGGAGCGACGCGGCCGCCGCGGCGACCATCGACCGGCACGTGCTCGACCCGGGCGCCTGCAGCGCGCCGGATCCGCGCGACCCGGCTGGCTGCGCGGAGCTTGACGCGGCTAGGGTCGCGACTGTGACGACACCACGCATCGCCATCGGGCCGGTTCCGCGCGAGTCCGCCGTCCGGGCGGTCCGCAACGGCGGCGGCGAGCCCACGGGCGTAGATTCCGCGGCGGACGCCCTCGTCTGGCTCAATCCCGCCGACATCGACGGGCTCGGCAACGCCCTGGCCGCTGCGACCGCAGCCCGCTGGGTGCAGCTTCCCTACGCCGGGGTGGAGCGGGTCGCCGCGGCCGGGCTGCTCGACTCGGGGCGGACCTGGACGTGCGCGAAGGGTGCCTACGCCGAGCCGGTCGCCGAGCACGCGCTCATGCTCGCCCTCGCCGGCTTGCGTGGCCTGCGGCAGCGGATCGCCGCGCGCTCGTGGGGCAAGGCCGCCGGCGAGAGCCTGTACGACCAGCCGGTGACCATCCTGGGCGGCGGCGGCATCGCGACCAGCCTGCTGGAACTCCTCGCGCCGCTGCGCGCCGCCGTCACGGTGGTCCGCCGCCAGCCGGGCGAGGTGCCCGGCGCGGCGCGCACGCTGCAGACCGGCCAGCTGCACGAGGCGCTGGCGCAGGCCAGGGTGGTGGTCGTGGCGCTGGCGCTCACGCCCAGCACCGAGCACATCATCGGGCCGGCCGAGCTGGCGGCGATGCGGCCGGATGCGTGGCTGGTCAACGTCGCACGCGGCCGCCACGTGGACACCGGCGCGCTGGTCACGGCGCTGCGCGAGCGGGCCATCGGCGGCGCGGCACTCGACGTGACCGACCCGGAGCCGCTCCCGGACGGCCATCCGCTGTGGGACCTGGAGAACTGCATCATCACGCCGCATACTGCGGACACCGAGGAGATGGTCGAGCGGATGCTGGCCCGCCGCATCCAGGAGAACGTGGCCGCCTTCGCGGCGGACGAGCCGCTGATCGGCGTGGTGGATCCCGCGGCCGGTTATTAGCCCGGCTCGGTTACCCGGCGCGGCGCGGGGCGGGTGGCGGTGAACTGTCCGTTATGGCGAATGGGGCGGGGCTCAAGACGGCCGGTGCGCGCGGGCGGCGCTAGCCGGGATCGCTGATCCGGCCAGACGTAGGCGGTCAGCGTCAGGGCGCCCGCCGGGGTCGTCGGGTCGATGGGATCGAGGTCACCGCCCGTTCGGCCGACCACCTCGATGCGGCTGTCCGGGGGCGCCGCGCCCTGCCAGCCGCCGGTCAGGGCCAGCGCGTGCGCCGCGCCGAGCATCCGCAGCGGGAGAACGCTCGACACCGGCTGGGCCAGGTAGCCGTCCAGCATGTCGGCGGTCGGCCCGCCGCTCTGGAGGTCCGCGGCGGCCCAGGACAGCAGATCCGCATACATCGGGCTGCCCAGCGCCCGGCAGGCCATGGCTTGCCGGCTCAGCATCCGGGCCAGGTGCTCGGCGGGCAGCTCGCTCGGGTCCGGACGGTGCACGCCTGCAGGCTATGGCCAGCAGGCCATGGCAAGCGCCGGCATCTCGGGCGTGTCGGTGACGGCGGCGGCGCCGTCCGGCGCCCAAAATAGGGCCAGGCTCGCCGGTTCCCGGCGAGGCCGCATGCGGGCCGGGCCCCTCCATGTATGAGATGGAGGGGCCTCGCCGCGGTGATCCACGCCTGCGGCCATCCACGCCGCGGCAATCCACGCCGCGGCTATCCACAGGGCGCCTGGGGGTTATCCCGCTCTTATCCCCCGCGCCGGTCGCTTGTCCACCCCCTGTCCACAGGTTGATGCACAGGGGGTGGCCTGCTGGCCGCACTGTGCGAGAATCCGCGGGTGAGGACCCCTTGCGGCCGCACCCGCGCCCGCTGACGATCGCACGGCTGGTGGCATCGGCGGTCATCCTGGCGGCCACCGTCAACCTGATCGGGGGCCTGGGCAGCAGCGGCGGCTGAATCAGGCCGCCCGCAGCCAGTAGCCGCCGCCACTGCGATGATGGCGGGGTGGAAGATCGTCAGGCGCCCCACCTGCAGCCCGATTCCCGCCGGACCCGGCTCTGGAGGGCCGCCGGGGCCAGGGGCGTGCCACTGCAGACCATCCTGACCACGGTCGCGGTCGTGGCCCTGGCCTATTTCGCCGGCAAGCTCATTTACCGGCTGCGCGACATCCTCTTGCTGATAGTGGTCGCGGGATTTGTCGCCCTGCTCCTGAATCCGCTCGTGGTCGCCCTGCAGCGGTGGCGGGTGAAGCGGCGCGGCCTGGCCGTCGCGGTCGTGACGTTCTGGGCCCTGCTCGTGTTCGTCGGCCTGGCGGCGGCATTCGGATACCCGCTGGCCAACGGCATTACGCACCTGGCGCACACCCTGCCCACCTACGTCAGCGACGCCGAGCACGGCCGCGGGTGGATGGGCCACCTGGTGAGCCGGTACAACGTCCAGAACTGGGTCAAGACCAACGCGCCCAAGCTGGTCAACCTCGGGCAGGGCCTGGCCAAGCCGGCGCTCATGCTGGGCAAGGGCGCGTTCTCCCTGGTACTGGCGCTCCTTACGATCTTCGTCCTCGTCCTGCTCTTGCTGATCGAGGTTCCCAAGATGCGGACCGGGCTGCTGGGCCTCATGCTGCCGGCGCGGGCGGAGCGCTACTCGCGGATCGCGCGCGAGGTCAACCAGTCGGTCACCGGCTACATGCTGGGGAACTTCCTGACCTCGCTCATCGCGGGGGCCGTCGTGCTGGTGACCCTGCTGGCGCTGGGCGTCCCGTTTCCCTTCCTGTGGGCGCTGTGGGTGGCGCTGGTCGATTTCCTGCCGCTGGTCGGCGGGGCGCTGGCCGGCATCCCCGTGGTGTTGTTCGCCGTGGGCCACTCGCTCACGGCGGGTGTCGTGACCCTCGTGGTCTTCCTCGTTTACACCCAGGTGGAGAACCACGTGCTGAACCCGGTCGTGATGAGCCGGACGGTAAAGGTCAACCCGCTGCTGGTGCTGGTGTCCATCCTCGTGGGGGCATCCATCGGCAGCTGGATCGGCGGGATCTTCGGCGCCTTCGTGGCGGCGCTGCTGGCCATTCCCAGCGCGGGCGCGATCCAGGTCCTGATCCGGGAGATCTGGCAGGCCACGGCCCCCGGCACGACCATGAGCCTCGGCACCGCCGCAGCGCCCGGCCCAACCGCGAGTGCGGAGACTCCGGCGGAATAGGGGAATAGGACGGGCCAGGAGCCGAAAAGAACGAGGCCCCCGCAGGTATGAGATGCAGGAGCCTCGCTGGCCCTTCGCCGCGCTCGCCGACCGGTTTCCCGGCGGCGCTCGCAACCGCAGGCCGTCCCACTCTCGGCAGAAACCCCAGCTAGAGACCGGTTTCCCGGTCCTCGGCCTGGTCCCGGAGTTGCCTCCAGGTGGTCTCCGCCTCCGGCGGTGAGAGCATTTCTACGCCGCTCGCGGGCCGCGCACAAGAGGTTCTCGTTCAGCAAATCAAGATCTTCTGGCCATCCACAGCACGCCCGCCGTTTATCCCCCGAGCAGATCACTTATCCACCGGATATCCACAGTCTCCTGTGCATAGACGGTCCACAGCCCCGTGCCCGGCGCATCCATAATAGGACGTGGTGTATCACCAGGATGAGTCCCTACATATGGCCAGCGACGCCAGCATCATGATCAGCAGCCTGAACCTGCACTGCGGGCTCAGCGGCCGCGGCGTGCCCTACGATCTGTCCGCGGCGCTCCGGCACCTGCGCGCCGACATCATCGCCGTGCAGGAAACGTGGTCGCCTGCGGACGGCGCCGACGGCGTGGCGGCCGCAGCGCGAGCCCTCGGAGCCCGGCTGATCCGGACCGAGGTGAGCACCGGCGCATCGCTGGCCGAGCTCAGCATCGCGCCGCAGCCCGACCGCGGGGACTGGGGTATCGCCGTGCTGACCACGCTGCCGGTGACCGGCTACGAGGTCGTCGACCTAGGCCGGGCCCCCGGCGACCGGCACAGCCGGGCCGCCCTGATCTGCTCGGTCACGGCACCGGGCGGCTGGCCCCTGCGGCTGGTCAACACGCATCTGACGCACCGATTTACCAGCCCCGCGCAGCTGTACCGGCTGGCTCTGCACCTGGCCGGTGACCGGGCCGGGGAGCCGGCCGCGACCGTTATCGTCGGGGACCTCAACATGCCCCGGCTGGCCACCTGGGTAGCTGCCGGGTACGTGCCGACGATCCGCGGCCGGACGTTCCCGGCGAACCGGCCGCTGATCCAGCTCGACCATCTGCTGACCAGCCCGCAGCTGACCATCATCGACGCCGCGGTCCTCGCGCCGCTCGGCTCCGATCACCTGCCGATCAGGGCCCGGCTGCGGCTGGCCTGACGGCCGGCGGCGCGCGGTCAGGCGCTTAGCGCGGTAGCAGCGGGCCGTGGTCGAGCCGCGGCAGCACGTGCCGCGCGAACAGGTCGCCCTCCGCGGCGTGCGGATAGCCGGACAGGATGAACGACTCCATGCCGAGTGCCGCATAGGCACGGAGCTTGGCCAGAACCTGGTCGGGATCACCCACAATGGCCGCGCCCGCGCCCGACCGCGCCCGGCCGATGCCCGTCCACAGGTTCGGCTCCACATAGCCGTCGTCGTCGGCGTCGCGACGCAACTCGCCCTGGCGCGCGTTCCCCGCGGAGGTGGTGTCCAGCGAGCGGCCGCGGATCCGCTCGCCGGCGTTGGGGTCGAGCCGGGACAGCAGGCGCCGCGCCGCCGCGCGTGCCTCCTGCTCGGTAGCCCGCACGATGACGTGGGCCCGGTAACCGAACCGCAGCTCGCGTCCGTAACGGGCGGCCCGCGCCCGCAGGTCCCCGATGACCGCCTCGACTCCGGTCATCGTGTCCGGCCACATCAGGTACACATCGGCGGCCTGCGCGGCGACATCGCGGGCGGCCTCGGACAGGCCGCCGAAGTAGAACGGCGGGCATCCGCCGGCGGACCGCAGCCGGGGCGGATCCAGCGTGAGGTTCACGAACTCGCCGCGCACGTCGACGGGCTTGCCGTCCAGCAGGTCCCGCAGCACCCGCATGATCTCCAGGGTCCGGCGGTATCGCGGCCCGGAGTTCAGCTTCTGGCCCGGCACGTCGGAGGAGATGATGTTAATGGTCAGCCGGCCACCGAGCATCTGGTCGACGCTCGCGAGCTGGCGGGCCAGCTGCGGCGGCCACATCTCGCCCATCCGCACCGCCACGAGCAGCTGCATGCGCCGGAGCTGAGGGGCGATCCCGGCCGCGAAGGCGACCGAGTCGATGCCCATCGCGTAGCCGGATGGCAGCAGCAGGTTGTCATAACCCGCTTCCTCGGCCGCCAGCGCGATGCCGCGGCAGTGCTCCCAGCTCGACTGGAGCGCGGGTTCGCTAACGCCCAGGAACTCGTAGTCGTCGTCGCACAGCGCGGCGAACCAGGAAATCTCACAGGCCATCGTGGACTCTGCCCTTCCCGTGTACTGACCATCCTGCCCCAGCCGCGCGCCGATGGCGTGGAGCGTGGCGAGTTCGGGTAATCTCGCGGTCCGCAGATCCCGGTGATCACGAACGACCGGCCGGTCAGGCCCGCTCTCCCGGCTAGGCCGCTCCGGCGCGGTCGCGGATCGCGGCGACCAGCGCCGGGATCACCTGACTCAGGTCGCCGATCACCGCGTAGTCGGCGTGGGCGATGATCGGCGCGTCCGGGTCGGTATTCACCACGACGATGTGCTGAGCACTCAGGCAGCCCGCCATGTGCTGGATGGCGCCGGAGATCCCGCAGGCCAGGTAGAGCTCCGGGGAGATCCTCGTGCCGGTCTGGCCGACCTGCTGCCGGTGCGGGCGCCAGCCCTGGCTGGTCACCACGCGGGATACTCCCAGCGTGCCGCCGAGCAGCCCGGCCAGCTCCTCCAGCACCTCGAAGCCCTCCGGGCCGCCGACGCCGCGGCCGCCGCCGACCACCACCCGCGCCGTCGCCAGCGAGACCCCCGCGCTGGGCTCCGCGGACTCGACAGCGCGAACTCGCAGGTCAGCGTCCGCTATTTCCGGCCGGAACGGCTGCACCCGGACGTCCGTCACCGCCGCCGCAGGCTGGGCCGGCACGGCGTCGGCCGCGACCGTGAGCAGCGCCAGCGTCGCCTCCAGGGCGGCATCCTCCAGCAGGCTGCCGGCCCAGCGCTGCCGGACCAGCTCGCAGTAGCCCGGCGCGACCCAGCGCGCCGAGATGCAGCTCGCGGCCACCGGCTGGCCGGTGATCGCGCCCAGGTGCGCCAGTACCTCGCTACCGCGGTCGGTGGCCGCCGCCACGACGGCGGCCGCCGCGCAGGTCACGGCCAGCTCGGCCAGTCCCCGTGCCCAGGCCGCCGGCGCGTACCCGTCCCCGGCCGCGACGAGGTAGGCATCGGCTATGCCGAAGGCCGCCAGTTCCTGCTCCGCCGCCCCGGCGCCGGAGCCGGTATCGCCGGAAAGCCCGTCGCCGGAAAACACCTCGCCGGAAAACAGCACGGCCGCCACATCGCCCCCCGCCGACACGGCCAGCTCCCGCGCCAGTGACAGCGCGCGCAGCGAGGCGTCCGCCACGCCGTCGCCGTCGCGCTCCACCAGGCACAGCACGGTCATGACAGCACCCCCAGCTCGTCCAGCAGCGCGACCAGCGCGGGAACGGCGTCGACGCCGGAGCCGAGAATCTGCGCGCGCCCGGAGGTCTCCGGCGGCAGCCGCAGCCCGGTCTTGCGCAGTCCCTCGGGCTGCCAGTCCGGCCGGAAGACGTCGATCTTGACGCGCTTGGCCCGCAGCCGGCCCGGCAGCGAGGGGTACCGGGGCAGGTTGATGCCCTCCTTCACGCTGACCACGGCCGGCAGCGTGAGGTCGTAGGTCTCCTGCGTGCCGCGGTACTCGCGGCTGGCCTGCGCGCCGCCGCCACCGCCAGCACCGGTCAGCGTCAGCCTCTTGATCCCCGACGCGACGGGCAGGCCGAGCGCGCGAGCGACCCGGATGGCGACCTGGTAGTCGCCGGTGTCCGCCGCCTCGTTGCCGAACAGCAGGAGGTCATAGGGCGGCTCGCCGCTGTCAGCGCGGCGGGTGACGGCGTCGGCGATCGCGGCGGCCGTGGCCATCGGGCCCCATTCCCGGCCGTCGGTCTCCAGCAGCAGCGCGTGCTGCGCGCCGAGCGCCAGCATGTCCCGGAGCTGGTCGGCGGCCTCCGGCGGCCCGAGGGTGAGGACGGTGACGCTGCCGCCCTCGCGCTCGACGATCTGCACCGCCTCCTCCACCGCGCACTCCTCGTGCGGGCTGATGGTGAAGCCGGACATCCGGGTGTCCACGTCCTGCCCGTCGGCGGTGACCACGATCCTGCCGCCCACCATCGGCACGCGCTTGACGCAGACTCCGATCTCCATGTCAGCACCTGATCCGGTCGTTGGCCGGGTCGAATAGCGGGGTCGAGCCGGCCATGGCCACCGTTACGGGATAGCGCTCCCCGAGATACTCCACCGCCAGCGCGGCGCCCTCGACCGCCTGCTCGGGCGGCAGGTACGCCATCAGCAGGTGCTTGCCGACCGACGGGCCCGAGCCGGCGCTGGTCACGTAGGAATGCCGGCCCTTCGCGTCGACCAGCGGCTCGCCGGCGGCGGTCAGGATCGGCTCGCCGCCGAGCATGTAGCGCAGTTCCCCGGCGGCGCTGGCGTGATCGTCCACGGTCAGCGTGCACAGCACGGCCGCCGACGGCGCCGCGCGCTGCTCCAGGTAGGCGGCCTTGCCGACGAAGTCCTGCGACTTCACCTTGGGCCGGGCCATCCCGGCCTCCACGATGGTGTAGTCGCCGTCCAGCTCGGCGCCGTAAGCGCGATAGCCCTTCTCCAGCCTGGCCGTGGTGCCGTAGACGCCGATGCCCACCGGTACCAGGCCGCTGGGCTGACCCGCGGCCCACAGCGTGTCCCAGACCCTGGCGCCCAGCTCGATCGGCGCGTACAGCTCCCAGCCGAGCTCGCCGACGTAGGAGATGCGCGAGGCCAGCACGGTCGCGCCGCCCAGCTCGATCTCCCGGCAGGTGCCGAAGGCAAAGCCCTCGTGAGTGACGTCGTCGGGGGTCACCGCCCGCAGGATGTCCCGCGCGCGAGGGCCCCACAGGCCGAGGGTCGTCCACGCCGACGTCAGGTCCGTGACCGTGGCGGCGGCGTCGGCCGGCAGGTGGTCGGCGAACCACTTGAGATCGCTCATCCCGGTCGCGCCGCCGGTGACCACCCGGAACCGCCGCGGCCCCAGCCGCATGATGGTCAGGTCGCCCACGAATCCGCCGGCCTCGTTCAGCAGCGACGTGTAGACGACCCGGCCGACCGGCACGTCCAGCTGGGATACCGCGACCGACTGGACGGCGGCCAGGGCGCCGGGCCCGGCCACGTCGAGAACGGCGAACGCCGACAGGTCAACCAGGCCCGCGGCGTCGCGCATCGCCAGGTGCTCGGCGTTGATGATCGGCGACCACCAGCGAGATTCCCATTCGCCGGATCGCGGCATCAGGCGTCCGGCGTAGCGTTCCAGCAGGCCCTCGTTCGAGGCGTACCAGTTCGGCCGCTCCCAGCCCGCGGTCTCGACGAAGACGGCGCCCAGGTCGCGCTCCCGGTCGTAGGCCGGCCCCAGCCGGAGCGGCCGGCCAGACTCCCACTGCTCGGCCGGGTGGACGATGCCGTACATCTTGTTGAAGCCCTCGCGGGCGCGGGCCACGACGTGCGCGGTCGTGCGCTGATGGCCGTAGAAACGGGCGATGTCGGCCTCGCGGATGTCGATCTGCGGCGGCACGCCGCTCATCCACTCGGCCACCGCGCGGCCGATACCGGGCCCCTCCTTGATCCAGCTCGCCGCCACCGACCACAGGCCGGGAACCTCGGGCGCCTCACCCAGCGCCGGATGCCCGTCGGGCGTCATCGAGATCAGACCATTAATGGCATAACGGATGCCGACGCGCTCATCACCCAGTAGCTCGGGCATCAGCTCCAGGGCCTGCAGCAACTGGGGGTCGAAGTCGTCCTGGGTAAAGGGCAGCTCGGTCGGCGAGAGTGCCGCCTCCTCGTTGGCGGGGATGTCGTCGGGCGCCACGATGATCGGCCGGTGCGCATAGGAGCCCACCTCCAGGTCGCCGCCGTGCTGGCGCTCGTACATGTTGGTGTCGACGTCCCGGACGATCGGGTACTCGATCTCCCCGGCGGTGTCGGCGAACAGCGGGATCGGCCCCACGCTGATCATCTGGTGCACGATCGGCGTGAGCGGGATCCGGGCTCCGGCCATGGCCGCGATCCGCGGGCTCCAGACTCCGCAGCAGATGGCCACCACGTCGGTCGCGATGTCGCCCTTGCTGGTGCGGACCCCGCTGACCCGGCCGTCCGGCGACTTCTCGATGCCGAGCACCTCGGTCCCGGCCAGCACCTGCAGCGCACCGAGCTGCTGGGCCCGCTCCCGCATGAGCGTGCCGGCCCGCAGCGAGTCGACGACGCCGACGGTCGGGAAGTGCGCGCCGCCGAGGATGACGGACTCATCGAGGTAGGGAACGAGCTTGCCGACCTCGGCCGGCGTGACCAGCCGGGCGGGGATGCCCCAGGCCTTCGCCGCCGTGCAGCGCCTGCGCAGCTCGGTCATCCGCGCCGGGGTGCGCGCCACCTCGAGGCCGCCGCTCTCGGTGAAGACGCCCAGTTCCTGGTACTGCTCGGTGCTGTCCCTGGTGAGCTCCATCATCATCTTGGAGTACTCGATCGGGAAGATGAAGTTGGACGCGTGGCCGGTCGAGCCGCCGGGGTTCGGCATCGGGCCCTTGTCCACCATGACGATCTGCGTCCAGCCGAGCCGGGCGAGGTGGAAGGCCAGGCTGTTACCGACGATGCCCGCGCCGATGATGACGACGCTGGCCCGGCCGGGGATCTCGTTCATGGTTTCCCTTGCTGCGATCTGAGGTGCTGCTTATTTGCCACCGGCCAGGACCCGCGGGCGACAGTGTCATCACCGAGCGCGGGTCCTGGCCGGGCCGGACGGGCGACGCTACTCGACCGGGATCTCCTTGTTGATCAGGCCGAGGTCGATGCCCTGGCGGGCCCGGACGAACCGCGCCGTCAGGTACACCACGATGCCAAGCACGTACATCGCGCCCATGTAGATGAGCGAGGACTTGTTGTTGACGAAGTAGCTGCCGTTGCTGAGCCACTCGTAGAGGTCGAACCCGAGGAACGCGATCGTGACCCAGCCCGCCAGCGGCACGATCTGCACGCCGAGTACCTTGATCCGGCTGGCCGGGGAGGCGGCCCACAGGTCCGGCTTGCGCCACGGCAGGATCACCACGGCGATGGCGCTGAACAGGTAGGTCACGGCGATGACCAGGGTCGCGTCCAGGGTGTAGGTCCGGAACGTGCTGTTGTAGGCGTAGACGGCGCTGAGCCCGACCGCGGGCAGCAGCATCAGCACCAGCGAGTAGAACGGCACCTTGCGCTTCTCGGACACCTCGGCGGCCTTGTCCGGCAGGACGCGGTCGAAGGCGGCCGCGAAGATGACCCGGGTGGAGGACAGGAACAACGTCCCTACCCAGCCGAAGAACCACAGGCTCATGACCAGGATCAGGATGACCTGGAACGCGGTGTTGTGGACCAGCCAGCCCGCGAACATCACCGGGTACGGCCAGATCGGCAGCGGCGAGTTCAGGTTGTAGGTGGCCGCGTTCGCGTTCTGGTAGAAGGCCCAGCCGAAGGTCTTGGCGGCCAGCAGCAGGAAGATGCACGATAGCGCGACGGTGATCCACAGGCCGGTGAACATGCCGGTGAAGACGCGCTTGAAGTCACTCGCCCCGCGGATCTCGCCGTAGAGCGTCGCGCCCCAGTTCGGCCACAGGATGAAGAACATCATCGCGGGCACCAGCAGCATCGTCGGGCCCAGCGGGCCGAAGCCGAGCTTCGGAGCGACAAAGGCGTCCTTGGCCGCCGCTGCCTGGGTGGCGCCGTAGGCGTTCTTGATGCCGAAGAGCTTGTGCGACTCCAGGTTGAACGAGTTGATGAAGCTGGCGTGCGAGTGGGTCAGCAGCAGGATCGCGACGACCGCGAACCCGATGAGGCCGCCGAGGAAGCACCATTTCTGGATCCGCGCGTAGCCCGCCATCCCGATGGATACCAGGATGCCGGCGATGGCGATGGTGATCAGCGTGACGACGAAAACCCCGGTGGACGTACCGAACCAGACAGCACCGCCATTAGGCCAGGTCCACTTGAGGGTGGCCCAGAGCGGCTCGAAGAGCTGGACGGCGAGGATATTGCCGTAGATCGGCGCCCAGAGCCACAGGATGAACCACCATCCGGTCGCCGCCATCACGAAGCCGATGCCGCTGCCCAGGATCCGGGTCTGCCAGACGTAGTCACCGCCGGCGCGCGGGATGGTGACTACCAGGCCGGCGTAGGCGATCACGAGGAAGGAGACCAGGACGCCCGAGATCAGGATCGAGGTGATCATTTGGCCCTTGGGGAACGCCGGGCCGGCGAAGGTGAACTCATAGATGCCCAGGGTGACGAAGTTCGTCGCCAGGGCCGCATAGATGATCGAGTCGCGCACCGACCAGCCGCGGACCAGGCCGGTCGCCTTTCTCAGGAACAGTGTCGGAGTCTCTCCGATAGATTCCGTCGCCATCTTTACCTCTCAACTCATGGGCTGCCAGGGGCCCCTGACAGCCCGATTGGGGGATCCCCCCGCAAGCCGAGACCTCCGCCGCACCGTCGCGTCAGCTCTCGTCCGCTCTTGCTGCTTCGCCCGCACGGTCCGCTCCCCCTGGTCCCCCCAGAGCCGGGCCGGGTCTAGCCGTTCACGAGGATGTACTTGGCGACCTTTCCCTTCTTGGGGTCCAGGTCGATCACCGCGCCCTGGAGTACCCCATCGCCGTAGACGCTGCCGGGGTTGATGGCCAGCGTCCGGTGCATCCGCTTGACGCCCCTGCTCTCGTGGATGTGGCCATGCACCGACAGCAGCGGCTGATGCTGGAGAATGGCGTCCCGGACCGCGGTGGAGCCCACGGGCTTCATCACGGCACCGCCGTGCGTCGGGCGCAGGGACGAGTCGAGCGCCGGAGCCTCATCCAGGCCGGTCCCGTAGGGCGGGGCGTGGAAGTTGAAGATCGTGCGCTCCATGTCGGGCAGCTTGGCGACCACTGTCTCGATCTTGGCCGCCAGTTCCGGCTCCGGGGCCTCCCGGAAGGTGTCCCACGGCGTCGGGTTGGTCCAGCCCATCGAGACCAGGTGAAAGCCGCCGCCCAGATCCAGCGCCTTCGCCTCGCCGAAGCTCACGCACGGCGAGGACTCGATGACGTCGTCGATCTCCCAGATGTCGTCGTTGCCGCCGTTGAGGATGCACGGGATGTCACCGCCGCGGAGCTTGCCGTCCGCCATGTCCAGCCAGCGGTCCAGCGAGCTGATCATCTCCGTGGTGA
>Ga0209839_10000029_pt1 | contig 54515 bp, 56 predicted proteins | sample OrgsoiDNA2013050_FD_185800 | JGI IMG/M metagenome (GOLD analysis project Ga0209839, IMG submission 185800) | Permafrost soil microbial communities from the Arctic, to analyse light accelerated degradation of dissolved organic matter (DOM) -... | ecosystem: Environmental > Terrestrial > Soil >... | reverse complement strand
CAGATCAGCCGGGCGTTGGCCGGGCTGGTGTCCCGCAAGCTGGTTTCGCGAGCGGTCAATCCCCGGGATAACCGGGAAGTGCTGGTCTCCCTGACCCGAAGCGGACTGATCGCCCATGAGACGATTGTGGCGGGCGCATTGGAACGCAATCAGCGCTTGCTGGAACCGCTCAGCAAGGACGAAGTGGCTGGCTTGCTGGAGCAGATCGATCGCCTGACCGAGACTGCCGCCAAAATGCTCGACGCCGAAAAAGACCTGAGCTGAGACAAGCTCCGTGGCTCAACTTCGGGCGGCCCACCCGGGTTATCCCGCCCCTCGTAGGGCCGGGCGGGGCCGTCAAAATAGCTTGTCTTGCGCCCCTTGTTGCGCTGCGCTAAGCCTCGGAATAATTCCAATGTAACGAATCTGCGGCGGTCCAAACCGCCGGAAAAGGCCCCGCCGATGACCGGCATCCTGCAGAATTACCTTCCACTTGTGGTGTTTATCGGGGTCGCAGGCCTGATCGGTCTGGCGCTCCTGATCGCTCCCTTCCTCGTCGCCTTCCAGCAGCCCGATCCAGAAAAGCTGTCCGCTTATGAATGCGGATTCAACGCTTTTGACGACGCCCGCATGAAATTCGACGTCCGGTTTTACCTGGTGGCGATCCTCTTCATCATCTTCGACCTCGAAGTGGCGTTCCTGTTCCCATGGGCGGTGGCGTTCGGAAAGTTAGGCGCGACCGGCTTCTGGTCGATGCTGGTTTTCCTCGCCGTGCTCACGATCGGCTTCGCCTATGAATGGAAGAAAGGCGCGCTCGAATGGGATTGAGCCCCGCACCCACGAAGCCAGGATTCGCACCGGCCGTGGCACCTGCCGCGACCGGCATTCTCGATCCTTCTACCGGCCGGCCGGTCGGCGCCAATGACCCTTACTTTCTCGAGGTCAATCACGAACTGTCCGACAAGGGCTTCTTCGTTACCGCGACCGACGACCTGATTACCTGGGCGCGCACGGGATCGCTGATGTGGATGACCTTCGGCCTCGCTTGCTGCGCCGTCGAAATGATGCAGATGTCGATGCCGCGCTACGACGCCGAGCGTTTTGGATTCGCGCCGCGCGCTTCCCCGCGGCAGTCCGACGTGATGATCGTCGCGGGCACGCTGACCAACAAGATGGCGCCGGCGCTGCGCAAGGTCTACGACCAGATGCCGGAACCGCGTTACGTGATCTCGATGGGCTCATGCGCCAATGGCGGCGGCTACTATCATTATTCGTATTCGGTGGTGCGCGGCTGCGACCGCATCGTGCCCATCGACATCTATGTCCCGGGCTGCCCACCAACGGCGGAAGCGCTGCTTTATGGCGTGATGCTGCTGCAGAAGAAGATCAGGCGCACCGGAACCATCGAACGGTGATGGCGATGCAGATCAATGACATCCCGTTCGGAACCACTGACTGGTCGAGCGTTGAGGCGACCACGCATATGGGCGACTCCGGCGTTGCGACCTGGCGCACCCGCCAGTTCGGCGACATCCGGGTGCGGCTGGTGGAATACTCGCCGGGCTATCTGGCGGACCACTGGTGCCAGAAGGGTCATATCCTGTTTTGCGTCGATGGCGAGCTTGGGACCGATCTCGCCGATGGCCGCTCGTTCACGCTGACGCCCGGCATGAGCTACCAGGTCGCCGACGGCGCCGAACCGCATCGCTCGCACACCGCGAAGGGTGCGCGGCTGTTTATTGTGGATTGATGGATGGCGATGAGCGAAGCACTGACCACTCTCGGAGAGAAGATCGTCGCCGGTTTGGGCGGGGCCGCGACCGGCCATTCGATCGCGTTCGATCAGCTCACCGTCACGGTCCAGGCCGATAAGATCGTCGATGTCGTCAAATTCCTGCGTGACGATCCCGGCTGCCGTTTCGTCAGCATCATCGACGTAACGGCGGTGGACTATCCCGGCCGCGAAATGCGCTTCGATGTGGTCTATCACCTGCTGTCGCCGACGCTGAACGCGCGCGTCCGTTTGCGCGCGGAGGCCGATGAGAGGACGCAAGTGCCCTCGATCATCGAGGTGTTTCCCGGCGCCGACTGGTTCGAACGCGAATGCTACGACCTCTACGGCGTGATCTTCACCGGCCATCCCGACATGCGGCGGCTGTTGACCGACTACGGCTTCGATGGCCATCCGCTGCGCAAGGATTTCCCGCTCACCGGTTTCGTCGAGGTCCGCTACGACGACCAGGAGAAGCGGGTGGTCTACGAACCCGTCCGTCTCAATCAGGAATTCCGCAAATTCGATTTCCTCTCGCCATGGGAAGGCGCTGATTATCCGGTGCTGCCCGGGGACGAGAAGGCGGGAGTCAAGCCGTGATTCTATTCGCTATTCGCCACTCGCCATTCGCCGTCTTGCGGGACCAGCATCATGGCTGAAGCAGCACTCCGCAACTTCACCATCAATTTCGGACCGCAACATCCGGCTGCGCACGGGGTTCTGCGCTTAGTGTTGGAGCTTGACGGTGAGGTAGTGGCCAGGGTCGATCCGCATATCGGCCTGCTTCATCGCGGCACCGAGAAGCTGATCGAGCACAAGACCTATCTACAGGCGATCCCGTATTTCGACCGGCTCGACTATGTCGCGCCGATGAACCAGGAACATGCGTTCTGTCTGGCGGCTGAAAAACTGCTCGGCATTGCCGTGCCGCGCCGCGGCCAACTGATCCGGGTCCTGTATTGCGAGATCGGCCGCATCCTGTCGCATCTGCTCAACGTCACCACGCAGGCGATGGACGTCGGCGCGCTGACCCCGCCGCTGTGGGGCTTTGAAGAGCGCGAAAAGCTGATGGTGTTTTACGAGCGCGCCTCCGGCTCGCGGATGCACGCGGCCTATTTCCGGATCGGCGGCGTGCATCAGGACCTGCCGCCGAAACTGATCGACGATATCGAGGCCTGGTGCGATCCGTTCCTGGGCGTGGTCGCCGATCTCGAGAGATTGCTGACCGGTAACCGCATTTTCAAGCAGCGCAACGTCGACATCGGCGTGGTCTCGCTCAAGCAGGCCTGGGAATGGGGCTTTTCCGGCGTGATGGTGCGCGGCTCGGGTGCTGCGTGGGATCTGCGCAAGGCGCAACCCTACGAATGCTACGCCGAGATGGATTTCGACATTCCGATCGGCAAGAACGGCGACTGCTACGACCGCTACTGTATCCGGATGGAAGAGATGCGCCAGTCGGTGCGCATCATGAAACAGTGCATCGAGAAACTGCGCGCCGCCGACGGGCAGGGGCCGGTCGCGGTTGAGGACAACAAGATCTTTCCGCCGCGCCGCGGCGAGATGAAGCGCTCGATGGAGGCGCTGATCCATCACTTCAAGCTCTACACCGAAGGTTTTCACGTGCCGGCCGGCGAGGTCTACGCCGCGGTCGAGGCGCCGAAGGGCGAGTTCGGCGTCTATCTGGTCGCCGACGGCAGCAACAAGCCTTACAAATGCAAGATCCGCGCGCCCGGTTTTGCGCATCTGCAGGCGATGGATTTCATCTGCAGGGGCCATCTGTTGGCGGACGTCTCGGCCATCCTCGGTTCGCTCGATATCGTGTTCGGAGAGGTGGACCGGTGATGCCGATGCCGCCCATCCAGTTTGACCGGGCTACCGGCGTGCTCGAGGGCGCAAATGCGTGGGAGCGTGTCGCGGCGCTCGCGCTGTCGTCCGGCTCGAAGGTGGCGTCGACGTTTTCGCACCGCGGCTACAACAGCTGCGCCAATCTGTTGCGCAAGACGTTGCCCGAGCGCGACATCGCGATCAAGCTCAACTCCGACGCGACATTCGAGTTTCCCTATGGTGACGGTTACTGGAGCAAGCTGCTCAACCGGTCATTCTCCTACGAGGACGAACTCGAGCTGTTGTTCCGGGATTCCGCCGACGTCGACTACACGCTGATCGATTGCGGCGCCAACTTCGGCTACTGGTCGGTGCTGATCTCGAGTGCGCCCTACGGTTCGCACAAGGCGATCGCGATCGAGCCGTCCTCGCAGAATTTCGCCAAGCTCGCGAACAATGCGGAGATCAATCGCAACCGCTTCGAGGTCATGAAGTGCGCGATCGGTTCGAGCAGGGGTACCGCGCGGCTCTCCGGCACCAAGCATGAGGCGTTCACCATCGCCGGCAATGCGGCCGGTGGCGGCGAGGACGTGCCGGTGATCGCGCTCGATAATCTGCTCGACGACGGCAAGATTTCGGTTGATGGAAAATACCTGATCAAGCTCGACGTCGAAGGCGTCGAAATCGAAGCCATCAAGGGTGGCGCGCGGCTGTTGCGGGGCGACAGCGTCTTGCTGTGCGAGGAACATGGCAACGACCCCAAGCATACCGTGTCGCGCTATATCCTCGAACAGACGCCGCTGAAGCTGATCGTGTATGATCCGCGCACCAATCGCCTGGAAACCGTGACTGAGCTTTCGATCCTCAATCGCATCAAGGTTTCATCCCACGTCGGTTATAATGTGTTCGGCACCGCGAGCGCGTTCTGGCAAAGCCGGATCAACGCCCTGAACGCGAACGCCGCGCGTCGCATGCAATGAGAGACTGATCAACAATGGCCGTCCGCCGCCTCGCACCAAAGGAACAACAGCCCGCGAACTTCACGTTCACAGCGGAGAATCTCGCCTGGGCAAAAAAGGAGATCGCGAAGTATCCGGAAGGCCGCCAGGCGTCCGCGGTGATCCCGATCCTGTGGCGGGTCCAGGAACAGCATGAGGGATGGGTTTCGGAAGCGGCGATCCGCGCGGTCGCGGATTTGCTGGACATGCCCTACATCCGCGCGCTGGAGATCGCGACCTTCTACACGATGTTCCAGCTGCAGCCGGTCGGCAAGAAGGCGCATGTCCAGGTCTGCGGCACCACGCCGTGCCGGCTGCGCGGCGCCGGCGACATCATCGAGGTGTGCCAGAGCCGCATCCATCACGATCCCTTTCATCTCTCCAAGGACGGCAATTTCAGCTGGGAAGAAGTCGAGTGCCTGGGCGCCTGCGTGAACGCGCCGATGGTGCTGATCTGGAAGGATACCTACGAGGATCTGACCAAGGAAAATTTTGGCAAGGTTCTGGACGGCTTTGCGTCCGGCAACCTTCCGAAGCCGGGACCGCAAGTCGACCGTCAGTTTTCCGCGCCGCTGGGCGGACCGACCACGTTGAAGGAAGAAGCATGAAGCGCGACCGCATATTGGATGCGGTGGGCAGCGGGAGTGTCGGTGCGATGAAGAACTGGCGCTATATCGCTTTGCACACGGCAGCCGCCGCTGCGTTCATTTTTCTGCTGCAGCGCTACGCGCTGAATGCGTCGCTTGATTCAAGTCTGCTATGGGCGCTGACCTTGGGCGGATGCGCCGCCGGGCTCGCTTATGCGCAGTCCAATCGCTGATCCCCAGGGAAGCTTCACGTCATGCTCGATGACAAGGACCGCATCTTCCGCAACCTCTACGGCTTCCAGGACTGGGGGCTCGAAGCTGCGCGCCGCCGCGGCGCCTGGGACGGCACCAAGGCGATCATCGACAAGGGCCGCGACTGGATCATCAACGAGATGAAAGCCTCGGGGCTGCGCGGCCGCGGCGGGGCCGGTTTTCCGACCGGCCTGAAATGGTCGTTCATGCCCAAGGAATCGACCGACGGCCGGCCGAGTTATCTCGTGGTGAATGCCGACGAGTCCGAGCCCGGCACCTGCAAGGACCGCGAGATCATGCGGCACGATCCGCATCTTCTGGTCGAAGGCTGCCTGCTGGCGAGCTTCGCGATGGGCGCGCACGCCTGCTATATTTACGTGCGCGGCGAATTCATCCGGGAGCGCGAGCATCTGGAGGCCGCGGTCGCTCAGGCCTATGAGGCCAAGCTGATCGGCAAGGACAATATCAACGGTTTTCCGTTCGATCTTTACGTGACCCATGGCGCCGGCGCCTATATCTGCGGCGAGGAGACTGCGCTGCTCGAAAGCCTCGAAGGCAAGAAGGGCATGCCGCGCCTGAAACCGCCATTCCCGGCAAATGTCGGTCTTTACGGCTGCCCGACCACGGTCAACAACGTCGAGTCGATCGCGGTCGCGCCGGATATTCTGCGGCGGGGTGCGGCCTGGTTCGCCGCCATCGGCCGGCCCAACAATGTCGGCACCAAACTGTTTTGTATTTCCGGCCATGTCGAGCGTCCCTGCAATGTCGAAGAAGCCATGGGGATTCCGTTCCGCGAACTGATCGAGCGCCATTGCGGCGGTGTCCGCGGCGGCTGGGATAATCTCAAAGCCGTGATCCCCGGCGGCTCCTCGGTGCGCATGGTGCCGGCCGACCAGATCATCGATACCCCGATGGATTTCGACAGCCTCGGCAAACTGCGCTCCGGTCTCGGCACCGCCGCTGTCATCGTGATGGACAAGTCGACCGACCTGATCCGGGCAATCGCGCGGATTTCCTATTTCTACAAGCACGAGAGCTGCGGCCAGTGCACGCCGTGCCGTGAGGGCACCGGGTGGATGTGGCGCGTGCTCACCCGCATGGCCGAAGGCCGCGCCCACAAGCGCGAGATCGACATGCTGCTGGAAGTGACAAAGCAGATCGAGGGCCACACCATCTGCGCCCTCGGCGACGCCGCGGCGTGGCCGATCCAGGGCCTGATCGCGCATTTCCGTCATGAGATCGAGGAACGCATCGATCAATACTCGCATAAAGCGGATGTCGATGATGCCGGCATTCTGGACCCTGCGCATATGGTCGCGGCGGAGTGATCTGATGTCGCAACCGAGCAGCTTCTGGTGGCAGAAATTCGGGACGCTGGCGCAGATGGCGCAGGCGGCCGTGGCGCTGCTCGGCTTTGTAGCCATCCTGTTTCAGATCAACGAAATCCGCTCCAACAATCGGGCGGCCAGCGCGCGGCAGGTGTTTTTGGGCTATACCGATCTGGCGTTCAGAAATCCGAAATTCTCGGCGCCGGACTACGATGCGATCAAGGTCAGCGGCCGCGACGAGCAGGTCCAGTATGAGAGTTTTGTCTCCTATTTCCTCTATGCCTGCGAGGAGGCGACCGCCGCATTCGCCGACCGGCGGGAATGGCTGGCTTCCTGCGATTACGACCTGAAACCGCATCTGCCGTTTTTGTGCGAAAAGAACAAGGCCGAGCCGGCCTATCTCGCCACTTACAGCGCCGACACCCAGCAATGGGTGAAGGCTTCCATGAAGACCGCCAGCGTCACACCACCCGACTGCAAGCTCGGAAAGACTTGAGAAAGCTATGACCAAACTCATCGTCGATGGCAAAGAGATCGATGTCCCCGCGGAATTCACGCTGCTGCAGGCGTGCGAGGCCGCGGGCGCGGAAATTCCGCGGTTTTGCTACCATGAGCGGCTGTCGATCGCCGGCAATTGCCGAATGTGCCTGGTCGAGATCAAGGGCGGCCCAAAACCGGTCGCGAGCTGTGCCTGGGCGGTTCGCGATTGCCGTCCCGGTCCGAAGGGCGAACCGCCGGAAATCTCGACGCGCTCGCCGATGGTGAAGAAGGCCCGCGAAGGCGTGATGGAATTCCTGCTGATCAACCATCCCTTGGATTGCCCGATCTGCGACCAGGGCGGCGAGTGCGACCTGCAGGACCAGGCGATGGGCTACGGCGTCGACACCAGCCGCTTCGCCGAGAACAAGCGCGCGGTCGAGGACAAATATCTGGGCGCGCTGGTCAAGACCTCGATGAACCGCTGCATCCAGTGCACGCGCTGCGTCCGGTTCGCCGCCGAAGTCTGCGGCGTGCCCGAAATGGGCGCGACCGGGCGCGGCGAGGACATGGAAATCACCACCTATCTGGAGTCCGCACTGACTTCGGAACTACAGGGCAATCTCGTCGACATCTGCCCGGTGGGCGCGCTGACCTCGAAACCCTATGCGTTCGCGGCCCGGCCCTGGGAACTCGGCAAGACCCAGTCGATCGATGTGATGGACGGCGTCGGTTCGGCGATCCGGGTCGATACCCGCGGCCGCGAGGTGATGCGGATTCTGCCGCGTGTCAACGAGGCCGTGAACGAGGAATGGATTTCCGACAAGACCCGCCACATCGTCGATGGCCTGCGCACGCAACGGCTCGACCGTCCCTACATCAGGGAGAACGGTCAACTCCGTGCGGCGTCATGGCCGGAATCGTTCGGCGCCATCGCGTCCAAGACCGGCCGCATCGACGGCAAGCGGATCGGCGCCATCGCCGGTGATCTCGCCGCGGTGGAAGAGATGTTCGCGTTGAAGGAACTGCTGGCGAAATGCGGCTCAGCCAATCTCGCAGTCCAGGGCGGCGACTCCTTCAACCCGAGGGCCGGTCGCGCCTCCTATATCTTCAATCCCGGTATTGCCGGGATCGAGCAGGCCGACGCTTTGCTGATCGTGGGCTCGAATCCGCGCAAGGAGGCCGCCGTTCTCAACGCGCGTATCCGCAAGCGCTGGCGCAGCGGCCACCTCAAGATCGGCCTGATTGGCGCCAAGGCCGATCTCACCTATGGTTACGATCATCTCGGCGCGGGCACGGATTCGCTGAGCGCTTTCGCTGCCGGCAAGCATTCCTTCGCGGACGTGCTCAAGGCTGCGAAAAATCCGATCGTGCTGGTTGGCGCCGGTGCAGCCGCGCGGCATGACGGTGCCGCGATATTGGCGCTGGCGGCGAAGCTGGCGCTGGATTTCGGCGCGGTCAAGGACGGCTGGAACGGTTTCGGCGTTCTGCAGGATACCGCCTCGCGCGTCGGCGCGCTCGATATCGGCTTTGCCGGGGGCGCGGGCGGTCTCAGCGCGGCGCAGATGACGACATTCGGCACACTCGATGTCTTGTTCCTGCTTGGCGCCGACGAGATCAAGGTGCCGGACGGCACTTTCGTGGTCTACATCGGGACCCATGGCGACCGCGGCGCCCATCGCGCCGACGTCATCCTGCCCGGTGCGGCCTATACCGAGAAATCCGGCATCTATGTCAACACCGAGGGCCGGGTCCAGATGGCCAGCCGCGCCTCGTTTCCGCCGGGAGAGGCGCGTGAAGATTGGGCGATCATCCGCGCGCTGTCTGACGTTCTGGGCAAGAAACTGCCATACGATTCTCTCGGCGCGCTGCGGCAGGCCCTGTTCAGGGCAACACCTCATCTGATGCGCGTCGATCAGATCGAAGCCGGCAAAGCGGCCGACCTCAAGACGCTTGCGGCCAAGGGCGGCACCCTCGAGAAGACGCCGTTCAGGACTTCGGTTGATGACTTTTACCTGACCAACCCGATCGCGCGCGCGTCGGCCGTGATGGCGGAATGTTCCCGCCTGGCCTCCGGGCAAATGCTGACGGCAGCGGAGTGAGCGTGACCTGATGGCTGAATTCTGGACCAGCACGTTGTGGCCGCTGATCATCATGATCGCGCAGAGCGTCCTGCTGCTCGTGGTGCTTCTGATCGCGATCGCCTACATCCTGCTGGCCGACCGCAAGATCTGGGCTGCCGTGCAGATCCGGCGCGGACCCAATGTCGTCGGCCCATGGGGCCTGTTCCAATCCTTCGCCGACCTGTTGAAGTTCGTGCTGAAGGAGCCGATCATTCCCTCCGGCGCCAACAAGGGCGTGTTCCTGCTGGCGCCACTGGTGAGTTGCGTGCTGGCGCTGGCGGCCTGGGCCGTGATTCCGATGGATCTCGGCTGGGTGATCTCCGACATCAATGTCGGCGTGCTCTACATTTTCGCGATCTCGTCGCTGTCGATCTACGGCATCATCATGGCCGGCTGGTCGTCGAATTCGAAATATCCGTTTCTCGCCGCGCTTCGCTCGGCGGCGCAGATGGTGAGTTACGAAGTCTCGATCGGCTTTGTGATCATTACCGTCCTGCTGTGCGCGGGATCGCTGAACCTCTCGACCGTGGTCGAGGCGCAGCACACCCGTGGTCTTGCAAGCCTGATCGGATTGCCGTGGCTGACGTTCCTGAACTGGTACTGGCTGCCGCTATTCCCGATGTTCGTGGTGTTCTATGTGTCGGCGCTGGCGGAAACCAATCGTCCGCCGTTCGATCTGGTGGAAGCCGAGTCCGAACTGGTCGCGGGCTTCATGGTCGAATACGGCTCTACGCCGTATCTTTTGTTCATGCTCGGCGAATATGTCGCGATCACCACGATGTGCGCGATGGCCGCGATAATGTTCTTGGGCGGCTGGCTGCCGCCGATCGCGGTGGCGCCGTTCACCTGGGTGCCCGGGGTGATCTGGTTCACGCTCAAGGTATTTTTCATGTTCTTCCTGTTTGCGATGGCGAAGGCGATCGTGCCGCGCTACCGCTACGACCAGTTGATGCGGCTCGGCTGGAAGGTGTTCCTGCCGTTGTCGCTGGCGATGGTGGTGATCGTCGCCGGCGTGCTGCATTTCGCCGGGATCGCGCCGACATGAGGTCGCTATGAGTGTCAACATCAATGCCACGGCCCGCTCGCTGCTGCTGTCCGAATTCGTGTCGGCGTTCTTTCTCGCCATGCGCTATTTCTTCAAGCCGAAGCCGACGCTGAATTATCCGTTCGAGAAAGGGCCGATCTCGCCGCGGTTCCGCGGTGAGCATGCGCTGCGCCGCTATCCCAATGGCGAGGAACGCTGCATCGCCTGCAAGCTGTGCGAGGCGATCTGTCCGGCGCAGGCGATCACCATCGAGGCCGGTCCGCGCCGCAACGACGGCACCCGCCGCACCGTGCGCTACGACATCGACATGGTGAAGTGCATCTATTGCGGGCTGTGCCAGGAGGCATGTCCGGTCGATGCCATCGTCGAGGGACCGAATTTCGAATTCGCGACCGAGACCCGCGAGGAACTCTATTATGACAAGGCGAAACTTCTCGCCAACGGCGACCGCTGGGAGCGCGAGATTGCGAAATCAATCGAACTCGACTCGCCGTACCGGTGAGGTGAGGGCATGATCGCACCCGATATCTCCACCTCATTCCGGGGCGCGCTAACGGGTCCGCGCAAAGCGCGGCCCGGTAGCACGAACCCGGAATCTCGAGATTCCGGGTCTGGTCCGGAGCCTGTCATCGGGCGGCGCAGAGCGCCGACCCGTTGGGACCATCCCGGAATGACGCGAGGGGCGTTCGCATGATCCTTCCCGCGCTGTTCTTCTATCTGTTCGCCGGCATTTGCGTGGCCTCGGCGGTGATGGTGATTGTGTCGCGCAATCCCGTGCACTCCGTGCTGTTTCTGATCCTGGCGTTCGTCAACGCGTCCGGCCTGTTCGTGCTGATGGGCGCCGAATTTCTGGCGATGATCCTGGTCGTGGTCTATGTCGGCGCGGTCGCGGTGCTGTTCCTGTTCGTGATCATGATGCTCGACGTCGATTTTACCGAACTGCGCGAAGGCTTTAGCGACTACCTGCCGATCGGTCTCGTGATCGGCGCGATATTCCTGGCCGAACTGCTGCTGGTCGGGGGCGGCTGGGTCATCAACCCCGGCGTCGCCAAGGCGATTACCTCGGCGATCCCGGCCAACGTCAGCAACACCGAGGCGCTCGGCCTCGTGCTCTACACCAAATATATCCATTACTTCCAGCTCGCCGGCATGGTGCTGCTGGTGGCGATGATCGGCGCCATCGTGCTGACCTTGCGCCACAAGGTCAGCATCAAGCGGCAGGACATCAATGTGCAGAACGCGCGGACGCCGGAGCTTGCCATGAGCGTGCGCAAGGTGGCCTCTGGCCAGGGCCTGCAGGAAGCGGACGCGCCGGAGTGGGTACAATGACGATCGGTCTTGGACATTATCTGTCGGTCGGCGCGATCCTGTTCACGCTCGGCATTCTCGGCATCTTTCTCAACCGCAAGAACATCATCGTCATCCTGATGTCGATCGAACTGATCCTGCTCGCGGTGAATATCAACCTGGTGGCGTTCTCGACGTTCCTTGGCGACATCGTCGGCCAGGTGTTCGCGCTGCTGGTGCTGACGGTGGCCGCGGCGGAAGCGGCGATCGGTCTGGCGGTGCTGGTGGTGTACTTCCGCAACCGCGGCTCGATCGCGGTTGAAGACGTCAATCTGATGAAGGGTTAACGCGCCAAATGATCCAGGCAATTGTCTTTCTGCCGCTGATCGGCGCAATACTTGCGGGCCTGATCTCTATCGTCGGCGCGCATGCGCGCAATCCGAGCGGCGACACCGTCGAGCATCATGACGACGCGCACGGGGCCGATGCCGGTGCGTCGGATGCCCATGACGGGCATGCCGCCGGCGATCACGGCCACGACGATCACGCGGTCGAACCGGCGGCGGCGGGTTCGCGCGCGGCCGAACTGATCACGACAGGGCTGTTGCTGGTTTCGGCGGCGTTATCCTGGGTGGTGCTGGTCGATGTCGGCTTCATGCATCACGACGCGCGGATAGCGCTGTTCCCCTGGATCAATTCCGGCGATCTGCAGGTGGCGTGGTCGCTGCGGGTCGACACGCTGACCGCGGTGATGCTGGTGGTGGTCAATACCATCTCGTCGCTCGTGCATCTCTATTCGATCGGCTACATGGACGAGGACCCGTACCGGCCGCGGTTCTTCAGCTATCTGTCGCTGTTCACCTTCGCCATGCTGATGCTGGTGACCGCCGATAATCTGGTGCAGCTGTTCTTCGGCTGGGAAGGCGTCGGCCTCATGAGCTATCTGCTGATCGGGTTCTGGTACCAGAAACCGTCGGCGAACGCGGCCGCGATCAAGGCCTTCGTGGTCAATCGGGTCGGCGATTTCGGCTTTGCGCTCGGCATCTTTGCCATTTTCATGCTGATCGGCTCGACCGACTTCGAGACCATCTTTGCGGGCGCGCCGGGCCTGACCGGCAAGACCATCGATTTCTTCGGCTGGCACGCTGATGCGCTGACGCTGACCTGCCTCTTGCTGTTCATGGGCGCGATGGGCAAGTCCGCCCAGTTCCTGCTGCACACCTGGTTGCCGGACGCCATGGAAGGCCCGACGCCGGTCTCGGCATTGATTCACGCCGCGACCATGGTCACCGCCGGCGTCTTCATGGTGGCGCGGCTGTCGCCGCTGTTTGAACTGGCGCCGAACGCGCAGGCGTTCGTGATGTTCATCGGCGCGACCACCGCGTTGTTCGCCGCCACCGTCGGGCTCGTGCAGAACGACATCAAGCGCATCGTGGCGTATTCGACCTGTTCGCAGCTCGGCTACATGTTCGTGGCGATGGGGGCGGGGGCCTACTCCGTCGGCATGTTCCATCTGTTCACCCATGCCTTCTTCAAGGCGCTGCTGTTCTTGGGCTCGGGCTCGGTCATCTATGCGATGCATCACGAGCAGGACATCCGGAACATGGGGGGCTTGAAGGACAAGATCCCCTTCACCTACTTCGTGATGGTGATAGGCACGCTGGCGCTGACCGGGTTTCCGCTCACCGCCGGCTATTTCTCCAAGGATGCGATTATCGAATCCGCGTTCGCCTCGCATAATCCGTTCGCATTCTACGGCTTCCTGATGACGGTGATCGCGGCCGGACTGACCTCGTTCTATTCGTGGCGCCTGATCTTCAAGACCTTCCACGGCGAGCCGCATGATCAGGAACATTACGAGGCCGCGCACGAAAGCCCGCTGTGGATGCTCATTCCGATCGGCATTCTCGCCGCGGGATCGATCTTCGCCGGATTCCCGTTCAAGGAACTGTTCGCGGGCCACGGCGTGGAAGAATTCTTCCGCGAGTCGGTGAAGATGAACCCGCACATCATCGAGGACATGCACCATATCCCCGAGACGATTGCGTTCCTGCCGACGGTCATGATGGCGTTGGGTTTTATGGTGTCTTACGTTTTCTACATCCAGCGGCCCTATTTGCCCGTGGAACTCACCCGCCAGCACCAGATGCTCTACCAGTTCCTGCTCAACAAATGGTACTTCGACGAGTTCTACGATCTGATCTTCGTGCGCCCGGCGAAGCGGTTCGGACGGTTCCTGTGGAAGGTCGGCGACGGCTACATCATCGACGGCTTCGGCCCCGATGGGGTGTCGGCACGGGTGCTTGACGTCACCCGCAACGTGGTGCGGCTGCAGACCGGCTATCTCTACCACTACGCCTTCGCGATGCTGATCGGCGTTGCCGGCTTGATCACCTGGTTCATGTTCGGCGTGGGAGCCCAGTGATGACAACCTGGCCCATCCTCTCCGTCATCACCTTCCTGCCGGTGTTCGGTACGGCCCTCGTCTATGTGCTTGCGCGAGGCGGCGACGAAGCGGCCAATCGCAATGCACGCTGGATCGCGTTGTGGACCACCCTGATCACCTTTGGCGTGTCGCTGATCCTGGTCTGGCGCTTCGATCCGGCGCAGCCGGACTTCCAGTTCGTCGAGAAGGCGTCGTGGCTCGCCAGCGGCATCACCTATCACATGGGCGTCGACGGCATTTCGCTGCCATTCGTGATCCTGACCACCGCATTGATGCCGTTCTGCATCATCGCGAGCTGGAAATCGGTGCAGGTGCGGGTGCGCGAATACATGATGGCGTTCCTGATCCTGGAAACGCTGATGGTCGGGACCTTCTCGGCGCTCGACCTTGTGCTGTTCTATCTGTTCTTCGAGGGCGGCCTGATCCCGATGTTCCTGATCATCGGGGTGTGGGGCGGGCCGCGCCGGGTCTATGCCTCCTTCAAGTTCTTCCTCTACACGCTGCTCGGCTCGGTGCTGATGCTGCTCGCCATCATGGCGCTGTACTGGAACGCCGGCACCACCGATATTCCGACCTTGATGCACACCGCGGTGCCACGGTCCTTGCAGACCTGGGCGTGGCTGGCGTTTTTTGCGTCCTTTGCGGTGAAGATGCCGATGTGGCCGGTGCATACCTGGCTGCCGGATGCGCATGTCGAGGCGCCGACCGCGGGCTCGGTAATCCTGGCCGCGATCCTGCTGAAGATGGGCGGCTACGGCTTCCTGCGGTTCTCGCTGCCGATGTTTCCGATCGCGTCGCATGAATTCGCGCCGCTGATTTTCTCGCTCTCGACCATTGCCATCATCTACACCTCGCTGGTCGCCTTGATGCAGGAAGACATCAAGAAGCTTATCGCCTATTCCTCCGTGGCGCATATGGGCTTCGTCACCATGGGAATTTTCGCGGGCACCACGCAAGGTGTGGCCGGCGGCGTGTTCCAGATGGTGTCGCACGGCATCGTCTCGGGTGCGCTGTTCCTTTGTGTGGGCATCGTCTACGACCGCCTGCACACCCGCGAGATCACGGCCTATGGCGGCCTCGTCAATCGCATGCCGCTCTACGCGCTGGTGTTCATGGTGTTCACCATGGCCAATGTCGGTCTGCCCGGCACGAGCGGTTTCGTCGGTGAATTCATGACGCTGATCGGCACCTTCAAGGTCTCGATCCCGACCGCTTTCTTTGCCACGCTGGGTGTGATCCTGTCGGCATGCTATGCGCTGTGGCTCTATCGCAAAGTGGTGTTCGGTGCCCTGACAAAACCGTCGCTGGCGAGCATCAAGGATCTCACATTCCGCGAGAGCCTGACGCTGATGCCGTTGGTGGCTCTCACCATTCTGTTCGGCTTTTATCCGAAGCCGGTGCTCGATATGTCGGCGGCGTCGGTGCAGCAACTCGTCAACAACTACAGCACCGCGGTGGCTGCCGTGAAGGCCGCCGCGCTGCTGCAGTGAACAGGTTCGCGTGATGAAAACGCGTCAAACAAACAGGATGGAGTTTCTTCGCTTCTGATTCGATCAGAATCGAGGAGGCTCCGGGTCAGGACAACGCGCCATGAGCTTTGAGAGTGCAGGTTATCAGTTGCTGCCGGTGCTGCCGGAGCTGGTGCTGGCCGCCGGCGCCATGCTGCTACTGATGGTAGGAGCCTATCGCGGGCCGCAGACGACGAGCCTCGTCACCGGCCTTGCGGTTTGCCTGCTGGTGCTGACCGGCGTGATCGAGCTTTGGTTGCCGGCGGGAAAGCTGACGACGTTCAGCGGCAGCTTCATCGTCGATGATTTTGCCCGGTTCCTGAAGATATTGACGCTGATCGGTTCGGCGGCGACGCTGATCCTCTCGGCGGAATTTCTGGCCGATCCGTCCCGCCGTATTTTCGAATATTCCATTTTGGTGCTGCTCTCGTCGCTGGGCATGATGGTGCTGATCTCGGCCGGCGACCTGATCATGCTCTATCTCGGCCTCGAACTGATGAGCCTTGCGCTCTACGTGGTCGCGGCGAGCAATCGCGACAACGCAAAATCCACCGAAGCCGGCCTGAAATATTTTGTCCTCGGCGCGCTTTCGTCGGGCATGCTGCTGTACGGCGCCTCATTGGTGTATGGCTTCACGGGCACCGTGAGCTTCACCGGCATCGCGGCGGGGGCGAAGACCGGGAGCGTCGGTATCGTGTTCGGTCTGGTGTTTCTGCTCGCCGGGCTTTGCTTCAAGGTTTCGGCGGTGCCGTTCCACATGTGGACGCCCGACGTCTATGAGGGCGCACCGACCCCGGTCACCGCATTCTTTGCTTCCGCGCCGAAGGTCGCAGCGCTTGCGGTATTCACGCGTGTAACGCTGACGGCCTTTCCGGGCATCATGTCGCAGTGGCAGCAGATCGTGGTGTTCGTCGCGATCGCCTCGATGGTGCTGGGATCGTTCGCCGCCATCGGCCAGAAGAACATCAAGCGACTGATGGCCTATTCCTCGATCGGCCATATGGGCTTCGCGCTGGTGGGGCTCGCCGCCGGAACGGCAGAGGGCGCGCAGGGCGTATTGGTCTATATCTCGATCTATGTGGCGATGACGCTAGGCTCCTTCGCTGTCATCCTGACCATGAAGCGCAACGGTCAGCATGTAGAGAATATCAGCGATTTCGCAGGGCTTTCGCGCACCAATCCGTTGCTGGCATTCTTCTTCGCGATGCTGTTGTTTTCACTTGCGGGCATTCCGCCCTTGGCAGGCTTCTTTGCCAAATGGTACGTGTTCGTCGCTGCCATCAAGGCCGGACTGTTTACGCTGGCCGTGGTCGGCGTGCTCGCCAGCGTGGTCGGCGCGTTTTACTATCTCACCATCATCAAGGTGATGTATTTCGACGAGCCGCTCGGCAAGCTCGACCCGATGCGGATGGAATTGCGCACGGTGCTGGCGGTGGCGGGCCTGTTCAACATCTTCTTCTTCGTGTATCCGGGGCCGCTCGTCAGCGTCGCGACGTCAGCGGCGAAGTCGCTGTTTTAAATGACATTCTCGCTCGGTCCTCGAGCCGTCTCGGCGGGTTACCGGCTTACTGCCTTCGACAGTACCGGCTCGACGAATACGGAAGCGCTGGCGCGCGCCCGCGCCGGCGAGCGCGGTCCGATGTGGTTTGTGACGTCGGAACAGACGGCGGGACGTGGACGCCGGCATCGACCCTGGATTGCGCCGCGTGGTAACCTCGCCAGCACGGTTCTCGAAGTGATGGACGTCTCGGCTGCCGTCGCGGCGACCCTGGGTTTTGCCGCCGGACTTGCGATCGAGACAGCACTGCAAAAGGTAAGCGTCGAAGCATCGCTGCGGTCGGCGGGATCGGAAGATATGAAGTTTTCGCTGAAATGGCCCAACGACGTCTTGGCCGGGCGGCAAAAGCTCGTGGGCATCGGGCTGGAAGCGGAGGCCGTGGCGGACAACAGGCTGGCGGTCGTGGTCGGCATCGGCACCAATGTCGTCGCAGCACCGGAGGGCATGCCGACGCCTGCGACCTCGTTGGCGGCGCTGGGCGTCAATATCGGGGCGGAGGAATTGTTCGCGGTGCTGTCGGACTGCTGGGTGGAATTTCGCGGTATCTGGGACCGGGGCCGCGGCTTTGGCGAGATCCGGCGGCTCTGGCTCGAACGCGCGGCCGGACTTGGACAGCGGGTCGCGATCCACACCGGCGGCACTATCGTGGAAGGGACATTCGATACGGTCGATGAGCAGGGCTGCATGATCGTCCACACGCCGGACGGCAAGCGGGTGCCGATATCGGCCGGCGATGTCTATTTCGGCTCGGTGGCGTCGGTGGGAACAGCCTGATGGCGCGACCGGATGAACTGACCTTTGCGCCGCTCGGCGGCGTCGGCGAGATCGGCATGAACCTGTCGATCTACGGGCTCGGCAACCGCCATCAACGCGCCTGGCTCGCGGTCGACCTCGGCGTGTCGTTTGGCGATGAGGAGCATCTGCCCGGCATCGATCTGATCATGCCCGATATCCGTTTTCTGGAAAAGGAGCGGAAGAATCTCATTGGCCTTGTGTTGACCCATGCCCATGAAGACCATTTCGGCGCCATCATGGATCTGTGGCCAAGGCTGAAATGCCCGATCTATGCGACCAAATTCAGCGCGGCATTGTTCGAGGCGAAATGCGCCTCCGAGCGCAATCCGCCGAAAATTCCGGTGAGGGTGGTGCCGTCGGGCGGCCGGATTGATCTCGGGCCGTTCAATGTCGAGTTCATTCCGGTCGCGCATTCGATTCCAGAATCCCATGCCCTGGCGATCCGTACCTCCGCCGGCACCGTGCTGCATACCGGCGACTGGAAGATCGATCCGACGCCGATCATCGGCGTGCCCACGGACGAACGGCGGTTGCGCGAGCTCGGCGATTCCGGCGTGCTGGCGCTGATCGGCGATTCCACCAACGCCGTGCGGGAAGGGCGGTCGCCGTCGGAAGCCGAAGTCGCCAAGACCATCATCGAACTGGTGAAGGCGGCCAAAGGGCGCGTCGCCGTCACCACCTTTGCTTCCAACGTCGCGCGGCTGCGGGCGGTCGCGGACGCGGCGAAGGCGGCCGGCCGCGAGGTCGTGGTGGTCGGCCGCGCCATGGAGCGCGTCGTCCAGGTGGCGCGCGAAACCGGCTATCTCGACGGCGTGCAGAACTTCCGCGGCGCCGACCTTTACGGCCATTTTCCCCCGGACAAGGTGCTGGCGCTGTGCACCGGAAGCCAGGGCGAGCCGCGTGCGGCGCTGTCGCGCATCGCCAACGACGATCATCCACAGGTGACGCTCAACAAGGGCGATTGCGTGATCTTTTCCTCGCGCACCATCCCCGGCAACGAGAAGGCGGTGGGCGGCATCATCAATGGCCTGATCAAGCAGGGCATCGAGGTGATTACCGACCGCACCCATCTCGTGCATGTCTCCGGCCATCCGCGCCGCGACGAGCTCCGCGACATGATTTCATGGGTGCGTCCGCAACTGCTGATCCCCGTGCACGGCGAGGCGTTGCACCTGTTTGAACATGCAAAACTGGCGCGGGCCGCCGGCGTGCCGAAGGTTCTGATCTGCCGCAACGGCGATCTCGTCAAATTAGGTCCGGGCGATCCGGGCGTCATCGAGGAGCTGCCGTCGGGACGGCTCTACAAGGACGGCTCGATTCTCGTAGAGTCGAAATCGCGTGCCGTGGTCGAGCGCCGCCGCATGGCCTTCGCCGGCTGCGCTTTCGTGGCGATTGCGGTGACCGAAAAGGGCGAACTGGCCGACGACCCCGAGGTTGATCTGGTCGGAATACCCGAGAAGAATACCGCGGGAGAAATCATCGACGAGATCGTGTTCGACACCGTGGTGTCGACCGTGGAGGGCCTGCCGCGGGCCCGCCGGCGCGATGCCGACGCGATGGCCGAGTCGGTACGCCGGGCGGTGCGCGCCACGATCAATGAACAGTGGGGCAAGAAGCCATTGTGCTACGTTCACGTCCTGATGGTCTAATTTCAAGGCGGAGAGAGTGTCATGCTGGGCCGGCTCAATCATGTGGCGATCGCGGTCAAGGACGCCGAACAGGCCGCCAGGATCTATGGCGCGGCGTTTGGCGCCGATATTTCGGCGGCAGTGCCGTTGCCGGAGCACGGCGTGATTACCGTGTTCGTAACGCTGCCCAACACCAAGATCGAATTCATCCAGCCGCTCGGCGAAGCCTCGCCGATCGCCAAATTTCTCGAACGCAACGCCGACGGCGGCATTCACCACATCTGCTACGACGTGCCCGATATCATCGCGGCGCGCGACACCCTGATCAAGGAGGGCGCGCGGGTGCTCGGCGACGGGCAGCCCAGGATAGGCGCTCATGGCAAGCCGGTGTTGTTTCTGCACCCGAAGGATTTTTCCGGCGCGCTCGTCGAAATCGAACAGGCCTGAGGCGTAGCGATGGTCTACACCATCTCCACCGGGTTCGCGATCTACTTCGTGCTGTGGTGGATCGTGCTGTTCGTGACGCTGCCGTTCGGGATCCGCAGCCAGCACGAGGACGGCGGCGGAGCGGCGGGCACCGATCCAGGCGCACCGGTCGCGAGCCAGATGGGCCGCAAGCTGATCTGGACCACGGCGATATCGGCAGTCATTTTCGCTGCCGCGATGCTGGCCTATAATGCGGGCTATCTGAATGTCGAGCGGCTGTCGAAGCTGATGGGGATTCCGCTCTGACCGATCTACTTTTGCAGGCTGGGAGAGGGAATGATTTTTCAAAAGGGAATGATCTTTCAAAGAACCATCGTCGGACTTTTGGTTCTGGCGATCGCCGGCTTGGCGGCGGCGCTCTATATCGACTGGAAGATGTCTGTCCAACTCCGGACCGTGAAAGCCTTCGTTGAAGGTTACGTGTTTGCGGAAGCGGTTGTAGCCTGTGAAAAGGTACAGACTACAACTCCGTTCAAATGGAATACCGCGACCCATACCGCGGTGATCGGATTGAACTCGGTGAAGCTCGACAACAACACGATCATTGCCAGCTACACGCTCGTCGCCGACAGCGTCTATTGCGATTACGATCCCATCAAGAAGAAAGCCGACATCGGATCGAATTTCCTCGATCGGGATTGAATCCGTGGGTCGGGCTGCAGTATCGGCCTATTCGACGGCCCGGTCCCGCCACCTTTGCGCATAGACATTGATGACGAGCGCTGCGAGCAGAATGACGCCACGGATCAGTATTTTCAGGAAGCTGTCGATGTTGACGTGGTCGAGTCCATTGTTGAGGACGCCGAGTACGAACAGGCCGACAATGGTATTGCCGATGCCGCCGCGGCCGCCGAACAGGCTCGTGCCGCCGACCACGACGGCGGCGATCGAATCGAGCAGGTAGGTGTCGAACTCGTTCTGTTGCGCGCTTCCGAAATGTGCGACGCCCAGCATGCCGCCGATGCCGGAGCAGATCGCCGAGATGACCATGACGCTGCCGAGAATCAATTTGACATTGAGCCCGGAATATTCCGCCGCCTCGCGATTGCCGCCGACCATGTAAATGTAGCGGCCAAAGCGTGTATAGGTGAGGACCAGATGGCCGCCGAGCAGCATCAATGCGGCTACAATCACGATCCAGGGAACGCCGCCGATCGACGATGATCCGAGCGTCGTGACGAGATCGGGCACCTTGTAGGCAATCTGCCCGCGCACCAGCAGCGCCGATATGCCGGCTGCGATCTGCATCATCGCGAGCGTCATGATGAAGGAAGGGATGCCGATGGCCGTGAGCCCAAGCGCGTTGACGAGGCCGAGCATCGCGCATAGCGCCAGCGCCAGCAGGATCGCCGCCCAACCGGGCATCGGGATGTTGGCGATGTTCACGTAGGATTCCTGCGCGGTGAAATAAGCGACCGCAATGCCCGTGACGTTGGCGATGCTCGCGATCGACAGGTCGATCTCGGCGCAGAGGATCACGAAGGTGAGGCCGACGGCGATGATGCCCGTGACCGAAACCTGGGTCAGAATGTTGCCGAGGTTGTCGAGCGTCGCAAAGGAAGGGCTCGCGGCGGCAAAGAAGGCACTGAGGCATATCAGCGTCAGGAACGGCGCGACGTTGCGCATTTGGGAGCGCAACATGGCGGCGATCTTGCGCGGTCGCTTGCGATCCGCCGCTGTCACGCTTTCACCGGTCACCATATGGGTCTCCTCACGCCGCTTCCATCAGACGGTCCTTGCTGATCGCCTCGTTGCTGAATTCGCGCACCACTGCGCCGCGCTTGAGGACGATGATGCGATCGGCGAGCGAAAGAACCGTCTCGGGTTCGGTCGAGAGCACGATAATGGCAAGTCCCTGCGCGCGCAGATCGCGGATGATGTTGATCACGTCGTTCTTCGCGCCAACGTCCATCCCGCGCGTCGGCTCGCACAGCACCAGAAGGCGCGGCGGATAGCTCAGCCACTTCGCGAGGGCGACTTTCTGCTGGTTGCCGCCGGACAGCATGCCGAGCTCGAGTTCGACGGCCGCGGGCCTGATCTGCAACTGCTGGACCCGCCTCGTGGCGATCGACCGCTCGCGTGACGGCTTGAGAAACAGGCGCGAAATGCGATCGAGGATGCTGATCGAGATGTTCTTGTAGACCGGCTCCTGGTGGAAGAGCATGGCGCGGCGGCTCTCGGGAACGAACGCTATGCCGGCCCGCCGCGCATCGGCCGTGCTGCGGAAGGCCTTTTCGTCGCCAGCCACGACCAGGGTACCTTGGTCGGGCCCGAGCTTGCCGAAGAGAATCCGTGCCAATTCGAGTTGCCCGCATCCCATGAAGCCGTAAATGCCAAGGACTTCGCCGGAGCGTACGTCGAACGTGACGTCCTGGAGGCTGCGGGCGAGCGAGAGCCGGCTTGCCTTCAGCACCACCGGCCGATCGCTCGGCGGCGGCAGCGTGATATCGTCGGTGTAGCTTTCTTCGAGCGCCTCGTGGCCCTTGCCGATCATCGCTTCGATCAGGGCAGCCTTGCTGGTCGCGGCCGCCTGCGCTTCGATGACCTTCCTGCCGTTGCGGAAAACCGTCACCGTGTCCGAGACGTGCAGGATGTCCTCGATGAAATGGGAAATGAAGACGATGCTCGTGCCTTCGTCCCGCAGCTGTCGCAAGGTCGCAAACAGGCGCTCCACCTCCGGCGGCGAGAGCGCCGAGGTTGGCTCATCGAGGATGATGATGCGCGCGCCGGACGACAAGACGCGGGCGATCTCGATCAGCTGCTGCAGGCCGATCGGCAGGTCGCCCAGCCGGGAAAGCGGATCGACATCGATACCGAATCGGGCGAGTTGTTCACCGGCTTCTCGCGCCATGCGCCGCCACTGCATGAGGCCGAAGCGATTGGTTGGCTGCGCCCCGAGAAACACGTTCTCGGCCACCGACAGATCGGGCGCGACGCTGAGTTCCTGATGGACCATGGCGATGCCGGCCGCGCGCGCGTCGCGGACCGATCGAAAACGGGTCTCCCGCCCATCGAGCACGAAACGGCCCGAGAATTCCGCATGAACACCGGCAATGATCTTCATCAGCGTGCTCTTCCCCGCGCCGTTTTCGCCGACGAGACCATGGATCTCGCCGGCGGAGAGCGCGAAGTCGACCCCTCGGAGCGCCTCGACACCGCCGAAGGCCTTCGTGATCTGGTGCAGTTCGAGGATGGGCGAGCGGCCTTGCGGCATGCAGAGCTCAGATCAGGAAATGATCCTCCATCCATTGCATTCCAGCCGCGTTGGCTTTGGTCACGACCGGACCGTCCGTCACGACGCTCTTCGGGATGCCCTGTCCGCTCTTTTCTCCAGCGGTTACGGCGGCGACGCCGGCGATAATGGCGCCGCCGTGGATACGGCACGATGGGTTGCGGACGGTCGCGAACATACGGCCTTCGCTCACCGCCTGGATCGCCGGCGGCATGGCATCGACCCCGCCAATCAGGATGTTGGTACGGTTGTGCGCCTTCATGATGTTGTAGGCGGCAAGTGCCATGTCGTCATTGTGGAAGAAGGCCGCGTCGATCTGCGGGTATTTGGTGAGGTAGGTCTCCCATAGCCGCGCCGTCTTCGAGACGTCCCAGTCCGCCGGCTGGGTATCGAGCACCTCGATGTTTGGATACTGTTTGACGACCGAGTTGAAGCCCTTGGCGCGGCCCTGCGCGCCGGTGTGGCCGAGCGCGCCCTGTGTCATGATCACCTTGCCCTTGCCGCCGATGGCGCCGACCAGCGCCTGCGTCACCGAGGCCCCCATGAATTCGTTGTCGGGCGCGAGAAACGAATGGACATTGATCTGGTCGAGCGGTGCGATCAGCGTGTCCATGTCGATGACAGGCGTGCCGGCATCGATCATCTTCTGCACGGGCTGAGTTAGCGTGCCGATACCGAACGCCTGGATGGCGACGAAGTCCCATTTCTGCGAGGCCATGTTGTCAATGGCGGCGCGCTGTTTGACGGCGTCGAGTTGACCGTCAAACCAGGTGACCTCGACGTTGAACAGCTTGCCCCACCATTCGGCAGCCTGCTTGCCCTGCGCACACCATGTTGCCTGCAGGCCTGCATTGGAGAACGCGGCCTTCAACGGCTTCTCCGAACGTCCCACTTCCGCCGCCAGCGCCGGGCTGACGCCCAATCCGCCGAGCAGGGCCGTCGCCGCGCCGGCGGTCGCCGCCGTCTGAAGAAGATCACGCCTGGTCTTTAAAGATTTGTCATTCCCGGACATTGCTTGCTCCCTTAAATATTTGTTGCCCGATGGCGTCGTTTATGTTGCGCCACGGAAGAATGCAGTGTCTCACATTTAGGGCATTCACGCCACCTGCTCTGGCCTGTGGTACTTGCTCAAGCCTCGTCGCCCGCAGAACGAGCGAGAACCGCTTGTCGGTGAAACTGTTTCGGCCGTACATCCGCCGTTGAGGTTCTTGCTCCGCCTTGGGGCTCGTGGAGGGGAGGGCGGACATCGGATCGAATTTCCCGAAGCGGATGGAAATCAGCCGTCAGCCAGTATTTCGCTGTGCGCGATGAACTCGTCGATCTCGCCGAGCAGCTTCCGCCAGGCATCTTCAATCTCGGGCGACCATTCGGTGCCGAGAATCTCGCGCATCGTGTCGGCGATCACGCCAAAGAATTTTCCGAACAGTTCGCGCGGCGTGCCATAGGCGTCGTGCGACTGCACCTCGCAACTGATCATGCGAAAGTTGCCGGTGCGATCGCCGGCGAGATCCAGCATCGCATCGATGGTCAGGGCCAGCATTGAACCCTTGACGAGGTCGTTCTCCTCGTGCCGGAACATGGCTTCGGCTTCGGGGTGTTCGCGGAACAGGCGGCGGTAGACCAGCGGCGTCAAATCCTCGCAACGCTCTGCGGCCAATTCGAAACTGTGTTGGATCAGATTGGTGTTTGCCATCACTTTCGCTTCGTCTTGAAACGCACCGTGCGGCGATTTGACCAAATATCTTGCAGAAGAGCATCTCGAAAAAAAAGAGCAGGGCGAGAAGCCCTGCTCTGAAAATTGTGTCGACCCTATTTCCCCGATGATTTGGATTTGATCTTGATGGACGGGGCGACGCTGCTTGTGCGCGCCAGGGCTCCTCCCGAGACTTGGACCACCAGACTTAAAACCTTGCGGTCAGTCTGAAGCTGCAGTGTTAGACCATCTTTTTCGTCTTGTCATCATTTTCAGCAACGATTGTTCAAAATTCGAGCAGTCGACGAAATGATCGGAATTTCGCCACCCGGGGTTGCGTGACAGTGCTGAACTCGGAGTTCGGGTAAGGTTACCGGCGGCGCCGCTGGGCTTTGAAAATGGCGCGCGCGGCCAACAGCACCGTCGGAGTCTGATGGTGTCCTGGCATACCAAGCGAGGGCACTAATCTTGAAGCCCATGATCGTGCCTGACGCCCATCGCCGGCGACGGCGATCTCGACACCCTGCTCGGTGCATGATTAATTGGCAGTGTTGGGGAAGGTGGGATTCGCGATGCGGCGGCGGCTCAGGAAATTTCTTCCGATCGTCCTGATTGCCCTGGCGGTGCAGATTTTCGCACCGATCGGCGCATGCTGGGCGGCCAGCATCGTGGCCTCCGATCCGCTGCAGACGGCCGTTATTTGTCACAGCGACACGGCTTCGGCGCAGGGACACACTGGCCAGACCGATCCAACCGGCCAGCATCGCGCCCATGACGGCTGCTGCTCGGTTTGCAGCGTGCTGCACACCGGGGCGCCCGTCGACACGCCGCAGACCGCTGTCAAGACGCCCAGTCACCAGCCCGAGCGGGTGGTTTGGTTCGACAGCGTCGCTGAGCAGTTCGGTTCTCGAACCGGTTCTCACGCCCAGGCCCGCGCGCCACCGCAGTTGACGTGAACTTGGCGGCCGTTGGCCGCTTCGATGCGTTCACTACTCAACAGATGCGGAGAATTTTCATGTCGATGCGCCGTTTGCGGGCGGGCCTGTCAGGGCTCGCAATAATGCTCGTTCCCCTCAGTGAAAGCCTTGCCCACGAAATTGTCGGCAACCGATTCTTCCCGGCCACGCTTGGCATCGATGATCCCGGCGTCAACGACGAACTTTCAATCCCGACGGTCGCCGCCTTCAAGACCGGCGACGATCCTTCCTTCAAGCAACGCGATATTTCAGGCGAGTTTTCCAAGCGGATCACCGAGGCGTTCGCGGTATCTTTTGGATCAACCTATAGCCACTTCAGCCCGCCCGGAGGACCGACCGGTATGGGAGCGAACGGATTTCAGAATCTGGAGACAACATTCAAGTACCGGGTCTTCAAGGACCCAGAGCATGAGTTCGTGATGTCGGTCGGTCTCAGCGTCGAATGGGGTGGGACCGGTGCGGCAAGCGTCGGCGCGGACCCCTTCAACACCTACACACCGACACTGTATTTCGGCAAAGGGTTGGGTGATCTTCCCGACACACTGTCCTGGATTCGACCGGTCGCCATTACGGGACAGGTTGGCTATGCGATTCCGGGCCGGCGCTCGACCACCACCTTCGGAATCGACCCTGACAGTGGCGATCCGACGATCGATACGGAATTCCATCCGCGCGTTTTGAATTGGGGTGGGACGATTCAATACAGCATGCCCTATCTCAAATCAGCGGTTTACGATCTCGGCCTGCCGGATTTTATCAATCGGTTCATTCCGCTGGTTGAAGCCACGTTGCAGACGCCGGTCTCGAATACCTTTACTTCCGGGACCCTGACTACCGGCACCATCAATCCGGGATTTCTCTGGGTCGGAAATACGTTTCAGGTGGGTATCGAAGCCCTCATTCCGATCAACCGGCAGAGCGGGACCAATGTCGGCGTGATCGCGCAACTGCACTTCTACCTTGACGATATCGATCCGCGCGGGATCGGGAGGCCGATCTTTGGCAATGCCCCGCCACCCGCGACGCCGTTTGGAGGGAATTGATCATGCGTCGTTCATCTTTTCTTGCCGGATTGATCCTTCTGTTGCTCTTGTTCCCGACGGGTAGCGCCCGAGCGCATGCTTTTCTCGATCACGCCGAACCGCGCGTCGGCAACAAGGTCGCCGCCGCTCCGCGCCAGGTGACGCTTTGGTTCACTCAAAAACTGGAACCGGCCTTCAGCACCATCAGCGTGACCAACTCCGCCGGTGAACGGGTCGATACCGGCAAAGCCCGTGTCAGCGGCGAACAGATGTCGATATCGCTACGCCCGGGGGGCGCTGGAACATACCATGTCACTTGGCGCGTCCTCTCGGTGGATACGCACACGACCGACGGTAATTTCACGTTTCAGGTCGGTCCGTAAAGCCCAGGGGCAAGCCAATGAACTGGCTCGGCGCGGGAATCGACGGTCCGCTGGTCGTCGTTCGCGCAATACACTTTGCTGCCACGGCGACCATCACGGGAGCTCTGACGTTCCGGACATTGGTCGCCGAGGCCGTCTCGGCTTTGGCGAGACCGGCTGCGATCATTGTTCGCACGCAAACCCTTCGCGTTGCCTGGATCTGCCTCGCGATATCAACGGCATCCGGCATGATTTGGCTGTTGTTGGCGGCAGCCTCGATGAGTGGCCTCCCGCCGGAACAGTCCATCACTCCGGATGTGCTGGCGACGGTGGTGAATGAGACACAATTCGGATTCGTCGCGCAAATCCGCTTCGCGCTGGCGGTCATTTTGGCCGGTTGTCTGGCGTACGATCGCTTTGCGTTGGCACGGGGGCTCGCGCTGGCAATGTCGCTGGGCCTGATCGCGGCCCTGGCCTGGACCGGGCACGCCGGATCGACGGCGGGCGAAATCGGAGTCTTGCATTTGGCCGCCGACATATTCCACCTCTTTGCCGCCGCAATTTGGATGGGAGGTCTTGTATCGCTGGTACTTCTGTTGTCGGCGGTGGGACGCGATCAGATCCAGGCAGGCCTGCCATTTGCGGGGGAGGCCACACGGCGCTTTTCGGCGATGGGCATCGTCATTGTCGTTGTGATTTTTGCGACCGGGATCGTCAACGCATGGATTCTGGTCGGTTCCTGGCACGCGTTGATCGTCACCGGTTACGGGAGGCTCCTGATCTTGAAGCTGGCGCTGTTTGCCATAATGCTCTTGATTGCTGCGGCCAATCGGTTTTGGCTGGCGCCGCGGCTTGCCCTACCGTCGGACAACGAGCCGCAGCTCATGGTGCTTCGTCGACTTGCGTGTAACAGTATGATCGAGATCGCTTTGGCGTTGATGATTTTTGCTGTTGTCGGACTGCTCGGTACGTTGCATCCCGCAATCCACCTTTTGTAAATTGCTGAAATCACACCACCGCAAATCTTTCCAGCCCGCCGATGCAACCTGTTCGTTGAAAGCGATCAAAGAGGGACGCCAAAATGCAAATCGAAAGATTAGGGTTCATATCAATGGCCTGCGCTGCTTTCCTCGCAGCGCTGTTCGCCGCGCCTGCGCGCGCCGAGGAGTTCCAGCTCGGCGATCTCGTGATCTCGCAAGCCTGGAGCCGCGCCACGCCGGGCGGCGCCAAAATCGGGGCCGGCTATCTGACCATCGAGAATAACGGCACCGCGGCGGATCGGCTAATGGGCGGCTCGGGCGATGTCGCCGCCAAGATTGAGGTCCATGAGATGGCCATGAGCAACGGCGTGATGACGATGCGTCCGCTTGACAAGGGTTTGGCCATCGAGCCCGGCAAAACCGTCAAGCTTGCGCCCGGCGGATATCATCTGATGCTGATCGATCTCAAGAACCCGCTCAAGCAGGGCGACAAGGTGCCGCTCATGCTTGAGTTCGAAAAGGCCGGCAATGTGAAGCTTTCGTTGGACGTAATGGGCGTGGGCGCGCAAGGCCCTGCCGGCGCGGATAATTCGGACGGCCAGACGCACGTGAAAAAGCGCTCCGGCGCGAAGATGTGAGGCTGATGGTATCGAAGGGTGGTCTGTTCATCGTCGGGGCCGTGCGCGCCACGTCCCGGCTGGCTGTGGCGCGCCACGGGCAACCATATCCATTCCGACCGGGCAATGTTCCAGGTCGTGGTTTGGCCCGGCGGGGTCGGCAGCGACGATTTCTTGCTGCGGGAGCGCAAGGCCGTGCCGGGCGCGGACGCCCTGGTGGCCGATTTTGAAAAGATCACGCTGAAGACGACTTCGACGTTCCGGCGCGCCAAGGGGGGCGGGGTGCGAATGTTCTCGCCCGCGCCTTAATCGCCCGGTTAAGATCACCGGAAAAACAGCAGGAAATCCGCTGCCTTAGCGGCTTTGGTTGATGCGCGCCCTTGTGTTTTCGGGCCCGATCCGGTTTCACTGCGGCTCTCCCGTGTTCCACCGATTCTTTGAGTATGCCCATGCGATTATCGCGGTTCTTTCTACCCATCCTCAAGGAGAATCCGAAGGAGGCCGAGATCGTGTCGCATCGCCTGATGCTGCGTGCAGGCATGATGCGGCAGGAAGCCGCCGGCATTTATGCCTGGCTGCCGCTGGGCCTGCGGGTGCTGAAGAAGATCGAGCAGATCGTTCGTGAGGAACAGGATCGTGCCGGCGCCATCGAATTGTTGATGCCGACGCTGCAATTGGCGGACCTCTGGCGCGAAAGCGGCCGCTACGATGCCTATGGTCCGGAGATGCTGCGGATCACCGACCGCCACAAGCGCGAATTGCTGTTCGGCCCGACCAACGAGGAAATGATCACCGAGATTTTTCGCGCTTACGTGAAATCGTACAAAAGCCTGCCGCTCAATCTCTATCATATCCAGTGGAAGTTCCGCGACGAGCAGCGTCCTAGGTTCGGCGTCATGCGCGGTCGCGAATTCCTGATGAAGGATGCCTATTCATTCGACATCGACGAAGCGGCGGCACGGCGCTCCTATAACAGGATGTTCGTCGCGTACTTGCGTACCTTCGCGCGGATGGGACTGAAGGCGATCCCGATGCGGGCGGAGACCGGCCCGATCGGCGGCGACCTCAGCCACGAATTCATCGTGCTCGCGGAGACCGGCGAGTCGGCGGTGTATTGCGACAGCGACGTGCTCGATCTGCCGGTGCCCGGCGAGGAGATCGACTACGACGGCGATCTCTCACCGATCATCGAGCAATGGACCTCGGTTTACGCCGCGACCGAAGACGTCCACGACGCCGACCGTTTCGACCGCGAAGTTCCCGCCGAGAAGAAAGTACGCACAAGGGGCATCGAGGTTGGCCAGATTTTCTACTTTGGCACCAAATATTCAGACAAGATGAAGGCCATGGTTGCGGGCGCCGATGGCGCCGAGGTCGCGGTCCATGGCGGCTCCTACGGCGTCGGGGTCTCGCGGCTGGTCGGCGCGATTATCGAAGCCTGCCATGACGATGCCGGCATCAAATGGCCGGAAGCGGTGGCGCCGTTCCGGGCGGCGATCCTGAATTTGAAACAGGGCGCCGAAGACACCGACGCCGCGTGCGAACGGCTTTATCGCGAACTCACGGCCAAGGGCGTCGATGTCTTGTACGACGACACCGACCAGCGCGCCGGCGCCAAGTTTGCAGCCGCCGACCTGATCGGCATTCCCTGGCAGATTCTGGTGGGCCCGAAGGGCCTCGCCGAAGGCAAGTTCGAGCTCAAGCGGCGCAGCGATGGATCGCGCGAGAATTTGAGTCCGGCCGAGGTGCTGGCGCGGCTGACCGCATGACGAATTATCCACCGCGCGGGCCGGAATGTCCGGCAATCGCGGCCACAATTAGCCCGAATCGTGTGAAAATCGATCTATGGATGAAACCATGAGCGAGCCAGTTCGAACCCCACCTTTCGCGCCATTCGAATGGCTGTTGTCCGGGCGCTATTTGCGGGCACGTCGCAAGGAAGGATTCATCTCCGTCATCGCCGGTTTCTCGTTCCTCGGCATCATGCTCGGCGTTGCGACGCTGATCATCGTGATGGCCGTCATGAACGGCTTTCGCAAGGAATTGCTGGACAAGATTCTCGGCCTCAACGGGCATCTTTTGGTGCAGCCGCTGGAATCGCCGCTGACCGACTGGAAGGACGTCGCCGAGCGCATCAGCCAGGTCGCAGGCATCCGGCTGGCCGCGCCCGTGGTGGACGGCATGGGACTGGCAAACTCACCGTTCAATGCCTCCGGCGTGCTCATTCGCGGCATTCGCGCCGACGATCTCAACAACCTCACCTCGATCGCCAAGAACATTAAACAAGGCACGCTCGAGGGATTCGACGAAGGGCAGGGCGTCGCTATCGGCCGCCGACTTGCCGACCAATTGTCGCTGCACGCCGGAGACAGCGTCACCCTGGTCTCGCCAAAGGGGGCGGTGACCCCGATGGGCACGACGCCGCGTATCAAGCCTTACAAGGTCGCGGCCGTGTTCGAGATCGGCATGACCGAATATGACGGGAGCTTCGTGTTCATGCCGCTTGCGGAGGCGCAGGCTTATTTCAATCGCCCCAACGACGTGACCGCGATCGAGGTGTTCACCACCAATCCCGACAAGATCGACGGCTTCCGCAAGTCCGTGACCGAGGCCGCCGGACGGCCGGTGTTCCTGGTGGACTGGCGGCAGCGCAACTCGACTTTCTTCAATGCGCTCCAGGTCGAGCGCAACGTGATGTTCCTGATCCTCACCATGATCGTGCTGGTCGCGGCGCTCAATATCGTTTCGGGCCTGATCATGCTGGTAAAGGACAAGGGCAGCGATATTGCGATCCTGCGCACCATGGGCGCCTCGCAGGGATCGATCATGCGGGTGTTCCTGATCACCGGGGCTTCGATCGGTGTGGTCGGCACCCTGACCGGGCTTTTCGTCGGCATGCTGATCTGCCTGAATATCGAGTCGATCCGGCAGTTTCTGTCCTGGCTCACCAGCACCGAATTGTTTTCGCCGGAGCTTTATTTTCTCTCCAAGCTGCCGGCCGAAATCGATTTCGGCGAGACCAGCGCGGTGGTGATCATGGCGCTGACGCTATCCTTCCTCGCGACGCTGTATCCATCATGGCGTGCCGCCCGCCTCGATCCCGTCGACGCGCTCCGGTACGAGTGAGGACGAGATGCAGCAGGGGGAGGAAGATGTACCGGTCGTCTATCTCCACGAGATAAAACGTCAGTACACACAAGGGGAAACGACGCTGACCATTCTCAACGGCGCCAAGCTTGCGCTGTGGGCGGGACAGTCGGTCGCGCTGGTGGCGCCGTCGGGCGCCGGCAAGTCGACGCTGCTGCATATCGCAGGCCTGTTGGAGACCCCCGATGAAGGCGAGGTGTATATCGGCGGCACGCCTACGTCCGGATTATCCGACATCGAGCGAACCCAGATTCGCCGCACCGACATCGGCTTTGTCTATCAGTCGCACCGGCTGCTGCCGGAATTCTCCGCGCTCGAAAATGTCATGCTGCCGCAGATGATCAGCGGCCTCAAGCGCTCCGAGACTGTCAAACGCGCCACCGAAATCCTCTCCTATCTTGGCCTCGGCGATCGCATCAAGCACCGGCCGTCGGAACTGTCGGGTGGCGAGCAGCAGCGGGTCGCGATCGCGCGTGCGGTCGCCAACGCGCCGCGCGTGCTGTTTGCAGACGAGCCGACCGGAAATCTCGACCCCCACACCGCGGACCATGTGTTCCAGGCCCTGACCCAACTGGTCAAGGCGACGCGGGTGGCGATGCTGATCGTAACCCACAACATGGATCTGGCCGGCCGGATGGACCGCCGCGTGTCACTGGTGGACGGCCAGGTCGTCGAGCTGACATAGGGTTTGCGTCAGCAGCCTGGAGCTGTCCGGAGTTTGCTCTCTGGAGGGCGCCGCGCCTAGTAGACGCGGCGATGCCTGTAGCGCGGTCCGAGCGGCTCTTCGTACGCGTCGGCGATATAGGGATTGGTCACGCACTGGGCCCCGCGGCCCGACGCCGAGGCGTTGCACTGAGCCAGCGAATTGTAGCGGCATTCGTAATAGGTGGCCGGTCCGTACACGTGCAGGCAAACCGGATAGCCCGGTGCGTATGTTTGGGCCGCCGCCGGTCCGGCGATCGAGGCCGCCCCAATCGCCATGGTTGCCAAAAACAGACGGCGCATCAGTATCTCCTTGGGGATTGGCGGCTGCGATCAGGCTGCCACTCCGCTTTGGCGTTAAAGTAGGGATTTTCCGCGCAAGTGGCGGTGAGGCCGGAGGCGGTCGCCTGACACTGCTGGTAGCTCGAAAAACTGCAGTCGCCACGGCCTGAGCCGAAATCGCAGCCCTTGATGCAGAACGGGTAATCCCGCGCCGCGGCGGGCAGCGCGTCCAACGTCGAGCCGGCACAACACAGTATCAGCGCCCAAAACACCTTTCGCATGGCGTCCTCCCTTCGCTTCGAGCGATTGTCTCCCGCTCGCGAACAGACAGGACCGGGTGGTCCCCGTCAATTCACGTTCGCGCGTGAGGTGCGCAGCGGAGTTTCAGCTCGCCGCGCGATCAGTAAGACGGGTAGACGGACCGTACCCGGTGGCGGCTGCGATAGGCGCGCGGATCGGGTTCGCCAGGATTGTAATAGGGATTTTCCACACAATAGAGAAACCGCCCCGAAGCGGTAGCCTGACATTGTTCGTAGCTCGTGAAGGTGCAGTTACTCAGTCCAGGGTTGTCCTGGCCCTGAATGCAGAACGGATAGCGGGTGCCAACGGCTTGCGCCGGCGCGGCGCCGATCATGGCCAAGCCGCCCGCCGCCAGCAAAACCAGAACAAAATTACGCATGAAAGCCTCCGTTCGGCCGCGGCCGGTTGTGCATTGATTCCTTCGGACCAACCCAAGCCGCGCAAGCGGGTTTCCGTCAACTCACGATCACGGATACCGACGCTTCCGAACTCGCCGGTCCGTTGTCGCAAACTTTGACCTTGGAGGCGAAGCGTTGATCAAGAACAAGTCGAAAGCCGGGCAGCCAAGGATGTGCTGCCAGCGGAGCTGACGCGATGCAATGGATCAAGGAGAAATCGCAGGGTTGGCTGATTGATCAGAGTTGAGAGAGTATCGCTATTATCTATCTCCATCCGTCTCGGTCATCAACTTCAGGTTATCGCCGTTCAATACAGGAACAGGTTGCCGATCTTCGGCGCGCCGATTCAGATTATTACGATTGGCTCTCATCAGTTCCATCGTGGTGGTCCTTGGAATCAATACAAACCCAAAGGTCTGTTCGGCATCGCTGTCGTCCTTGACGATCACCGTCGCCTTGACAAGGCTAGTGGTACTGAAGCCGGCCTCTGAAGGAAGTCCTGAGTCAGAGGACCCCAACCTGAACGGGCCTTGAGGGCTATCCTCCTGGCGCAGAGATGCCACGGCGACATAAACCGGCTCTCCTTTTTCAAAATCCTTGATTTCGAGAACCTTCACCAGGGTAGGTTTCGAGAATTCCGCAGTCTGAATATTGCCCCCTGGGTCAGTTTGAATGCTGACGTAGAAACGAGCAATTTTACCACTCCGCGCATAGGTCCCAACCAAAGCCAAAAAGTATCTGGAATCCCGCTGAACGCTGCCGTTTTCAATCAGCGGTGACGGGCGGGATTTTGCTTCTCCTGGCGGACGCGAGCCGCGCCACCCAACCCCGTAAGTGGCGGCCCCTATTGCGATTGCCGCGACGGCAAGCGCGATGAAGTGCCAGGATTCCACGCGACGCTTCCCCGATGCGATACGTCTGCGGCGCCGGCTCACGATCACATGCTCGTCAGTCCGAGGCTGATCGATATTGCGATCATGCCGCCAGGACTGGAAAAATCGGCGAGAAGACCAGCGAAAGGATTGATGAGGATATCCCTGAGGACAGCCATGCGCACATCTCCCGCCACCCCGGGAGAATCCCGGAGTTGATAGGGGCGGTCGTTTCCATATCACGTCTTCGTTGGTTCGGCGGATCGTGGGAACGGGCCGGTCAGGAATTGACCGCAGGGGAGCATCTTCAAGCCGACCCACTTCCCTTTTGACCCTTTTTGACCCTCTTGACTCCATGGAACAAAAGAGGAACAATGTTCTTCTTATGTTCCAGTATCAGGAGGAAGTAATGTTGAAGACATTCGTGGAAGAGGCTGCGGCGCTGGCGTCGATCGCGCTTTTTGTCGCCATGATCGCGATCTGGGCGCAGTTGATTCCCCAGCTCTGAGGCCGCGGCCGGCGTTGGGACGGGGATGGATGGGGCAGGGTAGCCCCACGCCCCACCTGGGGAAAAGCGGGACGGCGATCTGGAATCGCGCGTTCCGCGTGGACACTTCAGGCCCGAGGCATCACCATTGAGGGGCGAGTCGGCCTTCGAGGCCGCCCGCGCTCCCTCAAGCCTCAGTGATCGCTCCAATCCATGATCCCAAAACCTTCGGCGACCATGTCCAGTGCCGGATTTGTCCATCTCCACGTCCATTCGGCCTATTCGCTGCTGAAGGGATCGATCAAGATCCAGAAGCTCGGCGAGCTGGCCAAGGCGGACCGCCAACCGGCGCTCGCGCTGACCGACACCGACAACATGTTCGGGGCGCTGGAATTTTCCGACAAGATGGCCGGTTACGGCATCCAGCCCATCATCGGCTGCGAGCTGGCGGTCGATTTCGGTGATCAGGACCCGAGCGCCCGTAACGCGCTGGCGGCGGGACCGGCGCGGATCGTGCTGCTGGCCGCGCGCGAGCGCGGCTATCGCAGCCTGATGCGGCTGAACTCGCGGGCGTTTTTGGAGACGCCGGTCCATCAGTCGCCCCACATCAAGTTCGAATGGCTGCAGGGTGACGCCGAGGATCTGATTGCGCTCACGGGTGGTCCGGAGGGGCCGATCGCGCTGGCGATCAATGCCGATCAGGCGGCGCTGGCGGCGACGCGCTGCGACCGGCTGGCGAGCCTGTTCGGCGACCGGCTCTATATCGAATTGCAGCGCCACGGCATCGAGAAGGAACGCCGCGCCGAAGCTGGCCTGATCGATCTGGCCTATGCCAAGGGGCTGCCGCTGGTCGCAACCAACGAGCCATATTTTGCAACCGCCGACGATTACGAAGCCCACGACGCGCTGCTCTGTATCGCCGGCGGGCGTCTCGTCGCCGAGACCGATCGCGATCAATTGACCCCGGATCACCGCTTCAAGACCCGCGCCGAAATGGCGGTGCTGTTCGCCGACGTGCCGGAGGCGCTGGCATCCACGATCGAGATTGCCGAACGCTGCTCGTTCCGTCCTGTCACGCGCAAGCCGATCTTGCCGCGCTTCACGGTCGGCGCGGGCACCAACGCGGTGGAGGCGGAAAGCGACGAGGCGGCGGAACTGCTCCGTCAGGCCGAGCAAGGCCTGAGCGACCGGCTCAGGGTTCACGGCCTCTCGCAAGGCTCTTCCGAGGAGGATTACCGCGCCCGGCTCGCCTTCGAGATCGATGTCATCACCCGCATGAACTATGCGGGCTATTTTCTGATCGTCGCGGATTTTATCCAGTGGGCGAAGGCCGAGGGCATTCCGGTTGGGCCGGGCCGCGGCTCCGGCGCGGGCTCGCTGGTCGCCTGGGCGCTGACCATCACCGATCTCGACCCGATCCGGTTCGGCCTGCTGTTCGAGCGCTTTCTCAATCCCGAGCGTGTGTCGATGCCGGACTTCGACATCGATTTCTGCCAGGACCGGCGCGGCGAGGTGATCGATTACGTTCAACAACGCTATGGCCGCGATCAGGTCGCGCAGATCATCACCTTCGGAACGCTGCAGGCGCGGGGCGTGCTGCGCGACGTCGGCCGCGTCTTGCAGATGCCGTACGGGCAGGTCGACAAACTCACAAAACTGGTGCCGCAAAATCCCGCCGCGCCGGTGACGCTGGCCGCCGCCATCGCAAGCGAGCCGAAGCTGCAGGCATTTCGGGATGAAGACCCGGTGGTCGCGCGGGCCTTCGACATCGCCCAGCGCCTCGAGGGCCTAACCCGGCACGCGTCCACCCATGCCGCCGGCATTGTGATCGCCGACCGTCCGCTCAGCGAACTGGTGCCGCTCTACCGCGATCCGAAATCCGACATGCCGGTGACCCAGTTCAACATGAAATGGGTCGAGCCCGCGGGCCTCGTCAAATTCGACTTCCTCGGCCTCAAGACGCTGACGGTGCTCGATGTCGCCCTGAAACTGCTCAGGAAGCGCGGGGTCGATGTCGATCTTGCGACCCTGCCACTCGATGATGCCGCCAGTTACCAGATGCTGGCGCGCGGCGATGTGGTCGGCGTGTTCCAGGTTGAAAGTCAGGGCATGCGGCGGGCGCTGGTCGACATGCGGCCCGACCGCTTCGAGGACATCATCGCGCTGGTGGCGCTGTATCGTCCGGGTCCGATGGCGAACATTCCGACCTATTGCGCCCGCAAACATGGCGATGAAGAGCCGGAATATCTGCACCCGATGCTCGAGCCGATCCTGAAGGAGACTTTTGGCGTCATCATCTACCAGGAGCAGGTGATGCAGATCGCGCAAGTGATGGCCGGCTATTCACTCGGCGAAGCCGACCTGTTGCGTCGTGCGATGGGCAAGAAAATCCGTTCGGAAATGGAAAAGCAGCGCGCCGGCTTCGTTGCCGGCGCGATGAAGAACAACGTGCCGAAAGGCCAGGCGGATACGATCTTTGAACTGCTCGCGAAGTTTGCCGACTACGGCTTCAACAAGAGCCATGCCGCCGCCTATGCACTGGTGTCGTATCACACCGCCTACATGAAGGCGCATTACCCGGTCGAGTTCCTGGCGGCGTCGATGACGCTCGATCTCAGCAATACCGACAAGCTCAGCGAGTTCCGCGCCGAGGCGCAACGACTGGGTATCAAGGTCGAGGCGCCCTCGGTCAATCGCTCCGGCGCCACCTTCGAGGTCAGCGAAGGCACCATCTATTATGCGCTCGCCGGCCTGAAGGGCGTCGGTGGGCAGGCGGTCGACCTGATCGTCGACGCAAGAAAGGATGGCCTGTTCACGTCATTGGCCGATTTCGCAGCGCGCGTGAATCCGCGCGCGATCAACAAGCGCGTCATCGAGAGCCTGGCCGCGGCCGGCGCGTTCGACGCGCTGGATTCCAATCGGGCGCGAGTGTTCGCCGGCGCCGAGGCGATCCTCGCAGCGTGCCAGCGCAGCCATGAGGCGGCGACCGTGGGGCAGAACGACATGTTCGGCGGTGCGGCGGACGCGCCGACCATCATGCTGCCGCAGGTCGAGCCGTGGCTGCCGGCGGAGCGGCTGCGGCGCGAATATGACGCGATCGGTTTCTTCCTCTCCGGCCACCCGCTCGATGACTATGCCACGGTCCTGAAACGGTTGCGGGTGCAGACCTGGGCGGAATTTTCGCGCGCGGTCAAAACCGGCGCGACCGCGGGCAAGGTTGCCGCCACCGTGGTGTCGCGGATGGAACGCCGCACCAAGACCGGCAACAAGATGGGCATCATGGGGCTGTCGGATCCGACCGGCCATTTCGAAGCCGTGCTGTTTTCCGAAGGGCTCGCGCAGTATCGGGAAGTATTGGAGCCGGGCGCTGCGGTGCTGCTGCAACTCGGCGCCGAGCTGCAGGGCGAGGATGTCCGGGCCCGGGTGCTGCATGCCGAGCCGCTGGATGCCGCCGCCGCGAAGACCCAAAAAGGTCTTCGGATATTCGTCCGCGATACCAAACCGCTCGAGTCCATCGCCAAGCGGCTGCAGATGCCGGAGCCCGCGCCACAGGGCGGCCCGGCCCGCGGTTCTCAGGCAAAACCGCTTCCCGACGCGGCAGGCGGGGCCAATGGCGATGTATCGCTAGTGATGATGCTCGACCTCGAGACCGAGGTCGAAATGAAGCTCCCGGGCCGCTTCAGGGTCTCGCCGCAGATCGCCGGCGCCATCAAGGCGGTATCGGGCGTGGTGGACGTGCAGCAGCTGTAGCCGGGGGCGAGCGCAGCGACTAGCCAGCATACAGCACGATGTCGAACACCGCCAATTTCGACTTCGGCTCCATTTCAGGCGTCGGCGGCAACAACTTGGCGATCAGCAATTCGGTTCTTCCGGCAGTTTGCAGAATGCGGTCCGTAGCGTTGTAGGGGTCGCCTTCGAAGTACATCTGGGTCACGAGCCTGTCCTGCCGGCCGGAAACCTGGAAGTGAATGTGCGCAGGTCGCATCAAGTGAGGGCCCACGGGATACGCGGCGGGTTTGATCGTCTCGAACCGATATCGACCGTCGTCGTCAGCGGTCAGAACGGCTGCCCCCTCAAAGTTCGGATCGAGCGGCGCGGGGTTGGTATCGCTTGGATGCGTGTAGCGCCCATGGGCGTTGGCTTGCCATATTTCAATCTTCGCATTGCGAACAGGCTCCCCGTTCAGATTGAGCACGCGTCCCGTCACAGTGAGGACCTGGCCTTCGGCGCGTCCTGGCCGACCGGATACCCGCGTCAGATCGGCATTTTGATCAAGGGGTTTCAGCGGATAGAAGGGACCGAGTATTTGCTCCGGCGTACGCGGCGCGACGGTTCGCGCCATCGCAAACCTGGTTGAGACCACACTGGCGACACCCGTTATGGCGGACATCTTCAAGATCTCACGGCGGCTGAGATCACCTATCGTGCACGTCGCCATCGCTGGTCTCCACAAGATCCGATCGGCAGAACTCGTTATCGTGGCCGTCAACCGGGATTCGAGCTCTACAGGGTCCGTCGCGGCATGCGGCATCAAGAGAATACCATCAAGCTTGTTCATCTTGAGGCGGCTGCCGATAGGTCTCTTCGCCGCTTGCGTGTCATGCGCAATGCCTTATTGGATTGGCAGCGCGTTTCGTTCAAGCGATGTTCAGCTGGCCGTGTGCTCCATGCGCGGATATCGTAGTTGAACCGTGAGCAGGCAGGGCAGCCATGCGTGTGACAAAAAGTTTTTCGATTCTTTCGTTTTGCCTGATCCTGCTTTGCGGGTTCCCCGGGATCCTGAGTTCCGCCGCCGCCCAGCAACAGGAAAAACGGATTGCGCTGGTCGTCGGCGACGGCGCTTACGCCAAGTCGCCGCTCGCGACCGCGGCCAACGACGCAGGACTGATCGCGCAAACCTTGCAAGCGGCGGGCTTCGACGTGATCGGGGCCCGCGACCTCGACGGCGACACGCTGCGCCGAAGCTTCCGCGACTTCATCCAGAAGGCCGAAGCCTCAGGTCCGGACACGGTCGCGATGGTGTATCTCGCGGGCTACGGAATGCAGCTGGCCGGCGAGAATTATTTCATACCCGTCGACTCCACGATCAGCCGCGATACTGACCTTCCAACGGAGGGAATGCGGATCAACGACTACGTCCGCCAGCTTGCATCGCTTCCACTGAAGGCCGGCGTCGTGGTGCTGGACGCGGCCCGGCAGCAGCCTTTCATTGAGGGCGGCCAGCCGCTTGCGAGTGGCCTCGGGCTGGTCGAGCCGGATCCGCATATGCTGATCGCGTTCAACGCAGCGCCGGGCACGATCGCTCCCGCCGAGCAGGGTCCGTATGGCGTTTACGCGCAGTCGCTCGCAGAGATGATCCGCACCGGCGGATTGTCGCTGCCGGAAGTTTTCAACCGCGTGCGGCTGCGCGTCAATGAAGCGAGCAAGGGTGCGCAAGTCCCATGGGACGCTGGAAAGATCGATGGGCAGTTCATGTTTTTCAATCGTGCGCCGGATGCGCCCGCGCCGGCCGCGCCGGATCAGGCCGCCGCCGTCCGTGGCAAGCCGATCCGCGACCTCGGCGTGCAGGATGCCTACGCCGCATCACTCGAACGCGACACCATGCAAGGTTATGAGGATTTCCTGAGCGCCTATCCCAACGATCCGCTCGCCAAGCGGGTGCGGGCAATTGCCGCCGCGCGGCGCGAAGCCATTACCTGGCTTCGCTCTTACCGGGCCGACACGCCGCAAGCTTACTGGTCGTATCTGAGACGCTATCCGCGCGGTCCGCATGCCAGCGATGCTCGTCGTCGACTTGCCATTCTCATCGCTTCGCTGGAGCCGCCGCCGTCCTTCGCGGTCATCGACTACGATGTGCCGCCGCCTCCGCCTGAGGAAATCGTCTACGTCGACCGCCCCATGCTGATGTTCAGCGATCCGGAGTTCGACTTTGCGCCGCCACCGCCGCCGCCACTGTTCTTCCTGCCGCCGCCGCCACCGGATTTCATCGTCTTGGAGCCGCCGCCGCCGCCGATCGGGCTGTTTATCCTGCCGCAACCGTTCTTTGTGCCGATCCCGGTCTACATCCAGCAGCCGGTCTATGTCGTGCCGCCGCCGAACAACATCATTTTCGCCAACATCCACAACACGACCGTCATCAACAACGTCATCAATCGGCCGCCTCAGCCGGGGGCCGGCAACGTTCTACCCAGCGCCAAGGGTGGTGCGGCTCCGCCCGGCGTGAAGGGCGCACCGGGGCAGGGTGGTGTCGCTCAGTCCGGTACCGGTCCAGCGCTGCCGCCCGCGGTCGCGCAAAGGGCCTCGCTGATCCAGCAAGGCAAACTGGCGGTGCCGCCGAGCGCCTCGATTAATCCGGCAGCCCGACTGGGCACTCCCGGCACGCCACCCGGTCAGAAAGCTGCGCCAAATACGCCGTTGCCCGCAAACGTTTCCCCCAATGCGCTGCCTCAGGGACAAGCCTTGCCGAAGGCCAATGCCTTGCCGGTCCCGGGCGCGAAGGGGACACCTCCTGTACCCCCAGGCGCGACGGCGCCCGCTGCAGTTGCGCCAAACCCCAACGTGAAGCTCGCCCCGCAAGATCAGCCGCGGGCCAATGAGCCGGCATTTCGGGCGGGCCGACCGAAGGCTGGCGGTTCGGCTCAAACCCCGGAAGCCAAGCCGCTCGTTCCGGAAACGGTGCGAAGGCCAAACGCGGCTCCGCCGCCACCGTCGCTACCCAAGCCGGCTGCGGCACCTCCAAGACCCGCGCCGCCGGCCGCGCCGAAGCCTCAAATGCAACGGGCCGAACCGCCACATCGCGCCGCACCACCGCCGCGGCCGGCCCCGCAGATGGCGAGGCCAGCGCCTCCGCCGCCCCGAATGGCCGCGCCTCCGCCCCCTCGACCGGCCCCGCCGCCACCGCGGCCAGCGCCCCAGATGGCCCGTCCGGCGCCGCCCCCGCCGCGACCAGCTCCGCCTCCGCCACGAGCGGCTGCGCCGGCGGCGGCCAAGAAATGCCCGCCGAATGTTCCAAGATGCTGAAAGCGAAACCGGTCATACCTCAATCTGAGGTCTGACCGGACCCGTTTTTAGACGTTTGGCCTCAGCGAGACCGCAGGCGAATTTCCTGGGCAGGGCGGCTAACAGCGGCCATTCGTGCGCGCATGGCGCGCGTTCGTCGGCAGAGAGACTTGCGCGCCAATTGGGCGGCCGAAAGCTGCCGATGGTGTTGCAACCGTATGGTGCTTTTGGTTAGGTACCCCAGTGGGGAATTGGGGGGCGTGATGTATTGGCGTGGGGTAGTGTTGTCGCTTGCGGCAGCCGGTCGCAGGTGGTCTGGCCGGCATGCTGGTTGGCTCTGCCGTCACCTCTGGCAGCGAGAATCCCGGGCCGGTCGACTTTTTTCCCTTGGATGAACCGGGGGCGAGGGCGACGCTCGCGGAGCTTCAACTGGCGGAATAATATTCGTCGGACAGCAGCCTGGACATGAGAGGCAGCAAACGGCGGATTCATCGATTAGGCTGCATCGGTTAAGCGTCTGGCGTTGATCGGATTGGGGGATTTCTTGGCTATTTCGGTCGCCAATGTCGCGCGCGCGCTGGGGTTGATGCTGGCGATCGTGGCGATGGACGGCAGTGCCGTCCGGGCGGCACCGGATGCATCGTCGGCGGCACAGGCCATTTATGCCACAGCGCCCCCGCGGCTGCTGCAGATACGCACGCTGGTGGCTGACGCCGGACGGCAGACCTCGATTGGCTCGGGCTTTCTGGTCTCTCCCGATGGGCTTGCGATCACCAATTATCACGTGGTCTCGCAGGTCGCGCTCGAGCCGAAGACCTATCGACTTGAATATGCGGCGGCCGATGGCAGTCATGGCGATGTCAGCCTGTTAGGGGTCGACCTGCCGAACGACCTCGCGATCATTCGCCTCGACAAGCATGACGCGCCTTACTTTGCCTTCGACGAAGCTGCGATGGCGGGCGGCCTGCCGCAGGGCGAACGCCTCTATTCCATGGGTAATCCGCTCGACCTCGGCTTCACCATCAGCGAAGGCACCTATAACGGCCTGGTCGGGCACAGCTACAACGAGCGCATCCACTTCACCGGGGCGCTCAATCCCGGCATGAGCGGCGGGCCGACCGTCACCGCCGATGGCCTTATCGTCGGCATCAACGTGGCCACGCGGAGGGGCGGCCAGCTCGTGAGCTTCCTGGTGCCGGCGCGTTTTGCGGCGGCACTGCTGCAGCGGGTTCGCGAGCATGAGATGCCGCCGGACTTGCATGCCGAGATCGCGCGACAGCTCGCCGCGTGGCAGTCCGGACTCTACAAATCGTTCGGCGGGGAGGGATTTCGTTCGACCATCGTGGGGCCCTACCGGGCGCCAGAGACGATGGCGCCGTGGTTCGATTGCTGGGCGCAGACCAACGCCGGCGCCACGCCGAAGCCGCGCGCCAGCATCAATTCGACCAACTGCGCGAGCGATACCGGCCTGTTTGTGGCCGCAGATCTCAACACCGGCGCCATCCAGCTCAGTCATTCCTATGTCCGGACCATTGACCTCAATCAGTTCCAGCTTGCGACCGTTCTGACGCAGCTAAGCCAGCCGCGCCTGGTCGGCGGCGGACCATTCCGCAAGTGGTACACGCCGGAACGCTGCCACGAGGACTTTGTCAGCGCCGCACCGGCGCCGGACCACCCGCCGCTTCGAGTGATCTGGTGCGCGCAGGCCTATCGCGAATTCGAGGGACTCTATGACGTGGCGTTGATCGCCGTCACCCAGGACCACGGCAGCGAGGCGCTGGTCTCGCGCTTGAGCCTGCAGGCGGTGGGCTATGACGACGCCATGGCGCTCGGCAAGCGCTTTCTCGAAGCGGTGCAGGTGACCAAATGATCTGGATCGAGATCCTGTCGCGTCACCGCGACGTGACGGCCCGTTTTCGGATTGCCGGTCCGGAAGCGAGCATCGGCCGCGGCTATGATAACGACGTCATCGTCGATGATCCCTATGTTGCCGCACAGCACCTGCGCATCTTTCGCGACGAGACCGGGCAACTCGTCGCCGAGGACATGGGCAGCGCCAACGGCCTATTCCTCGACGGCGGCAAGAGCCGACAGACGCGCATTGTTGTCGAAGGCAGCCATCCGATCCGCATCGGCCAGACCTTTTTGCGCATCCGCGAGACCAGCCATGCGGTCGAGCGCGAGCGCGTGGCGCGACCGGAGCGGCGGATTTTTCCGATCGCCTTGGCCGCAGCACTTGGCGTGGCGATACTGGGATTCGATACGGTCAAGGTGTGGCTGACCCAGACCTCCGAGCCGAGGGCTTCCAGCTACCTGATGCCACTGCTGGTGATTGCCGCCGCCGTGCTTGCGTGGGTTGGCGTGTGGACGCTGCTGACGCGGATATTCTCAGGCCATTCCCGTTTTCTGCGCAATCTGATCATTGCACAGGTGGGCATCCTCGCTTTCTCGCTCTACGACCAGGGGGCGCGGTTCTCCGCTTTCGCATGGACCTGGTCGACGGCCAGCAGCTACCAATATGTCGCCGCGTGGTCGATCGTTGCGATCGTGTGCTTCTTGCATCTGCGCGAGGTCGGCCCGGCCCGCCTGTTGTTCAAGGGCGCTCTGGTAACGACGCTGCTCGCGACCGCGATTGCCGTGCAGACGCTGCAGCGATCGGAGGCGTTTTCCGACTCCGGCCGGCAAAACACGGCAAGGCTGCTGATGCCGCCCGCGCTTCGGCTGGTCCCGCTGCGCGACGAAAGCGCATTCTTCGGCGAAATCGCCAAGCTCAAGACGACACTTGATGGCGATCGCACCGAGGCCAGGACTGACGAGGCCGGCCGGTAAGTAGCGCAAGAGGGGCAGAATGCGAACGACGTTCGTCTACGCGCAACGTTTGTTTCGCGGGGACCCTGGAAAAACGCCAGCAGGGTGGCTCGGCGTGTAGCGACGTCCCCAGGCGGAACCGACTGCCGGCGGGGGAAGCACACGCGATGACAGCAGGCTTCCACGCTAACGCCACGCTTTTCATAGCCTGCGGCAGGCCTTCGCTGATGCCATGCCGGCTATTGCAGGGATCCGATGTGTATCATAGTATGAAACCATACACATGGCAGGGATCGCCGATGCGCACTAATATTGATATCGATGACGCGCTAATGGCAGAAGCCCAGGAGGCTTCCGGTCACGCCACGAAGAAGCAGACGGTGGAACAGGCGCTCCGTTTGATGATCAGGCTGCGACGGCAGCAGGAGGCCAGCGCGGCTTTCGGCAAATACCGCTGGCGCGGCAATCTCGCTCGGAGCCGCAAAGGGCGAGGGATCAGTTGATCGTCGTCGATAGTAGCGTCTGGATCGACTTCCTCAATGGCCGGAATGCACCCCATGTGCGGCGACTTCGCGCGGCCCTTGGCACGGACGAGATCATCGTTGGGGATCTGATGCTTTGCGAGGTGCTTCAAGGCCTTGACAGCGAGCGGGCGGCTCGGGACGTCGAGGCCCTGCTGCGGCGCTTCGACATAGTGCCAATGGCCGGCGACCCGATTGCCGTTGCGGCGGCCCGCAATTTCCGTTCTCTGCGCCGGCGTGGCATCACCGTCCGCAAGACCATCGACCTGCTGATCGGCACCTGGTGCATCGAGAACCGCAGGCCATTGCTGCACAATGACAGCGATTTTCGGCCGATGGCACGGTATCTTGGGCTGATCGAAGCGCCGATGACAGCGTGAATGTGGCTAGAACCCGGGCCTGCAGCGGGAATCCCAGGGCTTGCTCGACGTGGGCCCCGAAAAACGGCCCTATTTCCTTGCTTCTCGCCAAAATCCGGCTATATACCGCGCCATCTCACACGGAAACATGGCTCAAAAGGCCGTCCGGTGGCAACCGGGCCATAAGGCTCGTTTGCTCACACGTTTCCGGAGGAACCAACCGGAGAATTTTTACTATGGCGCTTCCCGATTTCTCTATGCGTCAGCTGCTTGAAGCTGGCGTTCACTTTGGCCACCAATCGCACCGCTGGAATCCGAAGATGGCGGATTACATTTTCGGTGCCCGCAACAACATCCACATCATCGACCTCGCCCAGACCGTGCCGCTGTTGCACCGCGCGCTGCAGGCGGTCAGCGACACCGTCGCCAAGGGCGGCCGTGTCCTGTTCGTCGGCACCAAGCGGCAGGCGCAGGACGGCGTCGCCGAAGCCGCCAAGCGCTCGGCGCAGTATTTCGTCAATTCGCGCTGGCTCGGCGGCACCCTGACCAACTGGAAGACGATTTCCGGTTCGATCAAGCGGCTGCGGCATCTCGACGAGGTGCTCAATTCCGGCGATGCCAACGCCTACACCAAGAAGGAGCGGCTGACCCTGCAGCGCGAGCGCGACAAGCTCGATCGTTCGCTGGGCGGCATCAAGGACATGGGCGGTCTGCCCGACATGATCTTCGTGATCGACACCAACAAGGAAGACATCGCGATCCAGGAGGCCCAGCGGCTCAATATTCCGGTCGCCGCGATCGTCGATACCAATTCGGACCCCAAGGGCATCACCTATGTCGTGCCCGGCAATGACGACGCCGGCCGCGCCATCACGCTGTACTGCGATCTGGTGGCCCGTGCCGTGATCGACGGCATCTCGCGCGCGCAAGGCGAATCCGGGGTCGATATCGGCGCGTCGGCGCATCCCGTCCGCGAGGAGATCACGGTGGCGCCGCAGCCTGCGGCCTTCCAGGGTCTGGCCGGGCCGCGCGGTGCCGCCGACAATCTCAAGAAGCTTACCGGCGTATCCGGCGCGATCGAGAAGAAGTTCAACGACCTCGGCATCTTCCATTACTGGCAGCTGGCCGAACTCGACCACGACACCGCGCACAAGATCGGCGAAGAAGTCGGACTGCCAAGCCGCGCCGACGGTTGGGTGGCCCAGGCCAAGGCGATGACCGCGGAAGCCGAATAACGCAAACGCGCTGGCCGGATCCTTCCGGCCACCAACTTCCCAATTTACGCAAATTGCTGGTGGTGGACGGTGGCGAGGCGGCAAGAGCCGCGCCGCGGTCGCCCTGACAGGCAAAGGATACGCAACGATGGCAACAATCACAGCGGCGATGGTCAAGGATCTGCGCGAGACCACCGGCGTCGGCATGATGGACTGCAAGCAGGCGCTCGCCGAGAACGACGGCGACATGCAGGCGGCGATCGATTGGTTGCGCAAAAAAGGCCTGTCGAAAGCCGCGAAAAAGGCCGGCCGCGTCGCGGCGGAAGGCCTGATCGGCGCGCTGACTGCCGGCACCAAGGGCGTTGTCGTCGAGGTCAACTCCGAGACCGACTTTGTGGCGCGCAACGAACAGTTCCAGGGACTGGTCAAGATGATCGCGCAAGTCGCGCTCGACGTCGGCGCAAACGTGGAAAAAATCAGGGCTGCGAAGGTGGGTTCCGTGACGGTCGAGACCGCCATTGCGGACGCGATTGCGACCATCGGCGAGAACATGACCTTGCGCCGCGCGGCTTCGCTTGAAGTCGGCAAGGGCGTGGTGTCGAGCTACGTGCATAATGCCGTGATCGAGGGTGCCGGCAAAATGGGCGTGATCGTGGCACTGGAATCCACCGGCAAGACCGACGAACTCACAGCCCTCGGCCGCCAGCTCGCCATGCATGTTGCGGCCGCCAACCCGCAGGCGCTGGATCCGGCCGGGCTCGATCCCGCCGTCGTCAAGCGCGAAAAGGAGGTGCTGGCCGACAAATACCGCCAGCAGGGCAAGGCAGAAAACGTCATCGAGAAGATCGTCGAGTCCGGCTTGAAGACCTATTACAAGGAAGTCTGCCTGCTGGAGCAGGCCTTTATCCACGACAGCGCCAAGTCGGTGGGCCAGGCCGTGAAGGAAGCTGAGGGCAAAATCGGCGCGCCTGTGAAAATCACCGGATTTGTGCGCTATGCTCTGGGCGAGGGAATCGACAAGCAGGAATCCGACTTCGCGGCCGAAGTGGCGGCGGCCAGCGGCAAGAAATAACCGCCGGAAGGGTCGCTCCGGTCCGACTGCGCCGGGGATTGCCGCGCCGGCTAAGGAAAGCGACTAGCAATGGCTGAGCCGGTCTATCGTCGGGTGGTTATCAAGCTTTCGGGCGAGTATTTTTCCGGCCCCCATACGTTCGGCATGGATCATCCGACCATCGACCGGATTGCCGGCGATTTGATCGCCGCCAAGCAACTCGGTGTCGAAATTGCCGTTGTGGTTGGCGGCGGAAATATGGTCCGCGGCGTGGAAGTATCGTCGCGGGGCGTCTCCCGGCCGACCGGCGATACCATGGGGATGCTCGCCACCGTGATGAACTGCCTGGCGCTGGAGTCCGCGATCGAGCGGCGAGGGGCGCCGGCGCGGACCCTGTCGGCGTTCGTCATGCCGCAGATCTGCGAGCTGTTCACCCGCAGCGTGGCGCACAAATACCTGGCCGAGGGTCGGATCGTGCTGCTCGGCGGCGGCACCGGCAATCCGTTTTTCACCACCGATACCACGGCCGTGCTGCGGGCCGCCGAAATCGGCGCGCAGGCCGTCCTGAAGGCCACCAATGTCGATGGCGTCTACAGCGCCGACCCCAAAAAAGATCCGTCGGCGAAACGGTTCGACCGTCTGACCCATTCACAGGCGATCGAGGGCGGCTACAAGGTCATGGATGCGACCGCATTCGCGCTTGCCCGCGAGACATCGCTGCCTATCATCGTGTTTTCGATCGCCGAGCCGGGCTCGATAGGTGCGATCCTGCTCGGCACGGGCCACGGTACCATCGTCGCCGGTTGACATGCGAAGCATCGATGCGCGGGATGAAGGCCCTGGCGACGAGCTTTCAGGAGGGAGAGTGTTATGCCTACGGGTAGTTTCGACATCAACGAATTGAAGCGGCGCATGCAGGGCGCCACCCAGTCGCTCAAGCATGAGCTGGGCGGTCTGCGAACCGGCCGCGCCGCGGCCTCGATGCTGGAGCCGGTGCAGGTCGATGCCTACGGCACCCACATGCCGCTTAACCAGCTCGCGACCATCAGCGTGCCGGAACCGCGCCTGCTGTCCGTGCAGGTATGGGACAAGTCGATGGTCAAGGCGGTGGAGAAAGCGATCGTGGACTCCAACCTCGGCTTAAGCCCCGCCACCGAAGGACAGGTGCTCCGCCTGAGAATTCCCGAGCTCAACGAGGAGCGCCGCAAGGAACTTGTGAAGGTGGCGCATAAATATGCCGAGGCGGCAAAAGTCGCGGTCCGGCATGTCCGCCGCGATGGCCTCGATACCGTCAAGAAACTTGAGAAAAACCACGAGATCTCCGAGGACGATCAGGAACGGCTGGCCAATGATGTGCAGAAGGCAACCGACGGAACGATTTCGGAGATCGATCAGTTGCTTGCGGCAAAGGAAAAGGAAATCCTCACCGTTTAGGTCGGGGTTGCCAGCTCAAGGGATTGATGGATGTCGAACGCCGCCGCCCCCGCAACTGAAGGACCGGATCAGACCGACGGTCCCTTGCATGTGGCGATCATCATGGACGGAAACGGGCGCTGGGCAGCGGCCCGGGGTCTGCCGCGCGCGGAAGGCCATCGCCGGGGCGTCGAGGCCTTGCGCCGCGTCGTTCGCGCCGCCAACGAACTCGGCATCCTGTACCTGACGATTTTCTCCTTCAGCTCGGAAAACTGGTCGCGGCCGGCGACCGAAATCGGCGACCTGTTCGGCCTGCTCCGCCGCTTCATCCGCAACGATCTGGCGACGCTGCATCGCGACGGCGTCCGGGTGCGGGTGATCGGCGAACGCGACGGACTGGAGCCGGACATCTGCGCGCTTCTGAACGAAGCCGAAGAACTGACCAGGGGAAATACCAGGCTTCATCTCGTCGTCGCGTTCAACTACGGATCGCGGCAGGAAATCGCGCATGCGGCGCAGCGGCTGGCGCGCGAAGTCGCAGACGGCAAGCGTGACCCGGCATCGATCGACGCCGACGCGCTCGGTCGATATCTCGATGCGCCCGATATTCCCGATCCGGATCTGATCATTCGCACCAGCGGAGAACAGCGGCTGTCGAATTTTCTGATGTGGCAGGCGGCCTACAGCGAACTGGTGTTCGTGCCGATCCACTGGCCGGATTTCGACAAGGCCGCGCTCGAGAGCGCGATCGCCGAATATGCCAGGCGGGAACGCCGTTTCGGCGGTCTTGTCGCGAAAACCGGATCATGACCGAGGGCGATGCCGCGCCGGCGGCTGTTGTCGAGCAGGGTTCGCAAAATCTGTTGATGCGCGTGATTGCCGCATCGGTGCTCGCACCCTCGGCGATTGCGATTGCTTATGCCGGCGGATGGTTTTGGCTCGGTCTCGTCACGCTCGCCGCGATCGGTCTGTATGTGGAATGGCTGACGATTGTGGGTGCCCGCACGCCGCGCGTGATGGCCGCCGGCATCGTCACGCTTTTCGGTGCCGCGGTGTGGCTCGGAATTGGGCGGATCGGAGCGACGTATGTCATTGTCGCGCTTGGCGTCATTGTCGCAGCCTTGCTGTCACCTCATCGTCGGGGCTGGGCCGCACTTGGCGGTTGCTATGCGTTTGCGGCGCTCATTGCCTCGGTCGCGGTGCGGCTCGACCAGGTCTGGGGGTTCACCGCGCTGATGTTGGTCCTGCTGATCGTCTGGGTGACCGATATCGGCGGTTATTTTGCCGGCCGCGGACTAGGCGGCCCAAAACTCTGGCCACGGGTCAGTCCCAAGAAGACCTGGGCGGGCGCCATCGGCGGTTTTGTGGCGAGTCTTTGCGTCGCGGCCGGGTTTGCGGCGTTCGGTCTCGGCAAAACCGGCCCATTGGTGCTGCTGGGCGCGGTTCTCTCGGTTGCTTCCCAACTCGGCGATCTCTTTGAATCTGCAGTAAAACGGCGATTCGGCGTCAAGGACTCAAGCCACATAATTCCGGGCCATGGCGGGTTATTGGACCGGCTTGACGGATTTGTCGCCGCGGTGGTCCTGGCGGCGATTTTCGGGTTTTTGCGGGGTGGCGCGGATGGCGTCGGCCGCGGTCTTGTGGTTTGGTGAATTTATGAGCGCTGTTCCCTTGCGTAATAACAAAGCCGCAGCATCTGCCGTGCGCGCTGTCACCGTCCTCGGCGCCACCGGTTCGATCGGCGACAGCACGATGGATTTGCTGAGGGCCTCGCGCGACCGCTACCAGGTCGAAGCGCTTACCGCGAACACCAATGTGCCGGGGTTGGCGACGCTGGCGAGGGAATTTGGCGCGCGATTTGCGGCGGTCGCCGATCCCGATCGCCTTGCCGAGCTGAAGGATGCCTTGGCGGGCACACGCACCGAATGCGGCGCGGGCGAAAGTGCTATTATAGAGGCTGCGGCGCGCCCGGCGGACTGGGTCATGGCGGCCGTCAGCGGTGCCGCCGGACTGAAGCCTGCGCTTGCGGCCGTCGATCGCGGCGCGACGGTAGCGCTTGCCAACAAGGAATGCCTTGTTTGCGCAGGCGATTTTTTCATGCAGCGGGCGGCGAAGGCCGGGGCCTGCATCCTGCCGGCGGACTCCGAGCATAACGCGCTGTTTCAGGCGCTGGGTTCCGGCAATCGGGAAGAGCTGGTTCGTGTCATCATCACCGCGTCGGGCGGACCGTTCCGTACCTGGGCCACCGCCGATATAGAGCAGGCGACGCTGGCGCAGGCATTGAAGCATCCGAACTGGAGCATGGGACAGAAAATCACCATCGATTCCGCCTCGATGATGAACAAGGGGCTGGAAGTCATTGAAGCCTCTTACTTGTTTGCGCTGACGCCGGACGAGATCGACGTTCTGGTGCACCCGCAGTCGATCATCCACGGCATGGTCGAATTTTCCGATTGTTCCGTTGTCGCGCAGTTGGGGGCGCCCGATATGCGCACGCCGATCGCGCATTGCCTCGGATGGCCCGATCGCATCGTCGGCCCGGCGGCGAAGCTCGATCTTGCCAAGATCGGACAACTGACCTTCGAAGCCCCGGATTTCGGTCGTTTTCCCGGACTTCGGCTTGCTTACGACGCGCTGCGGACCGGCCGTGGTGCGACCACCGTTTACAACGCGGCTAACGAGGTCGCGGTGGCTGCGTTCATTGCCGGCAAGATCAGATTTGGCGCGATCGCGCGGCTGGTCGAGGCCACGATGAACGACTGGGTACGTTCCGGCAATCTGGCGCCGCTGACGTCCGCGGACGATGCCATCGCCGTTGACCACAAGGCGCGGCATTCGGCTGCCACCCTCTTGCCTCAAATTGCCGCAAACCCATCTTAGAGGATTGCTGAGAGGGCCTCCGGCCCTGGGTTAAGGGGAATCCGATGTCCGAGTTTTTTCTTCACAGTTTCAATACGTTGAGCCAAGGCTTTGTTGGCTACATCATTCCCTTCTTGTTTGTGCTTACTATCGTCGTTTTCTTCCATGAGCTGGGTCATTTCCTGGTTGCCCGCTGGGCCGGCGTGAAGGTGCTGACTTTCTCGCTCGGCTTCGGACCGGAACTCGTGGGCTTCGATGACCGCCGTGGCACGCGATGGAAGATTTCCGCGGTTCCGCTCGGCGGTTACGTGAAGTTCTTCGGCGACGAGAGCGAGGCCTCAACGCCATCCTCCGAAACGCTCTCCAGCATGACCGAAGAGGAACGAGAGGGCAGTTTCCATCACAAGAAAGTTGGACCGCGTGCGGCGATCGTGGCCGCCGGTCCAATCGCCAATTTCATTCTGGCCATCGTGATCTTTACCTGCCTGTTCACCTTCTTTGGCAAGCCGAGCACGACGGCGCGCGTCGACAAGGTGGAAGTGGGCAGCGCCGCCGAGAAAGCCGGCTTTCAGGTCGGTGACGTCGTAACCGCGATCGATGGCAGCGCGATCGGAAGCTTTTCCGATATGCAGCGGATTGTTGTGGCTCACGCCGGGGACCAGCTGACCTTCGGGATCAAACGCGGCGATGCGACGCTGGAACTGCGCGGAACGCCGGAACTCAAGCCAGTGAAAGATCCGTTCGGCAATACCCATCAGCAAGGCGTGATGGGAATCACCCGTGCGACTTCGCCCGGCGAAGTGACGACCGAGAAGGTCAACCCCGCCACCGCGCTCTGGCTTGGCGTCAAGGAAACCTGGTTCGTGGTGGATCAGACGCTCTCCTACATCGGGAATGTCTTTACGGGGAGAGCCAGTGCCGACCAGATCGGTGGCCCGATTCGAATCGCTCAGATCTCCGGTCAGGTGGCGACGCTCGGGCTCGCCGCGCTTCTTCACCTTGCCGCGGTGCTTTCCATTTCGATTGGATTGCTGAACCTGTTTCCGGTGCCGCTTCTCGACGGTGGTCACCTTTTGTTCTATGGCGCGGAGGTCCTGAGAGGACGCCCCTTGTCTGACAAGTCTCAGGAATATGGGTTCCGCGTCGGTCTTGCCCTGGTGCTGATGTTGATGGTGTTCGCCTTTTACAATGATTTCCATCAGGTACCCTGGCTGCGGAGCCTTTTTGGGTAACGTGGCCAATAGGCAACGTCTTGGAATGAAATTGAAATTGCACTGCAATCGGACGTTTGCCGCCCGCACAAAATTGGTTACAAGAATCGCAACGAATGGGAATCTGCTGGTTCCGTAGGGGTACGGTCCGGCACTGGAATGATGAGGGCGCGTTGCGCATGAATGTGGGAATGCGATTACAGGGAGGTCTTTTGGCCGCCCTGATCATGTTCGCTGTGCCGGTGGCCGCGACGTTGTCTGCCGTGGTTATTGCGTCGCCAGCCGCCGCCCAGTCCGTGTCTTCGATTCAGGTCGAGGGCAATCGCCGCGTCGAGGTTGAGACCATTCGCTCCTATTTCAAGCCGGGTCCCGGCGGGCGCCTCGATCAGGCCAGTATCGATGACGGCCTGAAAGCGCTGATCGAGACCGGCCTGTTCCAGGACGTCCGAATCAGTCAGCCGGGCGGTCGCCTGCTGGTGACGGTGGTCGAAAACCCGGTGATCGGCCGCATCGCCTTCGAGGGCAACAAGAAGGTCAAGGACGAGCAGCTTACGGCGGAAATACAGTCCAAGCCGCGGGGCACGCTGTCGCGCCCCATGGTCCAGTCCGACGCCCAGCGCATCGCCGAAATCTATCGCCGCTCCGGCCGCTATGACATCAGCGTCAATCCCGAAATCATCGAGCAGCCGAACAACCGGGTCGATCTCGTTTTCACGATCACCGAGGGCGGGAAAACCGGTGTCAAGTCGGTCGATTTTATCGGTAACAGCGCTTATTCCTCGTATCGTCTCAAAGACATCATCAAGACGCACGAATCCAACCTGCTGAGCTTCCTTGGCGGCGGCGACGTCTACGATCCGGACCGGGTCGAGGCCGACCGCGATCTGATTCGCCGCTTCTACCTGAAGCACGGCTTT
>Ga0209839_10000028_pt1 | contig 55585 bp, 56 predicted proteins | sample OrgsoiDNA2013050_FD_185800 | JGI IMG/M metagenome (GOLD analysis project Ga0209839, IMG submission 185800) | Permafrost soil microbial communities from the Arctic, to analyse light accelerated degradation of dissolved organic matter (DOM) -... | ecosystem: Environmental > Terrestrial > Soil >... | reverse complement strand
GGCAAGTCTTATACGGCCAGCTCCTGCTGAATCCCCCAGGGCCGGAAGGCAGCAAGGGTAGGTGGTTGAGCGGTGCGATATAAGTAACTTGCCATTTTTTTTGAATTCTATTAAATTTACGATATGAAATTTTTTATTGACACCGCAAATCTGGACCAGATCAGGGAAGCCAATGATCTCGGCATTCTGGATGGCGTGACTACCAACCCCACCCTGATGGCTAAAGAAGGCATTCGAGGGGAAGAAAACATAGTCAAACATTACAAGACAATTTCTGACATTGTAAAAGGGGACGTAAGTGCAGAAGTGGTTTCAACAGACTTTGACGGAATTGTAGCCGAAGGAAAGAAGCTCGCAAAAATCAATTCGAATATTATTGTGAAAGTTCCCATGATCAAAGAGGGTGTCAAAGCCATGAAATGGTTTACCGACAACGGAATTGCTACAAATTGCACCCTGTGTTTTTCCGCGGGACAGGCAATCCTGGCCGCCAAAGCTGGTGCAAAATACGTGTCTCCATTTATTGGCCGCATAGATGACTCCGGTTGGGACGGAATTGAGCTGATTGCCCAGATAGCTAATATTTATGCGATTCAGGGTTTTGAAACACAGATTCTTGCAGCGTCCATCCGTAGTCCGTTGCATATTATTCGTTGTGCGGAAGCCGGGGCCAATGTGATTACCAGTCCGCTGGAATCCATTCTCGGACTTCTCAAACATCCATTAACGGATATCGGCCTGGCCAAATTCCTGGCTGATGCCAAGGGAACCAAATAAGAAAAATTTTGGAGCTGTGGTGCAGTCCGGTTATTTTTGCGACTTATAAACATGAACATACGTTTCAACATACACCATCATCATTCCTTACCCCGCCGGTAGGCTGCTGATGATTTGTATATACAAAATAATGGCAGGGCTTACCGAATGGTAAGCCCTTTTTTTTTAAAAAGTCAGCCAAAAATGTAAAAAATATAAATGAACCTTATGCCCACCCGGCTCAAAATTGCGATACAGAAATCAGGAAGACTCTTCGACGATTCGCTGAAATTGTTGAAGGATTGCGGTATTGATTTCAAGAATGGCATCAACAAACTGAAAACGGAAGCAGAAAATTTCCCCATAGAAGTTTTTTTCCTGCGTGACGACGATATTCCTCAATACGTAGAGGACGCCGTGGCAGACATCGGGATCGTTGGCGAAAATGTGATCTACGAGAAAAATAAAAAAATATCCGTATGCGAAAAACTCGGGTTCGGAAAATGCCGCTTGTCCGTTGCCGTGGGTCGCAACGAACCTTATGCAGATTACCGCTACCTGCAGGATAAAAAAATTGCAACCACCTATCCTGTGCTGGTGGAAAAGTTTTTGAAAGAAAAAAATATCCGTGCTGAAATTCATGAGATCAGCGGTTCGGTGGAAATAGCGCCCGGTATTGGTCTCGCGGACGCGATTGTGGACCTGGTAAGCAGCGGATCCACTTTGTTTATGAACGGGCTGCGGGAGGTGGAAACGATCCTGCATTCTGAAGCCGTACTGATCCGTCATCCTCAGCTCGGAGACGCTCAGCAAATAATTCTCGAAAAATTATTGTTCCGCATTCGTTCCGTTCATAAAGCCAGGCATACGAAATATATCCTGCTCAATGCGCCAAACGATAAACTGAATGAAATCATTTCATTGCTCCCCGGCATGAAGAGCCCGACGGTTTTACCGCTCGCAGAACCGGGCTGGAGCAGCGTACACAGCGTGGTGAATGAAAATGAATTCTGGGAGATCATCGAAAAACTGAAAACGGCCGGCGCGCAGGGAATTCTTGTGGTACCCATCGAAAAAATGATATTATAATGCCCAACCTGCAGATCATAGAAAACCCTGAAAAGCAGGACTGGACGGCACTTCTGGCCAGACCGGAATATCATTCCGACACCCTGGATAAAAAGGTGCGTGGAATTTTAGATGGCGTAAAAAAAAATGGTGACAAAGCCGTGGAAGAATATTCAAAGCAATTTGACAATATCGGTTTGGCAAACCCAATGGCAGTTGAAAGTGAATTCGATGAAGCCGAAGATAAACTGGAAGAAGGATTTAAAGCGGCGCTCCGGCAGGCTAAGCAGAATATTGAAAAATTCCACAACAATCAGCTTATACCAGAACCCGAGGTGGAAACGCAACCCGGCGTCCGGTGCTGGCGAAAATCGGTGGCCATAGAAAAGGTCGGGTTATATATACCCGGGGGATCGGCACCCTTATTTTCCACCCTGCTTATGCTGGGCGTTCCAGCCAGACTTGCCGGATGCGAAGAAATCATTATTTGTACGCCGCCGCAACAGGACGGAACAACCCATCCGGCCATTTTATATGCCGCAAAATTAACGGGAATCCGAAAACTTTTCCGGGTTGGAGGTGTACAGGCGATTGCAGCGATGGCATATGGAACAGAAACCATTCCACAGGTATTTAAGATCTTCGGACCGGGAAATCAATGGGTAACCCATGCAAAAAAAATAATCCAGCAGGAAGGCATTGCGATTGATATGCCGGCCGGACCCAGCGAACTGGCCGTATATGCAGACGAAACGGCCATACCGGCCTATGTGGCCGCCGATCTTTTATCCCAATGCGAGCATGGTCCGGACAGCCAGACGATCCTGGTTACGAATAGTCGCGATTTTGCTGAAAAAGTAAACGGTCAATTGAATATACAGATCGAAGAGTTGCCAAGAAAAAGTATCGCGGAAAAATCCCTGCAAAATAGTAAAATTTTCCTGGTCCCGGATTCAGAGACGGCCATGGATCTGCTCAATATATATGCTCCGGAACATCTGATCCTTGCCTGCCAGGGAGCGGAGCAGCTGGCAAAAAAAGTACGCAATGCAGGATCCGTTTTCATTGGAAATTTTGCACCTGAAAGCGCAGGGGATTACGCAAGCGGGACCAATCATACACTACCAACAAACGGTTTTGCGAGAGCATACAGCGGTGTGAGTGTGGATAGTTTTGTAAAGAAGATAAGTTTTCAGCATGTAACGCGCGAAGGACTAGATGTCATTGGAAATACAGTCATTGAAATGGCTCAGGCAGAAGGACTACAGGCACATGCAGAAGCGATTAAAATACGCCTTTTAAAGCCTAAAGCGTAAAGCCTAAAACCTAACTGCTGAAAATGAATAGCTAATAATTAATAATCAATAATTATAATGAGTGATATTAATTCTTTGTTGCGCGATAATATCCGGAAACTGATTCCCTATGCTTCGGCCAGGGATGAGTTCAGCGGCTCCGCCCATATTTTCCTGGACGCAAATGAAAACAGCCTGGGTTCCCCTATCTCGCCGGCATACAATCGCTATCCGGATCCGCACCAGGTTAAAATAAAAGAAAGGCTTACACAAATTAAGGGTCTGCCGCCCAAACATATTTTTTTGGGGAATGGCAGTGATGAATGTATTGATCTTTTATACAGGGCATTTTGTAATCCCGGAAAAGATAACGTGATCATTCACCCGCCTACCTATGGAATGTATGAAGTAAGTGCGCATATCCACGGAGTCGATGTTCGCCGGGCCCCGCTGACGGTAAATTTTGAACTCGACCTGGAAGTTTTGGAAGGCCTGGTAGATGAACAAACAAAAATCATCTGGATCTGTTCTCCCAATAATCCTACAGGAAATGCATTGAATCGCCAGCAAATTGAAACGATCCTGAACAATTTTGACGGGCTGGTAGTAATAGATGAAGCGTATATAAATTTTTCCAGGAATCAAAGTTTTATCCAGGAATTGACGGAATATCCAAACCTGGTGATCCTCCAAACCCTGAGCAAGGCCTGGGGTCTGGCGGGACTGAGGCTGGGTATGGCATTTGCAAGTGAATTGATCATTGACATATTGAACAGGATCAAACCGCCGTATAATATCGGTCAGGCCACTCAGGAACTGGTATTGATGGCATTACAGGAAACGACCCGGGTAAACGAAATGATAAAAGAAATCGTCCGTATGCGGAATGAGCTGGCAGAAAAGATTAGCCGCTTATCATCTGTAAGTCGCGTTTATCCAAGTGACGCAAATTTTCTACTGGTTCGGATTAAGGAAGCGCGGCGGATATATGAAATTTTGATAAACAAAGGAATAGTAGTGCGGGACCGGAGTTCGGCTCCAGGATGCCAGGATTGTCTGCGCATTACGGTTGGAACAAAAGAGCAAAATGACAAACTTCTCGAAACATTAACCCAGATTACAATCAGCTAAATTCATATTTTTATTATCATAAAATATTTAGAATGAAACAGATCAGAAACAGCCTGCTTTATATTTTGATACTGGTGACAGCCGCCTGTCACGCTTCAGATGGCGTCAATTTAAATACAAGCGATACGGGGAGATCAATACCGTTGTCACCGCCAAAATCAGATGTGACGCTGACGCTGCCCACTGGTTTTACAGCCACCGTATTTGCAGATGGTCTGGGCAAGGCCCGGCATATTTCTATAACGCCGTCCGGGTATGTTTATGTAAAACTTGCCAACGCCAAAAAGGGAAACACCATTGTGCAGTTAAAGGATAAAAATGGAGATGGGGTAGCCGATGAAGAAATAGACTTCGGATCCTTTAAAGGAACCGGTATCAAGGTAAAAAACGGATGGCTTTATGCGTCTTCCGACCAGGAGGTGTACAGATTTAAACTGAATAACGATGGTTCGGCGGACAAAGCATCCCAGCCCGAAAAAATAATAACCGGACTGATTGTGCGGGGCGAGCATGAAGCCAAAGCATTTACACTGGATAACGACGGAAATGTATACGTCAATATCGGAGCGTTCTCCAATTCCTGTCAGATAGAGGACAGGAAAACGGGTTCCATGGGCATGAAACCCTGTCCGGTATTAGATTCAGCCGCCGGGATCTGGCAATTTAAAGCAGACAAGCTGAATCAGACGTATGCCAATGGAACGCGGTATGCTACCGGTTTACGCAACGTGGTCGGTCTGGATTGGAATACCGCAACCAACAGTTTATTTGTCATGCAGCATGGCCGGGATCAGTTACATTCTATATTCCCCAATTTGTATACTGAAAAACAAAACGCAGAACTTCCGGCAGAATGCATGTATGAACTGCACAAGGGATCCAATGCCGGCTGGCCCTATATTTACTATGATCAGATCCAGGGTAAAAAAATCCTGGCTCCTGAATATGGTGGTGACGGAAAGAAAACCGGTGGTAGTGATGCGATTGACCCGGTGTATGCTTTTCCGGGACACCTGGCACCCAATGGACTACTTTTTTACACCGGAGATCAATTTCCAAAAAAGTATAAAAACGGAGCCTTTATTGCTTTTCATGGTTCCTGGAACCGCGCTCCTGAGCCGCAGGAGGGGTTTTACGTAGCTTTCGTACCTTTCAGTAACGGCAAACCTTCGGGGAAATGGGAGATCTTTGCAGATGGTTTTTCCGGAGGTCCAAAAAATACGGCTTCGGGTGGAGCTTTGCACCGGCCATGTGGCCTGGCCCAGGGCCCTGATGGTTCCATCTACGTAACTGACGACGTGAAGGGAACGGTCTGGAGAATAACCTATAAATAAAATGAGAATAATAACCCCGGTGCGTTTCCTTTTTCTTATTTTTTGTATCCTGTCTTCACCCGCCCTCTTACACGCGCAGGAGAATCATTGCGCAGTAAAGAAATCACCGTACCGGCTTTCCATGGATTCCGGAAAAAAAGTATATACGCTGCTTTGTGTAACCTGCCATCAGGCAGACGGGCTGGGCATTCCCAAACTAAATCCGCCCCTGACGGGTAACCGGATATTGGGGGATAAACAAACTCAAATTGGCATTGTGATCAGGGGCGTCGCAACGCAGCAAGAAAAAGAAGGTGTCAAATATCCGAAGGCGATGCCGCCGAACCCGGATTTGAATGATCGGGAAATTGCGGATGTGCTTACGTATATTCGAAACAGCTTTGGCAACAAAGCGTCAGCCGTGAAAGTGTCAGACGTAAAATCAGCGCGCAGCAAGCTGAATTGATTTTCATGAAAAGGATCCTTTTTATAGACCGGGATGGAACCCTGATCAAAGAATCTCCGCCTACTTATCAGATCGATGATTTCAGCAAACTGGAATTTTATCCGGGGGTATTTGAATTCATGGGCCGGATAGCCAGGGAGATGGATTACGAACTCGTGATGGTCACCAACCAGGACGGTTTGGGTCAGTCAGCATTTCCGGAAAGCAAATTCTGGCCTGTACAGGATTTTGTCATGCAAAGCCTTTCCAATGAAGGCATTCAGTTTAGTGCAGTCCATATTGATAAATCCTTCCCTGCAGATAATTCTCCCTCTCGTAAACCGGGTACAGGAATGCTCACGGCTTATCTGAATAATGAGCAATATGATATTGCAGGATCCTTTGTAATTGGGGACCGGATCACCGATGTGCAGCTTGCTAAAAATCTGGGATGCAGGGCTATCTGGCTAAAACACGATGCCCTGCTGGGAGGGAAGGAAATAAAAGATCCGCTGACCGAACTCGAGCAGGTAGTTGCGCTGGAAACAATACACTGGTCGGCAATCTATTCATTCCTGAAATCCGGACTTCGCCAGGTAATTCATGAACGGAATACCCGCGAAACAAAGATCCGGATCGAATTAAATGCAGACGGAAGCGGGAAGGCGGATATACATACCGGACTTGCCTTCTTTGATCACATGCTGGATCAGCTTGCGAGGCATGGTAAAATGGATTTGAAAATTAAAGTGCAGGGCGACCTCCAAATTGATGAACACCATACGATAGAAGATACAGGCATCGCATTGGGAGAAGCCATGGCGAAAGCACTGGCAGATAAGAGAGGTATGGAAAGATATGGATTCGCCTTACCCATGGACGACGCGGAAGCACAGGTGCTGCTGGATTTCGGCGGAAGGAACTGGATCGTGTGGAATGCGCATTTTCAAAGAGAGAGAGTGGGAGACATGCCAACAGAAATGTTCTTTCATTTCTTTAAGTCGTTTTCAGATGCGGCCCGTTGTAATCTGAATATTACCTGCCGTGGTGAAAATGAACATCATAAAATTGAAGCCATATTCAAGGCCTTTGCAAGGGCCATCCGGATGGCAGTAAAAAGGGATCCGCTCAGCGATGACCTGCCAACGACCAAAGGAATTATTTAAGTCCCGATTTGGAAATTTCAAAATTAGCACCCATATTTGCAAAGCATGACAAATACGATACTCAATAAAGCATGGTGGTGGCATACAAACTCCGGTCGGGGCGCGTAATGCGATTGTTATGTTATGAACATATCAGGCCCCGGTAATACCCGGGGCTTTTTTTTGTCCGGTAAGACAGAATGATAGAAATAAAAAAAGGGTCAAGTTTTAAATAATGAAAAAAATCAGGCTTAGTACGACGCACAAAAAATTGCTTTCGGATATATACACGCCGGTAGGCATATACCTGCGCATACGTGACCGTTTCCGGGATACCGTCCTGCTGGAGAGTACCGACTATCATGCGGCTGAAAACAGTTATTCCTTTATTTGTATCCACGCTATCGGCGGCGTTGAAATTTCCAATACCGAGCAGATGGAATTCAAATTACCGGGACGACCGACGGAAAAGTATGCGCTGAAATCTGCCCACGTTCCGTCGCTGTTATGGGCATTCATGGACCATTTTGACGTGCAGGTTTCCGAAGAGAAGCCGGTTAAGACAGCACAGAGCCTTTTTGGTTATACGACCTACGATGCGGTGCGTTTTTTCGACCATATTCAACTGGAAGAAAAACCCGGACCCCCGTTGATTCCGCTAATGCGTTACCGGTTATATCAATACGTTATTGCGATAAATCATTTTAAGGACGAGCTCCATATCTGTGAAAATCGTGTGGAGGGCGTAGAAAGCGAATTGGGTTTGGTAGAATCGCTGATCCGCTCCAAAGATGTTCCAGTGTTTCCTTTCCAGGTAAAGGGGGAGGAAACCAGCAATATGGAAGACGGAGACTACCGGGAAATGGTTGAAAAAGGAATCAAAAGCTGTTTGCGAGGAGATGTTTTTCAGATCGTGCTGAGCCGTCGTTTCAAACAGGGTTTTACCGGAGACGAGTTCAACGTTTACCGGGCACTCCGGAACGTGAATCCGAGTCCTTATCTTTTTTATTTCGATTATGGAGATTACCGTCTCATGGGTTCTTCACCCGAGTCACAGGTGCTGATCCGGGAAGGGAAAGCCATCATGCATCCGATCGCCGGAACCTGCGGCAGAACCGGAAATGATGAAATCGACAAGGAGCGAGCCGACGCCTTATTGGAAGACGCCAAAGAAAATGCAGAACACGTGATGCTGGTTGACCTGGCCCGTAATGATCTGAGCAGGCAGTGTACGGATGTTTCGGTTGTCCATTTCCGTGAGGTTCAATATTATTCGCACGTGATCCATCTGGTGAGTGAAGTAAAAGGTAAACTGAAGAAAGGCAGCAATCCCTTCGAGCTGCTGGCGGTAACGTTTCCTGCAGGTACCCTGAGCGGCGCCCCGAAAATCCGTGCGATGGAACTGATCAGTGCTTATGAACCTACGGCCAGAAGTTATTATGGTGGGTGTATCGGATTTGTAGGATTTGACGGAAGTTGTACACAGGCCATCATGATCAGGAGCCTGCTAAGCCATCGCAATACGCTTACCTACCAGGCTGGCGCGGGTATCGTTGCCGCCAGTAAGCCGCAGTCTGAACTGGAAGAGGTAAACCAAAAACTGGGAGCATTAAAACGTGCCATTGGTTTGGCAGAAACCATTTAATTCTGATTATGAAAATTCTTGTTTTTGACAATTACGATTCATTTACCTATAACCTGGTTCACCTCGTGGAAAAAATCATTGGGGAAAAAGTGGATGTTTACCGGAACGATCAGATCCCGATGGAGGACGTGCGGATGTATGATAAAATTATTTTATCACCGGGTCCGGGTCTGCCTTCAGAAGCCGGCATGTTGCTCCCTCTGATTAAGACGTATGCCCCATCCAAGTCCATTCTGGGTGTTTGTCTCGGGCACCAGGCTATTGGAGAAGTATTCGGCGGGCGGCTCGTAAATCTTTCCAAAGTGTATCATGGTGTGGCCACTCCGGTTTATATCACGGAGCGAAAAATAAATGTCCCGTCTGTTCATGCCGATCTTTTCCGCGGAATGTCAAACGGATTTATGGCGGGTCGCTATCATAGTTGGGTGATCGATCCCGCCGGTTTTCCGGAATCGCTGGAAGTAACGGCAACGGATGGTTCTGGCCATATCATGGCACTGAAGCATAAAATCTATGATGTTCTGGGTGTACAGTTTCACCCGGAAAGTGTATTGACCCCTGACGGGGAGTTGATTATGCGGAATTGGCTCTCTAAGCCTAAAGCTTAAAGCTGAAAGCCCAAAACCAATTTATAAATAGGAGAATGTATGATTTACCCGATAAATAGATTGATTCTTCATAAAAAGTTTTAGGCTTTAAGCTTTAAGCTTTAGGCTTTAAAAGGCTTTTCGCTTTAAAAAAAGAAAAGATGAAAAACATATTAAAGATTTTATTTGAATATAAAACCCTAACAAGGGATCAGGCAAGGGAGGTATTATCAAATATCTCCCGCGGGCAGTATAATGAATCAGAGATTACGTCCTTTATAACAGTCTTCCTTATGCGCAGTATCACCATCGATGAGCTGCAGGGTTTTCGGGACGCCCTCCTGGAGCTGGCCGTGAAAGCGGACCTGGATGGTTATGACGCGATTGATATTGTGGGTACCGGTGGAGACGGAAAAAATACTTTTAACATCTCTACCCTGGCCTGCTTTATCGTGGCAGGGGCCGGGCAAAAAGTAGCCAAACACGGAAATTACGGGGCAACCAGCATCAGTGGTGCTTCCAACGTAATGGAACAACTCGGGTATAGACTCAGTAACGATCCGGGCAAGCTAAAAAAGGAAGCGGAAGAAACCAATTTCTGTTTCCTCCACGCGCCCCTTTTTCATCCGGCCCTGAAGGCAGTTGGTGGTATCCGGAAAAATCTGGGTATCCGAACATTTTTTAATATGTTGGGTCCTCTCGTGAATCCCGCCTTTCCTAAATTTCAATTGATCGGTGTCTATAATCTGGAAATGGCGCGCATATATACTTATATGCTGCAAAAGTCCGGCTCTTCCTTTGCCATTATTCACAGTCTGGACGGATACGATGAACTATCGCTGACGGGCGATGCGCGCGTAATTACCAATGATGGAGAACGGGTAATGACACCCGAACAATTGGGTAAACGAATGGTTTCACCTTCAGATATATATGGTGGGAACACGCCGGAGGAAGCGGCAAAGATTTTTCTCGACATTTTAAAAGGAAAGGGTTCCTGGGCCCAGAATGCGGTTGTCTTCGCAAATGCGGCAATGGCATTATATTGCACGGGTGCATACGCGGATTACGATCTCGCCTATGCGGCAGCCGTGGAAAGCCTGGAAAGCGGAAAAGCATTAGATGGTTTAAACACCCTGATATCGTTGCAATAAAAAAAGCCTTAGGCCTTAAGCCTTAAGCCTTCTGCATGGAAAACATTCTTGAAAAAATTGTTTCCTATAAAAAAGAGGAAATAATAATACGAAAATCTGAATCACCCCTTCATGTGTTGGAAAAACAACCGGCATTTACCCGTCCCATTTTTTCAATGAAAAAATTTCTTGCGGATTCTGAAAAAAACGGCATCATTGCAGAATTCAAAAGAAGATCACCCTCAAAGGGAATCATCAACGACAGGGCCGACATAGATGAAGTCACTGCAGCATATACACGGCATGGGGCATCTATGATTTCTGTACTTACGGATACCCCCTCATTCGGCGGTTCAGCCGGTGATCTTCAAAAAGCCCGGTTCAATCAACTGCCGATCCTGCGCAAAGATTTTATCCTGGATCCCTATCAACTGGCAGAATCGCGCGCGATGGGAGCAGACGCAATACTGCTGATAGCGGCTTGCCTCCGGCCAATCGAAACCCGCTCGCTCGCTACGGCGGCGCACCATTTGGGACTTGAAGTGCTGCTGGAAATACACGAGGAAAAAGAACTCGACCATCTGTGTGATGACATTGACGTCGTCGGTATCAATAACCGGGACCTGAAAACATTTTCTGTCGATATAAACCGCTCTATCCGGCTTGCGGAGCACCTTCCTTTCGATAAATTACGGATCGCCGAAAGCGGAATCCGTGATGTTGAGACATTACTGCTTTTAAAAGAGGCCGGATTCCATGGTTTTCTGATCGGCGAACAATTTATGAAAGCGCCTGATCCCGCGATTGCTTTTGCTTCCTTTATTGATCAATTAAAAAAGAATCTCTATGAGAGTAAAAGTTTGCGGAATGACGCAACTCGATCAGGTAAGGAAACTTGAGGAGATGGGTATTGACTTCGCCGGATTTATTTTTTATCCGAAGTCGCCGCGATTTGCGGTTAAACATATTTCCGGTGAACAAATGCGCAGGGCGAAGCTTCGCATCGGAAAAGTGGGTGTTTTCGTAAACACCCCTTATGAACAGATGATGCGCACGGTAGATGAATACGGTCTGGACATGGTGCAGCTTCATGGAGATGAAACGCCACGGGCCTGCGAGCAGATTGCCAATTATGTTACAGTAATAAAAGTTTTCCGACTCGGTGAAAATGATCCCATATCCTGGATTATCAAGTCATTCGAAGAATCCAGCGATATGTTCCTGTTTGACACACTGGGAGTGGGATATGGCGGTACGGGTAAAAAATTTAACTGGGAACTCCTGAAACCCGCTGGTATTGATAAACTTTTTTTTCTCAGCGGAGGCATAGAACCCGAAGACACGGAAAAACTGAAATCATTTGTAAATGAAGAAGTGGGTAAAAAACTTTTTTCGATTGACATTAACAGCCGGTTCGAGATCCAGAACGGAGTAAAGGATCTGGAAAAAATAAAAATATTTTACGAATCGCTGAACGCTAAATAGATTTCGATATGGCAGAATTAAAAACATATCAGCATCCTTCCAAACAGGGTTATTATGGCAAATTTGGCGGTGCTTTCATCCCGGAAATGCTATACGGCAATGTAGAAGAGCTCAGAACGCAATATCTGCACATTCTGGATGATCCGGGTTTTCGCCGAGAATTTGAATTATTGCTGAAGGATTATGCAGGGAGGCCCACTCCGTTATATTTTGCCGACAGGCTGAGTAAAAAATATGTTACCCGCATTTTTCTGAAAAGAGAGGACCTGTGCCACACGGGGGCCCATAAAATTAATAACACGATTGGTCAGATACTGCTGGCGCAAAAGTTGGGCAAAAAAAGAATTATTGCGGAAACAGGTGCCGGTCAGCACGGTGTGGCCACCGCTACAGTCTGTGCACTGAAGGGCCTGGAATGCATCGTATATATGGGGGAAAAAGATATTCAGCGCCAGGCACCCAATGTGGCGCGCATGAAAATGCTCGGAGCTACCGTGGTTCCGGCAACCAGCGGAAGTAAGACCCTCAAAGATGCAACCAACGAGGCGATCCGTGATTGGATCAATCATCCTTTTGATACCCATTATATCATTGGGAGTGTAGTCGGTCCCCATCCGTATCCGGATATGGTAGCGAGATTTCAAAGTGTTATCAGCGAGGAAATCAAATGGCAGTTAAAGGAGAAAACGGGCCATTCCAGTCCTGATGCGGTGATCGCCTGTGTAGGCGGAGGAAGTAATGCGGCAGGCGCTTTTTATCATTTTCTGGATAAAAAAAAGGTCCGTCTGATCGCGGTGGAAGCAGCAGGAGAAGGAATTCACAGCGGCAGGTCTGCCGCAACAACCCAACTGGGTACGCTGGGCATCCTCCATGGCAGTCGCAGCCTGGTAATGCAGACAGCCGATGGGCAGGTCGTTGAACCGCACAGCATTTCAGCCGGACTGGATTATCCCGGTATTGGCCCGCTTCATGCCCATCTTTTTGATTCCGGCAGGGCGGACTTTTATAGTGTCACGGATGGCGAAGCGCTGAAAGCGGCCTTTCTGCTCGCAAAAATGGAGGGTATTATTCCGGCGCTGGAATCAGCCCATGCGCTGGCCATCCTGGAAAAAATCCGTTTTCATAAGGAGGAAAATATCGTGATCTGTCTGAGCGGACGTGGTGACAAGGATCTCGATACATATATGAATGCAATGGAAAAGCTTAACGCCTAAAACTAATTTGAGAATTTTGAAATTTGAAAATTAAACCGTCAACCGCCAACCATCAACCGTCAACCAATAAGCATGTCTCGCATAAAAGAATTATTTGAGAGGAAAAAACAAAACGTGCTGAGTGTGTATTTCACCGCTGGGTTTCCAGCATTGAACGACACGGTACTCATTATGCAATCCCTTCAGGACGCGGGGGTGGATATGATTGAACTGGGTATGCCATACAGCGACCCGCTCGCGGATGGCCCGGTGATACAAGCCAGCAGCACCGCGGCCCTGGCCAATGGGATGACGATTCACAGGCTCTTCGAACAATTGAAGAATTTCCGAAACGAAATTCAACTGCCCGTATTACTCATGGGATACATGAATCCCGTACTACAATACGGATTTGAAAATTTCTGCAGGGATGCCAGGATGGTTGGGGTGGATGGACTCATACTGCCGGACCTGCCCATGTTTGAATTTGAAAAAGAGTTTGGCTCCATCATAAAAAAATTTAACCTGGATTTTGTTTTCCTGGTGACCCCGGAAACAGAAGAAGAACGCATCCTTCAGTTGGATCGTCACAGCAGCGGTTTTGTCTATGCCGTTTCCTCTTCTTCTACTACGGGTAAAAATGCAGCGCTTGCAGACCAGGAAAAATATTTCAAAAAACTCCGGTCGCTGAATCTCAAAAATCCCGTACTTATCGGATTTGGCATCCGTGACAAATCCAGTTTTGAAAAAGCTTGTTCCCTTGCCGGCGGAGCCATTATCGGGACGGCTTTTATTAAAATCCTTGAAAATGCAGTAAGGCAGGAGATTCCGATACGGACAAAGGATTTTATAAATTCCCTGAAATGAAAATTGTTATTATTAAATATAATGCAGGTAATATCCGCTCGGTATTATTCGCTCTGGAACGGATAGCTGTGGAAGCCATCGTAACCGATGAACCGGACCAAATCCGGTCCGCCGATAAAATTATTTTTCCCGGGGTGGGGGAAGCGAGTTCGGCGATGCATTATTTGCGCGAAAGAAAACTGGATTTGCTGATTAAAGATCTGCAACAGCCCGTATTGGGTGTTTGCCTTGGCATGCAACTGCTCTGCACACATTCCGAAGAAAATGATACAGAATGTATTGGTATTTTTGGTGAGCGCGTGAAAAAATTTTCTCCGAATCCGGAAGAACCACTTAAGGTTCCCCAAACCGGATGGAATAATATCTATGATCTGAAATCTGACCTTTTTACTGGTATTGCGGAAAACAGTTTCTGTTATTTTGTTCATGGATATTATGCCGGATTGGGAGAAACCACAATTGCAAAAACAGATTATGTACAGCCTTATAGTTCCGGGCTTCACAAAAAGAATTTTTATGGAGTGCAGTTTCATCCGGAGAAAAGCGCCGCGACAGGCGAACTCATCCTGAAAAATTTTATTCAACTTTAGAATGGTTACATGTCGATAGAAATTATTCCTGCCATTGATATTATGCATGGTAAATGTGTACGGCTAACCCAGGGCGATTTTGGGAGCCAGAAAATTTATAATGAACATCCGCTGGAAGTTGCCCGTCAGTTTGAAGACGCCGGATTGAAAAGGTTACACCTCGTGGACCTGGATGGGGCGAGGGAAGGCAGGGTGAAAAACTGGAACGTGCTGGAAACCATCGCCGGTAAAACAAAATTGCAAATTGATTTCGGAGGAGGTATCGGAAGCACCAAAGATCTTCAGATTGTATTTGAATCCGGTGCTGTCTTTTGCACCGTGGGAAGTATCGCCGTAAAGAACGAAAGTCTTTTGCTGGAATGGGTACTTCAATACGGACCTGAAAAATTCCTGCTGGGTGCAGACGTCCGGGGTGAAAAAATTGCTATCAGCGGATGGCTGGTTGACACAGAAATTTGGATTTACGATTTTATTGAAAAGTATATGGGAGCCGGCATCCGCCGGATTTTTTGTACGGACATCAACCTCGATGGAGCTATGAACGGACCTTCACTGGAATTATATAAAAAGATTGTTGAGCGCTTCCCCGACCTGTTTTTTATCGCCAGTGGCGGGATCCGCTCGCTGGATGATATCTATCGGCTGGAAGAAGCGGGTTGTAAAAGTGTCATCATTGGAAAGGCTATTTATGAAGGATTGATCACTCTCAAGGATCTCGCAAAATGTTAACAAAAAGAATTATTCCCTGTCTGGATATACAAAACGGAAGAACCGTAAAGGGAACGAACTTTCTCGATCTGCGGGATGCCGGCGATCCGGTGGAACTCGGCGCCCGGTATGCGTCCGAAGGTGCCGACGAACTGGTATTCCTCGATATAACGGCGACACACGAAAAAAGAAAAACTCTGAGTGCGCTGGCCCGTCGCATTGCACAGCATATTAATATTCCCTTTACGGTCGGGGGTGGTATTTCCTCTGTTGATGATGTAAGTGTTTTGCTTGAAAATGGTGCAGATAAGATTTCTGTAAATACGGCCGCCTTTAAAAATCCCGGCCTTATTGAGAAGTTGGCGCAGGGTTTTGGCAGTCAATGTGTGGTGCTCGCCATTGATGCAAAAAAAGGGGCAGATGGTGAACATTATGTGTACCTCAATGGCGGACGGATCGCAACAGAAACCACCTGCCTGGCATGGGCAAAAAAGGGTGTGGAAATGGGCGCCGGGGAAATCCTGCTGACGTCCATGGATCATGATGGAACCAAAAATGGATTCGCCGTTGGGTTAACCCGGTTGCTGGCTGAAAATCTTCCGGTTCCGGTGATTGCATCCGGAGGAGGTGGCAATCCGGCCCATTTTTCGCAAATATTTAAGGAAGGATGGGCGGACGCCGCTCTGGCAGCGAGTATATTTCATTTCAGGGAAATATCGATCCCTTCCCTGAAAGAATTTCTGAAAGGAGACGGAATCAACATAAGAATCTAATTTTGGACCATGGAAATCAATTTTTCAAAATACAGTGACGGCCTGGTGCCTGCCATTATTCAGGATGACCAGACAAACAAGGTATTGATGCTGGGATTTATGAACCAGGAGGCGCTTGACAAAAGCAGGGAGCTTGGTAAAGTAACTTTTTATAGCAGGTCAAAAAAAAGGCTTTGGACCAAGGGTGAAGAAAGCGGGCACTTTCTCCTGTTGAAGGAGATAAAACCCGATTGTGATCAGGATAGCCTGCTGATCCTTGCCAGCCCGCTCGGTCCGGTTTGCCATACGGGGGCTGATACCTGCTGGAATGAGAAAAATGAAAGTGGCGGGTTCTTAGATAAACTCGGCCATATTATTCAGGATAGAAAAGATCGCCCGGAGGAGAACTCTTATGTATCGGGATTGTTTAAAAAAGGAATTAATAAGATAGCCCAGAAACTGGGGGAAGAGGCTGTTGAGCTGGTGATAGAGGCCAAGGACCGGAACGACGACCTTTTCCTTGACGAAGCAGCGGATCTGCTTTTTCATTACCTGATTTTATTAGAAGCAAAGGGACATAATTTAAAGGAGGTTACAAACGTTCTTCAGGTCAGACACGATAAAAAAACTGCATGAGAAAATATTTCGTCTTTCTGAGTTTACTGGTGGGAAGCGTACAGGGACAGCAATCAAAACCGGCAGGGTTTCGTATAGAAGGTCACGTAAAAGGAATTGCTGAAAAATCCGGCGTTTCATTGGTGGACGCCAACAAGCCAACGGATACGCTGGCCCGGGCTATTGTAAAGGCCGGTATTTTTATTCTAACGGGTCATGTAACGGAACCGAACCTGCTCGTGTTAAATTTTAATTCGGCCAAAAAGAAAACCACGTTGTTCATTGGAAATGAAACGGTGACGATAAAGGGAGATATTGATGAACTGACCAATATGCAAACTGCAGGATCTTCCAGCGAAAAGGATTTTCTTGCTTTTGAACAAATCTTCAACCCCTATTTTGCACAAATCAATCAGCTCAGCCAACTGGCGAATTCACCTGATGCCGCCATAAAAAAAGATTCTATCGGAAATGCGTATCAGATTGCCATCATGTCTGTGCAGGTTCAGGTAGATAGTTTTATTCAGCAAAGAAAGTCGTCCTACGTGAGCCCTTTTTTACTGGTTGTCGTAAATCAACTGTCTGATGATGTTTTTTTATTAGAAAGGCGTTACCAAAGTCTTGCGCCCGACGTGCAGCAAAGCATGTATGGAAAATATCTCCGGGACCAGATTGACAACGGCAAGATTGGCGCGGTCGGCAGTGAAGCCATTGATTTTATCCAGACCGACACGGCTGGCAAACCGATTAGTCTTTCTTCTTTTAAAGGCAAATACGTATTGGTAGATTTCTGGGCCAGCTGGTGTAAACCCTGCCGCATGGAAAACCCGAATGTGCTGGCAGCTTATGAAAGATTCAAATCAAAAAATTTTACGGTGCTCGGTGTTTCGCTGGATCGCAGCCGGGATGCATGGGTCAAAGCCATTCAGGACGACCGGCTGGCATGGACCCAGGTCAGTGATTTGAAATTCTGGAATAATGCCGTTGCCCAGCAATATCATATACAACAAATACCGATAAATTTACTCATTGATCCAAATGGTAAGATCGTGGGAAAAAATCTTCGCGGCGCAGATCTGGACTCGAGGCTTTGTGCGCTGTTGGGATGCAACTAAATAATTATTAGTTATTAATTATTAACTATTAATTCTAAGTGAATATTCGCAGATTGCTTCACCGATATATTTTTTGCACTTCAAGATCAATAATTAATAATTAATCATTAATCATTGTTCAGTTGTCTCTTATACAACTGCACCGCGTTTTCATATCCCAGGTAAAGTGCATCGCAGATCAGCGCATGACCGATGGATACTTCCGCAAGCCAGGGAATCTGTGAGGCAAAATATTTTAAATTATCCAGGTCAAGGTCGTGACCGGCGTTGACACCCATTCCCTTTTCTTTTGCTTTGGAGGCCGCGTCAATATAGGGTCTGACGGCTTCTTCCTTATCCCGATGAAATTTTTTTGCATAGGCTTCTGTGTATAATTCAATCCGATCAGTTCCGGTTTCTGAGGCGGCTTCAACCATAACGATTACCGGGTCAACAAAAATGGAAACGCGGATTCCCGCGTTTTTAAATACAGGAATGATATTTTTCAGATAATCTGAATGACGTATGGTATCCCATCCATGATTCGATGTGATCTGACCGAGCTCATCCGGAACCAGGGTAACCTGATCCGGTTTTGCCGCAAGCACCAGATCAATAAATTTCTTTTCCTGACAATTCCCTTCAATATTAAATTCCGTGGTTATGATTTTTTTTATGTCCAATACATCCTGGTATCGGATATGCCTTTCGTCCGGTCGCGGGTGCACGGTGACGCCGTCGGCTCCGAACCGCTGGGCGTCGACGGCGGCTTTTACAACATCCGGATTATTTCCGCCCCGGCTGTTACGCAGGGTGGCAAATTTGTTTATGTTGACTGAAAGTTTGATCATTTAACAAAGTTAGATGTCAGCCGCTAACAAAAAACATCATCATTCGGCAAAAAAAAAGAGGCTTGGAAAAGCCTCTTTGTAATCCTAATAAAATGTAGTTGTAAAAGGTCTGGTAACGGTTTAGAACTTGGTAAGTATAGAGCTGTATAAGATGTTTGAATTCGTATTTTTTACGCTGAGTTGATAAATGCCCGCTTCAAGTGCATTCACATTATCCATGTGGATCTGATTTTTCCCCTGATTCACGTTCACACCCATCATTCGCAGGATGCGGCCCATCTGATTGGAAAGGACGATGATGCAATGGTCTTCTGAATCAGCGCTGATTTCAACGGTGATATCGTCAGAAAATTTTTCCGGATAGGTTGCAATTTCCATACAGGTATTGGATTTGACAGTAAACTCATCTTCTGAGAAATACATTACTGATGATTATTATTGTTTGGTAATTTCCTCTCCTGTGTTCTGACAGGCAGTGGAATCAATCGCATGTTTTCATAACCGGACCGGTTTTGAGCTGCTTCAGAGATCAGCTCTTTTAAAGTTTCAAGTAGGTTTTGGATCGATTTCATAAGGTTGATTTGCTAAGTATATATCTATTAGTCTGCCAGTTCATAGCTATTTAATAATCAGTAACTTATGCGGATGGTATGGAGTAGAATTTTCCCTGTTTGGGAAAGTGACTTCCTTTTTTGGACGCATTCTTAAAAGCGGGTAACCAGTTTCAGGTTTAAAAGGCGGGGGGTAAGCCTTTGCGGCATGGCATAGGTAACGTTGGTAAAGTCTTTTACAAAAAGGTAAGAGATGGTATTCTCGCGGTCGATCACATTGAATATTTCCAGTGTGGCCCAGATATTATCAAGCTTGCGAAAGGGATTATGACTTCTCCGGTTCGATTTATCATTATCCAACAGCAGGGCGCTGAAACCGACGTCTGCGCGTATATACGGATCAATGATCAGTGCATCCCGATATTTCACGCTTCCCGGAACGCTATAAGGCAGGTTGCTTCCATAAATTAGATTTAAATAAACCTTGAAATTCTTATTGGTTGACAGATAGTCCTGAATAAACATGCCAAGTGTGAAAAGCCTGTCGGTTGGTCTTCTGATCCACCCCTGCCGGACCAGGGTACTGTCCAGTGGTTTGTTCAATGAGTCCAGGGTATAATTATAATAACTGGCACCACTGATTTTTTCCATGGTTTGCATGAGCCCGATACTGATCCAGCTCTCAGCATCTTTTACCAGGTTTGCAAATAATCTTCCTTCCACACCCACGGCATACGCTTTTGCATTATTGGTAGCGAAATACTGAATGCTGACATTGTTAATATTGTATGGATTTACGTTCCACAGGTCTTTATAATAGGCTTCGACGGAAAGCCGGAAGGGTTTTTCATTCTGATGAAAATTAATATCAAATCCGGCGGTGGCCTGAAAGCTCTGTTGCGCCTTTACATTGGGATTCACCGTTCCATCGGGCGCCCGCAACTCGCGATAAAAGGGAGGCTGGTCATAGATGCCAATGGCTGCTTTATAGATAATATCCCGTTTACTGTTTGCGGGTTTCCAGGAAACACCCAGCCTTGGTGAAAACAATAACTGCCGGGTGAACGTATTGTAATTTAAACGGGCTCCGGTCTGAAGTGTGAATGCCGGATTTTTTTTGAAACTGATATTATCCTGGAGAAATCCGGTGAAACGGCCGATTCGCAAATCGTTGTTTCCATTCACTACATAATTCAGATCCAGCGAACCGGGCTGATAGGGCAGAGAATATCCGACAGAATCTTCGTATATCCATTCGTGCAACTGATCGTGTATCGTTTGTAACTCGGCGCCCACGCCCCATTGCAGGAATTGATTCTCTTTCGTCAAGAAACCTTTGTGTGCAAAACTATACAGATGTATATCCAGGTTATCCCGGGCAAAGTTTTGGTTGCTCCCCACCCCCAGGGGGTTTACAATCTGCCCAAAATCCGGACTACCCTTATCAAAGTCCCTTTCGCCGAATAAATAGTCTCCCGTGATGTCATAGTTCTGACTTTCTATATCACTGAATGTGGAGAGCATCCATTTCAGTTTCAGGTTTTTGTTTGGCTGCTGATTCCAGGTAAGCCCAATGAGGCCGGTTTTATATTTGTCTTTTTCCTGGCCGCTGAAAAATATGTCAAGCCCCAGGTCGGCGCTAAAATAGGGGGAAAAGACGGCCGTACTGAGTTGGGCAGATTGCGGGATCAGGCTGAAAGAAGTCTGGGAATACACCGTGAATAGCTCCAGGGAATTTTTTTGATTCAGCTGATAACTGAACAATCCCTGGACATCTGCCGAAGAAGGAATATAATTCCCCTTAGTTTCCTGGGAGCTCAGGATATTGGTGAAGCTCCTGTTGCGGGCACCAACGATATAACTAAACCGATTGTTTTTTGATACGCCTTCCAACTCAAGTCCCTGTTCAAGTAAGCCGATATATGCCGATCCGCCAAATTCAGCCGGTTTTTTATATTGAATATCCAGTACCGAAGAAATTTTGTCGCCGTATTTTGCCTGGAAACCACCATTATAAAAATTGACATTACGCGTCATTTCCGGATTGATGAAACTAAGCCCTTCCTGCTGCGCATTACTTACCAGATAGGGCCTGAAAATTTCATAATCGTTTACATAAATGAGGTTTTCGTCGTAGTTGCCACCGCGAACAGAATACTGGGATGTCAGTTCGTTGTTGGACCCGACATACACTTTGATCAGGCTTTCAATACCTCCTATAGGTGTTGGAATATTGAGGGCATCCTTGGGATTGATACGGATAAGTCCAGGTTCCTTCCGGTCGCGCTCATCCGTAACCGTTACATTCTGCAGGTTGGATACCGATCTTTCCATGCGGATAACGATCCTTTCCTCTTCCTTATCATTCAGGATAAAATTTTGCTGCAGATTTTTGTAACCGGTATAGGAAAAAACGAGTGCGAACGCTTTATCTGCGGGAACGTGCATACGAAAGGTTCCGGAATCCGAACTTACCAGGCCGGATTCACGTCCCAGCAAAACGATAGAAACCTTTGCCAGCGGCTTTTCATTTTCGTCCAGGATCTTTCCAGATACGATCGCGCCGGATTTTTGGGCAAGCAGATGTGTAAAGGGGAATAAAAAAATGAATATGAGAATGAGGTTCCTCATGCGATCCGCTTCAGCAGCCGGATGGTTTCTTTTGGATCCTTTGCCTGGAATATGCTGCTTCCTGCTACCAGAATATCGGCACCGGCCTGAACGAGGGCTGGAGCATTTTCAAGTGTGATGCCGCCATCCACTTCTATGAGAATTTCCTTACCTGTTTTCAGGATCATTTTTTTCATTTCCCGAACTTTTTCCAGGGTATGTGGAATAAATGACTGTCCCCCGAAACCAGGATTTACCGACATGATCAGGACGTGATACAGATCTTCCAGGATGTCTTTCAGCAATTCCACCGGTGTGTGCGGATTGACAGCCACGGCAGGTTTCATACCCAGTGAACGGATCTGTTGAATATTACTGTGCAGGTTTCTGCAGGTTTCCAGGTGAACGATCAGGATATCCGCACCCGCTTTTTTAAAAGCAGGAGTTAGTCTTTCCGGTTCTTCGATCATCAGGTGAACGTCGAATATTTTTTTTGTTGCTTTCCGCATGTGCTCAATAACGGGAATACCATAACTGATATTGGGTACAAATCTTCCATCCATCACATCCAGATGAAACCAGTCAGCCTCACTTTCGTTTAACATATTGCACATATCTTCCAGATGGAGGAAATCAGATGCAAGGAGCGAAGGGGCAATGAGGCTCATGAATGCGTTTTTTTAATGCTTACCGTATAAACAAATGTACTGTTAGTGCGAAGGATGAGCAAATCCGCGGTCGAGGATCTCCACCCTTTGGCGGGCTTCCGTGAAATTTTTATCCAGTGAAATTGCTTTCCGGTAATTACTGATCGCATCCATTTTACGGTGCTGGGCTTCATAACAACGGCCCAGCCAATAATAAGCATCAGGATCCGTATCGGTAACGGTAATTGCCATGTTAAAAGTCTGCATGGCTGCATTAAAATTTTTCATATGAAAATAAGCCCTTCCTTTTTCCAGGTAGGCATCCGTAGTTTTCCAGTCGCGGACAATACAGGAATCGAACTGTGCAATTGCTTTCGGATATTGATTCACGTTGGCATAATATATTCCTTTAATAAAGAGGGGGTCAATTAATAACCGGGCCGAATCCCGTTTCAGGATAAAATCACAGATTTCCAAAGCCCGGGGATTTTTTTGTTCGGCATACAGGTTGGCGAGTTCCAGTCCATAGGTATCCACGCCCTGAAAAGAATACGCTTTTTGAAGGGCTGCGATAGCCTGGGCTGTATCCTTTACTTGTTCCAGCAGTAAAGCTTTTTCGTAATGGGTCTCCGGATCCATTGAATCTTTTGCGATCATACCGTTATAAATGAGCAGGGCCTGGTCGGGTTTTCCGGATGCCGCGTAAGAATCGGCCAAAAGCCTTCCCGCCTGGGCATTCGATGGAAACAGCTGGTTCAGGGATTCCAGCAGGCGAAGCCTTTCGTCTTGCCTGCCGAGAATTTCAAGGTTGGCAGCAAATGGCAACGCGATTTCGAGCCCGTGCCGAAGCGACCATGCTAATCTAAAATCATTGTAAGCCAGCTCGTGTGCGTTTTCCTGGGTAAGACGAACTGCTCTCCGGAGATAGAGGGCAGCATCCGAGGGGAACAGCCGGATGCTGTCGTTTAGATTTTTATATGCCGGATCCGTTTCCACAGCGGACGCCGGATCATCGGTATGTCTGTTTTTAGATTTGCAGGCCGTGCCGGTTGCCAGCAATACGAACATAAAAAAGTATATATGAATTTTTGAGAAAGGCATCCGGCAAATTTAAATCATTCCTTCACGCTTTCACTTTCGGATTATCTAAATGCTTTAATTTCATACCAAACTAATCATATGTCATCTGTTTTATTACAGGTTCATAATATTTTGCGCTGGGTCATCTTAATCCTGTTGTTTCTTTCCATTATTCAAAGTTTTATCGGTTGGATCAAACACCGGGAACTTCGGGAGGGAGATACCAAACTCTGGTTGTTCACAATGATCAGTGCACATACAACCCTTCTGGTCGGACTGATCCTTTTGTTATTTGGACGGTTCGGGATCCTGAGCAGTGGATTGCCGGAGGGGGTGGTCCTGATGAAGGACAAATTCTATCGTTTTTTCTGGGTTGAACATCCGACTGGTATGCTAATAGCCACGATCCTGATAACCCTGGGTCGCGGAGTTGTAAAAAAACAAGTTACGGATCCGTTAAAATATAAAAGAGCCTTTTGGTTTTTCCTTATAGCACTCATAATTATTCTGGCAACCATTCCATGGCCGGGCCGGGAAATTGTGGGACGGGGGCTTTAGGCTTCGGCTTTTTCACATAATTTTTTTATATTCATACCCTCAAAAGATGGCCATATGATCAGATTTCAGGATATCAAAGCAGGAGACATCGTCCAGGCGGATTTTGGAGGTCAGCGTTTTGACGGTGAGGTAACTGATGTGAACCATGAAGACAAACAGTTTTGTGTGCACAACGGCGATCAGGAAGACTGGTTTGGCGCTGAAGACCTTTATCCCATCCCGGTTGACGACCTCCAGTTAAAGAAACTGGGATTTGAAAAACTGGTCAATGAAGATAAATCGGTTAAATATATGCGGGGTCCTTTCCGGATACTGATCCCCGGAGAAGGCCAGTTTAATGAATTCGAGATCTGGTACAGGGAAGATAAACGTCATATTCGTCATTCGATCGGGGTCCATGAACTGCAGAATTTCTACCATCAGATGACAAAAGTGGACCTTAGCCGTGCTTAAACCGGCTATTTTTCGGTTTTTTGGCCATTCGGCCTCCCGGTTTTGCCCGGAACGGATATTTATTCGATGAAATTTTATTCTTTCACCGAGTAATATTATCTTTGCGCTCCCAAAATCTATGGCTAAACAAGCGCTCATTAAACAGGATGGATCAATAGTCGAGGCACTTTCCAATGCCATGTTTAAGGTGAAGCTGGAAAATGGGCATGAAATCCTGGCTACTATTTCAGGAAAAATGAGGATGCATTATATCCGGATTTTGCCCGGAGATAAAGTGGGAGTTGAAATGAGTCCATATGATCTGACCAGGGGCAGGATCATCTTCCGGTATAAATAAAAAAGTATAAGGTTTAAAACCTGACAGGTAACGCAGAATAAAGATTCGGGAAAAGGAAAAAGTAAAAAGACTGTATGAAAGTTAGAGCATCCATTAAAAAACGCAGTGTAGATTGTAAAATCGTGCGCCGCAAAGGCAAGTTGTATGTCATCAACAAGAAAAATCCCCGTTTTAAACAAAGGCAGGGTTAATTCATTGATGAAGTACAGGGAAGTAAAAAGTAAAAAGTAAAAAGTAAAAAATGGCGCGTATTGCCGGTGTAGACTTACCAAAAAACAAAAGAGGTGAAATCGGGCTTACCTATATTTTCGGAATAGGGCCTTCAACAGCGAAGTATATTCTTTCGAAAGCAGGAATCAGTTTCGACAAAAAGGTTTCTCAATGGAATGATGATGAGTTGAACGCAATCCGGAATATTATCACCAACGAATTGAAGGTTGAAGGCGCTTTGCGTTCTGAAGTGCAGATGAGCATAAAACGTCTTTTGGATATTGCCTGCTATCGTGGTGTTCGTCATCGTAAGGGTTTACCGGTTCGCGGACAGCGCACACGCACCAACAGCCGTACGAGAAAAGGAAAACGCAGAACAGTTGCCGGTAAGAAAAAGGCGCCTAAGAAGTAGGAGAAGTGGGAGAAATGGGAGAAGTATGGGAGTATGGGAAGTAAAGGCGTTTAATTTTATAACAGCATTCCAGAATCGAACCGGATCCGGGCTGTACGGGGAGGTAGATTCGCTTTCTTCCGGCTGAGCCGGGAGGAATATTTATAACCAGATTACCTATTTTCGAACAATGGCAAAAGCACAACAACCTACCAGCGCGAAAGCAGCGGCAAAAAAAAGAGTGGTTAAGGTAGACGCTTACGGAGATGCACATATTTCTGCAAGTTTCAATAACATTATTATCAGCATTACCAATAAAAATGGTCAGCTCATTTCATGGAGCAGCGCCGGTAAAATGGGTTTTAAAGGATCCAAGAAAAATACTCCGTATGCTGCACAAATGGCTTCTGCCGATGCAGCAAAAACGGCACTGGATGCGGGCCTGAAAAGAGTGGATGTATTTGTGAAAGGTCCCGGATCCGGAAGGGAAAGCGCGATACGCTCCCTGGCGAATAACGGGATCGAAGTGGTGATGATTAAAGACGTAACGCCATTGCCACACAATGGCTGTCGTCCACCGAAAAAGAGAAGGGTTTAACTAATTTGAAAATTTGAAAATTTGGAAATTTGAAAACTCATTTCCAAATCTTCAAATCTCCAAATTCTCAAATTTCATAACAAGCTGGACAGCATTCAATTTTAGGATTTTTTATAATCCTGTCCGGGAACTCAAAAATCTAAAACATACTATGGCACGTTACACGGGTCCAAAGACCAAAATCTGTCGAAAATTCGGCGAACCCATTTTAGGTAATGCAAAATGGCTGACGAAAACCAGCAATCCTCCCGGACAACACGGAGCTACCAAAAAGCGTAAAACGCTGGGGGAATATGCCATCCAGCTAAAAGAAAAGCAAAAAGCGAAATATACTTACGGGGTACTCGAGCGGCAGTTCCGGAAGACTTTCGACGAGGCTTCCCGTAAAAAAGGGGTAACAGGGGAAAATCTGATCCGCCTGCTGGAATCCAGACTGGATAATACGGTATATCGGTTGGGTATTTCTATTTCCCGCCCGGGTGCACGTCAGCTGGTTTCTCATAAACATATTACAGTTAACGGGGAAGTGGTAAACGTACCTTCTTTCCAACTCAAGCCAGGAGACAGCATTGGTCTTAAACCATCCTCCCAGGGCAATGCCGGTATTACCAGCGCGGCAAAGGGAAAGAACAATAAGATCAACTGGCTCGACTGGAATGAAACAGAAATGAAAGGAACTTTCATTTCTTATCCGGAAAGAGAAAGTATTCCTGAAAATATCAAGGAGCAACTGATCGTGGAATTGTATAGTAAGTAATCGCAGTCATTCATCATTCGTAAATCGAAAATTTAAATATGGCCATTTTAAATTTCCAGAAACCAGACAAAATCATACTTCAAAAAGCAACGGATTTCGAAGCTCAGTTCGAATTCCGTCCTTTGGAGCCAGGTTACGGGGTAACCATCGGGAATGCCCTTCGCAGGGTATTACTCAATTCATTGGAAGGATATGCGATCATCGGAGTAAAAATCGAAGGAGCTGACCATGAATTCGCCACGCTGAAAGGTGTAACGGAAGATGTGGTTGAAATTATCCTGAACCTGAAACAGGTGCGTTTTAAAAAGAAGGTGGACCATGAAGTGGCACAGGAAAAAATTACACTCAGCCTTAAAAATAAAACCGAATTCACCGCAGCGACGATCGGCGATGTTTTGCCGAGCTTTGAAGTGATGAATCCGAACCTGCTCATTTGTACCATGGATGCTTCGGCAAGAGTGGATATTGAGATCACCATCGGCAAGGGCCGTGGTTATGTGCCTGCTGAAGATAACAAGCCGAAAGACGCGCCATTTGGGTATATTCCAACAGATGCCATTTTCACGCCGATCAAAAACGTTCGGTATTCCATTGAGAATACCCGTGTGGAACAGAGAACGGATTTCGAAAAACTATTGATGGAAGTTTCTACCGATGGTACCATCCATCCGGAGGAAGCTGTTAAACAGGCTTCCAGAATCCTGATCCAGCACCTGATGATCATTACAGATGAAAACATCACTTTCGATAATAAGGAAGAGAAGAAAGAAGACCTGGTTGACGAGCAAACACTACAGTTGCGTAAAGTACTGAAGACACCGCTGGAAGACCTGGACCTTTCCGTAAGGGCTTTTAACTGCCTTAAGGCAGCAAAAATCAACAGCCTTAGTGAACTGGTTACCTACGAACAGGAGGACCTCATGAAATTCCGGAATTTCGGGCAGAAATCACTGGCTGAAATTGAACAGGTATTACATGAAAGAGGACTGCATTTTGGTATGGATCTTTCGAAACTAAAATTGGACGACGAATAAATAATTTTCAAATTGCCCTGTAATTCCTGACACGGTACGGGGTCTAAATCAAATGTCATGCGTCACGGAGACAAAATCAACAACCTTGGCAGAACTGCCTCTCACCGGAGAGCACTGCTCAGCAACCTGGCCAGTCAACTGATCACTCATAAAAGGATCGTTACAACCCTCGCCAAGGCAAAAGTGCTCAGAACCTATATTGAACCACTGATCACCAAAGCAAAAGAAAATACAACCCATCAACGCAGAGTCGTATTCAGTTATCTGCAGGATAAGGATGCGATTACCGAATTGTTTGGAACAGTAGCTGAAAAAGTAGCCGGTCGTCCGGGTGGTTATACCCGCATTATCAAGTTGGGTAAAAGAACCGGGGACGCCGCAGAAACAGCCATGATCGAACTGGTGGATTTTAACGATATCTATGGTAAGGGTAAGGGCGAAGCCAAGGAAGCAGGAAAGAGAACACGGCGCGCAGGCGGAAAAAAGAAAGCAGGTGAAAAAGCAGAACCCGCTGCTGCAGTCACCGCCGATAAACCCGAACCAAAAGCAGGAAAATCGGAAGCGTAAATTGATTCAAGTATTTTATATTCAAAAAGCAGTCCAGGTTTAACCCGGACTGCTTTTTTTATTTTACTGTTTTCATCTGATTCAGACCAAAAATTTTACATCTGAAAGTGTGGAAATACGGAATTTCCTGTTGATAATCTCTTATTCCCGGATTTTCATATTCTTCCGTTTTTCACGGTATTAATCACTTACTTTGCAAAACTTTTTACGAACCATGCCCATAATTACATTTCAGCGGCCGGCCATCCTGGTTCTACAGGACGGTTCGGTTCATCATGGACAATCATATGGTAAAATCGGAACGACCTCGGGAGAAATCTGTTTCAATACCGGCATGACTGGTTACCAGGAGGTTTTTACGGATCCGAGTTACTTTGGCCAGGTGCTGATCATGAATAGCGTGCACATCGGGAACTATGGAGTCAAGGACGCAGACGTCGAATCGGACAGCGTAAAGATCCGGGGTCTGATCGGCCGAAACCTGGAGGAACAGTTTTCACGTATCCAGGCTAAAGGTTCGCTGGATGAATATTTAAAAGCAAACGGAATTGTTTGTATAGAAGGCGTGGATACCCGGGCGCTCGTCACCCATGTCCGTCTGAAAGGCGCGATGAATTGCATTATTTCATCTGAAATGCTGGATGTAAATGAGTTGAAAAAAATGTTAGGCGCAGTACCCGATATGGATGGATTGGAACTGGCATCTGCTGTTTCCACAGAAGAAACGTATACAGCTGGCGATCCCGATTCTAATGTCCGGATTGCCGTTCTGGATTATGGCGTCAAAAGAAATATTGTTCAGTGTATGGTTGAAAGGGGCGCATTTGTAAAAGTATTTCCGGCGAAAACCAATCTCAATACCCTGAAAGAATTTAAACCTTCCGGTTACTTTCTTTCCAATGGTCCTGGAGATCCGGCTGCGATGGACTATGCCGTGGAAACCGTAAAATACATTCTGATGGAGGAAAAACCTCTATTCGGTATCTGCCTCGGTCACCAGCTATTGGCCCTGGCCAAAGGGATACCCACATTCAAGATGCATCATGGCCACCGGGGACTGAATCACCCGGTAAAAAACCTACTCACGGGCAAGTGTGAGATTACGACGCAAAACCATGGATTTGGCGTAGACCCGGTCGCTGTCCGGAAGAACCAGGAAGTAGAAGTTACCCATGTAAACCTCAATGACGATTCCATAGAAGGCATCCGCTTGAAGAACCGCCCGGTATTTTCGGTTCAATACCATCCAGAAGCGACACCAGGCCCCCACGACAGCCGTTATCTTTTTGATGAGTTCATTGACCTTATTAAGCTTAACGCTTAAGACTCAACGCCTAACGCGTTTATTTTTCTGTCCTCAAAAATCGGGGCCATCGAATATCCGCTTTCGCTTACCGATTGGCAATTGAACGCAGTTGCCAGTTATAAATTGAATGTAAAGAGTCATCAAAACTGAAAAAAAGCGTTAGGCGTGAGGCGTTAAGCGTTAAGCGTAAAACCGTATTTTTACAATCTATTAAACCTCATCTTTTGTGGCATTGATTAAGAGTATTTCGGGTATCAGGGGTACGATTGGCGGCAAACCCGATGAAAATCTAACACCGCTGGATATCGTTCGGTTTTCGGCAGCCTATGGCACCTGGATCAAAGAGTCTGTTTCCCATTCCAAAAAAATCGTCATCGGAAGGGACGGCCGAATAAGCGGTGAAATGGTACGAAACCTGGTCGTGAGCACGCTGACAGGATTGGGCCTGGATGTACTTGATCTCGGATTATCCACCACACCAACAGTTGAAACGGCTGTAATAGCAGAAAAAGCAGCCGGTGGTATTATCATCACAGCCAGTCATAATGCGAAGGAGTGGAACGCCCTTAAACTACTCAACAGTTTGGGTGAATTTGTCAGTTCTGAAAACGGATTGTGGATACTGGAAAAAGCGGCAAAAAACGCATTTACTTTTGCTCCGGTCGACAAACTCGGATCCTATACGGTAGACAATAGTTATCTGCATAAACATATTCAGTCCATATTGAACTATCCGCTGATCGATCTGCCTGCCATTCGAGCTAAACATTTTAAAGTGGTGGTAGATACCATCAATTCAACGGGTTCTTTATTCATTCCCCCATTACTCCGTGCTCTGGGAATTGAAAACATCCGGGTTTTAAATGAAGAGGTGGACGGGAAATTCAATCACAACCCGGAACCATTGCCTGAAAACCTCTCTGGTCTGAGTGCAGAGGTAAAAAAATCAGGTGCGGACCTGGGCATAGCCGTGGATCCGGACGTGGACAGGCTTTGTTTTATTTGTGAAGACGGGACCATGTTTGGAGAAGAATTTACCCTGGTCGCCGTTGCCGATTATGTCCTTTCCCAAAAACCGGGAAATACAGTAAGTAATATGAGCAGCACCAAAGCGCTAAAAGAAATAACACTCAAACACGGGGCACAGTATTTCCCTTCTGCCGTCGGGGAAGTGAATGTCGTGAAAAAGATGAAAGAAGTGAATGCCGTAATTGGTGGAGAAGGGAACGGTGGTATCATTGTGCCGGACCTGCATTATGGAAGAGACGCACTGATCGGTATCGGGTTATTTTTAAGCGCCCTGGCTCGTCATAAAAACGGTATGCGTTCATTCAGATCAAAATATCCGGACTATTTCATTTCTAAAAATAAAATTGAACTCGGAAAGAATATTGATGTTAATAAAATATTCGAACAGATAAAAATCAAATATAAAAATCACCCGGCGAACACAGAAGATGGTCTTAAGATAGAATTTGATGAAGACTGGGTGCATCTCCGCACGTCCAATACAGAACCTATCATCCGAATTTATGCGGAGAGTAATTTTGAAACGACGGCGAATAATATTGCGAGACGGCTGATGAAAGACATCCAGGAGTTTATTTAAACTCCCATTAAAACTCATTTGCTCAGATGGAAAGAATTTATTTTGACAATGCGGCTACCACGCCGCTGGATCCTGTAGTTCTGGAAGCCATGATGCCCTACCTGACTGAAAAATTCGGAAATCCATCTTCCATTTATTCTTACGGCAGGGAAAACCGGATGGCTGTTGAACAGGCAAGAAAAACGGTTTCCGGAATTTTGCATGCGCACCCGGCTGAGATTTTTTTTACCAGTGGCGGTACGGAAAGTAGTAATGCGGCTATCCGTGCGGCTGTGCAGGATCTGGGTTGCCGTCATATTATTAGTTCTCCACTTGAACATCATGCTACACTGCATACCGTTACCTATTTCCAGGAAAGAGGTGAAGCCCGGCTTCATCTATTGCGCATTCTTCCCGATGGTCATGTGGATCTTGACCAGTTGGATAGTTTGCTGGCGGATCTTGGAGAAAAAACGCTGGTATCCCTTATGCATGCCAACAACGAGACCGGGAACCTGCTGGATATTGACCGGGCCGCTGCCATCTGTAAAAAATACAATGCCATTTTTCACTCTGATACCGTACAGACCCTGGGCCACTATGCATTTGACCTGAGCAGCCTGCCCGTACATTTTATTACCGGAGCGGCCCACAAATTTCATGGGCCCAAAGGCGTCGGTATTTTATATATCAGTGAAAAGATAAAAGTAAAGCCGAACATCCATGGCGGTTCCCAGGAAAGAAATATGCGTGCCGGAACAGAAAATGTGTACGGCATCGTTGGATTCTCAAAGGCCCTGGAATTGGCAACCCACCGGATGGAGGAGGAAACTAAATATATTAATGCACTCAGGATCTATTTGGCGGATGAACTAAAAAAAACATTCCCGGGTATTATTTTTAACGGAGATGCATTTGGTAAAACCCTTTATACTATACTAAGCGTTAGTTTTCCGAAGACTGAAAAATCAGAGATGTTATTGTTTAATCTCGATATAAATAATATTTGTGCATCCGGCGGCAGTGCCTGTACGAGCGGCGCGCAGCAGGGATCACACGTGATCCAGGCCATGTACCCGGGTTCTGACCGGACCACCGTCCGCTTTTCATTCAGTCGTCATAATACAAGGAAAGAAGTAGATGAAGTGGTAAGCAAATTAACAACGCTGGTATAGTTCCGGGCATAAAAAAATCCAGTCACTACGCTGGATCTTTTTATGTGTGTTTTAGTAAGAATCTTCGAAGGGAGCAGATGGATCTTGGACCAAAAACGGGCTCTTCAGGCGCAAATTTAGGGCTATTCTGATTCGTATTTTAAATTCATTTTCAAAACTTTTTCAAAGGGGCCCCTGGGAACAAATGTTAACATTTTTTTCAGAATGAATTAATGGGATTGAACGATCACCAGCTGGTTTTTAACATTCTGCCCGTTGGCGGTCAGCCTGGCCAGATAAGTTCCCGTTGGCAAGGTTCCTGATTTCGAAACCTGTACGTTCTGTCGGCCATACAATGATTCCCAATTCGTTTCACTTATTTTTTTACCGGATAGATCAAAAAATTCGAGCTTTGCACCCCGTAAGTTTTTATCAGATTCAACAAAGACCGTGTTGTTCTGAACCAGGGTAGGATAGATCCGGGTTCCTTCGGCCACTGCATTGGCAATCAGAACAACGGGAGACTGGCTTGTGTTACCGTTCTTACCAACCATTTTAATCCGGTAGTAAGAATTTCCAATCAGCGGCCGGGTATCCGTATAACTATATTGTAACTGATAATCACTGGTTGAAATCTTCATTTTTGATTCAACACTGTCAATATCCTGGAAATTCATATCGTCTCCGCTACGCTGGATTTCATAATGGCCAATATTGGATTCCATCATGGTTACCCAACTCAGGTTGACCTGCTGCTGTTCTGTAAAAATACCCCTGAAATTTGTCAGGGTGATTGGAAGTACGGCACCGCCGGATATATTAAAACTGATCCGGTTACCACCTCCGTTTTCATAATATTCAAGCACCATATTGTAAGTTCCGTTGAGGGTTGTTGTATAGGTTGTTGTGTTATATCCCTGGTCGTTCCATTTATTGATTACGAAAGTACTGCCACCATCCAGACTTAAGCGGTAACCATCGTCACCACCCACGGTGATAGTATAAGTACCAGAAGGCAGGATGTTTTTCAATCTGTAACGGACACTGAACTGGTTCGTATTAATCGAACATTCGCTGGTTCCGTAAGTAACATTATCTCCACCGAAACTTTCATCAAAATTGGCTGTTAAAGAAGATCCTTCTCCTACAAAACCCTGGTAGGAATTAAAATTCATCCCGGTATATACATAACCGATCCATTGGTTGTTTGTTCCATAAATGGCCTGACTTCCGGTGCCTGAACAGGATTTTACCACATCGAATGAAACCCGGTTATCGATAAAATTTTCGAAATATTCCAGCACGAGATTATAGGTTCCATTCAGGTGCACGGTATAAGTAGTCGCTACATAGCTCTGGGTATTCCACATATTGACTGACCAGGTAGCGCCACCGTCAAGACTTAAACGATATCCGTCATCTCCACCCACGGTAAAGACATAATCCCCATCGGTAAATGTGCGGGTCAATTTATAGCGGATGCTGAACGTATCAGTCAATATAGAACAACCATTGGTCGCATAATTCACACTTGCTCCTCCGAAACTTTCATCAAAACTTGGACTTGCACTGCTTCCTTCATTAACATATCCCTGATAGGTGTTGAAAGCAATTCCGCCATATACATAACCGATCCAAACATTATTGGTTCCGTAGGTAGTTTGATCACCAGCGGGCGTACAGCCGGCATAGCTTAAAGTGCTTGTGATGATCAGGGCGATAAAAAGTGATATTGGTTTCATAAAAAATGGTTACACCCTATGTAGCCAACCGCTGTGCCATAGTTGTAACATAGTGCTAATCAATACGTTGCGACAGATTTTTGGCCTCATTTTTTTCCCAGGACGGGAAAAACCACCGGTAATTTGGAAAATGGTTTGTCCGGCCGATGCTTGGAAATGTGAAGATTAGGGAGGCGGAGGTCCAATTTTCCGCCTCCGATCAGATATTTTTACCATTTATTTCATCATCGACAGGCACCATTTTTTAATTTTACAACAGTTGCAGACACTTATATCACCAACACAAAGAATATACTCAATAGATATATTGAGAGGTGCAGTTATGATCATTATGGCGCTGGATCATGTTCGTGATTATTTTCATTATACAGCCGCGACTGACGATCCCACAAACCTGCTAACTACGACTCCTTTATTATTTCTTACCCGGTGGATCACCCATTTTTGTGCACCCATATTTGTATTTCTTGCGGGTATTTCGGCTTTTCTGATGGGTCGGAATAAAACAAAAACGGGGCTGAGTATATTTCTGTTGAAAAGAGGATGCTGGCTGGTCATTGTGGAAATCCTGATCGTTTCCCTTGCCTGGACTTATGATCCTTTTTATCATGTCCTTATCTTACAGGTTATCTGGGCAATCGGCATCAGTATGATGATCCTGGCTCTGTTTGTATGGCTTCCCTCTAGCGCGATCCTGCTTTGCGGGTTGATCATCATATGTTTTCATAACCTGCTCGATTTTGCAGAGATAAGCCGTCATGGACAGGTGGGCATAATCTGGAATCTGGTGCACAACGGAAAATTTAAACCGGTACTTCTTGCGCCCGGTCATATTGCCATTATTGTATATGTATTTTTACCCTGGACGGGAATCCTTATGACCGGATATGGATTGGGAAGATTATTTACTGCAGGCTATGTTGCGGCCAGGAGAAGGAAAATATTGTACCTGGGAGGTTCCGTAGCACTCCTGCTTTTTATAATGCTCCGTTCAATCAATCATTACGGTGATCCTTCTCCATGGCATCCGCAAAAAAGCCCGTTGTTTTCCTTGTTTTCATTTATCAATCTGACTAAATACCCGCCGTCTCTGGACTATATCACCGTAATGCTGGGTGTTGCGATGATAATGCTTGGATTGCTCGACCGTATAGCTATCCGCCGGCCGGCGGTTTCTTTTGTGCGCGTATTCGGGCGCGTTCCGTTTTTTTATTACGTGGTGCACTTATTTCTCATTCATGCCGTGACGGTGATTTTTTTTATACCGAAGGATATCCGGCGAGGGATATTGCTCCCCAGCATTTCCCATTCAGATTCCGCCCCGACCATTTTGGGTTTGGTCTTGTCGGGGTATATATGATCTGGGTCGCTGTTATACTTATTTTATATCCACTATGTTTCTGGTATGACCGGTACAAGAGCACGCATAAAAAATGGTGGCTGAGTTACTTTTAAGCCTAAAGCCTAAAGCGTAAAGCCTAAAACTTCTTTTTAGATCCGCGATAATATTTTAAACATGAAATTTATTTCTTCAGGGGTACAAAAAGAGGTTTTAGGCTTTACGCTTTAGGCTTTAGGCTTAAAAGGTTTTAGGCTTAAAAGGTTTTAAGCTTTAGGCTTTAAGCTTTAGGCTTAAAAGAGGCTTAGTGTATCAGCCCTTTAATCTCACTTAGTTTGAGCAGGGCTTCGACAGGTGTGAGCCGGTTGATGTCCAACTCCTGCAGCATTTTCCTGATTTGTTCAAAGGTCTGGGTATGTGCGTCAAAAATGGATAGCTGAAGCTGTGGTGCAGATATTTTTTTTATTCCATCTTTCAGAGCGGTATTTTCTCCGCCGCGACTTTCTTCCAGTTGTTTTAGAATCTGATTGGCGCGTTCTATCAGGGAAGAAGGCATTCCCGCCATTTTTGCAACATGAATTCCAAAACTATGAGTTGATCCGCCCCGCGCAAGTTTGCGCAGAAATATGATTTTATTTCCCAGTTCCCGGCTGGTGATATGATAATTCCTGATAGCGGAAAATTTGTTTTCCAGTTCATTCAGCTCGTGATAGTGTGTAGCAAATAAAGTCTTGGGTTTATCAGGCGATTGATGCAGGTATTCTGCAATACTCCAGGCAATCGAAATGCCATCATAAGTTGATGTACCCCTCCCGATTTCATCCAGTATGATCAGACTGCGGGCTGTGATATTGTTTAATATGCTGGCCGTTTCGTTCATCTCCACGAGGAAAGTGGATTCACCTCCGCTCACATTATCGGATGCGCCAACACGCGTGAAAATTTTATCCGTCAGGGGAATTTTTGCCTGGGCAGCCGGAACAAAACTGCCCATATGGCTCATGAGCGTGATCAGTGCCACCTGCCTGAGCAGGGCCGATTTTCCACTCATATTCGGACCGGTCAGAATAATAATTTGTTGATTCGCCGGATCCAATACCAGATCGTTGGCAATGTATTCTTCACCCGGTTTAAGGTTTTTTTCAATCACGGGGTGACGGCTTTCTGTTAGCTCAAGGATATTTCCCTGCTCAACGACAGGTTTTTTATAATTGAGGCGAAGGGCATTCCCGGCAAAACAAAGCAAACAATCCATCGTTGCCAATGCGCTGCTGTTAACTTGCATCGGCGCGATAAAATCCCGGAGCGATAGCAGAAGTTTGTCGAAAATTCCAACTTCGATCATCAGAATTTTTTCTTCGGCGCCGGTGATTTTTTCCTCGTACTCTTTTAATTCCGGCGTGATATATCTTTCCGCATTGGCCAGTGTTTGTTTACGGATCCAGGATTCCGGGACCTTATGTTTATGAGAGTTGGTTACTTCCAGATAATATCCAAACACATTGTTGAAACTGATCTTAAGGGATGAGATCCCGGTTGCCAGGGATTCTTTCTGTTGTAATTCAGCCAGCCATTGTTTTCCACCCGAGGCAATGTTCCGAAGTTCATCCAAATCCGGGTTCACGCCCTGCCGGATTAAATTTCCTTTATGCGCCAGCGCCGGGGGATTTTCTACCAGTTCGGCCAGGATCTGGTCCGCCATCCGCAAACAGGGATTTAATAACTCCGTCAGTCGTCTTAAATAGGGTTGCCGGACATCTGAACCTAGCTGTTGTATACGCAAAACTTCATGAAGGCCGCGACCAAGTTGCAATACTTCGCGGGGACTGACTTTTTTTGAGGGAATGCGGGCAATCATTCTTTCCATATCGCCGCAAAGTTTTATATGATGGATCAGTTGTGTGCGCAGGTCAGGTTCCTTTATAAAGAATTCCACCAGATCGAGCCTTTCGTGGATTGGAAGAAGATCTTTTAAAGGCATGAGCATCCATCGCTTCATCAGGCGGGCTCCCATGGGAGAAACCGTATTGTCAAGCGTCTGTAATAAGGAGAAACGGTGTTCCCCGCCGGGCAGAAGTTCGAGGTTACGGACGGTAAACTGATCCATCCATAAATAATTTTCCCTGTCAAGCCTTTGAATGGATGTGATATGCTGCAGGTGCGGATGTTCCGTGTCTTTCAGATAATGTATGATCGCCCCGGCAGCGATTATACCCTGTTCCAGGGAATCGATTCCAAATCCTTTTAATGAATGCGTTTGAAAATGCCTGAGCAGATTTTCCCTTGCATACGCTTCATCAAATACCCAGCTTTCCAGCGAATAGGTATAGAAGCTTTCACCATAGGTTTCTTTAAAGACTTTTTGATGATTCCGCTGAAAAATTACTTCAGCCGGTTTTAGGGTTTGCAGGAGCTGATCAATATAATCAGCCTGACCTTCGGTTGTAAAAAATTCTCCCGTAGAAATATCCAGGAAGGCGATGCCCAGAATCGGATCACCGTAATGTATGGCTGCCAGGAAATTGTTGTTGCGGTGTTCCAGGAGTTTGTCCTGCGTGGCAGTGCCGGGTGTAACCATTTCCGTGACACCGCGTTTGACAATGCCTTTGGCGAGTTTGGGATCTTCAAGCTGATCGCAGATTGCCACCCGGAATCCACCTTTCACCAGTTTATGCAGATACGTATCAAGTGCATGATGCGGGAAACCCGCCAGCTCACTGGAAGAGGCCGAACCATTATTCCGCTTAGTGAGTGTTATGCCCAGGATCCGTGAAGCATGAATAGCGTCTTCACCGAAGGTCTCATAAAAGTCACCCACACGAAACAAAAGTATGGCATCCGGATATTTTTGTTTTATCGCCCGGTGTTGCTGCATCAGAGGAGTGTCTGCTGGAATATTCGACATGAGGAGTCCGTCGCTGATTAACAGGATCTTTACGCGCCGGATGCGGCAAATGTAAGGAAGCGATCCTCAAAAATTACAGGGTTTTCCCCGTTGTGAACAACTTAAAAAGGCGTAAAGCCTTCGTAAGCAAAAAGCCTTCGTTAGCACAAAGCTTAAAGCGCAAAGCCTAAAGCAATTTGAAAATTTGATAATGTATAATTGCTTTGAAAGGCCAACGGCCAATCACTAAAAATGGGTCGTAACTATACAATAGGGCACTTTACCAAAACCCGTATTTGGGTCGCGTTATGCCTTAGGCTTTAAGCCTTAAGCGTATATTTGCATGATGCGAAAACTTCGGATGGATGAACTTCCTCGCAAGAACAAAGCTGAGTTTCAACAGGCCGGGAAAATGCCAGTTATTCTTCTGCTTGAAAATATCCGGAGCATGCATAATGTGGGTAGCGTTTTCAGAACAGCAGATGCCTTTCTGACGGAAGCCATTTATCTCTGCGGATATACCCCACGTCCCCCGCACCGGGATATTCATAAAACGGCCCTGGGGGCAACGGAAACAGTAAAATGGAAATATGTGGACAGGGTTTTGGAAGCCGTTCATGACCTGAAAACCTCCGGCTACCGGATTGTTGCAGTGGAGCAGGTGGAAGGAAGTATTCCTTTGCAACATTTTCAAATAAGGGCCGGCGAGAAAATGCTGTTGGTATTTGGGAATGAAGTAGAGGGTGTGAGCCAGGAACTGCTTACGGTTTGCGATGCCTGTATAGAAATTCCCCAGTTCGGCATGAAACATTCGCTCAATGTTTCTGTAGCTGCCGGAATGGTTTTATGGGAGCTGGTCAGATCATCCATTTAATTCTCAATATATACATTCACCTATGTCTGGTTTTAGAAATTATTTAAGTCTAATAAAATTTTCGCACACTTTATTTGCCCTTCCATTTGCTTTGATTGGTTTCTTTCTGGGCATCTATGGAACCCATGTCATTCATGAAGGATATCCGCCCGGGACCCCGGTTTTCATCGTTCGATTTTTCCTCGTGTTGATCTGTATGGTCACCGCCAGAAGTGCAGCGATGGCATTTAACCGTTATCTGGACAGACACTTCGACGCCCGTAATCCAAGGACGGCCATCCGCGAAATCCCGCGCGGCCTGATTGCACCTCATAGCGCCCTGCGTTTTGTGATTATTTGTTGTGTCCTTTTTATACTCACCTGCTGGTTTATCAATCCGCTTTGCTTTTTCCTGTCACCCATCGCCTTATTTGTTATCTTATTTTATAGTTATACCAAGCGGTTTACGGCGCTTTGTCATCTTGTGCTGGGCATCGGATTGTCTCTGGCACCTATTGGAGCTTTCCTGGCTGTGACCGGTCGTTTTGAAATGTTGCCGCTGTTATTTTCCGGAGCGGTGATTTGCTGGGTTAGTGGATTTGATATCATCTATGCCATGCAGGATGTGGATTTCGACAAGTCAGAAAATCTTTATTCCATACCGATGGCATTTGGCAAAATCCAGGCGCTTCAGATTTCCAGTATTTTACACGTTCTGAGTGCCATTTTTGTTATCATGGCTGGAATGACGGGTGGATTCGGCGCCTGGTACTGGGCCGGTACGATTTTGTTTTCAGGCATGTTGATATATCAGCATATGATTGTAAAGCCGAACGACCTTAGCCGTGTCAACCTGGCTTTTATGACAGCCAACGGAATAGCGAGTGTGGTTTTTGCCCTTTTCGTAATTACGGATATTTTTATCACCCATAAACATTAATGTGTCATGGCAAGAATCATGGCAATTGACTATGGATTAAAAAGAACCGGTATTGCCGTTACGGACCCCTTAAAAATAATAGCTTCTGCCCTGACCACTGTTGAATCCGCAAGGATTTTTACTTTTCTTGAAGAATATCTGAAAAAGGAATCCGTTGAGTTGATCCTGATCGGGGATCCCCGGAACCTGGATGGCAGCCCGACCGACCTCACGGCAGACGTACACCGTATCAAAGGAATTCTTCAAAAGAAATTTCCCACGATTCCTATTCAATCTGTAGATGAAAGGTATAGTTCAGTTATGGCTTCCCGGGCCATGGTCGATATGGGTATGAAAAAAAGCCGGCGTAAGGAAAAGGGCCACGTGGACCAGGTAGCAGCTGCGATGATGCTGCAGGAATATCTTTCAAAAGCTTAACGCTTAACGCTTAACGCCTAACGCCTAACGCCTAACGCTTAATGCTTAACGCTTAACGCTATGCTGATAATGTAATGAGAGGAATGTACTTCAGCATTTTTTACATACATACTTCGTTATATACATTTTCAATTGCGTTAGGCGTTAAGCGTTAAGCGTTACGCGTTAGGCGTTAGTTTGAGCTTTAGGTCTAAGAATGTATTTTTGTAATTATGATTCTGCCTATTATAGCATATGGCGCACAGGTTCTCAGGACCAAAGGAAAGGAGATTAACCGGGATTACCCCCAGCTCGACAAACTCATTGAAGATATGTGGGAAACCATGTATGAGAGCAGTGGGGTGGGGCTGGCTGCTCCCCAGGTCAATAAGACGATCCGACTGTTTGTGATCGACAGCACCCAGATCTTTAATAACCTGGATGAGGATGAGAAAGGTAAATATCCTGACGAACCCGGTATGAAAGAGGTTTTCATCAATGCAAGGATCCTGAAATTAAACGGTGAGCCCTGGCCATATACCGAAGGTTGCCTGAGTATCCCCAAGATCCGGGAAGAAATTATGCGCAATGAAGAAGTGACCCTCGAATATGATGACCAGCAATTTCAGCGACATACAAAGACCTTTAACGGGTTAACGGCCCGGGTTATACTCCATGAGTATGATCATATCGAAGGAAAATTATTCATCGACTATCTCAAACCCCTGAAACGAAAATTGCTAAAAGGAAAACTCGATGATATCTCAAAAGGGAAAGTCAGCGTGGACTATAAAATGAATTTTTCGGGCTGAAAACCGGGGAATTAAGCGCCTGGCGTTACGCGCTGGGCATAAATCCGCCATTTCTGGATCACTTCTCTCATATCATCCGGGAGTTCGCTTTCAAATAACATTTCTTCCCCGGTAACCGGATGAATAAATCCGATTGTCTTGGCATGGAGTGCCTGACGCTGGCAGATCGTAAAACAGTTCTCTACAAACTGTTTATACTTACTGAAAATCGTTCCTTTTAATATTTTGTCCCCACCGTACGTCTCATCATTGAACAACGGGTGACCGATATATTTCATATGAACGCGGATCTGGTGGGTCCGCCCGGTTTCCAGAACACATTTCACCAGGGTTGTGTAACCAAATCGTTCCAGTACCTCATAATGTGTAATGGCTTCTTTTCCATGATCGCCCTCGGGATAGGCTTCGAATAATTTACGGAAACGCTGGTGTCGTCCTACATGGGCGATGATAGTTCCCTTATCTTCCTCCAAATCACCCCAAACCAACGCCACGTATTGCCGTTTTACCGTGTGATCGAAGAATTGTTTCGCGAGACTGGCTACAGCCCGGCTTGTTTTGGCAAGCACCAGGAGTCCGCTGGTATTTTTGTCGATCCGGTGTACCAGACCAAAACGCGGTAAGGTTTCTTCCGTGATAGACTTATTTTTTTCATGCAGGTAGTAAGCTACTCCGTTGATGAGCGTACCTGAATAATTTCCAGATGCCGGATGAACCACCAGTCCGGCTCGTTTATTGATGATGAGCACTTCTTCATCCTCATAAAATATATCCAGGGGCATTTTCTCCGGGATAATTTCCTCACCCATCACCTGCCTGTCAGAAAAACAAACAATATTGTCTCCCGGCCGGATTTTATAATTGGCCGATGTCATTTTATTGTTCACCAGCACCCGTCCACCATCGATGGCCTGCTGCACTTTATTACGGGAGATATTTTCAATGCGCGCCGTCAGAAATTTATCCAGTCGCACGGGCTCCTGGCCTTTGTCAACAACCAGGTTCATCCGTTCATACAAAACCTCGGAAAATTCCGCTCCATCATCTCCATTCAACAGGGACGCCGAATAAGAACCGTTCATTTCCGGCACAGGATCATTTTTCTTGTCCGGATCTTCGTCAGCGGTTCCATTTAATTTATCAGGCATTTGCAAAATTACATTCTTAAGCTTAAAGCTCAAACTAACGCTTAACGCTTAACGCTATGCTGATAATGTAATGAGAGGAATGTACTTCTGCATTTTTTACATACATACTTCGTTATATACATTTTCAATTGCGTTAAGCGTTAAGCGTTAAGCGTTAGGCGCAAGAAGTAGGCTTTCAGCTTAAAGACGTAAATTTGCCGAATGCAAAAGCAGCCCGTTTTTTTCAGGGACTTAGGTATGATGCCATATACGGAAGCCTGGGAATACCAGGAAAGGCTCTTGAAACAGAATGTTGAAATTAAGACACGGTATCATTCGGCTCAGCAAAAGCAGCGGAAAAATTCAACCACTAACTACCTGCTTTTCGTGGAACACCCGCCAGTATACACGTTGGGTAAAACGGGTCACGAAGAAAATGTGATATGGACCGAGGAAGAATTACAGGAGCGCGGGATTCTGTTTATAAAAACAAACCGCGGAGGTGATATTACCTTTCACGGGCCGGAACAAATTGTCGGTTATCCCATCCTTGATCTTGAAAAGTTTGGAACTGATATTGGCAAATACCTGCGCAATCTCGAAGAGATTATCATTCGGACGCTGGCAGAATATGGGATTCTGGGAGAACGGTCAAGCGGAGAAACGGGGGTATGGATTGAACCAGGCGTGGTGGGCAGGGAAAGAAAAATTGCGGCATTCGGCGTTCGGTGCAGCCGGTGGATTACCATGCATGGATTTGCATTTAATATTAATACGGATCTTCAATATTTTGATGGCATCATACCCTGCGGCATCAAAAATAAACAGGTGAGTTCCCTGGCGCGCGAATTAGACCGGAACATTGACCTGGCCGAAGTAAAAGAAAAACTTAAAACACATTTTGAAGAAATTTTTGAAGCCGAATTATTTGCCATGGAAGAAAGCTTCATTAATTATTAATGATGAATTATTAGTACTCCCATACTCCCATACTCCCATACTTTCCTCCTATTCTCTCGGAATAAGCAGTTTATTCTTCTCTTTCAATTTTCCGTCTTCATACAATTCGAAGCGGAACCAGCCGGAATGACCGAAATTTGTCTTGTCGACCGTGAGCATCGAATCCCGGATATCTTTTACTTCCAGGACCGGCGTATTATCGGTTTCATAAAATGCGACAGAGTAATTTTTTCGGTTGCAATCTGCCAGGGCGATCATTATATTTCCATCTTTGGCCGTAAATACAAAGGGTGAAATTTTATAAACTTCTTTTGGCTCTTTATAAATTTCCACATAGGGCCTGATTTGAAGAGTATCCGCATTTACAAAGAATAAAGTGTCTTTGGTTTGTTTTACCAGGGAATCGCTAAACCGGCGGACCTGATTGCCGGCCAGTTGCATGATCACAGAATCCCTTTTTTTTACAAACAGGATTTTTTCCACTTCAATTGTAGGCGTTTTTATTTTCCCGGGATTATTTACTGATGGTTTTTTAAGGTTCGTATTTTCCGCCATATAGTAAATCCTCGAATTGTCAATTTTTGGAAGGATCAGATATTTGTCTTCTTCTTCCGGCGGCTTGACTGCCGGTATTTTTGCCAGATCACCTGGAGCCTTTATTTGTTTTTCCTGTCCAGGCTGAACCGGTGTTTTTGGTTTGTCCTTCGGGGGGGATTTTATAGCCAGCGAGGGTTGCTCAACGGGTTCTGCCCGGGCCCTTCTGGACTTTGTAAACAAGTATTTACTGTTCGGGAATAAAATAAAGATCCTGTAGAACATTTTTGTTCCATTGGCTTTACTGTCCACGAAACCATTTTCAGGGATCCTGGGATCGGGAACTGTTATCAGTGTTGTAAAATTTCGGAGACTGTCGGTAGATCGTTGAATACTGATCTGGTTGGTAGACGGATAACTGTTTCGCCAGCTGATCAGCACTTTCCCATTGGACTTCAGCGAAGCCGTAAAACCGGGCAGGGTATCCTGTGCTTTTGCATAGGGCAGGATAAAAATGGAAAATGAAAACAGTACAAAAAAAAGACGCATGGCACGAACTTATCTTTAATCTCAGATACCGGCAAAGATAAGGGAAGCACCCTTTTCAGCCGCCGCTTAAAACCGGAGCAGGCCGGCTTCCAAGGAACGGTTTCCCGGGAGGCCGCCGGTGTGCAAAACAAGGATCCGGCTTCCTGGTATAAACGCTTTTATGGAGGTCATTCGTGTAATAGAATAAAAGAGTTTTCCGGTATATACAAAATCGGTGGGAATGCCGGATTCTGAATAAACCTGGTTCATAAAATCAAGTAAGGATTTTGAATATTTCCCATATCCCCCAAAATGATCCGCATGAACAATTTGTACATTCAGCAGGTCCGGCTTATTTTTTATCCACGAAATATTCATCGGTTCAAAATCCCGGGTGCCTTTCAACACGGAAACGCCGATTAATTTCTGACCGGGTCTGCTGTTATTGATTAACGCGGCCAGTGTTGTCCCGGTACCGACGGCGCAACAGATATGGGAGTAAGGACCGGGATCAATAACGGACAAAATTTCTTCAGCGCCACGGAGTCCTTCAGTACCCGACCCGCCTTCCGGAATCGGTAGCGTATCTGGTTCGAATTCACCCGGATTATTGAATCCGGCAGATTTTTTTTTGCGGTTGTATTCTTCGCGGGAAAGAAACCGGAGATCCATTCCATATTCTCTGGCAGCAAGTAAAATGTGGGACATTCTCTTGGGTTCTTCTCCCCGGATGAATCCGATGGAGGAAAAATTATTTAATCTGGCGGCAGCTGCCAGGGCCAGTAGATGATTCGAATAAGGACCTCCAAAACTTACCAGTTTTTGTTTATTTGTCTCTCTGGCTTTTTCGAGATAATATTTCAGTTTAAACCATTTGTTACCTGATATTTCCGGATGGATTTTATCCAGCCGCAATACGTCTGCGCATATTGCATGTTGCCTGAACATCGGATGATCCCATCGGTCCAGGCTGATATTTTCTAAGTCAGGCACTAAAGCAACCACGATAAATCTTGTTCGCTATTACGTTTATTAATTAATTTCACCTCGCATTAAAATTACGGTAATGAAACCAACCTTATTGATACTCGCTGCCGGCATGGCATCGCGTTATGGAAGTATGAAGCAGATTCAGTCATTCGGTCCTTCCGGAGAAACGATTATGGATTATTCCATTTATGATGCGATTCAAAGTGGTTTCAAAAAAATTGTATTCATCATCCGGAAAGATTTTGCTACTGATTTCAAGAATATATTCGAACCGAAATGGGGTAAAAAAGTGGAAACCGCATACGTTTACCAGGAAATGGGATCTTTTTTGGAGGATGGATTCATAGTTCCGCCCGAAAGGACCAAACCCTGGGGAACGGCCCACGCCGTTCTTTGTGCAAAGCCAGTTATCCAGGATCCTTTCGCTGTTATCAATGCCGATGATTTTTACGGAAGGGACGCTTTTGAAAAAGCTTACGGTTTCCTGACCTCGGCTTGTAATCCTTCAACCTATAGCATTATCGGCTATGACCTGGCAAAAACGCTTTCAGAAAATGGTTCCGTCAGCCGGGGAGTTTGTGAGGTGGACAATAATAATAACCTGGTATCCATTCATGAAAGAACCAAGATATACCGGAATAAAGAGGGCAAAATTACCTATGAAGAAGGAGGTAAAACTTTTCAGGTTCCCGATAAGGCCAAGGTTTCTATGAATTTCTGGTGCTTCGACTCCTTCGTGTTCCCGTTCATTGAAAAGATATTCCGGGAATTCCTCGCAAAAAGCGGCCAGGATCCGAAATCAGAATTTTTTATTCCCATTATTGGTGACCGTTTTATCCACGAAGGCAAGGGTCAGATTAAAATAATTCCGACTGCTTCGAGTTGGTTTGGGGTTACTTACAAAGAAGACGCACCCGGCGTTCAGGAAAGCATTAACAATCTCGTGGCAGGCGGGGAATATCCGGCCAAACTTTTTTAATTATTGATTATGGATTATTGATTATTGTAAAGTTCATACGTAGCCTGATAAACAGTTATTCTGATTCAACCCGGCATTAATAATCAATAATCAATAATTAATAATGAGTTAGTAGCTCTTTACCAGATAGATAAAATCCTGTATTTTTTTAACCTGCTGCACGCGATCCATATTTTTGACTGCAGAGGTCTGTGGTAAACGGATCGAAGCCAGACTGGAATCTGATTTCATATCGTCAAGCGCCATGTAAATATTTTTGGAACGGATCGCAAACACGGCGCCCTGGGTTTGTAGCTGGCGGTTACTCAGTACGCCGATCACTTCCCCGTTTTTATCCAGCACGGGTCCACCGCTGTTTCCGGGGTTTGCCGCTACGGCGATCTGGCAGGCCAGCGTGTCGCCACGGTAGCCCGTTTTCGCACTCAGGTAACCTTCACCATAAACAATTTCATCTCTTGGATAACCAAGGGTAAAAATGGCTTCTCCAAGTTCTATATTTCCTTTGCTGATTGAATAGGGCAAAACAGCGGATGATTTAAAATCGCTGTCCACAATTTTCAGAAACGCGAGGTCTGCGGTAGGACTGATATAAGCAATCTTTGTTTTGAATTCCTGTCCCTTATTATTTTGTACAATGACTACGGTTGAATTGCCGATCACGTGGGCATTGGTAACAATATACCCCCTCGGATCAATCATGAACCCGGTACCGCCGAGTTTAAAATCAGCTTCCACAGGTACTTTCACCTGTGTTTTATTGAGTTTGTCGTTAATGGATTTTTGTCCCTGAACCAACATGGAAACCTTCCGGCTCAGGTCCTGTATCTGCGTATTGGGCCTTCTCGGGGCATAATATGAAGTAATTCCACTGATGGCTAGGGCCGTAATACCCGCTATCGAAGCCGCTACGGCAATTACTTTTCGGTATTTTAACCAAAGGCGAACAACCCGGGTCTCCTGTGACTGCTTAATCTGACCGGATTCGAAAAGCTCATTGTGAACGTTCTGCAGGGTTGACTTTATACTTTTCCGGTCACCATATTTTTCCATCAGGTGCAGGAATACGGTATGTTCAACCACCATCTGGTCGACACCCGGATTTGATTTCCTGAGTTCCTCAAAAAATTTTCTTTCCTCCGGAAGCATTTCGCCCCGGATATATCTTTCTATAGATTCCAAAATCAGCCTCTCGTCCATTTCCTTGTTTTATGAATTGTTATTATAATGTCCGAAGAATATTTTTTTTAGCCGCATCAAACACTTGTATTTCTGATTCTTCGCATTGTCCGCATTCGTGTAACCAAATTCCTTCGCAATTTCCGACATATTTTTTTTACGCAGGTAATAACTCTCCAGGAGTTCCTTACAAGGTTCTCCGAGGTTCTGCAGTGCCCGCTCCATCATTTCAAAATCACGCGTCCGTTGTTCAAACATTTCAACGTCTTCATCCGTGGCCATCGTTTCCGGGGCATTGGCCAGGTCCCCTGAAAATCGTTGCTGCAATACCAGCTTTTTCAACCACAATCGGCGGCACACAGCATAGATATAAGTTTTCAGCTGCGCGTGTAATTCAAAACTGCCTGATTTAGCCTTTTCGTATAAAACGATCAGCGCTTCCTGAAAGATATCCCGTGCGTCATCAGAAGTACCGCTATTGTTGATAATCAAGGTCTGAATCATGCTATAATGATTCCGATAAATGGTTTCTATAGCTTTTCGGTCATTTGATGCCAACCCCTTCAATTGCTCTTGCTCATTACTGTCAGTAGTCACCCGGTGCTTTATTTAATACTGAAAGTAAAGAATCGTAACCCATTTGAAAATGGAAAAGTCAAAAAAACAGTGGCGGGTATCTTTTTTAAATTATACAAAAAGGGAACAAACTGCAAGTGCCCTCGTAACAGTTTAAAGATCAATGTATTACGAAAGAATAAATAAATTATGCCAATTTTTGATCAGCCGGCAGGTTACTTTTTTCCATTCCGGGTATTAACCATTAAATCTTTCACAAACAAACACATAACAATGAAAAAATTATTAGCGGTTTTAGCAATCGGCGCATTTGCAGCATGTAATGGCTCTTCAAGCTCTACGACTACAACGGATTCTACAACCGTAAAGACTGATAGCGTTACTACAGTGAAAACTGATACATCTGCAGCTGCCATGAAAGACACTACAAAGAAGGCAGTAGATTCAGCGAAGAAATAATATTTTTATCAGGTAAACAATCGTTAGAGGAAAGCCATCTCTTTCTGTCAGTCTGTTTCATCACGGACTCACGGAAAGAGGTGGCTTTCTGTTATCCGATTTTCTTTTTAAGATTCTGGTCAATCGCATCCAGAAACTCTTCCGTATTGAGATAGTCTTTTCCCGCTGTCACTTTATTTCCATGCAGGCATATAGCCAGGTCCTTGGTCATTTTCCCACTTTCCACGGTTTCAATACATACCTGCTCCAGATTTTCACAAAACCGGATGAGATTCTGGTTCCCGTCTAACTTACCTCGAAATGCGAGGCCGCGGGTCCATGCAAAAATAGAGGCGATCGGGTTGGTGGAAGTTGGTTTCCCTGCCTGGAAATCACGATAATGCCGGGTAACTGTACCATGAGCGGCTTCTGCTTCCATGATCTTTCCGTCAGGGGTGATCAGAACCGAAGTCATGAGTCCCAGTGAACCGAATCCCTGAGCAACGGTGTCGCTCTGCACGTCGCCATCATAATTTTTGCAGGCCCAGACAAAGTTTCCATTCCATTTCAGGGCGCTTGCCACCATATCATCGATCAGCCGGTGCTCATAGGTAATATTTGCTTCTTTATATTTCAGTTTGAATTCCTGCTGATAGATTTCTTCAAAAATATCTTTAAACCGCCCGTCGTATTTTTTAAGAATTGTGTTTTTGGTTGAAAGATAGAGCGGCCATTTTTTGCTAAGCGCCATGTTAAAACAACTCCTGGCAAATCCGCGGATACTTTCATCCGTGTTATACATGGATAGGGCCACGCCATCTCCTTTAAAATCGTACACGTCAAATACCTGGGCCTGTCCTCCATCCGAAGGTGTAAATGTCATGGTCAGTTTTCCTTTTCCTTTTATCACCGTATCGGTTGCGCGGTACTGATCTCCGAACGCATGCCTTCCCACAATGATAGGGGCCGTCCAGTTGGTAACCAGTCTCGGAATATTTTTTATCACAATGGGCTCGCGAAATACGGTTCCGTCCAGTATATTGCGGATTGTTCCGTTGGGGCTCTTCCACATTTGTTTTAAATGGAATTCTTCCACACGTGCCTCATCGGGTGTAATGGTGGCACACTTAATTCCAACCCCAATCTGTTTAATGGCATTGGCGGCATCTACGGTAATCTGGTCATTGGTCTGATCCCTGGATTCTATGCCGAGGTCAAAATATTTTATGTTCAGTTCCAGGTAAGGAAGAATCAGTTTGTCCTTAATAAATTTCCAGATGATCCTTGTCATTTCATCTCCGTCCAGTTCAACCACAGGATTAACCACTTTAATTTTGTTTGCCATGATATATTTTTTTATAGAAAAGTCAGCAAACCTACTGAAAATGTGCTAATGTGCCAATGTGCCAATGTGCCGATTAAGATTGGCCGCTAACCACTAATTCGGAGGTATAATTATTTGTCACGTCTCCAACAACTTGGTACCTTACAAGTCAAACCTCCTCCATGGAATTAATTGATATCGTAAAATCATACATATCAAATTATGTTTCCCTAAGCGAACAGGAATTTAATTATCTGTCTGGTTTATTTGAATTGCGGAATTTCGAAAAAAGAGAGAAACTGGTTGAAGAAGGGGAAGTGGAAAAGTATTTGAATTATATTCTCCAGGGATTGGCCCGTAAATATTTTATCCGGAAGAACGAGGAAATGGTCATGCAGTTTTCCAGGGAAAACGAAATCATTTGCTGTTACGATTCTTTTATGTCGGGTGAACCATCTCATTTTTCTGTGGAAGCCCTGGAGCCCATGGTCGTACTGTCCATAACCATTGAAAATGTAGAAAAGCTCTATGAATTTAGTCCGAAAATGGAAAGACTGGGCAGACTGATTGCCACCCAGGAATATCTTAAGAAAGAAAGTTTTGAATACAACCGGGTTCGCCTGACTTCCCAGGAGCGATTTATAAACTTTATCCGGAACAATGGGAATCTCCTTCAGCGGGTTCCCCAGAAATACCTGGCTTCATACCTGAATATGAAACCGGAAACTTTTAGCCGCCTAAAACATCTAATGAAAAGACCCTCATAAATTCACGATAAGAACCGGGATTTTTAGTTCATGCCTTACCGTATTTACGGTTTCCCCATAAATAAAATCTTTTAATCCGGTGTGGCCATGGGCGCCAATAACCAGGATCTCTGCCTCTTCTTCTTTCACGATGCGCACGATTTCTTTTGTCCGGTGGATATAACCCAGACGCGTAACCGCTTTATAGTTATTTATTTCAAGAGACTGCTGATAACTGTTCAGGCGCTCCTGGTCGGTCCGGGTTTCCAGGTCATCGCTTTGTTTACCCAGCATCCGGGCGGAAGCGCTTTCGACCACATGGATTAATATATAGTTGCTTTCCGTTCCACCCTGTCCGATGGCAAATGCCAGTAGTTTTTCGTCAAGCCGGCTGAAATCCAGGGCAACGGCGATTTTTCTGAATTTTGGAATTTCCAGCCGGGTGATGGCATTGCTCTGGCCGTGCAGGGTAATATCTTTAACAATGGCCTTACTCAACAGGGGATGAATAAGGATATAGGCTAAAAGAACCAGGGCGCCGAGCAGCACGACAATGGACAATATTTTCCAGATCCAATATCCAGGCAGGCCGAATAAATGTCCACCCTCTTCCATAACCAGTTTCAGATTGAGGTAAAGCAGGAGGGCTGCAATGGTCCAGGCAAAAAAACGCGTTAGCATTTTTATGCGGAAAATGCCCATCTTATTTTTGTCTGATACAAAATGAATCAGGGGGATCACGGCGAACCCCAGCTGCAGGCTGAGTATAACCTGGCTGAAAATCAGGAGCTGGTCAACTCTGTTTTCACCTGAAATCCCAATGACGATTACAGCAGGAATGATGGCCAGAAGCCGGGTTATGAGCCTGCGTAATAAAGGATTGATGCGGAGCCGCAGATAGCCTTCCATAACGATTTGTCCGGCAAGCGTTCCGGTGATGGTTGAACTTTGTCCGGCCGCAATCAGGGCAACGGCAAAAAGGGTGGAAGCGAGGGAGGATCCCAACAGGGGGGAAAGGAGCTGGTGGGCCTCCCGGATGGACCCGACCCCGGTTCGGCCTGACTTGAAGAAAACGGCACCGGCCAGGATCAGGATACCGGCATTTACAAAAAATGCCAGGTTCAGGGCAATGGCAGAATCCAGAAAATTCAGTTTTAATGCCTGTTTTATATACCTATCTTCTCTTTTGATCTTCCTGGTTTGGACAAGAGCCGAATGCAGGTAAAGATTATGGGGCATAACGGTAGCTCCGATGATACCGATAGCTACATATAAAGCGGCAGCGCCGGGCAGGGAGGGAATCAATCCCCGGCTTATTTCTCCCAGACTGGGTTTCGCCAGGAAGATTTCAATGAAAAATGACAATCCCACGATGGCGATCAGGCTTAAAATAAAAACTTCCATTTTTCGCATGCCCAGCCGTTGGAGAAACAAAAGGAGAAAGGTATCAAGAGCTGTAATGGCGACTCCATAAACGAGGGGCAGACCGGTCAATAACTGAATTCCAATGGCCATACCCAGCACTTCTGCCAGGTCACAGGCTGTAATGGCAATTTCGGCCAGGAGGTACAGGCAGAAATTTACAACTCTTGGATATGCTTCCCGGTTTGCCTGCGCCAGATCCCTTCCGCGCACGATTCCCAGCCGGGCAGATAAATTCTGCAGGATCAGCGCCATGATATTACTCATCAGCAACACCCAGAGCAGGCGATAACCGAACTGGCTGCCGCCGGCAATATCGGTCGCCCAATTGCCCGGATCCATATAACCGACACTAACCAGGTAAGCAGGACCGAAAAAGGAAAAAAGTTGCTTCCAGCGGGGTGCTGAATTGTTTATTTCAACAGATCCGTGCACTTCACCGAGGGAAAGATCACTGTACTGGATGTGCTTCATTGGCTTGAACAGGGATTTATCGGGGATGGATCGTTCCTGTAGGGACAAATCTAAAATTTGTTACCAATAATTCGGGGAAAATAATAGGAGGCCGGGTAATTGCTGAATCTTACATTTGATTTTCAATTGGATGGCATGCGATTTTTGAAAATGATGCTTGTTTTTGCCGGTTTTGCCTTTTTTATGTGCTGCAGGCATAAATCCGCCGACACCGGTGGAGAGGTTAAAAAAATAGAACCGGAAGATTTCCTGGCCATGTTCCGACCGCTAAACCTGCCGGTTAGTTTTGTGGACAGCTCCCTGTCAAAAAAGACTGCAGATACTCCGCTGACTTTTTCTGTCTTTAAACAATTTATTTCCGATTCCCTGATTCAAAAACATTTTGGAAAAACGCAAAAGCTCAGATTATATGCCTCAGGCAAACTGGTGGTCAAAAAAGGAGAAACCTATCTCTTTATCAAGGCGCTGAGCACTTCTAAAAAAATCCTTTATGTGGTCTGTTTGGACAATGATGGAAAATTCCGAACCGGAATGCCCCTGATTATCCGGGATGAGGATTCTGATATCCGTTACGCTGCTTCCATTGATAACAAGTATGCGATTTCAGTAAGCCGGTTGCGGAAGGATGCAGACGGACGGAATTTTTTTGTACGGACCGTGTATGTCTATAATGCGGAGGGTGTATTTACCCTGATCATGACAGAATCTAATGAGGGAAGGGCGAAAATGGCCCAGATTTACAATCCCATTGATACGCTTGCCCATAAACATAAATTCTCGGGAGATTATATCCAGGATAAACGAAATTTTATTTCTTTCCGGGATGGAAGAAATAATTCCCTGATCCGTTTTTTCGTGCACTTTGAAAAGGACAACGGGAATTGTAAAGGGGAGCTGAAAGGAGAAGCGCGTTTTGTTTCTTCCACAGTTGCCCGCTATCTTGCGAACGGGGATCCCTGTTCGCTTGAGTTTAATTTCAGCGAAAAAAACGTCCGCATGAAAGAATTGGAAGGCTGTGGAAATCACCGGGATATCCGTTGTTATTTCGATGGCGTGTATTCCAGGCACAAAGAAGCCAATGCGAAACCGGCAAAGTCCAAACGACGATAAAAATAAAATAAATCAAAACTGTATCCGTTTACTCAATCACTATGAATTTTACAAATTTTGCAGTCCCTTACGCTACAGATCCCCGTTTTTCAAAAAAAGTAGCCTATTTCTCTATGGAATTTGCGGTTCATCAACCGTTAAAAATATATAGCGGCGGTCTTGGATTCCTGGCCGGTTCGCATGTCCGAAGTGCATATGAATTGCGTCTGAACACGATTTTTATAGGAATCCTTTGGAAATATGGTTACTATGATCAGGCCAGAAACCAGGATCAGAGCCTGCAGGTAACCTGGGTTGAAAAACAGTATCCTTTTTTACAGGATACGGGCATCAAGTTCCAGATTAATATTCACGATCATCCGGTTTGGGTGAAAGCCTATTACCTGGCTCCCGAAACTTTTAACGGAGCGCCCCTTTTCCTTTTGAGCACGGATCTGACGGAAAATGACTATGTTTCTCAAACCATTTGTCACCGGTTATATGATGCCAACCTGGCAACCAAAGTTGCGCAGTTCATTCTGCTCGGCGTGGGTGGGGCGAAACTCGTGGACCTGCTTAACTTTCAGCCCGACCTGTATCATTTAAACGAAGCACACGGCATCAGTGCCGCTTTTTATCTCTACCAGAAATACAACAAAAATATTTCAGAAGTAAAAAAGAGGCTGGTCTTTACAACGCACACACCGGAAGAAGCGGGTAATGAAAAGCACGACATGAAACTTTGTTTTGAAATGAGTTATTTCTGTGGGCTATCCATAGAAGAAGCGGCGGCGCTGACGGGTATGGAAGACAATCTGTTCAACCATTCACTGGCCGCGCTCCGTTTCGCCCATCTTGCCAATGGTGTTTCTCGTTTACATGGACAGGTTTCGCGGGCCTTATGGAGCAAGTATGCGGGTATTTGTCCGATCATCTACATTACCAACGCGCAAAACTGGACTTATTGGGCCGACAAACAGCTGTATAAAAAGCTGGAAGAAGGGGACAATTTCTGGTGGGACGACCGAAAGCGTTTTCTGAAAAAAAGATCTTTTGAAATCGTTGCCGATCAAACGGGCAGGTTGTTAAACCCGGACATTTTCACCATTGTCTGGGCTCGTCGGTTTGCGGGTTATAAAAGAGCCGATCTCATCGCAAGGGATAAGAAAAGATTTACCGAACTGCTCAATAATAAAAAATATCCCGTCCAGGTTATCTGGGCCGGAAAACCATATCCGATGGATTACCCTGCCATCAACGACTTTAACTATCTGGTCCAATTAAGCAAGGAATATCCGCAGGTTGCTGTGTTAACGGGATATGAGCTCAGTTTGTCCAAAAGATTGAAACAGGCGGCCGACTGCTGGTTGAATAATCCACGAGTACCCCGGGAGGCTTCCGGTACCAGCGGTATGACAGCTGCCATGAATGGCGCCCTGAATTTTTCAACCAACGACGGCTGGATCCCCGAATTCATAAACCATGGTCATAATGGTTTCGTTATCGGGAAATCCGATTACACAAATATGACGGTTCCTGAACAGGACGAATTCGATCTGAACTCCTTATATGACGTATTACAAAATCAGATCCTCCCTTTGTTTTACGAACAAAAAGATGGCTGGCGCCAGGTAGTAAAAAACGGAATGGGAGATGTACGGTTTCAGTTTGATTCAGGTCGAATGGTTACGGAGTATTATGAGAAGCTGTATATATAATTTGAAAATTTGAAAATTTGAAAA
>Ga0209839_10000027_pt1 | contig 55746 bp, 49 predicted proteins | sample OrgsoiDNA2013050_FD_185800 | JGI IMG/M metagenome (GOLD analysis project Ga0209839, IMG submission 185800) | Permafrost soil microbial communities from the Arctic, to analyse light accelerated degradation of dissolved organic matter (DOM) -... | ecosystem: Environmental > Terrestrial > Soil >... | reverse complement strand
CGACCAGGTCCTGGCACAGCACCGTCGCGCGCTCACCGAGCGCCTGCCGGGCGTGCTGCACCATCGAAGACGCGACGTCCACGGCGTATACGTGCCCGCGCGGAATCCGCTGCACAAGGTCCGCGGTCACGCGCCCGGAACCGCAGCCCGCATCCACGACGACCTCGTCGCCCGTGAGCCTGAGGCGCTCGAGCTGCTCGCGGCCCCAGGCGACCTGGGGCGCGGAGACCCGGTCGTAGGTGCCGGCATCCCAGTCGCGCGAGCTCATCGTCTCCGCCGTGCTCACAGTGCCGTCGTGACCGGGCCGCTACGCTCGCGGTCGCGCTCGTAGGCGTCGATTCCCTCGGTGTCCTCGGCCAGCGTTACGGCGATGTCATCGAGCCCGCTCAGCAGGCGGTGCTTGATCTCCCAGTCGATCTCGAACTGTGCAGTGCCACCCGGCCAGCGGACCTCCTGGGCGGCGAGATCGATCTGTGCTTCTCCCGCTTGCGCGATCGAAGCACATTGATCCGGACTCAAGCGCACCGGCAGCAGGCCGATCTTCGTGCAATTGGAATGGAAGATGTCGCCGAAGCTCGGCGCGATGATCGCCTGAAAGCCATAGTCCTCGAGCGCCCACGCGGCGTGCTCCCGGCTCGAGCCGCAACCGAAGTTCTGGCCGGCGACGAGGATCGGGTTGGGCGGCAGATGCCAGCCTGGTTCCCTGACCCAGTCGAAGAACAGGAACTCTCCGAAGCCCGAGCGCGCGATCCGCTTGAGGAACTGCTTGGGGATGATCTGATCGGTGTCGACGTCGTCCCGGTTGAGCGCCGACACCTGTCCGGTGATCGTCTCAATCGCTTTCATGGTCACCTCCGCGGGCATCGGGGCCCGCGTTCCGAGTCGGTTGCTCAACCTCCGGTCTGGTTTGAGCGGGAGCGCTTCGCGCTCCCTCCCAGGTTCGGACGTCGACGAAACGTCCTTCGATCGCCGCGGCGGCCGCCATCTGGGGTGAGACCAGATGGGTGCGCGACCCGCGGCCCTGACGGCCCTCGAAATTGCGGTTGGAGGTCGAGGCGATGCGCTCGCCCGGCGCGGCGATATCGGGATTCATCCCCAGGCACATCGAGCAGCCGGCGCCGCGCCAGTCGAATCCCGCGCGCCTGAACACCTCGTCGAGCCCTTCGCGCTCGGCCTGCGCCTTGACCGTCGCGGAGCCCGGCACGACCATCGCGTAGACATCCGCGGCGACCTTGCGCCCATTCACGACGTCGGCTGCGGCGCGCAGGTCGCCAATCCGCGAGTTCGTGCACGAGCCGATGAACACGCGGTCGAGCTTGATCTCCTCGATCGGCGTGCCAGGCCGCAGGTCCATGTAATCGAGCGCACGCTCGTCCCCGTCGGAGGCCGGCTCCGGGACCGCATCGGTGACCTGTACCACCATTCCGGGGTTGGTTCCCCACGTCACCATGGGACCGATCGCCGCGGCGTCGACGCGCATCTCGCGATCGAACCCGGCGCCTTCGTCGGTGCCCAGCGATCGCCACTCATCCGGGATCTCGGCGGGCGCCCCCCGCCGTCCGGCAACCCATTCAAACGTCGTCTCGTCGGGCGCCACCATCCCCGCCCGGCCGCCGCCCTCGATCGTCATGTTGCAGACGGTCATTCGGCCCTCCATCGACAGAGATTGAATCGCCGGCCCCGCATATTCGACGACGTGCCCGACGGCCCCCGCGACCCCCATCTGGCCGATCGTGGCGAGAATCAGATCCTTGGCCGTGACTCCGAAGCGTAGGTCGCCTGCGTAGCGGATCCGCATCGAGCGGGGCTTTGATTGCACCATGCACTGCGTGGCCAGCACGTGCTCGACCTCGCTTGTGCCGATCCCGAAGGCCAGCGCGCCGAAGGCGCCGTGAGTGGCGGTGTGGGAGTCGCCGCAGACGATCGTCATCCCAGGTTGGGTGACCCCCAATTCCGGACCGATCACGTGCACGATCCCCTGATGCTCGGAGCCGAGTGAGTAGATCGGGACCTCGAATTCGGCGCAGTTGCGCTCGAGCGTCTCCACCTGGACCCGTGAGAGCTCGTCCCGGATCTGCGCGACCACGTGCGTGCCGTCGGTCGGCACATTGTGATCGACGGTGGCCAGCGTCCGGTCGGGCCGGCGCACCCTGCGGCCCGCCAGCCGCAGGCCCTCGAACGCCTGAGGGCTCGTGACCTCGTGCACGAGGTGCAGATCGATGTAGATCAGGCTGTGGGACACCTCGTGGGCGTCCCAGATCTTGTCGAACAGGCTCTTCGGCATGGCGCGCTCAGCTCCTCCGCAGGCCGGCGCTCACCACAGCGAGCAGGACGGCCTGATCGGGTCCGGGGTTTTCGAACTGGTGGGGAAGGTCGGCGTCGAAGGTGACGCAGTCGCCGGCCGACAGCTCGTGGCGCGCGCCATCGCAGCACAGCACGACCGCGCCGGACTCGACCAGTGCCGTCTCGCGGCTGCCCGGCTCGTGCATCGGCGGATCCCCCGGCCCTCCGGTGTGGGCGTCCGGCTGGAGCGTGTGACGCGAAAGCTCGGCTCGCTGGCCCGGCAGTGGCGCGGTGAGGATCTCGTAGCTGTGGCCCTTGGCGTGCGCCGGCCCCTTGCGGCGATCGGGCTTGCGGACGATCGTGACCGTTCCGTCCTCGTCGAGCCGTAGGAGTTGCGATAGCCGCAGCTCGAGCCCATGGGCGATCCGGTTGGCGATCTGGAGCGTGGGGCTGGTCTCCCCGCGCTCGACCTGCGAGAGCATCGGCGCGCTCACGCCCGAGCGCAACGACATGTCGCGCAACGACAGGTCCATCGCCTCCCGCAGGGACCGGATGCGCGCCCCGAGCGCATCCGACGCGGTGACGGGTTCAGCCGCTGTCGTCATACAAGCGTACGCTATCACGTACGGTGCCTTGCGCATCGCTGCCCCACGTGCGGGCGGGAGTCGCCGTCGGTCCTGGCCGACAGGACTCGCGGGCGGCGGGGTAGCCTGACCCCATGCGCTCTCGCCCCGACGTACTCGTGCTCGGTGGCGGTGGCGTGCTCGGCGAGGCGTGGATGATGGGCGTGCTGGCCGGGATCGAGGATGCATCGGGTTTTGACCTGCGTGAGTGCGAGTACTTCGTCGGGACCTCGGCCGGCTCGATCGTCGCGGCCCACCTGGTGGCAGGCGATTCGCCCCGCCGACCGTCCTCGATCGGTCGCGAGGTCGCGCTGGCCGACCCCCAGCCGGTCAACGGGCTGGCGGGCGCGGCGCTTGGGGCAGCCCGTCGCGCCGGTGCGTTCGCGCTGGCGGCGAGCGCTGCGTTTGCGCCGCTGGCCCTGGGGCTGGCGGAGCCCAGCGCGGCGCTCGTCCGCGCCGCGCTGCTGCGCAGGCTCCCCCCGCCGCACAGCACCCTGGGCGAGCTGCGCCGACGGGTCGAGCAATCGGCGGCGCGGTTCGACGGCCGGTTGCGCGTCGTCGCGGTGGAGCGCCGCACCGGACGGCGGACGATCTTCGGCAGCCCGGGGGCACCCAAGGCGACCGTCGGCCAGGCCGTCGAGGCGTCGTGCACCGTTCCGTGGCTGTTTGCGCCGGTTCAGATCGGCGGACGCGATTACGTCGACGGCGGGATCTGGAGCCCCACCAACCTCGACGCGGCACCGGCCGGGCGCGACACCCAGGTGCTGTGCCTGAACCCGATCGCCAGCCTCACGGCCACCAGCACCGCGATTGGGGTCGTGCGCGGCGTCGCGCGCACCGCCGTCTCGATCGAGTCGCTCGCACTGAGGCGCCGCGGCGCCTCAGTCACGACGCTCGCGCCCAACGCCGAGTGCGCCGAGGCGATGGGCACGAACTTCATGAACCGGGAGCCGAGTCAGCGCGTGCTCGCGGCCGCCTACCGACAGGGATTAAAGGCCGGCCAGGATGGCCGGCCGGGGTGAGCCTACGGTGCCCTGAGAGCTTGCGGCGATGCCGCGGCTGCGGTTGAGAGCTCCGCCTCGGCGGCCACGCTCTGGCGCCGGACCGCGTTCGATAGCGCCCGCACGTAGGCGCGAGCGGCCGCCTCGAGGATGTCTGTGGACACCCCTTGACCGGAACCGCTCACGCCGCCGACCTCGAGCACGACCGAGCTCTCGCCGAGGGCGTCCTGGCCGCCGGTGACCGCGTCGACGCGAAACTCGCGCAGACGGGCGTCGCGGCCGGTGGCCGTGTTGATCGCGCGGAAGATCGCGTCGACCGGACCGTCGCCGGTGAACGAGCCGACGAGCTCCTCGCCGTCTGGGCCCTGCACCCCGACCGTCGCGTGCGGCGGACGCCGCGAGGAGGCCTCGACGTCGAACCACTGGAGTTGGAAGCCGGCGATCTCCTCGCGCAGCTCATCGGTGACGAGCGCCTCGAGATCCATCGCGGTGATCTGCTTCTTCTTGTCCGCGATCTGCTTGAAGCGCTTGAACGCCGTGTTGAGCGTCTCGCCCGAGAGCTCCAGGCCCAGCTCGGCCAGCGCCTGCGCGAGCGCGTGGCGGCCCGAGTGCTTGCCCAGCACGATCGAGTTTGCATCGAGCCCGACCGTGGTCGCATCCATGATCTCGTACGTCGTGCGTTCCTTGAGCACGCCATCCTGGTGGATCCCGGATTCGTGCGCGAATGCGTTGCGGCCCACCACCGCCTTGTTGGGCTGCACCGCATAGCCGGTCAACCTCGACACCATCCGGGAGGTTCTGGCGATCTCCCGCGTCACGGCGGCCGTGTGCAGCCCCACGTCGGCCTGCCGCGTATGCAGCAGCATCACGATCTCCTCCAGCGCCGCGTTGCCGGCGCGCTCCCCGATCCCGTTGATCGCACACTCCACCTGCCGCGCCCCGGCGAGCAGGCCGGCGAACGAGTTCGCCACCGCCATCCCGAGGTCGTCGTGGCAGTGAACCGACAGCACGACGTCGCGCAGATCCGGGACCAGCCCGTAGAGCCGCCCCAGGAGCGCCGCGTACTCGTGCGGCATCGTGTAGCCGACCGTGTCAGGGATGTTGATCGTGCTCGCGCCCTCGTCGATCGCGATCTGGCACACCTCGGCGGTGAACTCGAGATCGGCACGGGTTGCATCCATCGGCGAGAACTCGACGTCGTCGAGGTATTGCTTGGCATGCGCGACCGCCGCCCGCGCCTGCCCCTTGACATCCTCCCGCGTAGTCTGCAGCTGGTATTGGATGTGGATGTCCGAGGTCGAGATGAACGTGTGGATACGTGGGCGGGCGGCGTCCTTGACGGCGTTCCAGGCCGCGTCGATGTCGCCCACGTGGGTCCGGGCCAGCCCGGCGATCACGGGGCCTTCGACGGTCCGGGAGATCTCCTGCACCGCGTCGAAATCCCCCGGTGAGGTGATCGGAAACCCGGCCTCGATCACGTCGACTCCCAGCCGCGCCAGTTGCTGGGCGATCTCGAGCTTCTCCTGCGTGTTCAGCGAAATCCCCGGCGACTGCTCGCCGTCACGCAGAGTCGTATCGAAGATCAGTACTCGGTTGGGGTCCTCAGGCTTGGTCATGGCGTTCCTGTCAGGTTCGAACTTGGCTTCTTCTCGGTGATGGTTTCGCGGCTACGTGCGGCCGCCCACGCGCTATTCCCCCTTGCGGGGGAGCAGAAGAAGTCGAACTGCGAGGCTGGACGCCATCTGGCGCGACAGGCTAGCACTCACTGCGATGCTTAGGCGACGAATGACTGTGGAACGGCGTTCTCCCCCGAAGCCCCGCGAGTGGTGGCCGTGGGTGTCCCTGCTGCCGTTGGGGATCGGCTCGTGGGCTCCGATCTATGCCGGCGTGCGCGCGCGGACGCAGTCGTGGATCGGGCTCGGAGCGGCGTGGTCGGCGATCTCGTTGGCGGGGTGGATCGGCGCGGCCACTTCGGGCAGGAACAACACCGTCGCCGGGCTGGCGCTGATCGTCGGCTGGGTGGGCGGGGCCGCCACCTCGTTTGTGATCCGCAGCCAATATCAGCAAACCATGGGCTCGCCCCTGCTCGACGCCACCGATCGCGCGCAGCAACGCCTCGCGGATCGGCGGCGCGCGCTGGCGCTGGCGCGTGAGAACCCGGCGCTGGCGCTCGAGGCCGGCGTCGGACGGCCCGATCGCCCGGGCGCTGTCGACCTGGGACTGGTTGACGTCAACAACGCCTCGGTCACCGGGCTGATGACCCTACCCGGGGTCGACGGAGTTCTCGCGACGCGGATCGCCGAAGTCCGCGCCCAAACCGGTGGCTTCTCCACGCTCGAGGACCTCGGCGCCACCCTCGAGCTCGACGGCGGGCTGGTCGAGAGCCTGCGCGGCCACGTCGTCTGCCTCCCCCGTCAGCGCCACAGCCCGCCCGACCCGCGAACGTAGCTCGGCACGGTGGGAGACTGAGGCGCCGGATCCTAGGTAATCCACGCAGTTGCGGCAGCAGGCGGGTGCTTGCAGACTCCGCTCGCCTCGGCACCGGCTGGAGCATTGGGTCCACTTCAGTGGCCTGGACGCGTCCCCATGGTTAGGCGAACCACCCGTTGCTCGGAGTTCAAGCCGCGCAGCCGGGTCGTCAGCTCCTCGACCTCCACGTTGGCGCAATCCGCTGTGATTTGCTCCGAGGCACGGTCGAACGCTTCTCGCAGGAGCACGATGTCGTCGCCGCGGCTGTGCTCTCCGAGCCGGGCCGCAATGTTCACCGTGCGGCCAAAGTAGTCCAGCCGGTCGTTGGCGGTCATCGCGATCACCGGGCCGGCGTGAACGCCGAGCTTGAGGCGCAGCGGCGGATCGATGGCCTCGGCTTGACACCAGGACGTGACCTGCTGCTGCATGGCGATCGCTGCTTGCAGGGCGTCGTCGAGATGCTGGAACGCGCACATCACCCCGTCGCCCAAGGTCTTGACGATGCTGCCGTCGACGCGCACGACGGCTTGCTTGATGAACTCGAAGTGACGGTTGACACGGCTGTAGGCCGCCGCGTCACCGATGCCCTCGTACAGCCGGGTGGAGCCCTTGAGATCGCTGAATACGAGCGCGATGTGTCGGATTGCGTGCTGCTGACCCGGGGCGAGCACCTCGGAGCTGAACAGCTCGCGGAACTCCTGCAGCGTGGTCACCTGCGCCGCGGTCGTCGCATCACGGGTCCACGCGGCGTCCTCGAGCGCCGCCAGCACCGTGCCGCCGGTCTGGTTGCGCAGCGACAGCAGCGCGCCGCGGGGCAGCTCGAGGCGGTCTCGATCCGTGAGGCTGTGCGGAGCCACCCAGCATCCGTCCGCGTAGGTCACCCTCACCGCTCTCACGCGGGGGTTGGGTGGGCCCGAGACGATGCTCAACTGACGCGTCGAGCCCACGCTGCGCAGCTGCAGCGGCTCGGTCGGGGTGATCGCGATGTCGCGTTCCTCACCCGCTCGCAGGTACTGTTGCGCGGCGATGTGGGGCATTCGCAGCGGGCCGCCGATGCAGTAGACCTGGTCGCTGGCGGCGCGGACCGCGGGATGGATCGAGAACCGCAACTCGACGCTCTGGTCGAAGTCGGTGCCGTAGGAGATGCCGCAGATCTCGCAGTGAAATTGCGCCGGGAGCTGGGTCAGGCTGTCGACCTCCTGCTTGGGAACGCGGCAGTTGGCGCACATCAGCTCCCAGCGGAGCTCGAACAACCCGGCGCGAGTTGCGTACAGGAGCAGGCGCAGCACCTCGAGGCGGTCGGCATGCCACGTGTCGGCCAACGCAAACGGGCGTACTCTGACCAATTGGTCATCGCTGCCCTCCAGGACACGCGTCCGCAGCGGCGCGATCAACTCAGGCCGCAGCGGACTGTGTCGCAGCTGCTCGAGCAGTCGATCGAGACGAGCCGTGTCGACCTGTGGGCGCTCCGGGGGCGTCGGCGTCGGGTCGGCCATTCCGCTCGCTCGGCGGGCCAGGTAGCGGTCACAGAATTCGAGCAGGTCGGTGACCGGTGCCTTGCCGAGTCGCCACAGCACCCGGCCCGCCAGGCTGGTCGAGCTGAACTCCGCGAAGGCTTTGACACTCACCCCTCCCTGGTCAGGCGTGAGCTCGATGCCCACCTCCATGCACCGCACGGGAGCATGCTCAAACTCGCGACGCACGACGTAGCGCTGCTCGCGCACCCACTCGAACGGAAACTCCTTCCAGCGAACGGGAAAGACGCCGAACGCCTTCGCCTCGGCGCCGCGCAGCAACGGGTCGGGCAGGGTCGAGAACTTGATCGGCGGCAGTCCGATGCTGCGGTTGAGGTGGTCGGTGTCAGCCAGCAGGCGCCAGGCCTCGGTGAGCGACATCGGATAGTGGCGCTGACGTTCGAAGCGAATTGCCCGGGCCCTCATCGTGGCTCCGCTGCGCAGTCCCACCAAGCCCGGTGCTGGCCGTCGCGGTACACGATCCGTAGCGTATATTTGCAGCCCGTCAAGCGTAAAGGGGGCTGACGTTGATACAGCGGATCTTGGTCGGCACCGACCGATCCGACTCGGCTACCCGAGCGGTGGAGTGGGCCGCCGAGATGGCGGAGCGGTATGCCGCCGAGCTGCTCGTGCTCCGGGTGGTCGCTCCGGAGCATCTCATCGGCAGCGCGCCGACCGCGGCGAGCCGCGACGCTGAGTTGGCCGAGTTGGCCGAGTTGGCCGAGCTGGCGCAGCGTCTCGCGGGCGCAAGGGGACGAGCACGCCTGGAATACGACTCCCAGCCGGCGGAGGCGATCGTCCAGGTCGCGGAGCAGGAGCGCGCCGACATCGTCGTCGTCGGCAACGTGAGTATGAGGGATCGAACGGAGTTCCTGCTCGGCAGCGTTCCCAACCGCGTCTCGCACAACGCCCCCTGCACGGTCGTGATCGTCAACACCGGCGAAGGCAACGTTCGCGGGGGCGCTTCGCGCGGTCGGCAAGCGCAGGCAGACAGCGAGGTAAGCGAAGGACAGCTGCTGGCACGCGCCGCACGGATCGCCGGCGTGGTCGCCAAGTATCGCCTGGGAAACATCCTCGACCGAGACGGCGACCGCGACTCGGCTGACCTCGCGCGGGCCCGGCGCTTCCGCGAGGCACTCGAGGAGCTCGGGCCCACGTTCGCCAAGCTGGGACAGATTCTGTCCACCCGACCGGACCTCCTCCCCGCCGCATTCGTGCAGGAGCTCTCCACCCTCCAAGACCAGGTCACGGCACTGACCGACGCGGAGGTTGTGGCCGTCATGGAGAGCGAGCTCCGCGTTCCGTGGGAAGACGTGTTTGTCAGCATCGAGCCACAGCCTCTGGCGGCCGGGACGATCGCGCAGGTACATCGCGCCACCCTGGTCGACGGCGAGCGCGTGGTCATCAAGGTGCAACGTCCCAGCGCCGAGCGCGAGATCCTGCAAGATCTTGGCTTGCTCGAGCAGTTCGCCGAGAAGGCCGCGGAGCGACCGGTGTTCAGGCAGGTGATCGATGTGCCCGCCGTCATCGAGCACCTCTCATCCTCGCTGCGCGCAGAGCTCGACTTCCGCCACGAAGCCGCCAACATCGCGCGTATGAGCTCCGTGCTGGCGCCCTTCGACCGGCTCGACGTGCCGAATGTCCACGTCGAGCTGTCGACCGCCCGCCTGCTCGTCATGCGCGAGGTACAGGGAGTCCCCGTTCAGCAGGCCCCGAAAGGCGAGGCATGCCGCGCGGCGGGAGGCCAGCTGCTCGAGGCGTACTACCAACAGGTGCTCGCCGAGGGCTTCTTCCACGCCGACCCCCACCCCGGAAACCTGATCTGGTCCGACGACAAGGTGTATCTGCTGGACCTCGGGATGGTGGGCGAGGTCGACGCCGAGCTGCGGCGCTCGCTCCTCCTCCTGCTGCTGGCGTTCTGGCAGGAAGACCCCGCCTTCCTCGCCGACGTGATGCTCTCCCTCTCGGCCGACCGTGTGGACGCCCAATTCGACGAGCCCGCGTTCCGAGCAGAGCTGGCGGATCTGGTCGCCCGCTACCGGCATCTGCCGCTCAAGGAGCTGCGCCTCGGGCCGCTGCTACAGCAGCTCACCGACATGTCGCTCCGCCACGGCGTCCGCCTGCCCGCGGCCCTGGCGTTGATCGGCAAGGCCTTCGGCCAGATGCAGCTGTCCGCCGCGGAGCTGGATCCCTCCCTGGACCCGTTCTCGGTCGCCGGCGCCTTCTACATCCGGCAACTGGGCGGCCGGCTGCGGACCTCCACCAATCCGCGTCAGCTTTTCTATGAGGCCCAGAAACTACGGGTCCGCGTGGACCGCGTGCTCGAGAGCCTGGAGCGCGTGGTCGGGGCACGACCGGGATCGGGCTTGCAGGTCCAGACGCCCGACAACGAGCGGCTCATCGGTGCGATCAATCAGGCCGGGCGGCGGATCGCGATTGGTCTCACCGCCGCGAGCGCGCTGGTCGGAGCGGCGCTCACGGCCACGGCCGAGGACGCGCCGGCATGGACGACTCCGGCCTTCGGAGCGCTGGGCGCGGTGCTGAGCGGCGGGCTGCTCGCCGATGGATTGCGGCGAGGATGACCAACGATCACACAACGCGCAGGCCGCAGCCCCGCAGGCAGATCTTGACGCTGATCTCAGCGCCGCTGCAGCGCGCGAGCCTGGCGGCTCTGATCAGCGTCACCGTCACGCTGCTCGAGCGCCGCATGCAGAAGGCGTTTGACGGCCGGCGCTAACCAAACGTGACCGCTGCGCCGAAACCACATGTGACTGGGTTGTGATTGGCCCCCGCGAGCTTTTCACAGTGACACGGTCCGGCCGGCCACGAACCCATCGCCGGCGACGATCTGCTCGATCACCTCGCGGGGAACCGCCGCGTCGGTGGTGATCGCCATCGCCGCCAGGCGCCCGTGGCCGCTCTCCCCCTCCTCGGGCTGGCGGCCGACCGCCGCCGAGACGATGTTGACGCCGTACTTGCCGAAGATCGTCCCGACGCGGCCGATCATCCCGGGAACGTCGCGATACCGGAACAGCGTGATGTGCTCCTCGAGTTGGAGGTCGAAGCGCTGGCCCCAGGCCTCCAGCAGGTGGGGGCGGTCGCGGCGCCCGATCAGCGCCCCGACCACCCGGACGCTCGTCTCTCCACAGGTCAGGATCACTCTGACCAGGTCGGTGTAGTCGCGCACGCCGGTGCGCTTGGTCTCGACCATGTCGATGCCGCGCTGCTCGGCGATCGCCGGCGCGTTGACCTCGTTGACGTCTTCCTCGGTGTGCCCGCGCATCATCCCGAGTAACACCTCGATCGAGAGCAGGCGCGTGTCCCGTTCGGCGATCCGGCCGAGGAACTCGGTCTGCACCCGGTCGACCGACGAGCCTTCGGCGAGGGCGATCGCGATCCGGCCGAGCGATCGGCAGAGCGGGACGAAAGGTCCCAGGACCTCCATGTCCTCGGGCGGGATCGAGGGCACGTTGACCGCGGTGGTGACAACGCCGTCGGTCGTCAACGCGGCGACCACCTGCTCGGCCGCCTGATAACCCGCGCGGTCGGTCGCCTCGGCGGTCGAGGCGCCAAGGTGCGGGGTCACGATCACGTTTGGATACCCGAACAGCGGATGCTCGGTGACCGGCTCGGTGCGGAACACGTCGAGCGCCGCCCCCCCCACCTTGCCCGAGTCCAGCGCGGCCTTGAGGTCCTGGTCGACCACCAGCGGCCCGCGCGCCACGTTCAGGATCAGCACGCCGTCCCGGCACTTGGCGAGCGCCTCGGCGTCGAGCCAGCCCTCGGTATCGGGCGTGTTGGGCAGATGCAGGGTGATGAAGTCGGCGACCGCGTACACCTCGTCGGAGGAGCGGGCCTTCTCCACTCCCAGCTCGCGATAGCGCTCCGCGCCGACATACGGGTCGAACGCGATCACCTTGACGCCGAATCCATGCGCACGCTGGGCCACCAGTTGGCCGATCCGCCCGAAGCCGAGGATCCCGAGCGTCTTCTCGTACAGCTCCACGCCCGAGAACCTCGAACGCTCCCACTTCCCGCTGGTCAGCGAGGCGTGGGCCTGGGGGATGTTGCGGGCCAGCGCGAGCAGCAGAGCCATCGTGTGCTCGGCGGCGGTGATCACGTTTGACTGGGGTGCGTTGGCGACGATGATCCCGCGCTTGGTCGCCGCGTCGACGTCGACGTTGTCAACGCCGACCCCGGCGCGACCGACCGCCCGCAGCCGGGTCGCCTTCGCGAGCAGCTCGGCATCGAGCTGCGTGGCCGAGCGGATCAGGATCCCGTCGTAGTCGCCGATCCGCTCGGCGAGCTGCTCCGGTGTCCAGCCGGAGCCGAGATCGACGTCGAAGTGCTCCCGGAGCAGGTCGATGCCCGAGTCGCCGATCTTCTCGGCCACCAGCACGCGCAGCATCGCTTCCGTCATGAGCGTTCCAGCACCCAGTCGATGCTCGCCGTGAGCGCCTGGACGTCGGCCGGATCGGTCGCCGGGAACATCGCGATCCGCAGCTGGTTGGCGCCGAGCTTGCGGTAGGGCTCGACATCGACGATCCCGTTGGCGCGCAGCGTCGCCGCCAGCCCCGCGGCGTCGATCTCGGGAGCGAAGTCGATCGTGGCGACCACGAGCGACCGCTTGGCCGGCTCCCGGACGAACGGGCTCGCGCGAGGGGAGCTCAGCGCCCACGCGTACAGGTACGTCGAGGATGCCGTGGTCCGCTCCACCATCGCGTCGAGCCCGCCCGCCTCGAGCATCCACTCGAGCTGGTCGGCAAGCAGGAACAGGGTGGCGATCGCGGGGGTGTTGTAGGTCTGGTCCTTGACCGAGTTCTCGAGCGCGGTGCTGAGCGAGAGGAAGTCGGGAATCCACCGTCCGCGCGGCTTTCCGGAGGCCAACTCCTGGATTCGGGCCAGCGCCGCCGGGCTGAGCAGCGCGAGCCACAGTCCGCCGTCGCTCGCGAAGCCCTTCTGCGGGGCGAAGTAATACGCATCGGCCGCGCTCACGTCGACCGGCAGGCCGGCGGCGCCGGAGGTGGCGTCGATCAGCACCAGTGCGTGCTCCGAGCCCGCCGGGCGCAGCACCGGCACCATCACCCCGGTCGAGGTTTCGTTGTGCGCCCAGGCGATCACGTCGACGTCGGGGTCGCAGACCGGGGCGGGGGCGTCGCCCGGCTCGGCGGCGATCACGATCGGATCGCGCAGGAACGGTGCTCCGCGGGTGCACACGGCGAACTTCGAGGAGAACTCCCCGTAGGTCAGGTGCAGTGCCCGCTCGCGGACCAGGCCGCACGTGGCGGCGTCCCAGAACGCGGTCGTGCCGCCGTTCCCGAGCGCCACCTCGTAGCCGTCGGGCACCGCGAACAGCTCGCGCAACCCGGCGCGAACCCGCGCGACCAGCTGCTTGACCGGCGTCTGCCGGTGGGAGGTGCCCAGCACCGACCCACCGGAGGAGGCGAGGTGCTCGAGCTGCTCAGGACGGATCCTCGAGGGACCGGACCCGAACCGCCCGTCCGCCGGCTTGAGCGACTCCGGGATCTTCAGCACAGCGGGTGTCAGAGCTATTCCTGGAACTCCGTATCGATCCAGTCCATCTGAGCACGCAGCTCGGCGCCGACGACCTCCACCTGGTGACCGGCCTGCTCGGAGCGCATGCGCTTGAAGTTCTCCTGGCCCGCTCGGTTCTCCGCGATCCATTCGCGCGCGAAGTCGCCCGACTGGATCTCGGCCAGCAGCTGCTTCATCGCCCGTCGGGACTCGGGACCGATCACCCGCGTGCCGCGCGTCAGGTCGCCGTACTCGGCCGTATTGGAGATCGAGTAGCGCATCCCGGCGATCCCCTTCTCGTACATCAGGTCGACGATCAGCTTGAGCTCGTGCAGGCACTCGAAATACGCCAAGCGCGGGTCGTAACCGGCGTCAACGAGCGTTTCGTAGCCGGCACGGACGAGCTCGGTGACCCCGCCGCACAGGACTGCCTGCTCCCCGAACAGGTCGGTCTCGGTCTCGTCCTTGAACGAGGTCTCGATCACGCCGCCACGCGTGCCGCCGATCCCCTTGGCGTAGGCCAGGGCGAGTTGCAGGGCATTACCGCTGGGGTTTTGATGGATCGCGACCAGACACGGAACGCCGGACCCCTCGAGATACTGGCGTCGGACCAGATGGCCGGGCCCTTTCGGCGCCACCAGCGCAACGTCGACATCGGGCGGCGGCAAGATCTGCTCGTAGTGGATCGAGAATCCGTGGCCGAACAACAGCAGGTTCCCGGGCGCGATCCCGTCCTTGACGCCGGACTCCCACACCTGCCCGTGGAGCTCGTCAGGGACCAGCATCATCACCACGTCGCCTTGGCTGGCGGCATCGGCGGGAGCCACCACGCGCAACCCGTGCTCCGTGGCCTTGGCGACGCTGCCGGAGTCTGATCGGAGGCCCACCACCACCGAGACCCCCGAGTCCTTCAGGTTCAGCGCGTGGGCGTGGCCTTGCGAGCCGTAGCCGATGATCGCGACGGTCTTCCCGTCGAGCAGGTGGATATCCGCGTCGTCGTCGTAGAACATAGAGTCGGCAGGCTACATGGGTAACAGCCTGGCGGCGTTTTGCTTGGAGAAATCGGGCAAAAGCCTGGCGGCTTTTACCTGGGGAGAAATCAAAGATTTCTCCCGGGGGCGGCTGCTGACGAGCTTGGGTCAGCCTCCGCCGAAGTGCTGCTGGAGCGCGAGTACGTTGTTGACGTACTGCTGGGTATCGGTGTACAGGCCATTCTGGCGCACCGACTGCAGGCCCTGGTAATAGCCGGCCGCGGTGAGCGCCGGGTCGCCGCCGGTATCCGCCAGCAGCGAATGCAACAGCAGGCTGCCGGCGCGGATGTTGTCGTGCGCCGAGGCGGGCTGCAGCGGCGGCGGCCCGGCCAGGCTCTGGCCGATGTAATCCCAGGTGCCGGGCTCGATCTGCATCACCCCGACCGCGCCGGTGCTCGAGACGAGATCGTTGTTGAAGCCGCTCTCCTGCCAGCCGATCGCCTCGGCCAGCGACGGCGAGACGCCCTCTGACGCGGCGATCGATCCAACCTCGCCCGCGCTCACGGTCTCCGGTGTCGGCTGCGCGCTGCCCGACGAGCTTCCCGAGGCCGTCGACACCGACTCTTGCGCACCACTCGAGCCCGAGCCGCCGGAGAGGTTGAGGACCGCCCCGGCGGGCAATATTCCAGCCGGATCGAGGCCGTTGGCGCTCGCGAGCTGATCGACGCTGGTGCCGGCGTTGGCGGCCAGCGCCGACAGCGTGTCACCCGGTTGCACGACGTACGAGCCCGATCCGCCGGAGGAAGTGGACTCCGACGGCGCCGAGGAGCTGACCGAGCTGTCACTGGTGCCGGCGCCCGAGCTGTCACTCGCGCCGGCGTCCGTGCTGTCGGTGCCGCCGCTTGACTGCGGCGGGATTTGGAGCGTCGCCCCTGAGATCAGCAGCGAGTCGGACGACAGGCCGTTGGCTGCGGCGAGCTGGGAAACGCTCAGCCCGTCGGCGGCCGCAACGGAGGACAGGGACTCACCGGAGGCGACGACGTGGGGGAAGTCGGCCGAGGCCGCGGCGGGACTTGCAAGGATCGTTGCGGCAGCGAGCGAGAGCAGGATTCGACTGTTCATGCGGCGAAGTGTTCACGAGTCGCGCGTCCGCGGCCAACGTTGCAATGCGTATTTCAGCTTGCAAGCAAGCGTTCACGCACCGGCCGCGGCCACCAGCGAGCTGCCGGGTAGCAACAGCGAGCCGTCCACATCGGTGAACGGCTCGGCCAGCGAGGAGATCTCCTCGGTCACCTCGGTGCGCTGCGCTCCTGACAGACCGTTGATCGCGTCGCGGAACACGCCCGACAGGTCGAGCGTCTCCGCGAAGTACTCATCCACGCTCGCGAACGGGCGGTCCAGCTCGACCTGCTCGACCACCACGTCGAGCAGCCCGGCCGAATCGAGCAGCTCCTGCAGGCTGCCCGGCGCCGCCAGCGTGAACATTCCCGGAGCGGCGGGATCGGGCGGCTCCGCGTGACCAAGCTTGACCAGGGCCCGTCCGGGGATCGTCGCCCAGGGGTTGCGCTCAGCGCTGTCCCACACCGCCAGCGCGGCTCGCCCGCCCGAGCGCAGGACCCGCCGGATCTCGTGGCCGGCCGCGTCCGGATCGACGATCAGCATGATCCCCCAGCGACACAGCACCGCATCGACGCTGGCCGTGGGCAGGTCGATCCATTCGAGCTCCAGTCGCGCGAACTCCACGTTCTCGATCCCGGCGCTCGCCGCCCGCTCCCGCGCCACCTCGAGCATCGCCTCGGTGCCGTCGCTGCAGATCAGCGTCCCCCCGGGGCGGATCAGCTCGGCGGCCAGAAACCCAGTGTCCCCAGGGCCGGCGGCCAGCTCCAGGACACGCTGGCCCGGCTGCAGCCCGAGCTGGTCGATCATCCAGACCGAAACCGCCATCCCGGTATCGCGGACGCGGTCAGCCCGCTTGCCCCACCCGCCCGCGGCGCGCTCCCAACGGTCGAGGTTCTCCGCTCGCTGCTGGTCGGGATCGATGGCGCCCACGGTCGGGGTGATCATACGCCGCGGCCCCGCTCACGCCTCGAGCGCCGCCGAGCCCCAACGCAGCCCGCGCGACCGTACGCCGCGGCCCCGCTCACCACTCGCCGCCGAGCCCTCAGCGCAGCTCGCGTCGCAGCAGCTTGCCGGTCTCGCCGCGCGGCAGCCGCGCCGTGAACTGGATCGTCTTGGGAACCTTGAACGAGGCCAGGCGTTCGGCGCAGTGCGTCCTCAGCTGCTCGCCGTCCGCGGCGATCCCGGAGCGCAGCACGACACACGCTACGACGGCCTCTCCCCAGTCCGGATCGCTCCGGCCGAACACGCCCGCATCAGCGACCGCGGGGTGCTCGAGCAGCGCCGCCTCAACCTCGGCCGGCGCGACATTCTCCCCACCGGTGACGATCGTGTCCGCCTTGCGCCCGGTGATCGTCAGCCGCCCGTCCTGATCCAGCGCGCCGAGGTCTCCGGTGTGCAGCCAGCGGTCGAGCGCCAATGCGCTCCGCGCCACCGTCGGGCCCCGGACGAGTAGCTCGTCCTGCTCGCCGATCCTCAGCTCGACGCCCAGCAGTGGCCAGCCGTTGGTGGCGATCTGCGAGCACGCCTCGGTCATGCCGTAGGACGGGGCGACGCTCACCCCCGCAGTCCGCGCCCGCTCCAGCAGCGCGGGCGCGATCGGCCCGCCGCCGAGCAGCGCCCAGCGAAGCGTGGGCGGGTCTCGCAGCCCCGCATCGAGCAGGCGCGCGAGCATCGTCGGTACCAGCGAAACGAGCGTGACCCGCCGCCCCGGGTCCATCAGCGCGCTGACCACGGCACCGGCGTGAAAGCCATCGGGCAGCAGCACGGTCGTGCCGTAGATCGCGCTTCGGATCGCGATCGACAGACCGCCGACATGGGCCAGCGGCATCGGGCACAGCCAGCGCTCGTTCGGGTCCAGTCCGAGCGCGAGCGCCGAGCCGAGCGCGTTCCACAGCCAGTTGTCGTAGCTCAGCCAGACCGCTCGCGCGGCCGCGGTGGTGCCGGAGGTGTGCATGATCGTCGCGATCTCGTCGAGCTTGTGCTCCCGCGCCGGCGCCCCCGGCGATCGCTCCCGGGGGCCGGCGCGCAACGGCGCTTGCACCGTGGTCGCGGCGACGACCGCCCGCTGAGCGCGCTCGCTCGCGCCCAGCCGGAGATCGATCGGCACCGCCACGGCGCCGATCAGCATGCAACCGTGGAGCGCCACCACCAGCTCCTCGCCGGCCAGCGCCACGGCTACCCGGTCGCCGGCCGAAATCCCCCGTCCCTGCAGGGCGGATGCCGCCGCGCTGGCTCGGCGGTACAGCTCCCGATAGGTGGTCGGCCCGCGGTCGCTCTCCAGTGCCGTGCGGTCGCCGTGCATGCGGGCGGCACGCGAGCACCACGGTTCCACAGCGAGACCTGGCACTCCCCCGCCGGTCCCGATCGGCCGAGCCATTAGGCGACCCTAACACAGGCATTCCCGGTTGTCGGGACGGTTGTCGGCCGGCTGGCATAAAGTCCTGGGAGCGAGCACTCCCGACAGCAGGAGCCAACCCGTGCCCATCAGCTGGCAGGCGGCCGGCCAGTACTCCGACATCCGCTATGAGCTGGCGAGCGGCGAGAACGCCGGTATCGCCAAGGTGACGATCGACCGACCGGAGGTTCGCAACGCGTTCCGACCCGAAACGGTGGTCGAGCTCGCGGACGCATTCGTGCGCGCCCGCGAGGACGCGAGCGTCGGCGTGGTGATCCTGACCGGTGAGGGACCCGACGCGTTCTGCTCCGGCGGCGACCAGCGCGTCCGCGGACAGCGCGGCGGGTACGTGACCGGCGCCGATCCGGCGGCGGCCGGAGCGCACCCCGCGGTCGGCCGCTTCCACATCACCGACCTGCAGGTGCAGATCCGGCGCCTGCCCAAGCCCGTGGTCGCGATGGTCGCCGGCTACGCGATCGGCGGCGGACACGTCCTGCATGTCGTCTGCGACCTGACGATCGCGGCCGAGAACGCCCGTTTCGGCCAGACCGGTCCCAGGGTGGGGTCGTTCGACGGAGGCTTCGGGGCGAGCGTCCTGTCCCGCCTCGTCGGGCCCAAGAAGGCCAAGGAGATCTGGTTTCTGTGCCGCCAGTACAGCGCGCGCGAGGCGCTCGAGATGGGGCTCGTCAACGCGGTCGTACCCCTCGATCGCCTCGAGCAGGAGACGGTCGGATGGTGCCGGGAGATGTTGGCGATGTCGCCGTTCGCGCTGCGGCTGCTCAAGGCCAGCTTCAACGCCGACGAGGACGGGCTGGCGGGAATTCAGCAGCTCGCCCACGACACGAACCTGCTGTTCTACATGAGCGAGGAGGCGCAGGAAGGTCGCGACGCGTACCTGCAGAAGCGCCGCCCGGACTTCTCGAACTTCCCGCGGCGAGCCTAGTGGTCGCCGGCTAGCTAGTGGCTCCCGCGGCCAAAGCGACGATCCCGAGTGGGGTCCGGATCTGGCTGATGGCCGCGCGGATCCGCACCCTCCCGGCGGCGGTCGCCCCCGTGCTGGTGGGCACCGCACTGGCCGGCTACTTCCACGTCTTCCATCCGCTGAGGTTCTTCGCCGCGCTGGTCGGAGCCGTCTTCATCCAGGTCGGCACAAACCTGTCAAACGACTATTCGGACGCCCGCCGGGGCGCGGACACCGAAGACCGTCTGGGGCCCGTGCGCGTCACCGCCGGTGGTCTCGTGCCGCCCCAGCGCGTGCTCGTCGCCACCTACGCCTCGTTCGGCGTGGCGGTGCTCGCCGGCGCCTATCTGATCGCGGTCGCCGGCTGGCAGCTGTTGCTCGTCGGCGCGGCCTCGATCCTCGCCGGGGTGCTCTACACCGGCGGCCCCAAGCCATACGGCTACGAGGGGCTCGGGGAGCTGTTCGTGTTCCTGTTCTTCGGCATCGTCGCGGTCGCCGGATCGTTCTTCGTCCAGGTCGAGCACCTCGATTGGGAGGCGTTCGCGCTCGCGGTCCCGGTGGGCCTGCTGGCGGCGGCGATCCTGATGGTCAACAACGTCCGAGACATCGACACCGATCGTCGTGCGGGCAAGCGCACCCTGGCCGTGCGGCTCGGCCGCCAACGATCCCGCAACGCATTCGCCGCGACGGTCTACCTGGCCTACGTGCTGGCGCCCGTCACCTGGCTGTTCGGCCCCACGACGGCCTGGGTGCTGCTGCCGTGGCTGACGCTGCCGATCGCCGCCCAGGTCGTGCGCGACGTGCGCAATCGCACCGACGGCGCATCGCTGAACGCGGCGCTGGCCCAGAGCGGAATGCTGCAACTGTCGTTCTGCATCCTGCTGGCCGCCGGACTCCTGCTCAGCCGGTGAGCGCGACCCTCCACGACCACCCGTGAAGCTTCGGGTTCAGGTTATAGGGGCGCGCTTGCGCGCGCCTTTTGTTTCTGGGCGCGGCTCGGTCGGCACTCGCGAGCTGCTGCTGGTCGAGCTCGAGGGACGCGACGGCCAGGTGGGCTACGGGGAGGCCGCGCCGCTTGAGTCCTACGACGGGGTGAGCACGCAGGACGCCTGTGCCGCGCTGGAGGACTGCCGGCCCGTGCTCGCCGGCGCCGATCGCGCTCCGCACGCTGAGCTGCTGGCGGCGTGCGCGCGCGTCGCCGTGCTCCCCCAGGCGGTGGCCGCGATCGACCTCGCATTGTGGGATCTTGAAGGCCGGCGGTCCGCTCAGCCGGTCTGGCGGTGCCTGCACGCGTTGGCGCCGGGGTCGATCGCGGTCAACTGGACGATCGCCTCCGGCGACCGCGCGGGCGCCGCGCGGGAGGCCGCGGCGGCCCGGGCGGCCGGCTTTGGCACCGTCAAGGCGAAGGTGGCGATCGGCGACGACGCGGGCCGGCTGGCGGCCGTGCGCGCGGTCGCCGGTCCGGAGATGGCGATCAGGATCGACGCCAACGGGGCGTGGTCATTGGACGAGGCGATCCCCGCGCTACGCGCGCTCGCGCCGGTGGGGATCGAGCTGTGCGAGGAGCCGGTCTCGGGGCTCGGCGCGATCCGGGCCTGCTCGACGAGCACCGAGATCCCGCTGGCGCTCGACGAGTCGGCGGCGGCTCCCGGCTGGGCGGCGTCGCGCGCCTGCGATCTGATCTGCCTGAAGATCGCCCGCTGCGGGGGCATCTCCGGGGTGATCGACGCCGCTCGTCGCGCTCGTGCGGCGGGCTACGAGGTCTATCTCGCCTCGACGCTGGACGGGCCGCTCGGGATCGCCGCCGCACTGCACGCCGCGGCGGTGCTGGCCCCGCAGCGCCCGTGCGGCCTCGCGACCCTGGGAATGTTCGATCGCCCCGACGATCCGCTGCCGCCGACGCATGGACGGATCGCCGTCCCCGGCGGACCCGGCCTCGGCAACGGCCTACTGGCGTGGTACGACGCGTTCCGGCGCTGACGCCGGATCCCGAGGTCTGGCCCTCAGCCCGAGCCGAGAATGATCGCGGCGATGCGCTCCGGCGCCTCGAGATGCGCCGCGTGACCGACGCCGGGCACGATCACGGTGTGTGACTGTGGCAGCTTCCTCGCCATCTGCTCGGCGATGCCCGCGAACCTCCGGTCGCGCTCGCCGGCCACCAGCGTGATCGGCATTGTCAGCTCCGCGAGGCGGTTCCACAACGAGGGCAGCGCGCCGGTTCCGAGTCCGCGCAGCGCGCGCGCCAGGCCCGCGGGCGTGCTGCGCAGGCGATCGGCGTGCGCCGCGTCAGCGACCTCGGGGGGCTGCTCGCCGAGCACCGGCGTGGTGGCCCAGTGTCGGGCGAACGCCTCGATGCTCGAGCGCTCGATCCGTTCCGCGAGCCGCGCATCGGCGCGGCGACGCGCATCGGCCTCGGCGGGGTCGGAGATCCCTGGCCCGGCACCGACCAGCACCAGGCGATCGATCCGGTCAGAAAGCACGAGCGCCACGTGCAGCGCGATCCGTCCCCCCATCGAGTAGCCGACCAACGTGAACGACGACGACTCCAGCCGCGAGACGTCCCCGAGCACCGCCTCGAGCGTCACGGGCGCGATCTCAGACGACGCGCCATGCCCGCGAATATCCGGCGCGAGCGACCGGTAGCGTTCCCCGAGCCCCGCGATCACCGGGTCCCAGCTCGCACCGGTGTGAGTGAAGCCGTGCAGCAGGACCAGGGCCGGGGGCATCGACCCCCATCATGACCGCAACCGACTCATATCTGCTGCTGCGTGCACTGTGCGACGAGCTCGCGCGCTGCGGGCTACGCCACGCGTGCACCTCGCCCGGGTCGCGGTCCACGCCGATCGTCCTGTCGCTGGTGCGCGAACCGCGGATCCGGTGCTGGTCGCACATCGATGAGCGCTGCTCGGGCTTCTTCGCGCTCGGAGCCGCGAAGGTCTCCGGACGTCCGGTGGCGATCACCTGCACCTCGGGTACCGCGGCGGCCAACCTCGCGCCGGCGGTGATCGAGGCGTTCCAGGCCCGGGTGCCGTTGATCGTCCTGACCTCCGATCGTCCGCCGGAGCTGCGCGACGTCGGGGCCGGCCAGACGATCGACCAGGTCAAGCTCTACGGGGACGCGGTCAAGTGGTTCGTGGAGGTTGGCGTCCATGTCGCGACCGAGCCGAGCTTGCGCTGGATCCGCGCGCTCGCCTGCCGGGCCTATTGGACCTCGCTGGGGGGGCGCCCGGGGCCGGTGCACCTCAACCTCCCGCTGCGCGAGCCGCTGGTGCTGGATCAGCCGCTGGCGCAGGACCACACGGGGCGCCGGGACGGGCGGCCCTGGGTCCGCAGGGCCCTCGGCACGCCGACCCGTCCGGCGGGCTGGGGGGAGCTCCCGCAGCACGGGGTGGTGATCGCCGGCCGCTACGGGCGCGGCGAGGAGCTCGGACGGGCCGCGCCCCGGTTCGCCGAACGGGCCGGCTATCCGCTGCTTGCCGATCCGCTCTCCGGCGCGCGCCACGGCCCGGCGGCGATCGCGCACTATGACCTGCTGCTGCGCGACCAGCGGTTTTGCGACGCGATGGCGCCCGAGCTGGTGATCCGCGTCGGCGACCTGCCGACCTCCAAGCCGCTGCGCGGCTGGCTGGCCAGGCTGCGCGACGCCGAGCAGATCGCGCTCGATCCCGAATCGGCGTGGCAGGATCCCTCCGCGGCGCTCACCGCGAGCTACGCGGAGGATCCGATGCGCGCGCTGCAGGAGCTGGCGCCCAACTCCCCCGTCGATCCGGACTGGCTCGCCGCCTGGCGCTCCGCCGACGATACGGCTGGCGAGTCGATCGCCCAGACACTCGGGGACGAGCTGTCCGAGCCGCTGGTCGCCTGGAAGCTCGGCGGCTGGCTGCCCGCCGGTGCAACCCTGTTTGTCGCCTCGTCGATGCCGGTGCGCGACGTCGAGCAGTTCTTCCCCGCCGGCGAGCCGGCGCCGCGCGTGCTCTCCAACCGCGGCGCCAACGGGATCGACGGCACCGTCTCCTCCGCGTTCGGCGCCGCCGCCGCGAGCGACGGACCGGTCGTGCTGCTGATCGGCGACGTGGCGCTGGCCCACGATATCGGCGGGCTGCTCGCGGCCCGCCGTCTGCGCTTGGCGCTGACGATCGTGCTGATCAACAACGACGGCGGCGGCATCTTCCACTTCCTCCCGGTGGCCGCTGAGGCCGATGCGTTCGAGGAGCACATCGCCACCCCGCACGGTCTGCGGTTCGCGCACGCCGCGGCGCTGTACGGCTGCGACTACGAGTTGGCCCACAGCGTCGCGGCGCTCGGCGCGGCGATCGGACACTCGCTGGAGGCCGAGGGCACGACGATCATCGAGGTCCGCTCCGAGCGTGAGCACAACCTGGAGCTGCACCGTCGCGTGTCCGACGCCGCGCTGCTCGCCCTGAGGGCGAGCTTTTCAGCCGGCCAGCAGCGGCAGCATCGCCCCGAGCTTGACCTCTGACTCGGCCAGCTCCGCGGCTGGGTCCGAGTCGCGCACGATCCCGCAGCCGGCATAGCAGTGCGCCACGCGGTTGCGCACCAGCGCGCAGCGCAGCGCGACGCAGAACTCCCCGTCCTCGGACGCGTCCGTCCAGCCAACCGGTCCGGCGTACCAGCCGCGGTCGAGTCCCTCCAACGCCGGAATCAGCTTCAGCGCCGCGTCCGAGGGCTCCCCGCCGACCGCCGGCGTGGGGTGCAGCAACCCTGCCAGCTCGATCGCGCTGATCGGCGACGCCAGCTGCGCCCGGATCGGGGATGCGAGGTGCTGGATGTTGGCGACGCGCACCAGCGCCGGCTCCGGCGCAGCCGTGACCCACACCGCGTAAGGTCTCAGCGCGCGCGCGATCCTCCGCGCGACGATCGTGTTCTCCTGGCGATCCTTGTCGCTGCGCAGCAGCTGCTCGCCGAGATGGTCGTCGACCGCCGGGTCGGCGCTGCGGCGCGCCGAGCCGGCCAGCGCGACGGTGCTCGCTCGCTGGCCCTCCCGACGCACCAGCAGCTCGGGACTGGCGGCGATGAACGCCGCCTGCCCCCGGCCGACGGCGAACACGTAGCAGGATCGGAACGCCTCGCGCAGCACGCCGAGTACCGCCGCGGGATCGTGATCGATCGGCGCGTGGACCTCCACCGCTCGCGCCAGCACGACCTTCTCCAGCTCGCCCGCGCGGATCCGCTGCACGGCCCGGATCACCGCCTCCTCGTAGTGGGTCGGAGGCATCGAGCTGACCACGTCGTACCGGCCCGCCGGCGCCGGGTCCAGCAGCGGCAACGGCGATTCCCGTAGCCCCTCGAGTCGGCCTCGCACACGTGCCAGCGCGTCCTGCGCGCTGTCGTCGGGTGACAGCAGCGCGTTGAGCGTCAGACGGGTCACCCCCGCCCTGCGGGCGAGCGAGATCTCGGGCACGATCAGCGATGCCGGTGCGAAGCCAGCCCAACGCGGCGACCCGCCGCCGTCGGGCGCAAACGCAAACCCGCCCAGCGCCACCAGCCCGGAGCCGGGCGGGCCGTCGCAGGAATCCCGCACCGCGCCGGCGACCAGGGCCCGCCAGCGGGCCGCCACCTGCTCGAAGCGATCTCGCCCGCCGGCCTCGATCGCGCGCACGCAACCGAGCGCGGCCAGCGCGGAGCCCTCGCGCTCGGGCTGCTCCAGGCAAATCCACGGCTCGCTCGATCGGCGCGAAGCGAGGACCACGGCGCTCGGGTCAAGGGCCCGGTCCACCGCCGTGCTGACGCTGACCAGCGTCGGTGACGAGGTCGCGCGGGCGCGGCGCCGTCCGACTTCTAGCTGACGCTCGAGACGCCCAAACGTGTCGGCTCTGAGCCAGCGCGCAGCCGGGCGCGAGGAGACCAGATCGGCCACGCCCCAAGGCTACCTCCGCTGGAGTGCGGACTCCGACTCGAGCACGCGGTCCAGCCCTCGGTCGAGCCGCTCGTGGACCAGCCGCTGGAGCCAGATCGCGCGCGACATGTGGTCGCTACTGGGAATCCGCTCGAGGCTCACGTTGGGCCACTGATCGAGTCGCGCGAGGCGTCCCTCCCGCTCGAACTGATCGTAGAGCGGCTCGCCCCGGGAGAGCAGCAGCAGCACCTGCGTGTGCTGGTCGCGCAGCTTGTCGAGCGCCAGCCCGACCTCGCTCTCCTGCGCCGCTTCGACTGAGCCATGGCGGCCCGAGCGCATGCCGCCGCGGATCCCACGCAGGGCGCGACGAACCTGGTCATAGCTGACGCCACCGCTGGCGAGTCGTTTCAGCACCCCCCCACGGAGCGCCGCGACGGTTTCGCGGCGGTCGCGCTCGGCCACCAGCTCCTGGCTCCAGTAGAACGAGTACAGGTTGATCATGAATGAGCCGGCGACCCGCGGATCCGCGAGCGCGGTGTGAAGGGCCCAGTAGGCCCCCGAGCAGAGGCCCACCAGCACGAACCGATTCGGCAGCCCGCGGGCCTCCAGATCGTGCAGCAGCGCCTGTGTCTGCTCGAGCATGTACGGGCTGTAGAGCTCGGAGCTGGCGTCCAGCGGTTGATCGTCGCCGTCGGAGTCCCCGATGCCGGCGAAGTCGACCCGGATCGTCGGTACGCCGCGAGTCGCCCAGCGACGGCCGAGCTCAACCCAGGTCCGGTTGGGGCCGATCCGGGGCAGCGCGCCGGCGTTCAGCAGCACCGCGCAGACCGGCGCCGGGCCCCCGGAAGCCGGCGCCGAGAGCACCCCATACGAGCGCCCGGCCCGGTGCGGGAACGCGAGCACGGTCTCCACGATCGGGGCGCCCTGATGCGAGAGCTCGATCGATCCATGCGCCGCCACCGCTTTCCTGGGCGCACCCGCACCGCCGGGGGCCGCCGGCCCGCCATCGTCGTCCCGCGCCAGCCAGGCGATCGTGGCGTCAATCGTCTTGCGCGGGGTTCGCGCCTCCTGGGGATGGGCCATCAGCGCGCCGTAGTCGTTGGCGTCGAGCACCGTCACGTCGGCCTGCGCCTGCTCGAAATACGCTCGCAGGCGCCGGTCGACCCCCAGCTCGTCGCGCCCCAGCATCAGCACCCGGCGCCCGCGCGCGCCCGGGACGGTCAATGCGGTGAGGTCCAGCCCTCCGAGGTCCGCAGCGGTCTCGGCGCTGAGCAGGAAGCCGGTTATCTCCAGCCCGCTGTCGGCCGGGGGCGACGGTGCGTCGTCGGAGTAGCGGGCCGCGACGATGCCGGCGTAGGCGCGCAGCTCGCGCACCATCGCCCGCCCGCGAGCGGGGACCGCCCACAGGATCAGGTCGTCGATCGGGGCCTCTCGGGCAACCGCGCGGCAGGCCAACATCCCGCCGAGCCCGATCCCGATCGCCGCGACTCGGTCTGCACCGGCGGTCTCGCGCAGCCATCGCGCCGCGTCCGAGATCGCATTCGTCCACGCGTCGAGTCGCTCGGGCTCGCATGGCTCCCCACCGCTTTCGCCCTCGCCCGGGAGATCGATCCGAGCGGTCGGGAATCCAGCCTGCGCGAGCGCGGTCGCCCAGGCCCTGCGGGCGCGGTGCGAGCACATCTCCTCCCAGCCAAACGGCGGACAGATGAGCACCGCGGTGCGGCGGCGAGCACCGGACTGCGGAAGGTCCAGGAACGCGAACACCGGGTCCGGCTTCAGCGCCAGCCATACCGGGCGCTGCCGGCCGGCGCCGGTCGGCGGTTCGTGCGTGGCGCCGGTCCGCGGTTCGTGCGCGGGGCTCATCGGGCCGCCGCCTCGGGGTGGATCGGAACCCGGCCGAGCAGATTTAATGCGGTGAGCCCACCGGCCAACTCGGCATCGTCCGCAACGCGCGACAGACCCACGCGGCGCTCGTGGCCGGGCTCCAGCGAGAAGCCGTCGTCGTCGGGCACGAACCCGGGTACGAGCACGCGCACGCCGTACACGAAGCGCCGCGCGGACAGCGATAACTCGGCCGTGTGGTGGTCGAGTGCGTGCACGGTTGCCGAGAGCTCAAGGCGAGCTGCCGGCTCTTGCCCCGTGGGCCGGCCGGAGGGGAATCGAACCGACTGTGAGATCAGCTGCTTGCCGGCGTCGTCGGGGCCCTCCAGGCTCAGCACGATCAGGTCCTGGGCCGGCGGGCCAAACCGGTATGCCCATGACACATCGACGAACCAGCCCAGGAGCGCTTCGACGTTGTGCTCACATCCACTATGGGGCTCCAGGTCCAGCACGAGCTCGGCCTCCCCCACCGGCAGCTCGAAATCACGGTACAGCGCCACCCGCAGGCTCGCCCGCAGCCGGCTCGGGCGGTCGTTGGCGATGTGGGCGACGACGCCGCCCAGGCCCTCGTCGGTGCTCCAGACGGCGACCGGCGCGAGCGCGCGGCGAAGGTGGTGGTAGGCGACCTTGGGCCGGCCACTGTGGTCGAGTACCCCCCAGCCCGCCCCCGGCCGCAGGTCGCTGAGCCACAGCACGAGTCCGCCCGCGCACGGCGACGCTTCACGGCGCCACTCGCCGAACACCTCGGCCATCACATCGCCGGTCGTGAACCGCGACAGCTCCAGGTAGCGGTCGTGGTCAATGCTCCGCAGTGCCACAGGATCGAGCTCGAACAGGAGCTTCAGATAGTGATCGCGCACGTCCTCGAAGTCCCAGCCCGCGCCGGTGTCGCGGGGCACGCCCGCCTTCCAGGCCGGATCGTGGGCGGTCAGGGCGCCGCGTGCGTCGATCGATTCCAGCGCGTCCTCGTCGGGCACATTGGAAAACGCCAGGCACTCGGCGGCGAACCGCACTTCTGAGCGCCGAGCGTCCTCCAGTGGCCGCAGGTACGCCCCGACTCCGTAGTAGTTGGCGATCCCGCGGTCGGTGCGAAACGGGAGCTCGCCACCCCACGGGGTGGAGGGCACGTATGGCGCATCGACTCGGGCCTGCGCCACCAGCGACGGCAGCAGCTCGCCGTACAGCGGGCCGTGGGCCAGCTGCGGATCGAGGCCCAGCATCGCCACCTGCTGCGCGACCTCGCTGTTGCCGCACAACACGGCGAGGCTCGGGCGCCCGCCGAGCGCGCCGAGCACCTGCCGCGCCTCTCGCGCCACCGAGTCCATGAATGGCGGATCGTGCTCCGGATAATCGAGGTTGGCGAACATGAAGTCCTGCCAGACGAGAATTCCGAGCTCGTCGCAGAGGTCATAGAAGTCCTCGCTCTCGTAGCAGGCAATGCCGGGCACGCGGAGCATGTTCATCCCGGCGTCGAGCACCGATCGCAGCGCACGGCGAAGCGCTTCCGCGCTGGAATCAGGAGCCGCCAGGTCAAGCGGAGTCCAGACCGCGCCGCGGGCGAAGATGGGCACGCCGTTGATACACAGCTTGACGCCGTCGCGTTCGAGGTCCTTCCCTGCCTCCAGCCGGCGGAAGCCCACGCGCCCGGCGTCTATCGGCACCTCGGCATCCCCCACCAGCGCCAGCAGCCTGACCCCGTAAAGGGTCGGATTCCCATGCGTATGCGGCCACCACAACTCGACCCGGGGCACGGTCAGGGTTCCCCGCGCAGCTTGCCCGCCTGCCGCTGCCCGGTCGAGACTCAGCTCGGCGCGGTGAGCTCCGCCGGGCCCGGTCAGCTCGACCGTGACCTCCCGCACGACCGCGTCCGGCGAAAGTGCCCGGATTCGCGCCCGGACCGCGAGTGTGCCGAGCTGCTCTGGCCCGACGCCGGGCCGGAGCTCCAATTCCTCGACCACGAGTGCCCGGCGGCGCTCCAGTCGCACTGGCCGCCACGGGCCGACGACCGCCGGAGCGCCGGCGAACCCGGGCGCGCGGCCGAGCAGCATCGTGCGGAAGAAGCGCAGGTTGCCGTCCGCGACCAGCCGCGTCCGCCAGCGCGCACGCGGGCGTCGTGAGACCCTCAGCAACGGCTCGAGCGCGCGACAGCAGATCGCCAGCTCGTTCTCGCCCTGCAGCAAGCCGCCCACATCAAGCTCGTGGGTGGCGAACATCGAGTCGCTGTCGAGCACGCGCTCGCCATTCAGGTACACCTCGGCGACCGTCGCGATCCCGCCGAGCGTCAGTACGACCTGCTCCGCTTCGCCGGCTCGCCGACCCTCGAAGCGGCTACGAAACCACCAATCGCGGGCGTCGAAACCAGCGTCTACACCGGGCCGCCAGAGACCCGCGTCTCGGAGCGCACTGGCCGCGGTGCCCGGGATCCGGGCCGCCGCCCAGTCCAGCGCATCGAGCGCGAGCTCGTGCTCGCACTCGCCCGCCGGCGTCGAGGCGAACTGCCAGCCCTCGGTCAGCTGGCTCAGTTCGTATCCGTCCGGTGACCCACGTCTCACCGGCGTCAGTCTCGGCATGGTTCCGGACGGCTCGTTAGTGCTTCTCGCCATGAATGGGAGCACTTAACCGACCGACTCGACCAGGTCCTCTACCGCGCGGGCCCACGAGTGCGCCAGCGAAACGATCAGCGGCTCGGCGTCGAATGGGCGGCGGCGGGCGAGCCTGAACGACAACGCCTTGCAGCCGTCGACGATCTCGCCCATCGAAGACGCGGCGGGCGTCGCCTGCGCCCCGAGTAACCACTCCAGGTGCGAGGCGGCGATCTCGAACGCCGAACCCGCCATCCGCACCGTGGCGAACGCGTAGGCGTGGTAAGCCTCGAGCCCCTGCTCCAGCAGCGCCGGGAGCTCGCGCGCGAGATGTGCACCGAAGCGCTCGAACGGGTTCGTGCGCGGCCGCTGGGCGAGGTGCCGGCGCAGCAGCCCCAACGCGGCGCCCCGCAGCTCCCCGCCGCGCAGTGCCGGCCCGGCGTCGAAGCGCACCAGCTCCGTGTAGGGCGGCAGCACGTCCTCGGTGAACGCGCCGGAGATCCGGAACACACCACGGTAGTCCTCACCGTTGAGCTCGAACAGCCCGGCGCTGTGGAAATAGCGCAGCGTCTGGTTCTCGACGTCGATCGCGTCGGCCCCGACCGAGGTCTTCACGTGCTCGGACCGGTAGCTCGTCGATGCGGTGTCGGGCAGGTACCAGGAGTCGAGCTCGACGATCATCCCCCGGCCGTGCTCCAGCTGCTCGGCGATCTGCAGCGGCAGCGGCCGGTAGGGCTGCATCTCGTGGATATCGATCCCGAACAGCAGCTCGAGGTCCTCTGGCGGAGGTTTGAAGAACGTCCACTGGTCGCCCTCGAAGTCCATTCGGAGCAGGTGACCGAACGCGGCCAGCGGCTCGTACCCGCAGGCGTGCAGCAGCTCGATGATGATGTCCGAATAGCAGTTGGACTCGAGATAGGTGCGGCCGTGGGCGTGCAGCGCGTGTGGTTGGTAGTGGCCCGGCTGCTTGCCCGACAGGCTCCGCTGCTCCAGCTCGGTGGTCGCGCTGATCATCGCCACAGCTCCGCGCGGACCGACGGCGGCCACGCCGCGGGCTCCAGGCCATGGGTCCACAGCAGCGCCAGCACGATCCGCTCATGGCCAAACCCCAGACAGGCGGTGTGCGCGATCTCGCCGTCCGCCAGCCGCAGGCCGTAGGTGCCGGCGAAGTGGTCGCGGTGGTGGTTGAACGATGCCAGCGCCGTCGGCTCGGGTCCGGCGATCTGCACCAGCAGCTCGAGCTTCAGCGCGTCGTCGCGCTGATTGGTGGCGAGCATCCGCCCGCGGCGGCCGAAGAACGGATCGCTGGCGTTGTCCAACTCGGCAGCGAGCCCGAATGCGCTGAGCAGGCCCAGGCCGCGCTGCGCCCACTCATCGCGCCACTGCAGCACCGCCTCGGGCTCGCCGATCCGCACCAGTTCGTGCTGGTGGAACATCTGCCGGCGGGCGGGGTCCAGCGAAGGCTCGTGCCGGAACACCCACGCGCCGCCGGCATCGACGAACACGCCTCCCGGCGGGAGCCGACCGCGCGCCGCGATCGCCGGATACACCGGATAGCACGCGGCCGGCATCAGCGCCAGGTCGGTCATCTGCTGAAACTCGTCCCAGTCTTCGTGCGCGCTCGCCCGCTCGCTCTGCACAGCGGCGCGCGCCTCGTCGCCCTCGAACGCATACACGCTCCCCGCCAGGTGTGGAAACGAGGACAGGTATCCACTGGACTCCAGTTGGCGACGCGGCAGCAGCGGCGGGAAGCGCAACCGCTCGGCGCCTCGCGAAGCCGCCTCCGCTGTCAAGCGCTGATCGAGCGCCGTCCGAATGTCCTCGAACACGGCACTGTGCCCGTAGATGCCCGGGACCCCACTCTCCAGGATCAGTCCGTGCTCGATCAGCCGGGCCGAGAACGCGACCTGGTCAGCCGTGGCGGGGCGCACCTCGACAGCCATCGCGGACTAGATCTCCTTGGCGATCAGCAGGAGTCCGGCGTCGACCGCGTGGATCCGCTCATTGGCGACCATCAGCCGCGCTGACAGCGCGTCGCGCAGTTGGCGGCCAACGCCAAACGGGGAATCGTTCTTGTACGCCGCGATGCCGATCACCTCCAGCACTCCGGTGCAGACGCGGGGGGCCTGCTCAGATGCGGCGAGCTTGAGGTTGTTGAAGCGAAGCACCGAGGCCATCGTCGACAGTCGCTCGCGGCCGGGCTCCTCGCTTGCGAGGATGAACTCCTGCAACGCCGATTCCACTTCTGCGCGGAGCATCGAGAGCTCGCTCATCACGCGCGACAGGCTGTGTGCGGCGGGTACCGGGTCGCCCGGCTTCCGGCGCGCGGCCGCCCGCACGAAGCTCCGTCCGCGCTCGAATGCCTCGGTCGCGATCCCCAGCCAGACGAATGACCACAGAATGTGAGACAGCGGCACGATCGACTCGTGCATCACGGTCGAGAACGGCGCGGCGAGCACCTGCTCGGGGCCAAATCTCGCGCGGACCACGAAGCCGGGTGAGCAGGTTCCTCGCATCCCGATCGTGTCCCAGCTCCCGGCCGGCTGCAGCTCGGTCTCGCTCGCCCGGCTGAGCACGAGCACCTGATCGCCCGGCTCGGCGCCGGCGCTGCGGCGCACGGTGGTGAACAGGTCGTCGGCGTGGCCCCCATAGCTGACCGTCGGAGCCTGCTTCTCGAACTCGAGCCCGCCGTCCTGCGCGGGCATCACTGCGGCGATCGAGCGGCCCATGTCACCGCCGGTACCGATCTCCGAGGTGACCGAGGCGACGAGCCGCTGGTCGCTCGCCAGCTCCCGCAGATAGGACTCGAACCATGGCGCGGCGTCGAGATGACGGACGATCGTGGCGACCTGAATCTGGTGCATCGCGAATACCATCGCCGCAGACGAGCAGCGCCGGCCGAGCTCGAGGCACCCGTGCGCGAGCGCCGCCAACGACACCTCGCCACCGCCCAGGTGCTCGGGCACGAAAGCGCTGAGCGCGCCCGCTTCGCGCAGCGCATCGATCGTCTCGCGCGGGAACCGGGCGTCCCGGTCGACCTCGTCGGCGTACAGCGCGGCGACATCCTCGGCAATCCGCCGGACCGACGCCAGGAACGCCCGGTCACGATCGACGGCGATACTCATGCGGCCTCAGGCTGGAGCTCGTTGACCGCCGCCGCGATTCCGGCCACACTCTCGAACACGCTTCGCTTGAGCATTTGGTCGGGAAACTCGAGGTCGAACGCGTCCTCGAGCGCCAGCATCACGTTGACACTCGCGTGCGAGCTCATCCCCGCCTGAAACAGGTCCGCCTGCTCGTCAATCGAGTCGATGTCGACCGGCAGCCGAGCATGGTCACGCAGCACACGACGAATCTCTACCTTGACGTTGTCGTTCATCAGCCGAGCTCAGCCAAGACTACCGCGGCCGCCAACGGCCCTTCGTGGATCAGGGTGACTGACAGGCTCACCGCCCCGCGCCGGCGCGCAAGCGCTGCCGCTGCCCCGTGTAGATCAAGCGACGACGCGCCGCTGGCGTTTGTGCGGACGCCGATCGCGCGCCAGGGAAGCGGCTCGCCGTCACGACCCAGCGCCTTCATCGCGGCCTCCTTGGCGGCGAACCGGGCGGCCAGTCGCCACGGGTCCGATCCGCAGTCCTGCCGCTCCTGCTCGGTGTATACACGGTTCAGATAACGCTCCCCGTGGACCAGCACAGCTTCGCGCACCTCATCGGTGTGAACCAGATCGATTCCGACTTGCGTTGTCATCTCTAGTGATCGTAGTCGGCCATCCGGGCGCTGGCCTTTAGCGGACATGGACTGGCCTTCGCACGGGCAATGACACCGGCCGCGCGATGTAATGCAGCCACGGGCCGTGACCCGTGTCGCCCGGTGCCACTGGACTCCCATCGGGACCGAGACACTCCATCAACTCATACCCAACCTCGCTCAACTGGCGCGCCTGGTCGTCGCGGCGGATGTAATAGTGCAGCAGGCTGTAATCGAGCGTTTCGTCATTGATCAGCGCATAATCGTCCGCCCGGTGCTCCAGCGGCGCCAAGCGACGCCGGTTGCGGATCCGCCGCGGAAGCGCCGCCACACGACGCACCACTTCCGCCGGCGGCTTGTCGATCACCTTGGCCAGCAGCGCCACGGCGTGCCGTTGTGGCGGCGGGTGCTCGGCGCTCGTGTCGTGGCGGTCCGCGTCGGCGAGGTTGTGAGAGGAGAAGATCAGCAGTCCGTCCGGCGCCAGCAGCCGGTGGAAACCTCTCAGCACGCTGCGCCGCTCAGCGTCGTCGAACACGTCCAGCAGGTTGTTGGCGGCGAAGATCGCATCAAATGGTCCCTGCACCACTCCCTCGAGGGCACGGATGTCGCCTACGCGAACGTCGGTGCCCGGATAGGCGCGTCGACAATAATTAACCATTGCTGGTGAAACGTCGACGCCGTACACGTCTCGCCCCAGCCGTTCGAGGTAGCCGAGCACCCGACCGGCGCCACAGCCGACCTCGATCACCCGACCCGAGAGAGCCTGACGGTAACGGACCAGAATCAGTACCTCGACCGGCGCCAGCGAGCGGTTCGCGTACACGTCGACGTGCTCGCCGGCGCTCCAGCGCTCGATGTTCAGACGGGTCTGCTCGCTAGTCGACGGACTGCCCAGACCCTGCCGCGGATTCACTCCGCTGCGCGATAGCCGGTCACGCACGGGATGCCCTCGGGGTCGATCACGGTGGTGAACCCCAATCGCTCGAGCTTCCCCGAACAGCCGGCAACGTCGAGTGGCAAATGGACCTCCACCTTGATACACCGGACCCGCGGCGCCCAATCGTCGCCTGCGTCAAGGATAAAACTCTCCGCGCCTTCGATGTCCATCTTCACGTAATCGACATCGCCACCGGGGGCGAGGCGATCGATCAGCGTCAACAGGGAATATGCCGGCACCGTGTCGATGATCGTTGACGCGGTGCGCTCGTCCATCGCCGGCAGCACGCGGTAGGCCCACTCCCCTCTGTTCCCTCCGTAGGCGATCTCGCCGTTGGCGCTCCACGCAGCACCGTGGACAATGCTCACCCTACTTACCCAATGCTCGGTGTTACGCCGCGCCAGGGCGACGTTGTCAGCGTCAAGCTCGACTCCGATGATGCGCGCGGCCGGGTAGTGAACCGCCATGTCGGCGACAGTCGCTCCGATGTTGGATCCCAGATCGAGGATCGCGCTCACGCCCGGCAGGTCGTCTCCCGGACGGTGGTACTTCCCGATCAGTGAAGCGTGCAGCGTTTCCCAATCGGTACCGCGTGGACGTATGTACATGCACTGGCTCCCCCAGCCCCGTAGCTTCAGCCGGATCAGATCTCCGCGCCAGGGTAGGCGCCGGCCGAGCTTCTGGACCTCCAGGAAGCGAAGCCAACTGGCAGGGGCGAAGATCCTCGGGCCGAGCACGATCGAGCTGATCAGCATGCTGTCCCGCAGGCGCCTGGGCGCCAGGTGAGCAAGCCATGCCGGCACGCCGGAGCTGCCACCGACACCAGAGGCGCTGAGCGGCGCTTGGTCCACGCCCCGATTGTGACACGCGGCCCGCCGCCGTCCCCGGTTTCCCGAAAGTGAACGCGGGCACACGCTCCGCGCGGACGCTAACCGTTGTTGCGGATCTTGTACACGCCGACCGTCGGCTGCAGGTTCAGCCGATCGCCTCGCGTGGCGCCCAGCCGGTTGTGCTCGATCACGAAGCTCTCGATCGGCCGCAAGCATGACTCCGCGACTCCGCAGACGAAGATCCCGGCCGAGCTCGTATTGGCAATCACGTTGCCGGTGAACCGGCTCGTCGCCGCCCGGTGGTCGTACTGGTACCAGCCGATGCCGATCTGGCCGCGCGCGATGTGATTACCGACGATCGTCGCGTCGTGATAGCGCGCCGAGACGCCGTCGTCGCGGAAGTCGGTGATCCAGTTGTTCGCGACGGTCGCCCGAGCCACCTTGAGATAGATGCCGTGCGAGGGATACCCCAGGCGCCGGTCCAAACCGGTGTGCGTGATCACGTTGCCGTAGACACGGTAGTCGCTGCCACCGGGAGGATCGCCCGCTGCCTCGGCGCCCCACCCCAGCAGCATGCCCGAATCGCCCACCCGGTCGATCGTGTTGTGGGCGATGACCCAGTCCGAGCCCTCCGACAGGATTCCGGTCTCGCTGCGGCTGGCCGGCGCGATCAAGTCGGTGATCCGCAGGTCCGTGAGCGTGATGTGGTCGCCGGTGCCCTGGAAGCCCTGCTCGGGCCCGAGCGCGAGGTTGGTGAACGTCAGGTATCGCGGGCCCCGGGGATCCTCGGCGTTGGTGCCCAGCCAGACACCGTCGGTGAGCCTCGCCCTGCCGGGACCATAGGAGCCGAACGCGATCCTCGCTGCCGCGGTCCCGGAGGCGAAGAATCCCTCACCGGGCATCAGCGTGGCGTCGGCGAAGGTCTGCCCACCCCGAAACCGCACCTGATCTCCGGGCCTCAACCCCGCGCGGTCGACCCGGGCCACGGTTCGCCACGGGTGCCTCGGGCTGGTGCCGCGATTTGCGTCGCTGCCGCTCCGCGATACGAACAGCGTCCGGCGCGCGTGCTGGTCGGAGCGGGCGGCCAGCGCCGCGCCCCGGGGCTCGGCGAGCGAGCTGACAAACAGCGTGGCAACGGCAAGCGCAATGGCGCGCGGGATCCCGATCGGTCTTTCCGTCCTCTTCGCGTTGAGGCCTACGGGGTGAGCTGACGGGCTCGCGCTGCTACAGCGCTACGGTCCTTTGCGGGACCGATTCGCCCCTACGGACCTGGCGGTCCGCAAGTGGTTCCCCCGCCGACCGTCCGCGGACGGACGGTCGCTCGGCTTGGAAGGCGCCGGAGTATACGAAAATCGCCCGTCGCTCGCCCGCGCACCGCCGACCTGCGGGAACTTCTAGGGTCTAGGTCTCCCCCCGCCCCCGCGCGATCGCGATCTCGCCCGTGCGGGCCATCTCGATCAGACCGAACGGGCGCACCAGGCGCTCGAACGCGTCAACCTTGTCCCACGTGCCGGTCACCTCGACCACCACCGAGCGCTTGGTCACGTCGACCACCTTGGCTCGGAAGATCTCGCAGATCTGCATCACCTCGGCCCGGGCGGTCCCGTCCGCGTTGACCTTGAACAGCGCGAGCTCACGCGACAACGTGTCGTCGGGTTCGAGGTCACGGATCTTGATCACGTTGATCAGCTTGTGCAGTTGCTTGGTCACCTGGTCGATTGGGTGCACCGCGCCGTCCAGCGTTAGCGTGATCCGCGAGATCGAGTCGTCGTCGGTCGGGCCAACCGCCAGCGTGTCGATGTTGAACCCGCGCCGCGCGAACAGCCCCGTGATCCGGGTCAGCACCCCTGGCTTGTTCTCGACCAGGATCGACAGCGTGTGCTTGCGGCCGCTGCGCAGCCCGCCGGCCGCCTCCAGCTGATCGAGCGACAGCAGTTCCTTGGTTGCCGGCTCGCCCATCAGCCGACCATGTCCCGGGCCGCCTGGCCCGCGGGGATCATCGGATAGGTGTTCTCCTCGCGCGTGACGCGGACGTCGACCATCACCGGACCGTCGGTGGCGATCGCCTCCTGCATGTCCTTGACCAACGTGCGCTTGTCCTGCAGGCGTAGCCCGGTGGCGCCGTAGGCTTCGGCGACCTTGACGAAGTCCGGCCACTGTCCCATGTCCACCTGGCTGTAGCGCTTGTCCCAGAACAGCTCCTGCCACTGTCGGACCATCCCCAGGTAGCCGTTGTTCATGATGAACACCTTGATCGGGATCCGCTCCTGGGCGCACGTCGCGAGCTCCTGCATGTTCATCTGGATCGACCCGTCGCCCGCGACGCAGACCACGGTCTGATCCGGACAACCGATCTTGGCCCCCATCGCCGCCGGGAGTCCGAAGCCCATCGTGCCGAGCCCGCCGGAGTTGATCCATTGGCGCGGCCTGGTGAAGTGGAAGTACTGCGCCGTCCACATCTGGTGCTGGCCGACGTCGCTGGTGATGATCGCCTCCCCGCCGGTGGCCTCGTACAGGGCCTGGATCATGTACTGCGGCTTGATCTCGGAGTCGGTGGAGTCCTCGTAGCCCAGCGGATGGCGCTGCTGCCAGGTGTGAATTCGCGACCACCATTCATCCAGGCGGGCGGGGTCGGCGGCCAGCGCTCGGTACTCGACCGTCAGCCGCGGCAGGATGTTCCTCGCGTCGCCGACGATCGGGATGTGCGCGGGGACGTTCTTCGAGATCTCGGCCGGGTCGATGTCGATGTGGATGAACTTGGCCCGCGGAGCGAACTCCGACAGCTTGCCGGTGATCCGATCGTCGAACCGGGCGCCGATCGCAATGATCAGGTCGGCCTCGTCCATCGCGTAGTTGGCGGTTCGCGTCCCGTGCATCCCCAGCATCCCGAGCCACTGCTGGTTCGTCGCCGGGAATCCGCCCAGTCCCATCACGGTGCAGGTGACGGGGAACCTGTCGGAGCTCACCAGCTCAGCCAGCTCCGCCGCCGCGTTGGCGCTGATCACGCCACCGCCGGCGTAGATCACCGGTCGGCGGGAATTGGCCAGCGCCTTGGCAGCCAGGCGAATCTGCTTCTGGTTGCCATCGGTGGTCGGGTTGTAGCCAGGCAGCCGGATGTCGGTGACCGGCTCGTAGGTGATGTCCGCCCGGCTGCGGTCCTGCGGGATGTCGACTACCACCGGTCCGGGGCGCCCGGTGCGCGCGATGTGAAACGCCTCGTGGATCGAGCGCGGGATCTCCCGTGGGTGCTGGATCATCACGCTGTGCTTGACGATCGGCATCGTGATCCCGATCGTGTCTGCTTCCTGGAACCCGTCCGTGCCGAGCAGATCGGTGCGGACCTGGCCGGTCAGGAACACCACCGGAACCGAATCCATCATCGCGTCGCAGATCGGGGTGACCAGGTTCGTGGCTCCGGGTCCGCTGGTCCCCAGCGCCACGCCGACCTTGCCGGTCGCCTTCGCGTAGCCCTCGGCCGCATGGCCCCCGCCCGCCTCGTGCCGCACCAGGATGTGGCGGATGCCGGCGTCGTAGAACGCGTCGTAGGTCGGAAGGTTCGCACCGCCCGGGAGACCGAATACGACGTCGACACCTTCGGCCTTCAGGCATTCCATCAGGGCGTCGACTGCACGCATCGCTCGCCTCCTTCCGAGAATTGGGCGCACGCGGCCGTTCCGCGCGCAGCGGGAAGCGGGATTTTAGATTCCGAGGCCAACTTGTGCAAACTCGCGGGGTCCTGCTGTGCGTGGCGAAATCGAAGCCGAAGCTGGCCTGCGCCGCCGTGTCTCGTTCTCGCGTGGCTCGCGGCGCCCCGAGCGTCAGGCGGGGGTTCGGCGAACCATCGCCTCTGACGCGATCGCTACGTCAGGGAACTCGAGCTCGGTCCCGCAGCGGGTGCAGATCGCATCGTGGAGCTTGAGGACTCGTCGGCAGCCGGGGCATTCCCGGCGCAGCTCCTCCTTATCCCAGCGATAGCACAATGCCGCCAGCAGCCCGAGGAACGGTATCGCTCCCGAAATCAGGAACCACAGAACGAACGAGCTGCCCTTGATCTTGCCGACGATGCCGCCCGCGAGCCCGAAGAAGAACAGGATCACCAGCAGACCCGTGTCCTGCATGCGATCTTCCTACCAGACGATGGTTTTCAGCGCCCAGATCACTGCTACGGCTACTGCCAGCGCGACCGCAATCCAGAACACGGTCACAACAACCCCGATCAGAATGTGGATCGCCAGCGCGGCCACGACGACCAGCACCAGACCTGCGGCAACGCGTCGCAGAACTGGCGGTCGAGCGGGTCTGGCCTCAAGTTCGTCTTTCATCCCCAAAGCGTAGCGCGGCGGCCGGCCCGGGTTGACCGAAGCTTGCCGCCGCGCGAACTAAACCGGCTTGAATTGGCCTCCGCGACCCGCCGCGACGGTGGGACGACCCTCGTAGCACAGACGCGCGAGGCGGAAACGCCGCATCGGGGCGCGACCGGCTTCGGGGGCGCCAAGGCGACGGTCGGCCACGAGCAGGACCTTGGAGGCTGTGGCTGGACGGATCATGGATCGAATGATCCGCGCGCTCGCCGAAACGCACATTGGCCTCGGGGCCAAAATTCCGCGATCAGCGTGGGCCGGGCGGCCCGCCGACGGTCTCAGCGCCAATCACGACACTACCTCGGCGCGGCGGCCCGCGCGGCGGCTTTCAGACCCTCGCGCTGAGCCCCCTGCAACCGCCGGCGCAGGCGCCAGCAGGCACCCGAGAAGGCCAGGTTCGCCACCGTCGCGAAGCCCGCCTCGTCCGCGCGCAGCGCCAGCAGCAGGTGCGCGATCCGGTCGCCGGAGGGTAGGCCCGGCTCGCTCACCTTGACGCAGTAGCAATGCACGCGTCGAGAACCGGGCCTGACCAGCAGCGCTCCCGCCTCGCCCAGCAGCCACACTCCGAGCCGGCCGCGCTCCAGCACCAACCCGGTCTTCGCGTGCAGCTCGCGCGCTTGATGTCCAACCAGGTCTCCGAGCAGGCCGAGCGCCCGCCGTTCGGCATCGTGACCGGTGCGCGGGCGCGGTCGGACCACGTTCGCGCCCCGAGCGGCATACAGCTCGGGAATGATCCATGCGTGCGCGAGGGCGACCAGCGCCACCGGCAGCGTTACCGGTTTGAGTGCCACCAACAGCCCAGCCGCGGCGATGAACGGCAGCGTGTGGGCGGCGGTGCTGAGCGTCCACAGCCGATCCGCGCGCGCGAGCGAGCGCTGACTGGCCAACGGTCGCCAATAGACGCTTCCCAACTCGGGCAGCGCGCCGACGGTCTCGGACGTCGGGCCTGTGGCGCTCATTGACGTCGGCTCCCGGCGCTCACGTGGCGCACCACCCCGTCGCGAGCACTTAGCCGCCGGCGATCGGCCGGCGCAGAATCACCAGCGGTGCATCGACCGGTAGCTCGCGCACCTGCTCGGCGTTGCCCTCACCTTGGGTGACGACGGCGAAGTAGCCCAGCTCCAATTCGGCGCGCAACGCGCTCTCCGCGGCCTGCACCGCGACCGGATCTTCGGCGCTCCATTCCGCCAGCGTCGTATGGCCGGTTTGGTCCATACGGATGAGTCGGGACATTGCTCAGCCTCCTTACGGCGTTTCGGTTCTCATGCTACGCCCCGGTGTGGGAAGGTTTGCGCGCGCTCACGGGTCTTGTGCAGCAGGATGACCATTCGGCGCCCGTCCACCGCCGCCGTGGCAGCGGTGGCCGCAATCGCTCTGGCGCTGCCGCGGGATGTCGCCGCGGCGCCGTCGGCTCACTCGCAAGCCGCGCCGCAGAGCCAGCCGGGGCCGCTCGACGTCAGCGTCAGCTCGCGCGTGACCACAACGACGCCTGAGCTCCAGGCGCAAAGCGACCAACCGGCCAGCGTGCACGGACCGACCGGTCAACCGGCACGAGCCGGACATACGGTCACCGACCGCCACCAGGTCACCGACCGCCAGCAGGTGAGACCCGCGCGGGCTCGAGGGCCTCACCCGGCTGTCACGCATCGGCGCGCCCAGCGGCCTCACTCGGCGGCAGCGCATCACCGCGCCCAGCCAGCGGACGCCCGCAAGCTGAAGCTCGCCCACAGGCCGAAGGCTCGCCACGAGCCGAAGGTCCACGATCAGAAGGCTCGCCACCCGAGGGCTCGCCGCGAAACGCTCCACGATCGGCGAGCCCGTGCCCTGGCGCGGATCGCGGGCGATCCCAGTGAGACGATCGCCGATTTCCAGTTCACTCCCGCCACGGTCACGATCCACGTCGGCGACACGATCACCTGGACCAACAACGGCCCCAGCTCGCACACCGCGACGGCGCAGAACGGCAGTTTCAACACCGGTGTGCTGAAGCCGGGCGCCAGCGCCTCGCATACGTTCACCCAAGCGGGCACGTTCGCCTACATCTGCCAGATCCACCCATTCATGCACGGCACCGTGGTCGTACTGGCGAGCTCCACGACGCCGGCGCCGGCCAAGAGCTCCACGCCGTCGAGCACCTCCACGCCGTCGAGCACCTCCACGCCGTCGAGCACCTCCACGCCGTCGAGCACCTCCACGCCGGCGCCCAGCGCCGGCACCGCGTCGGCGCCGACCGGCTCAACCAGCACGACGTCCTCCAGCGGGCCTTCGCTACCGATGACCGGCTATACGCTGGCCGGGCCGCTGGTCTGCGGAATTCTGCTGTTGGGCGCCGGGTTGGGGTTGCGTTGGCGGTTGGCGCGGCGGACCGGCACGCATCCAGATTGGTAGTCGGCCCTTGGCCGAGGGCCGGATCTCGTCCATCCGTCCAAACCCGGGGCGAGCCTAACGTTCCGGCCTGATCTGGGCGATACGGTAAACGACCGATGGGGTCGAAGTTCGGGAGCCCCCAAGGCTCAAATTCTGCGCCGCCGCGCGCTATCATTTGCGGGTGAGGGGTTCAGACGCACCGCGCTACTGATACCGGGGATGTCGGAGGATTGGTGAGCGCAGGCGGGTGTTGTCTCCCGGAAACGGCCATCAGATGGCACTTCCAATCGCAGGATCGAGACCCATGACACCACCGCCCGCCGCTACCGATGCCGCGGCAACACCAGTCGCCGCTCCACGCCCCCGACGCGCCAACGGGCTGGCGAACGCCTCAGCCGGCCTGTTCGATGCCCACACTTGGCCGCGGCTGCGGATGCTGATTGACGTTCTCGTCCTGTTTCTGGCTTCGAGCGCTGCGATGTTCGCCGACTCGTCGATCGCCTCCACTTGGGCCGATCGCTGGCTGGCGATCATCTTCCCGATCCTCGTGCTGGGGCTCTTGCACGCGCGACAGACCCCGGACGATCGCCTGAACGGGTCGCTGCTCGACACCTGCACCCACGTCCTCGGCGTCGTCTCACTGGCCGCGATCCTGACCGTCGCCTTGGACTCGATCTCCGGCGGCGATCATCCGCTCCAGCTGGCGCTTCGGCTGTGGCTGTTCGCCTGCGTGTACCTCGGCCTATCGCGGACTGTCCTACTGTCAATTCGCCGGCACGCGATGCGCACCCCGGCACTCGGGACCCCAACCCTGGTCATCGGCGCCGGCATGATCGGCGCGCACCTGGTCAAGCGCCTGGTCAACGAGCCCAGCTACGGCCTCCGACCCGTGGGCTTCCTCGATGCCGATCCGCTGCCGTCGCCGGACAGCTGCACCGGCCCCTCGGTGCCCGTGCTCGGAGGTCCCGCCGACCTGGTCGAAGCGATCGGCGCCACCGGCGCTCGCCACGTGATTCTGGCCTTTTCCACCGAGCCCGACTATGTCCTGGTATCCAAGGTCAGGCAATGCCAGGCGCTGGGAGTCGACGTGTCACTCGTCCCCCGTCTGTACGAGTCGATCAACGAGCGCGCAACCCTCGATCACGTCGGCGGTGTCCCGTTGCTGGCGCTGCACTCGGCCGATCCGCGAGGCTGGCAGTTCGCCGTCAAGCACGCGATCGACAAAAGCTTCGCCTTCCTGGCCCTGTTGGCCATGAGCCCTGTGATGATGCTGATCGCCGCCGCCGTGCGCCTTTCCTCACCGGGGCCGGTGATGTTCCGCCAACTCCGTGTCGGACGAGACGGACGCCAATTCGACTTACTGAAGTTCCGCACGATGCGTGAAGGCACGCTCGGCACTGAACGGTTCGATCCCCTCGCCGGCAGTGCCCCGGGCGGCGTCGAAGGCGAGGACCGCCGCACACCGGTCGGACGCGCCTTGCGTAACCTCTCACTGGACGAGCTGCCGCAGCTGTTCAACGTGCTTCGCGGGGACATGAGCCTGGTCGGGCCTCGCCCGGAGCGGCCTGAGTTCGTCAAGCAGTTCGTCCGTGACGTGGCACGTTACGAGGACCGCCACCGGGTCAAATCCGGCATTACCGGCTGGGCCCAGGTACACGGATTGCGCGGTCAGACCTCGATCGCCGACCGGGTGGAGTGGGACAACTATTACATCCAGAACTGGTCACTGAAGCTTGACCTGCGGATCATCGCGCTGACGGTCGCCGAGGTCTTTCGCTTCCAGGGCTGAGCCTGGGCGCACCGTCGCCGGCGCCTGCGTCACTTGGAAGGGCGGCCCGGCTGAGCGGACGGCGGCCCGGTCGAGCGTGGTTATCCTTCGGTAGTGAGTACCCCCATCGCCAGGGTTCGAGGGAGGCGGCTGTGGGTCGGTGAACTGAGGCGCATCCGTCGCCGGAGATCGATCATCTTGGGCTACCACGGGATCGCCCAGTCACCGCTCAGCGAGGACCTTTCGAGGTTGCAGGTGGCTCCGGGGCGCTTCCGCTTGCAGATCGAGTTAATGCTCGCCGCCGGCTTCCGGTTTGTGACCGTGGCCCAGTTTGCCGATGAACTGCACGATGGAGAACCACCGGTCGGACTGGCGGCAATCAGTTTCGATGACGGAATGCGTAATAACTACACCACGGCGTTGCCGATCCTGCAGTCCTATGGAGTCCCGGCGACCGTATACGTGGTGGTCGACTTGATCGGCGGTCGCAGCCCCTGGATCGGCCCCGGCGGCGACGGCGAGATGCTCGCGGAGTCGGAACTGATCGAGCTGCACCGAGCGGGCTGGGAGATCGGCGCTCACACCCTCAGTCATCCGGATCTCTCGATCCTCGACTATGGCGCCTGCCGAGCCCAGATCGAGGGCGGCCGCGACGCGCTGGCGCGGATCACCGGCGCACAGATCGAGACGTTCGCGTACCCGTTCGGACGCTATGGCACCGCGGCGCTTGATGCCGCGCGAGACGCCGGCCTACGCGCCGCCGTCACCACGGGCTCCGGGAGTTGGGAGCGTTACCAGCTCACCCGCGCGATGATCAGCGCCGGGGATCCGCTGCTCGTCGTACTGCTGAAGATCACTGATCTATATGAGCCGATCCTTCGTGCACCGCCGCTGCGCGTCGCCCGCGGCGCTAGCAAGCGGCTGCGCGATCGACTCAGAAGGCGCTGAACGTCGGCGATGGCGCGCATATTGCTGGTCTACCAGCCGATCGACGGTGGCGTCGGAAGACATGTTAACGACCTCAGCCTAGGCCTGGCGCGCCTCGGCCACGAAGTCGTGACCTGCGGCCCGGCGCCGCCGAGCGCGGCGCCGGGAAGCTGGACGCACGTCCCGCTCGAGCTCCGGCGGGCAGTCAGCCCGCGCGCCGATATCGGGGCGCTGAGGCGGTTGGGCGCGATTGTGCGCACGGTGCGGCCCGACATCGTCCATGCGCACAGCTCCAAGGCCGGGGCGCTCGCCCGGCTCGCGCGAATCGCGCACCGGGTCCCGGTGATCTACACCCCGCACGGCTATGCGTTCGCGGGATTCTTCGAGCGCGAGCCCGAACGCGTGGCCTATCGGTTGGCCGAGCGCCTGCTGGCCCCGTTGGCCACGCGCGTGCTCTGTGTCTGCGAGGCGGAGGCAGTACTCGCTCGCTCGGTCGGACCCGCCGATCGCGTCCACGTGGTCTACAACGGCGTGGATTCAGATCCATCCTGCCGTGTCGATCCCCGGATGGCCGCCCTGCACGACCACGGTCCGGTGATCTGCGCCCTGACGCAGCTGCGACCCGGGAAGGGCATGGAGACGCTGATCGACGCGATCCCGCGCCTGCTCGTCGATCAGCCCGAAGCTGGGATCGCGATCTGGGGCGAGGGCGCCGAGCTGGAGGCGCTCCGCCGCCGGGCGCAAGACCTGGGGGTCGGCTCGGCGGTCCATTTCCTCGGCGCCACGTCGGACCCGATGAGCGTGATTCGGGGCGCGAGCCTGTTCGTCTTGCCGTCGTGGGCGGAGTCGTTTCCCTACGTGATGCTCGAGGCGATGTCGGCCGGGATCCCGATCGTCGCCAGCGACGTCGGAGGTATACGCGAAGCCGTCGGAGACGACGCGGCCGGGCTGCTGGTGGCGCCCCGCGAGCCGCACGAGCTGGCGCTCGCGCTGACCGGGTTGCTCGGAGATACGGTTCGCTGCGCCAGGCTCGGTGATGAGGCACGACGGCGAGTGCAGCAGCGGTTCACCGTCGCGGACATGGTTCAGGGCGTGGCGAGGGTTTACCGGGCTTGTGACTGACCGTGTTTGACCTCCTGTCCCGCGCGCGAGACGCGCTGCGGCCCACTGACGAGAACCTGCTCTCTCGCTCGCTGGTGCTGAACCTGCTCGGGCGCGGGAGCGGTCTGGCGATGGGGTTCATCAGCTCGGTGTTTCTCGCGCGGCTGCTGGGCCCCGCAGACCGAGGACTGCTGGCGCTGATGCTGTCGGTCAGCACGGTGGTGTTGGCGGTTGGGGCCGTCGGGCAGCCCCTCGCCGTCACCTATTACGCGAGCCGCAAAGACGCCAACAACGGGGCGATTCTCGGTAACACGTTCCTGCACGCGCTGGTGCTCGCGATCGTCTTGATTCCGCTGACGCTGCTGCTCTACGGACCGATCGCCGATGCCGTCGGCCGCGGCCGGGGCGGCCTCACATGGGTGCTCGCGGCGGCGCTGGTCCCGATCACCTTCCTCGACTGGACCACCAGCAACCAGCTTCTGGGGATGCTGCGGTTTGGTCTGTACAACGGGCTCAAGTTCCTCGTGCAGGTGATCTACACGGTCGCAGTCGTCGTGTTGGTGGGGTTTATGAGCCTGAGCGTGACCGGTGGGCTGATCGCCACCGCCCTCGGATCGCTGGTCACCGTCGCCGGCTGCGTGTGGCCGATCATCGGATGGCGACGCCCCACCGTGGATCGGCCACTGCTACGGGAGATGCTGCACTACGGCTCGCGGGTCCAGGTTGGCGTGATCTTTCAAATGGTGAACTATCGCCTCGATGTGATCATCATGCAGTTCTTCCGCTCGCTGACTCAGGTTGGCTATTACGTCGCCGCCCAGACGATCGCTGAGTTTGTGATCACGATTGCCACGGCCTTCCAATCCAGCCTATTGCCACTCATCTCTCACTATGAGGGGGACGAGCGTCAGGCGGAGGTAAGTGCCAGTTCGTTGCGCCACTACGGGATTCTCGCGGGCGTTGCGGTGCTGATTAACAGCCTGTTCGGGACGGCGGTGATCTTCTTCGCCTACGGGCAGCAGTTTCGCCCGGCGATCGTCCCGATGCTGGTGTTGCTGCCCGGCGTCTGGTTCCTGGGCATGGGGCTGGTGATCCAGAGCGACCTGGGAGGTCGAGGCCGACCGGGACTGTCCTCGATGCTGGCGGGCCTCGCCGCGGCAGTGACAGTGGTGCTTGACTTCGCCCTGATCCCGCCGCTCGGAGTGATGGGAGGAGCGCTCGCCTCGGTGGGCGCCTATACGACGTTCGGAGTTGCCTCTCTGCTCGCCCTACGTCGGGTGAGCGGCATTCCCGTGGGTACCCTTGTCGTGCCAACGCGCGCCGACTTTGACGTTTACATCAAGTTCGTCAAGCGCGCCTTCTCCAGGCAACCTCCGGCCGCGACCGCGGGGCCCGTAACGACAGCTAACGCCACTGACGTCGGCACGCCCGTCGCGCCCGGGTCTGAGAAGCTCGGGCCCTCGCCGCGGCTATGATGGACCGGCCCGTGGAAGCTCTTTCCCCACGAGCGCTACTGAGATGGCGGCCAGGTAGCGCGTCGCCAGGCCGTGGTTCTCTAGCCCAGCGACACCCCCAGCTTGTGTTCGCGGGCATCGCCGGGATATTCGCCCTGGCACTGCTTCCCGTCCTGCGCAGTCCCCTACTCGTATTCGAGTTGGTCGCGGCGCTGATCGGCGCGTTGATCGCATGGAAGTCGCTGGTGATACCGCTGGCCCTGGGTGGAGTGCCGCCGCTCGTCGACGCCATCGCCGGCTCGGATCCTCTGCCCAAGGGCGGCTTCACGTTTCTGTTCTCGGTCTGGATTGCGCTCGCGCTCGCGTTCGCGATCATGCGCGGCAGGCAGGCCGTCGCGATCCGTGCCCTGCTGTGCGTGTCGGTGCTGGCATCGTGCTTCCTGCTCGGAATGCTCCTGCTCCGCCTCAGTATCTCGCCCGACGAGGCCTATGGGAGCACGAAGGTGCAGTTGTACGTTGCCGACGTACTGATCTTCATGTTCGCGGCGGTGTTCGTCGGCGCTCGCGGAGCCGACCTGCGGCTGTTCTTCGTCGTGCTGCTGGCGGTGACCTCGGCCGGCGCGATCCTGTTTCTATTCAACCTGGTCGCCGGCTACGCGCATCCGTCGGTCGGGGGGCGCTTTGCGCTCTCCACCCAGGAGTATCCAATCGAGCTCGGCCGCGACAGCGCCGACGGTCTGCTGATCGCGATCTATTCGGTCCTGGCCACCACCCGGCGCTCGGCCCGCGTCTGGGCGATTGCGGTCTCGCCCGCGCTGGCCGTCGCGATGATCGCCGCCGGATCACGAGGTCCGGTACTGGCGTTCGTGTTCGGCCTCACCGCGCTGCTGGCGCTGACGGCGGTCAATCCGCGTGCGCGAAGGCGGCTCGGATTCGTCGCCGCCGCGTTTCTGATCGCCACGATCGTGGTGCCGTTGGTGGTGCCTGGATCCGCGCTGGGGCGGGCGTTCTCGACCATCATCGGCAGTGCGAGCGGGCTCTCGAGCAACGGGCGCTCACAGCTATGGTCCGTGGCCATCGCGGCGTTCTCGCAGCACACGCTGCTCGGCTTGGGGACCGGCGGATTCGCGGCTCTCAATACCGGTCTGCTCTACCCACACAACATCCTGCTCGAGGTAGCAAGCGAACTTGGAGTCTTCGGCGCCGCCGCAATGGTGGCGATCCTGCTCGGGTTCGCCAACTCGCTGGTCAACTGCTGGCGGTCGGGCACGGGTCCCGACAGGCTGATCGCGTCGCTGCTGATCTCGCTGTTCCTGACCGCTTTGGTCAACGCCTGCTTCTCGGATCCGATCCCTGGTAACGGCGAGGTGTGGCTGTGGGGCGGGCTGGCGATCGGGATGAGCGCACGCCTGGCACGCCGGGGGACCAAAGCGCGACGGCTGAGTCCGTCATCGGCGACGAGGTGAGCGCGCACCGCGGCACCGGAGTGACGCCGGAGCCTGGCGGCGACGCAAAGCCGGGGCTGGTGATGCTCTGCGACGTCGACTTTGGCTTCCCGGACGCCACCCGCACACATACCGTCGAGGTCGCTCGTGGGTTCGCCCTGGCGGGCCTTGACGTTGATCTGGTCGCGCGCGGCCCGGACCCTGAGCTCGACGGGGTGCGCTACACCAAGGCCGACGGCTCGGAAGAGCAACGGCTGCGCCGCCTCGCGACGATCAACGCGCACGCAATCGGCCTGCTGTGGCGCCGCCGCGCAGTCGCCGACCGGTTCTACGTCAGGGACAGCTGGAGCTGCCTGCCCGCGACCGTGGCGGCACGGCTGCTCTCCTACCGCGTGGTCACCCAAGTGGACGGGATTCCCTACGGTCGCGTTGCCGGCGAGGCCCCGAGCGCACTCGCGATGCTGAAGCTCGTGGTTGCGATCGTGGTCGGTCGCCTGTCCACCGGATTACTCGCGGTGACGCCGCAGATCAAGGAGCTGATGGTCGAGTTGGCCCACGTCCCCGCCGAGCGCATCGCGGTCGTGCCCAACGGGGTTGACCTGGAGTTCTTCAAGCCCGAGGCGCGCTCGGAGGCGATCGAGCGCTCGGGCCTCGATCAGGCCTGCAGCTACATGGTGTTCTGCGGCGGTTTCCACGCATGGTCGGACTTCGACCTGATGCTCGAGGCGTTTGCGCTGGTTCTGGGCCAGCGACCGGACGCGCGGCTCCTGCTCGTCGGCGACGGACCCGAGCGCGACCGGATCGAGCGTCGCGCACGTGAGCTTCACCTGCAGGACACGGTCAGCTTGACCGGGATGGTCTACGAGCGCGAACGCGTCAGGGACTACCTCGGGGCGGCCACGGTCGCGTTGTTGGCCTATCGGGGCGACAAGGTCAAGCGAACCAGCGCCAGCCCGATCAAGCTCACCGAGTACCTGGCCGCCGGCCGGGCGGTGGTCGCTGTGGAGATCCCTGGCGTCCGCGAGTTGCTGTCGGATACCGGTGCCGGCTTGGTCATCGTCGGGGAACCGGTGGCGATGTCGACCGCGATCCTTGAACTGCTCGCCAACGGGCGCGCCGACGTCCTCGGCGCCGCGGGCCGTCGCGTCGCGGAAGAGCGCCTGTCGTGGCGCTCGGTGATCGAGCGCACCCTGGCTCTGTTCGGAGACCACTGAGTGCTCGCCCGTCACGAATACCGTCACATTCGAGTGCCCCAAGTGGCGCCTGCTGGAGCCTAGGCCTAGGGCGGCGCCCTGCTGGGGCCTACGGCCCCCTGCGGTGGTCGTCGGCGGCCGCTGGGCGAGGCGCCGGAGCTACTGATGGAACCAGCACTCGCCCCGCCGAGGGCCGGCTAACTCGAACCGACCACGACCGGACGCTCGGCTGACGCCGGCTCGCCGGCGTGCTGGATCCTGATATTCGGGTAGTACGTCTCCGCCGCCAGCTCCTCGAACACCACCATGCCGGCGATCGGCGTGTAGCCCTGTGTCAGGCTCGCGGCGGTCGCCTTGAGGTCCGCCGGCTTGGTCAGGCCCGTGCGGACCACAAACACCACCAGGTCCGAGAGCGACGTCAGAATCAACCCGTCGGCCAGGGCGGCGATTGGCGGAGAGTCGAACAACACCAGGTCAAAACGCTCACGCAGCTCGGGGATCAAGCTCGCCATCTGGCTGCTGGAGAGCAGGCTGGCGGCGTTGACCGTCGCCTGCCGCGCCGGCAACAGCCACAGGCCCCGATGCAGGCGGACCATCGCCTCCTCGAGGCTGCTCGAGCCCTGCAATATGTCGACCAGGCCGGCGTGCTGCTCGTGCTCCAACCGCTCCGACAGTGCCGCCGCCCGCATGTCCCCGTCAACCATCAGCACCCGTTTGCCGCGTTCGGCCATCGCCCGTCCCAGGCCCATCACGACCGAGGTCTTTCCCACCTGGGGGCTGAAGCCAACGATCGTCACCAGCCGCTGATCGGTGTCGCGCATCGCGAACGACAGATTCGTGGACAGGATGCGGTATGCCTCCACGACCGCGGGATCCTCGGCCTGGAGCTTCGGCTTGAGCGGAATCGACGCGAGAATCGGCAGTCCGACCGATGCCGCGACATCGTCTGAGGTTTGCAGCTCCGGTCGTAGCAGATGACGAATCCAGGCCAGCGCCACGCCGAGCACCAGGCCGAGCACGAGACCCGCGATCAGGTTCAACGAACGTCGCGGGCTGATCGGGTCGGTCGCGGCGACCGGCGGCGCGGAAAGCGTCGCGCTCGTTCCCTGAGCCAGGCCACTGGCCACCAACGCCTCGTTCTGGGAGATCAGCGCCTGCAGCGAGGACTTCAGCGAGGTGATCTGCTGTGCGGTCGACGGGCTCTTGGGTAGCGTCTGGAGATGGGCGATCTGCGCGCTGAGATTGCGGATCGCCAACTCGTCCTGGCTCTGCAGCTGAGCGGTCCGAGTCGCCGCTCCGCTTTGCAGCTCGCTCAGGAATCCAGTGATCACCTGCTGGGCGAGTCGCTGCGCCGCAGCGGGAGACGGTCCGTTGGCGTCCAGTTGCACCAGCGCGGTCGCCGGAAGCGCGGTGGCCGTCAGTCGCGACTGCAGCTCCGCGGTGCTCAGATGTCCACCCTCCACGTGCGGTCGAATCGTGTCGAGCAGCCCCGGGGAAACCATCAGCGTCGCGTAGTTCTGAGCCAGGCCCTGGTTTGCGTTGGTCGTGTCCACACTGCCAGGCTGGTTAGTGGCCACGTTGACCTGCATGATCGCGCTGGCCTGGTAGACCTTTGACTCACTCGCCGTATAGAGGAACGCCAGCGCCACCATCACCACCACCGACGTGAGGATGATGAATTTCCCGCGCCAGAGGATCGCCCCCACCCGCTGCCGTTCGCTGGGCTCGATGATTTCGTTCACGCTTTACCCCATCATAGGCCCACACGATGACTAAACGCCCGATCTCGCTGCCGAGATTCTCGGTCGTGGTGCCTGCCTACAACGCCGAAGCCACCGTTACCTCCGCAGTCTCCTCGGTGCTCGCACAGACCCAACCGGACCTTGAGGTGATCGTCGTCGACGACGGCTCGACCGACGCGACCGCCGAAGTGGTGCAACGGATCGGCGACCCCCGCGTGCACCTGATCTCACAGGCCAACCGCGGTCTTTCGGGGGCTCGTAACGCCGGCGTGAGCGCGGCTCGGGGGACTTACATCAGTCTGCTCGACAGTGACGACCTCTACCTGCCGACGTACCTCGAGCGCAGCGAACACGCGCTGCAATCGACCGCCGACGCAGGTTTTGCGTACACCGATGCGTACGTCTTCGACAGTGTGTCGGGCAGGGTGCGTCGCCGCTCGGCGATGGCCCGCAGCAACCCGCCCACTCCGCCGCCGGCGGATCCGAACGGGTTTCTGCTGGCCCTGCTTAAGTGTAACTTTGTCTATGTTTCCACAACAATGCCTCGCACTGTGCTCGAGGTGGTTGGTGGTTTTGACGAGTCGAGGACCTCTTCGGAGGACTATCAACTGTGGCTGCGGATCCTGCTGGGCGGTTACCGCGCGGTGTGGATCCCGGGAAGGCAGGCGCTGTATCGCAAGCATCCCGGTCAGATGTCGAAGCAGCTCGTCACGATGAGCCGCAATCTCGCGGCGGTATACGACGGACTGCCGATGGATGACATGCCGAGCGCCGCCCACCGCGAGCTGCTAACTCGGCGGCGACGTGCCGCCAGGTTAGACGCGCGGGTGCTCTCGCCGCTGGCGGCGTTGTTCCCCCTGGGGTTGGTGAGCGCCGCCAAACGGGCGGGCGTGGGCGAGTCCTGGTATGACACCCCGCCGGCCGAGGTCAAGACCGCATTCCCTGACCTGACCGCCGTCTGAGTGCGCGAACCCTAACGCGTGCGCGACTGTTCGTAGAGCTGCAGGTAGAGCGCCTCCAGCCGCTTGACCGTGACGCCGAGGTCCAGCTCGGTCAGTTGCCGAGCTTGCGCCGCGTCGCCGAGCCGGTGCGCCAACGCGCGGTCGTCGAGCAATCTTCCGATCCCCGCCGCCAGGCCGGCGGGGTCGCTCGGCGCCACCAGCAGCCCGTGGACTCCATCGTCGAGCAGTTCTGGAACGCCACCGACCGCGGTTGCGACGATCGGCGCTCCGGCCGCCATGTACTCGATCACCGCCAACGGGGCGCCTTCCGAATGCGATGACATCACGGCGACGTCGAACGCTCGCAGCAGGTTCGCCACATCCTCGCGCAGTCCGAGCAGCTTGACCTCGGCCCCCAGGTCCTGCTCGACGATCAATCGCGCCAACCGACCCTGGTCCGGTCCCACGCCCGCGATCACGCACCGGATCGCCCGTCCTTGGTGCTTGAGCAGGCCCGTGGCCCGGATCAGATCGTCGTAACCCTTGACCGAGTCGAGCCGACCGATCGCCCCGATCAGCGCCGCGCCCGCCGGCGCCAACTCGCCGCGTAGGTCCTCGCTGGCGTCCGGGAACGGGAGAATCCCGTTGCGGAACACCTGAACGCGCTCCGGCGGCAGACCCTCCAGCTCGATGATCTTGTCCCGGTCGGACCCGGAGACCGCCAGCACCACATCGCTGAAGCGCCCGACGACGTTCTGATCGAGAAACTTGCGCACCCGATGGCCGTAGAGGATCGAACCGTGCTCGTGGCTGATGACCACCGGTACGCGGGCCAGCCGGGCGAGCAGCGAGCCGGGAATGCTCGCCCGCGGCATGTGCGCGTGCACGACGTCGATCCGCTCGCGTCTCAAGAAGGCGTACAGGCGCGCCCACGGTGCCACCGACCACGACGATCGGCGCTCCAAAGCCAGGACCCCGACCCCCGCCGCCTCGAGCTCGGCGGTTTCGAGGACTGCCAGGGCGCGCCGGCTGGGCTCGGGCGCGCGGGTGGTGCACAGATAGCTCGCGAAGCGTTCCCGATCGAGCCGGCGCGCGAATTCGAACACCAGGATCTCGGCACCGCCAATGCCGCCGTATCCCGCGTCGCGGGCAAGGTTCAACACTCGCAGGCGGGTGTCGCGGAGTGCAGGCGCAGGCACGATACGCCGCCGATGATGTCAAGCTGTCAACACCGGATCGGCCGAGGCGCTCGGCTGACCGGCGCGGCTGAGGTGATCCGGCAGGGTCCTATCGAGCAGCTCGAGCACATCCGCGCGCGGCTGCGGCCGCACGCTCCGGCAGCTGTGCCGGGGTTGATCACGGTCGCCCTGATGCTGCTGTGGGCGGTCCACGACGGCGGCTATGACTCCGAGACATGGTATTGGGGGGCGCTGCTGTCGGTCGGGCTGCTCGCCGCGGTGGTGATCGGGCTCGGTCGCCGGCGGCGGCCGCTGCCGCGAGCCGGCATGGTCGCGCTCGCCCTGCTCGCCTTGTACGTCGCGTGGTCCTACCTCTCGATCAGCTGGGCGCAGTCACCCGGCGACGCGCTCCAGGGCAGCAACCGGGCGCTGCTCTACCTGCTCGTGTTCGCGCTGATGCTCGCCCTCCCCTGGACCCCGCAGGGGGCGCGGGTGGCACTGCTCACGTTCGTGCTCGGAGTCGGCGTGATCGCGATCGTGCTGCTGGTCAGACTTGCCTCCCAACACCACGTGGGGAGCCTGGTCATCGACGGTCGGCTCTCGGCGCCCACCGGCTACTTCAACTCCACCGCGGCGCTGTTCACGATGGGCGCGCTATCGGCGATCGTCCTCGCCGCGCGACGCGATCTACCGGGACTGCTGCGCGGCGTCCTGCTGGCCTTGGCCTGCGCCGGGCTGCAGCTGGCGTTGGTGGTCCAGAGCCGCGGCTGGCTGTTCACGCTGCCGGTGGTCGCGGTCGTCGCGGTCGTGCTCGTTCCCGATCGACTCCGCGTTGCCCTCGTCGCGGTGATCCCGATCGCCGGCGCGCTGGTGCCGGTGCGGCGCCTGCTGGACGTCTATGACGGCTATTCAGGGGCTGCGCTAGATCACGCGGCGGCTCGGGCGGGGCAGGCGGCGCTGCTGATCTGCGGGGCGGTGTTCGTGATCGGGACGCTGGTCGCCTGGGGGGACCGGCTGCTCAGTCTCCCGAGCCTCAGCCCGGCGCGGCGCCGCACGGTCGGGGTGGCCGTGAGCGCGATCGCAATCGTGGGGGTGTGCATCGCGGTGGCGCAGGCGACCCACGGACACCCGTTCAAGTTCATCGCCCGCCAATGGCACGGCTTCAGTGCACCGCAGACGGCGGCTACCGGCTCGCATTTCACCGACGTCGGGAGCGGGCGCTACGACTTCTGGCGGGTTGCCCTGGACGCCGTCGTAGCGCACCCGATCGGCGGGCTCGGCCAGGATAACTTCGCCGACTACTACATCAGCCGGCGCCGTACCAGCGAGGAGCCGCAATGGACCCACAGCCTGGAGATGCGGCTCCTCGCGCACACCGGGATCGTCGGCTTCGGGCTGTTCACCGCGTTCCTGATCGCGGCGAGCGCGGCCGCGCTCCGCGCCCGGCGGCGGGGCGTGGCGCTGGCCCGCAATGTGGCCGGCGCGGCCCTGTTGCCGTTCGTGGTGTGGCTCATCTACGGCTCCGTCGACTGGTTCTGGGAGGTGCCGGCGCTGTCGGGGCCCGCGCTGGGCTTCCTCGGGATGGTGGGAGCGCTGGGCAGCGACGCGGTGCAGGCGCCCAGCCCGGCGCCGGCGCGGGGACCGTCAGCGGCGGCGCGCATCCCTCGGCCGGTGGCGGTCGCCGGCGGCGCGGTCGCGCTGCTGCTGGCGATCGCCGTGCTCGCCTTGCCCTATCTGTCGGTCCGCGAGGTCTCGCTCGCCACGGACGCCCGCCAAACCAACCCGGCGGCGGCGCTGCGCGATCTCTCGCGCGCCGCGAAACTCAATCCCCTGAACGCCGACCCGGGGCGGCTGGGCGGGGCGATCGCGCTCCAGGCGGGGGAGAACACAGCGGCGGAGCAGCGCTTCGGTCAATCGATCTCCCGCGAGCCGGGAGGCTGGTTCTCGTGGCTCGGCCAGGGTCTCGCCGCGTCGGCTCTCGGCGACCGTGCCCGTGCACACCACGACTTCAAGGTGGCGATCGGGATCAATTCCCAACAGCCGGCGGTAAGTCTGGCGCTGGCGCGCGTCAACTCCAGGACCCCGCTGACGGCGGCGCAGGCGCTGAAGATGTTGGTGATCGCACAATGACGACTGTCCCGTGCGAATCCCCTTGTGCTTTGACGATCCGAGATGTACGCTCTCCGGTCAGGGACGTGCCACTTTTGGGCTGCCCGTTTGCTGCGGGCTCTCCCGAGTCACCGGAAAGGACTCAAAAGACTCATGAAACGGATCGTCGCGCTACTTGTCGGCATCGCACTGATGCTGCCGGGCGCAGCGCTTGCGCAGGGAAGCTCAACGTGCCAGTCGTATAACCCCCAGCTTTGCTCGGTCAACACGAACGCCACCACCCCGAATGCCACCACGGCGGCGAGCACCCAGAGCACGCTCCCGTTTACCGGACTTGACGTGGTGCTGCTGGCGGTCGGAGGCGGAACGTTGTTGGCGGCCGGGCTCGTCGTCCGCCGGCTATCACGTCGCGTCGACTGAAAGCTCAGCGGCTCTGGGAGACGCGTTCGCGGACC
>Ga0209839_10000026_pt1 | contig 56253 bp, 56 predicted proteins | sample OrgsoiDNA2013050_FD_185800 | JGI IMG/M metagenome (GOLD analysis project Ga0209839, IMG submission 185800) | Permafrost soil microbial communities from the Arctic, to analyse light accelerated degradation of dissolved organic matter (DOM) -... | ecosystem: Environmental > Terrestrial > Soil >... | reverse complement strand
TGCGGTCGCACCCGGGCATGGTCAGGGCCGGGCCGGAACCGGGTCTCCGGTGATCACCACCGTTTTTCAGCGGTATGTGCGAAAAAACGGTGGTGATCAAGAAACCCGGCCGATTCGCCCCGGCCGCCGGCCGCCGCAGCCAGCCAGCCAGGTCAAGGCGATCACGAGCTATGCGACAGCCTCTACCGCGTGCCGCAGGCGATCACATCTGGCTGGTCCGCTAGAAGCCTTTAATATCGGGTGATGCTGACGCCCGACTATCCACTCCGGACGGCCCGGCTCGCGCTCCGGCCTTACGCCCTCGATGACCTCGACGCCTTGCATGACATCCAGGCGCGGCCGGAGGTGACGCGTTACCTCTTGTTTGACGCCCGCGATCGCGACCAGGTACGGAGGTCGCTCGCCGAGAAGATCCAGGCGGCGGGACCCGATGGCGAAGGCGGCAACCTCACGCTGGCGGTGGTGTTGCCGCAGACCGGTGCCCTGATTGGCGAGGTGCTGCTGTTCTTCCGGAGCCGGGAGCACGCGCAGGGCGAGATCGGCTACATGTTCCACCCGGACCACGTCGGCCACGGCTACGCCACGGAGGCGGCCCGGGTGATGCTGCGGCTCGGCTTCGAGAAATACAAGCTGCACCGCATCGTCGGCCGCCTCGACGCGCGGAATACGGCATCCGCGCGGGTCCTGGAACGCCTCGGCATGCGCCGGGAAGCCCACTTCCGGCAGAACGAGATCATCAAGGGGGAGTGGACCGACGAGCTCGTGTACGCGATGCTCCGCGATGAATGGCAGGCGCGGGCGCGGGCCTAGCTAGCGCCGCGCGGCGATGACCGCCGAACTGCTGGGGGAACTCCACCGGCCAGGGCACGGACCCGCTGGCCGCCCTGGGGCCGGGCGGGCGGCGGGCGGCCGGCGGAAGCGGTAGATCAGGATCGATCCGGAAATAACGCGGACCGGGCAGTAATTGCGCAGCCAGGCCAGTTGCGAACCGACACCGTCCTGCTCTGGCTGACCGCTGCGCTGCTCGTTTCCAGCCTCGGCGATCTGCGCCGCTGGCGCCGCGGGTGCTGCGCGACTGGCTCCCGCTCTACGTCGTGCTGGTGATCTACGCGCTGCTGCGCGGGTACGCCAGCCATGTTTTGTGGGGACCCTTCGTCCGGCCCCAGGTAGCCTTCGACGCTTTCATCGGCCTGGGCACGACACCCACCGTGCGCCTGCAGAGACTACTACTCAGCCGCAGCCACCTGCGCGTGTGGGACTACGCATGCTGGGCCGTCTACATGAGCCATTTCTTCGTGAGTTCCGTCGTTCGTCGGGCTCACCGTGGTCGCCTACCTGGGCTACGCCCTGTTCCCCGCCATGCCGCCCTGGATGGCGGGGCAGGCCGGCTATCTCCCGCAGGTCACCAGGATCATCCCGCTCGTGTGGGACCGCCTCGGCGTGCACTCGGCGGCTGCCCTGTTCACCCGGGGCAGCGAATTCGCCAACCCCATCGCCGCGATGCCGTCGCTGCATGCTGCCTACCCGATGCTCCTGCTGCTGTTCTTCTGGCGCGCTGCCCGGCGCTGGGTCCGGGTGGTGCTGGTCGCTTACGTTCTGGCCATGGCCTTTGCCCTCGTCTACACCGGAGAGCACTTCGTGATCGACGAGTTGGCCGGGTGGTGCTGCGCCATCGCCGTCTACTTCGCCGGCTCGCGCCTCTTTTCCTGGCGCCAGGCCGCTGGATTGCGCCGGGTCACCAGGGAGGGCCCGGTCCTGGCGAGGGCAGGCCGCTGAGGCGCGGCACCACAGGCCCCGTGGTCAGTAGGCGACGTGGTCAGTAGGAGTCGTGGCGGCGCAGCCAGGCCATGGACCAGGGCAGGTTGCCCTCGTCGCGGCCCCGCGGCGCCAGGTCCAGCAGCTGGTAGCCGCCGTCGACCGGGTCAAGGCCGCGGCTGTAGGTCGAGTAGGTGTGGAAGACCTGGCCGTCGTCCAGGGCGAACGCGCTGATCCCTGGCGTCTCGTCCGGCGGCTCGGCCACGCGCCGGTAGTTATAGTCGGCGCCGCTGCGCTGCTGCTCGGGCATGAACGAGACGCTGTAGTCGAAGTTGAAGTCACTGGGCGCGCTGGAGTACCAGCGGAAGCTCCAGCCCATGCGCTCCCGGCAGGCCGCGATCTGCTCCAGGGATGCGTGTGAGACCGCGACAGGACTGACGTCACGAGCGGCGAGATGCGCTGGCATTCCGTTGAAACTGTCGGCCCAGAAGGAGCAAGCCGGGCAGCCTTCCTCCCAGGCGGGGCCGAACATGAAGTGATACACGAGCAGCTGGCCGCGGCCGTCGAACAGATCGGCCAGGGTGACCCTCCCTCGGGCCCGTCGAACGCGTACGGCTTGTCGACGCGGACCCAGGGCAGGCGGCGGCGCTGCGCGGCTAGCTCGTCGCGCCGCTGGTTGAGTTCCTTCTCGCAGGCCAGCAGGGCGCGGCGGGCGCTCAGCCACTCCTCGCGGGTTCCGACGGTGTGCTGATCTGTCATGGCTGAGCTACCTCTCCGAGATCGCGGGCTCTGGCTGGTGCGGTGCCGACTGGTGCGGTGCCGACTGGTGCGGTGCCGACTGGCCGGGCAGAGTCGCGGCGGCTGGCTGGGCGCGGCGGCCGACCGCCAGCGCGCTGATCGCGCCCAGGACCGACAGCCCGGCCGACACGGCCAGCGCCGGGCGGAAGCCGGCCAGCACGGCCGCGGGCGCACCGAGGTGCCCGTTGGCCGCGAAGACCGCGGTCACGATGGCGACCCCGAATACCGCGCCGAAGCGCTGCAGCGTGTTCTGCACTCCCGATGCCCGGCCCAGGTCGGCCGGCGGGACGGCGCCCAGCGCCGCGGTGGGCGTGGTCGGCAGCGCCATCGAGATCCCTACTCCCGCGATCACGAGCGGCAGCACGAGCTGCAGGTAACCGACTGTCGTGGCCGCCGCGATGACGATCCAGGCCAGCCCGACCCCCTGCAGGAGCAGCCCCGCGGACATCAGCGGTCGCGGCCCGATCCGGTCGGCCAGCGCTCCGGCGCCGACGGCGATGACCACGGGGGTCGCCGTCCAGGGCAGGAAGCGCAGCCCGGTGGCCAGCGGCGAGTACCCGAGCCCGAGCTGGAAGTACTGCGACATCAGGAACGCCGCCGACGTGATCGCCGCCGTCATGAAGAACCCGGTCGCGTTCGCCGCGGCGAACGAGCGGATACGCAGCAGCCGCAGCGGCAGCATGGGCTCGGGCGCGCGCCGCTCCCAGACGGTGAAGGCGGCGAGCGCCGCGACACCGAGCCCGAGCGAGCCGATGACCTGCGGGCTGCTCCAGCCGACATCGGTGGTGCGCACGAGACCCCAGGCGATGGCGATCGCGCCGCCGGCCACCAGGACCACCGCGGGCAGGTCGAGCCTGCGGGCCGGACCCCGGCTCTCCGGCAGCCGGATCGCGGACGCCAGGGCTGCGGCCAGGCCGATCGGCACGTTGATCCAGAAGATCCAGTGCCAGCTCAGGCCCTGAACGACGGCGCCGCCGACCAGCGGACCGGCGGCGACGGCCAGGCCGCCGATGGCCCCCCAGACGCCGACGATGACGCCGCGCCGGGCCGGCGGGAACACGGTCGCCAGGATGGTCAGGCTCAGCGGGCTGACGAGCGCCGCGCCGATGCCCTGCAGGACACGGGCCGCGATCAGCAGGCCGGCCGTGGGCGCGAGCGCGCATGCGGCCGAGGACGCGGTGAAGATCAGCAGGCCCGCGACGTAGACGCGGCGGCGGCCGAGCCGGTCGCCAAGCGCCGCCGCGGTGATGATGCCCGCCGCGAAGGACAGCGTGTAGGCGTTGACGGTCCATTCCAGCGTCGAGACGCTGCCGCCGAGGCCCGCATGGATGGCGGGCAGGGCCGTGACGACGACCAGGGCGTCCAGCGCCACCATGAAGAAGGCGATGGAGGTCAGCCCGAGCGCCCAGCGGCGATCACGTCTCTGGTGTCGCGGGCCGGCCTCGGTGACTTTCGTGACTGGCATGTCCACTCTCCGAGGATCGGGCGGCGGTGCCCGGCGGCACCTCGTTACCTCCCGAAGTCATCTCTCCTACGGGCGGGACAGGGTCAGATCGACAGCCGGCCGGAAATTGTTGGTCAGTCGGGGAGCGGGCCGGCCGCGCGGCGCTGGAGTTCGTCGCGCAGGGCGCTGTTATCGGTCAGCTTGACGGCCCGTGCCCAGGCGGCAGCGGCGTCGTCCGGCCGGCCCGCGCGCTGCAGCAGGTCGGCGTGGGCGGCATGCAGGGGACCGTAGTCGGCTAGCTCACCGGCAGCGAGCAGGGGCTCCAGGATGGCCAGCCCCGCCCGCGGCCCGCGACCCGCACCTCCGGCGCCAGGGCCGGATGACAGCAGGCGAAGATCAGCCCCAGCCGGTCATCCACCAGCCGGTCATCCACCATGGTGGCGTCCTGCGGAGCAGCGGCAGGCGGCCCGGCGGCCGCCGCGGCGAACGCCTCTGCCGCGGCGTCCTCGGCGGCCTGCAGATCGCAGAGGCGCCGGGAGATGGTGGCCACGACGGCGGTCCACTCATCCCGGTAGGCGCGTTCCAGCGCGGCGGCGGTTACTCCATCGGGGCCCGCCACGCCTGGCCTTCCTCGACCGGCCGCACCTCGACCGAGCCGTAGCGCATGATCGGCATCCTTGCGGCCCAGTCCAGCGCGGCGTCGAGGTCGGGGACGTCGAGCAGGTAGAACCCGAGCAGATGCTCCTTGGTCTCGATGAACGGCCCGTCGGTCAGCAACCGCTCGCCGCCGCGAAGCTGCACGGTCGTGGCGGTATCGGCCGCCCGGAGCTGCTCGGCGCCAAGGACGGCCCCGGCGCCGGAGAGAGCAGCGGTGTAGTCGAACCAGCTGTCGATGACCTCGCCGCCCGGCTCGGGCGTCCCGGCCCGGGCGTCCGGGGCGGCGTAGATCAGCAGTGCGTACTTCATGGCGTCCTCCGATTGTGGCGGGGCGGGCTGCCCCGAGGGCCGTATCTAGCCATCCAACGGATAGCCGCGGCCCAGGTCGACAGCCGGGCAGGGAATTCTGCCTTCCTTGATCTGGCTCGCCGCCGTCCCGCCGAGTACGCCGAACGTCCGCGTTGGCGTCCGCGCCGGCCTGGGGCATACTGGTAGCGCCGTCACGACGCCGCCAAGACCCCCGCGGCCCCCGTCACGTCGATGCTGGTCTCGCGTCTTCGCCGGATCCCTCCGGGAAGCGCCTCCTGACAGTAGTCGGCTGAAGCTACAGATAGCTACTGCTGGACAGGAGTTCTCATGATCATTCTCGGCCTCATTCTGCTGCTCATCGGCTTCATCGCCAAGATTGCCATCGTCTGGACGATCGGCATCATCGTGCTGGTCGTCGGACTGCTGTTGCTGCTCCTCGGATCGATGGGCCGGGCCGTCGGTGGCCGTCGACACTACTGGTGACTGCGGGCGAGCGGCCCCGGCAGCCGACGGCCTGCCGGGGCCGCCCCGCGACGTCACGCCCGCCCCGCCGCTGACCATCGAGGCCCAGCTGACCGCGGGGACGGCCACGGTCGTGATCAGCGGCGAGCTGGATGTCGCGACCACCCCGTTCCTCGCCGAGCAGCTGGCGCGGATCCTGCGCAGCAATCCGCGGCGGCTGGTCTTCGACCTGACCGAGGTGGGCTTCATCGACTGCGCCGCGGCCCGGCTGGTCGTCGGCGCCAGGCAGTTCCTGCCCGATGGCCGGCCGGCCGTCATCCGCCCGAGCCCGGTGGTCCGCAGGATCCTCCACCTCACCGGCCTGGACGCGCGCTGCGAGGTGGAGTGATAGACAGGCTTGTATGGCTACGATTCTCGTCTCCGCCGAGGGCACCGTGAACGCGCCGGCGGACACGGTCTACGGCTATATCGCGGACATGCGCGAGCATCACCCGCGTTTCCTGCCCCCAGCGTTCTCGGACTTCCAGGTCGAGTCCGGGGGCGTGGGCGCCGGCACGATCACGCGGTTCAAGGTGACGGCCGGCGGCCGCACCCGCCAGTACCGGATGATGGTTGCCGAGCCTGAGCCGGGCCGGATCCGCACCGAGTCCGATACCGGCTCAAGCCTCGAGACGAAGACCACCGTCACGCCGCAGGACGGCGGGTGCCTCGTGCGATTCTCCACGACCTGGGAGGGCGCAGGCGGGATCGGCGGCTTCTTCGAGCGCCTGTTCGCGCCGCAGGCGATGCGCGGCCTCTATGTAGATGAGCTCCAGCGGCTCGACGCTTACGCGCGTGGCCACCGCGACGCCTGAGTCCCGGTACGGCCAACCCATCGGCCGGTCCTGGACAAATTATGACCAATTGTTAACTGGCCAGCGTCGATGCCAGGCCAGGCTCGGAGCGGCTCGGCCTGCCGCTCGCTTATGCGACCAGCATGGACCTGGCTGCATACCCCGGCCTGCTGACCGGAGCGAGCGCGCTGCTCTCGCCGCCCGGCCGCGGCCAGGTTCCCGGCCCGCGACAACCTGGAGAGCATGCACGAATGGGCCGGCGACCCCATCGCCGCCCGCCATGACCTGTGGTGACGCCCGGTTGCTCGTCCCTGGTAACGCTGAGCCGCCAGTGACGCCTGAGCCGGAGTCCACCGGCCGGCCCGTTATGTCACCAAAGATGTCATTCACAGTTCTCCGGCTGTCCTGGTGCAGCTCCCTTGGCGGGAAGCCGGGTCCCGCACGGTGTGAGCGTGCGAATCGCCTACGTCACAGAGTCGTTCCCTCCCGATGTCAACGGGGTCGCGCACACGGCCGTGCGCGTCGCCGAGCACCTGGTCAGCCGGGGTCACCAGCCGCTGGTGATCGCGCCCGAGCCAGCCAGCGGGCAGCCTCGCCCGGACCGCGCGCTTGACTTCCCGGTCGCGCGAGTGCCGTCACTGGCCGTGCCCGCTTACCCGGGGTTCCGGGTCGGCCTGCCCGGCCCGCGCGTCCGGGCCGCGGTGACCCAGCACCATGCCGACCTGGTGCACCTGGCCGGCCCGTTCATCCTCGGCGCCGGCGCCGGCACGGCCGCCCGGCGGCTGCACCTGCCGGTCGTCGCGGTGTACGCGACGGACATGCCCGCCTACGCCCGCGCTTACCACGCCGGCCCGGCGGGGCAGGCACTGTGCTGGCGGCGGCTGCGCCGGATCCACAACGCGGCCGACCGGACTCTCGCCCCCTGCGCGGCGACGGCGGCCGAGCTGCTTTCGCATGGCGTCGAGCGGGTCTCAATATGGGCCAGGGGCGTGGACAGCGGCCGGTTCGATCCCGCGAAGCGCAGCGGGAAGCTGCGCGCCGAGCTCGCGCCGGGCGGAGAGCTGCTGGTCGGTTACGTCGGGCGGCTGGCCGTGGAGAAGCGCGTCGACCTGCTGGCTCAGGTGGCGACCCTGCCCGGAGTGCGCCTGGTGATCGTCGGCCGCGGGCCGGCCGAGTCGGCGGTGCGCCGTGCCGTTCCCTCGGCGTTGTTCCTGGGCCAGCGCGGCGGCGACCACCTGGCGGCGATCTACGCCAGCCTCGACGTGTTTGTGCACAGCGGGCCGCACGACACGTTCGGCCAGACCCTCCAGGAGGCCGCCGCGAGCGGCCTGCCGGTCGTCGCGCCCGCGGCGGGCGGCCCGCTCGACCTGGTCCGAGATGGTGTCACCGGGTTCCTGGTCGCTCCGGGTGATCCAGCGGCGCTGGCCGGTGCCGTGGCCCGGCTGGTGGCCGACCCCGCGCTCCGCGCGGCCCAGGGGAGCGCCGGCCGTCGGCTGGTCCTTGGCCGCAGCTGGCCGGTCATGTGCGACGAGCTGATCGGCCACTACCAGGCGGTCCTCGACGCCGCCGGAACGATCCGGGCCAAGGCGGCCTGAGGCGGTATCCCGCGCCTGGTGGGCGCCAGGCGCAGCGTCTACTCCTCCGGCCCGGAGCCCGGTGGCTGGTACATGTAACCGACACGCCGCACGGTGACCAGGTGCCGGGCATACTCGGGGCCGAGCTTGCGCCGCAGTCGGTGTACGTGGATATCTACCGTCCTGGTGGTCCCGTCGTTCACGCCGCCCCACACGCGGGCGAGCAGTTGCGCGCGGGTGAACACCCGGCCTTGGTTCGTGATGAGGAACGCGAGGAGCTCAAACTCCCGGAACACCAGCCCGGCATCGTGGCCGCGCACCACCACCCGGTGCTGGGCGGCGTCCACGACCAGGCCCGCAGGGGGATCCTCCGGCGGCACGCTGCCGCTCACGGCGGCCCGGGGGAGCAGGTAGCCGACGATCGCCAGCTCGGAGGAGCCGCCGTTGACCGGGACGACCGCTAGCAGCGTCCCGTGGCCCTCCGACAGTGATTCGACTGATTCAGGTGATTCCGTCTGCGGGTCCGTCATCCGGGCCGGGCGTACTTTCAGGTCAGCCATCTTAGGCTCAGTCCTCCGGATGCGACGTGACGAGTGGCTCTGGCCTGCGTCAGGTCGGACAGCGCGCGCTCAGGGCGCGGCCGAGGTCGATGTGGGCGCGGCGAGCGAGCAGCGCTGACCGGATCATTCTCTCAGTCAAACCCGAGACGCCATAATTGTCAATTAATCAGACTGAAATACTAGTTAATGCCGCAGTTAATGGCATCTCGCCTGCAGGCGCCCAGCCTCGAACGTCCGCGCTGTCCCGGCCGGCGTGCCGCGACGGCCGGGCGCCCTCCCTATGCCTTGCATGTCTAGGTATCGCGTAGTAGCTTCGCCGCATGCCGTCAAGCCGTAAGCCGGGTGGCCTGCGTGGGCCGGACGACCCGCCCCCGCCGAGTCTGGCCAGCCTCGCCGTCGGCGATCCGGCCCGGCCCCTGATCGGGCGGGCCGTTCGCGGCACCCTCCTGGCCGGGGCCGTTTTCTCCGTCCTGACCGGGCCGGTCAAGCAGATCGGGCCGCTCTACGATCACGCTCCCTGGCTGAACGACCCGTTCGACACGGCTGTGTCCTTCGGCATGTTCTTCGTGCCGCTGGCTGCTGCCTGCTGCCTGGCGCGGGTCCCGTTGTGCCGCCGCTACGAGCCATTGCCGGTCGCGCGAGTGCAGGACCTGCTGCGCGGGTGCTGGGTGGTGCTCGGCGTGGCGGGGCTAACCCTGCTGACCGAATGGGTCAGCGTCGCCATTGGAGCCAACCGGCCGCAGTGGAACGGGGCAACCTGGCTGCAAGTCGGCCTGCTCGCGGTGCTGACGCTGCTCACCGCCTGGGCCGTCGTCGGCCTGCGCCGGGTCCCGGCCCTGCCACGACTGAAGCCGGCAGCGGCAGGGCCCGCGCCCGACTGGCTCACCGACGTCGTCGTCCTCGCAGAGTGGCAGAGCCACTGGCTTGGCCCGCTGCGCCGTCCTGCGCTGAGGGCCCTGGACTGGACTGACCGGCACCTGCTGACCGTGGTGCGTCGCCACCCGCTGTGGGCTGCGGCGATCGCTGCCGCGGCGTTCGGCGCCGCGGTGGGCGGCCGGCAGGCGATCGCGGAAGGTTACTTCGCGCTGGCCGCCCTGCTGACGATCACCCTGCTCGGCTGCGGCATGTTCGCCTTCCTGGTCGCGGCGGGGTCCTACCTGGGACTGGTCCGCAGCGCCGCGACGCTGGGCGGCGCCCGTCGCCGCGCACTTGATGCGGGCGTCCTGGCGTGCTTCGGCGTGCTCGTCGTCCTGGCCTTCCGGAACTCGCTGTGGTGGATCGTGGGCAGCCGCGCGGCCATGGCCGGAATACCGCAGACCTACGCGCTGCTCGGGCTGTCGGCGCTCGCGTTCTTTGTCGTGGTGTTCGCCTTCGAGTCGTTGCAGGGCTCCCACGCGCGCAGGCCGGCAGGCGGAGCCTCAGGAGCCCTGTGACAGCGCCGGACCGCTGAAGGTCAGGACTCCCGCCCGGCCGCGTCGGCGATCGCCTGCAGGCGCTGCGCCTCGGCGGGCCGGATGTTCCGGTCGGCCATCCGGGCGCGTGCCACCCTGGCCAGCTCCGGCCCTGGATCGTCACCCGCGAGCGCGCGGAACCTGCGCAGCAAGGTGGCCCGAATTGAGGAGATGGCCGGCCGCAGCAGCAGCGGCGGCGCGTCGACCTCGGATGTCGCGATGATCAGCCAGGCCATCGCCACATCGGCGGCCGGCGCGCCTGCCGAGACGTTGCTCCAGTCGATCACGACCGGGCCCGCGGACGTCAGCATCACGTTGCCCGGATGCAGGTCGAGGTGGAGGATCCGGTCGCCGGGCCCGAACTGCTCCGCCAACGACTGCGGCGCGACGATGCTGTGCAGCCGGTCATGCAGCTTGGCCAGGGTCCGCGCGTACTGTCGGACCAGCCATGGCCGACTCGACAGGCTCGCTAGCATGTCGCGGCCGTCGAGCCGCTCCATCACCAGATCCGGGCCGCTGGCGTCATAGACCCGGGGCACCGGGTAACCCGCTTCGGCGAGATAGGCCATCACAGCGGCCTCGCGCTCCGCGCTGCCCCCGTTCCGGTACCGCCGCAGGACCCGCTGGCCGCCGAGGGCGTAGACGTCGGCCGCGCGCCCGGTGCCGATCAGCGGTCCCGGCTGGTCGTCGGAGGACATCTTTACACTCCCCGGTCGCCGCGAGGCGCCTGGCCAGAACTAGGCCACTCCGAGATAGTAACGGCGGTGGCGCGGGCCGGCCCGGGTGGCACGGGCACTGCCGTCGCCGTCAGCGGTGCCGTGCCGTCGCGATAACGGGCTCGACGATCTCGTCGGCCACCCACCGCAGCGAGCGGCCCCCCAGGATCGCGGCCAGAACGATGTGCGTGACGCCCGCGTCGATCATCTCCAGCAGCAGGGCGCGCGTGGCAGCCGGCGCCGCGGGGTCATCGCAGCGGACGATGGTCTGCATGGAACGGGTGATGTCGGCCGGGTCGCGCCCGATGGCGGCGCAGTGCTTGTCGAGGACCTGACTACGCTGCCGGAACTCCGGGGAGGGCGGCCCAGGATAGTTCCAGATGTCGGCGTGCTCGGCGACGATGCGCAGGACCCGGTCGCCCGCACCGCCGATCATGATCGGCGGATGCGGCTTCTGCACGGGCTTCGGCTCGCACACGGCGCCCCTGAGGCGAATGGACTGGCCGTCGAAGTCGAACGGCTCGTCCTGTGTCCACATCCGCCGGATGACCTGGCAGGACTCCGCGAGGTCCCGGACGGCCTCGCCCGCCGAGACCAGCGGGACCCCGTACGCCTCGAACTCGCGCACTGCGGGGTTCGGCCCGGACACCTGGCTGCCGCCCACGCCGATCCCGAAAACAAGCCGGCCGCCGGCGATGATGTCGGTCGTCGCCGCCATCTTCGCCAGCAGCGTCGGCGAGCGCAGCCGGTTGCTGGTCACCATGACCCCCAGGTGCAGCCGGCTTGTCTGCGCGGCCAGGGCGCTGAGCAGCGTCCATGCCTCCAGGGCCGCGACCCTGGTGTCCCCCCGCAACGGCACCAGGTGATCCCAGAGCCACGCATGCTCGAAGACCGGAATTTCGTCCGCCTTGCGCCAGGTCCTGAGGCACTCCTCGTAGGTGAGGCCCATCTGGCTGGTCTTGATGCCGAAGCTCAGTCGTCGACCCGGTGTGGTCATCGCAACACGCCTCCCACTTCAATCAGTACGTCTGATCATCAGTATAACTGATCATCAGCAAGGATGCTACATATTGCCCGGCCGAGGTCTTGCCCCGGCCTGTTCTCAGCGCGGCCGACGCCCTGCGGTCCGCGGCCAGCGAACGGGCGGCCAGCGAACGGGCGGCCAGCGAACGGGCGGCCAGCGAACGGGCGGCCGAGCCAGTCCCGCCGCGCTCTCGGCCCGATTTCGTGAGTGGTTCGGGTCACGCTTGCTGGGGCCAGTGCGATCCGAACCACTCACGAAATCGGCCTGGCCGCAGGGCTCCGGCGAACAGGAGCAGGCCGGCCAGTGTGAGCTAGCAGGCGATGACGACCCATTGCGGCGCCGCCAGCCCTGTGTCAAAGTCCCGGCCGATAGCGGGCAGAGCCCCGACCTGCTCTGGTCGACCTGGCCCGGCTTCGGTCACCTGGCGGCATACGGGCCGGCCGGGGGCCGCCCTGCGGGGCTGGCGGGACGGCCGCGGCGTAATCTCGGGCCGGAATGCCGCTTATCCGCCGATGCCGAGAGGAACGTGACGATGACGAGGAAAGAGGCCGCGGAGGCTGTCCGCGGCGCCAAGGCCCGGCTGGGCGTGACGTGGGCGCAGCTCGCCGAGGCGGTCGGGCGGCCCGTGGCGTGGACGACGTCCGCCCTGCTGGGCCAGCAGCCCATGACCGCGGCGCAGGCCGGCGCGGCCGCGTCGGTGCTGGAGCTGGATGAGGACGTCCGACGGGCCCTGCAACTGCAGCCGGTGCGGGGCTCGCTGGACACCCCGGTACCGGCGGACCCGACGATGTACCGGTTCTACGAGGTCCTCCAGGTCTATGGCCCGACGATCAAGGAGCTCATCCACGAGGAGTTCGGCGACGGCATCATGAGCGCGATCAATTTCCGCCTCGACGTCAGCCGCGCCCCCGACCCGGCCGGTGACCGGGTCGGGGTGACGCTGGACGGCAAGTTCCTGCCCTACCAGTGGTGACCCCGATCAGGCCGCTGGCCGGCCGGGTGGCGCTGGCGGCCGGTGCTACTCGCGGAGCCGGTCGGGCGATCGCCGTGGAGCTGGCCCGGGCGGGCGCGACGGTCTATGCCACCGGCAGGAGCAGCTGGCCAGGGTGTACGGGTTCACCGACACCGACGGCACCCAGCCCGACTGCTGGCGGTACGTCGTCGAGATCCAGGACAAGGACCTCCCAGCCAGCGATGACGGCTACCGGTAACCAGGCCGCGACCGGAGGCGGCCGGGAACCCGCCCAGTCGCCGGCGCGTTGTAGCCGATAGCCGCAGGAGGCAGCCCTCGATGACGCACGCTGACGAGTTAAACCACCCTCCTCCAGGCCACGACGAGCCCGCCATCTCCCGCCGCCGGGCCGCCGTGTACTGCCTGGCCATCATGAGCGTCGCCGCCGCAGTGATTCACTTCGCGGTAGCAGGCGCCCATTTTCAGGAGTACTGGCTGTTCGGCGTGTTCATGCTGGTGGTCGCCTGGCTGCAGTTGCTGTGGGCCATCGCGGCCAGTGCGCGGCCGTCCGCATTGCTGCTGTGGAGCGGGGCAGTCCTGAATGCCGGCGTGGTGGCCGTGTACATCGTCACCCGGACGGTCGGGGATGTCGTCGGCCCGACCCCGCACGCCGTCGAGCCGTTCGGCTTCGGGGACGGACTCTGCACGGTGCTCGAGGCGGTCGTGGTCGCCGGATGCGCCCGGCTGCTGATCGTCAAGGCCGATCAGCAAGTACGGCGGCGCCGCCTGGTCATGGCATCGGCGACCACGGCCGCCGTGACCGCCGTCCTGCTGAGCGTGGCCCTGGTCGATGGCGGCCCGGAGATGGCGATGAACAGCAGCGGCCGCTCCGTGGCCGCGACCACGCCCGCCATGCGCACGTCGGGCATGGAGATGTCACCGATCAAGCTCGCCACGGCGACGCCCGCTGGAGACATCACCATGCCCGATACGAGCATGCGGATGCCGGGAATGCGGATGGCGAGCTCCGCGTCATGCGACGCCACGCCCACGGCGGCCCAGCAGAACGCCGCGGTCAGCCTGGTGAACACCAGCTGGAAGGACGTGCGCAAGTACCAGAGCCTGGCCGCTGCCAGGGCAGCCGGCTATCGGCCGGTCACGCCTACCGGCGCGCCGGTCGTGCATTACCTCAACGTGTCCTACTACCGGGCCACCATGCTGGGCAGGCCGGTCCTCAACATCGCCGAGCCGCAGTCCCTGGTGTACGCCAATACGCCCAAGGGGGCGGTACTGGCGGCGGCGATGTACATCACCTCGCCCGGCGGGGCCACCCCGCAGCCCGGCGGCTGTCTCACCCAGTGGCACGTCCATACCAACCTGTGCCTGAGCGGCGTGCTCGACGTGGTCGGCGCGGTGGGCCCGGCCCATCCCAGCTGCCCGGCAGGATCAGCGAACCGGGTGACGCCCCCGATGATGCACATCTGGTTCGTGCCGATCGCCGGCGGCCCGACTGCGATCGACGCCCCCAATCCGCAGGTGGTGCATGCGGCCGAGCAAGTCACTACCCCCGCGAATGGCACCGCCTGACGGCCAGCTGCAGACCTAGGCTCGCGGCGTGGCCCGGCTGCCCTGGGTGCGGCCGCGAGCGAACACGGCCGCGCGCCGGGCCGCGAACGCCTCGGGGTCGCCGATCAGCACTCCGTCGGAGCTGAGGGCTATCTCCGCCGCGAGGGTCTGGGCGCCGGTCTGATCTCGCGTCAGGTCATACAGCTCGCGGATGCGCGTCGCCGTGGCCTTGTCGGTCGAGGTGACGCTCGCGGCGAGCTGGACGGCCCGCTCGACGAGCGACTCGTGCGCGACCAGCTCGTTGATCAGGCCGATGCGCAGCGCCGTCGGCGCGTCCACGAAGTCGCCGGTCATCGACATCTGCCGCGCCCACGACTGGCCCACGGCCTGCGGCAGGCGCGCGGTCAGCCCCCACGCGGGAGTGAGCCCGACCCGGGCGTGGGTGTCGGCGAAGCGGGCCCGTTCACTGCCGATCCGAAAGTCGCATGCCAGCGCCAGCTCAAGGCCGCCGGTGATCGCCACGCCGTTGATGGCCCCGATCACCGGGACCGGAAGCGACAGCAAGGGCTCCAGAGCGGCGGGGGAGAACTCGGCGCCCTCGCCGAGCTCTACCAGGTCCAGGCCCGCGCAGAACGCGGGGCCGGCTCCCGTGAGAACCAGCGCCCGCAGGCTGTCGTCCCCGGCGAGCTCACCCAGCAGCCGCTGCAGGGTGGCGATGAGTTCCGTGCAGAGCGCGTTATGTTTCGCCGGTCGGTTCAGCGTGACGACAGCGATGCCGTCTGCGGGCCGGTCCACTAGCACTAGGTCCATCATGATGCTCCTGACCGCTGCTGGTAGCCGTCCCGCAGCAGCCGCCGCAGGATCTTGCCGCTGGGCAGCTGCGGCAGCTCGGCGACGAAATCAATATGCCGTGGCCGCTTGAAGCGCGCCAGCCGGCCGGCGCAGTGCTCGATGAGCTCGCGCTCGAGCTCGGGGCCGGCGATGACGCCGTCGGCGACCTGGACGACCGCGCGGACCTGTTCGCCCATCTCCTCGTCCGGTACCCCGACGACCGCGACGTCGGCGACGGCGGGGTGCAGCCCTGGTCGTTGAACGCGTCGGCGGTCTTGGCCGCGTCGTCGTGGTAGGCGAACGTCAGCGGGCTGTCGATCATCGGGCCGCGCGCGTGCAGCAGGGAGGCGAGGCGGCGCGACTCGTCGTCGAGCTGGGCGAAGGTCAGGCCGGTGCCGTCCGTCGCGGTGACCGCGGCCTGGTCCGGCCGGGCCCTGGCGAGTTCCGAGAGATGCACGATCTCAGTATTAGCCGGCCCAGTGGCCATTAGCCGGCCCAGTGCCAGGCTACGGCGGCCTCGATCGCCGGCAGCGTCGTCTACCAGGAAAAATAGGTAAATTAGTACTCCTTGCGGGAACCGACGAGCGGGAGGCATCGTGACGACATCCGAAGCGGGCGCAACGCCGGAGATTCTCATCCGGCATGAGGGAGCCGTCACGATCGTCTCGCTGAACCGGCCGGACGTGCTCAACGCGATGACCCACTCGATGGCCGTCGGCTACGGTGACGCGCTGCGCGCCGCCGACGCCGATCCGCAGGTACGTGCCGTCGTCGTGACTGGCGCGGGGCGCGGGTTCTGCGCCGGCGCCGACCTGGGCATCCTGTCCGAGGGCGCGCCCGCCATCCGCACGTTCCTGCCGCGGCGCGAGGACCTCCCCACCGTCGCCTTCCACATCCGCAAGCCGGTGATCTGCGCCGTGAACGGCCCGGTGGCCGGCGTCGGCTTCGCCTACATGATGGGCAGCGACATCCGCTTCGCCGCGGCCGACGCGAAGATCAGTACCACCTTCGCTCGGCTCGGCCTGGCGGCCGTGTACGGCCTGTCGTGGCTGCTGCCACGGGTGATCGGCACGGCGTGGACCCTCGACCTGCTGCTGAGCGCCCGGACCATCACCGGCGAGGAAGCCGCCCGGATCGGCCTGGTGCAGTACGTCAGCACCAGGGAGTCGGTGCTCGCCGACGCCATCGGCTACGCCACCCGCCTCGCCGAATCCTGCTCGTCGTTCTCCATGGCCACCGCCAAGTCACAGGTCTACGCCGACCTCGAGGCCACCGACGAGGATGCGCTCAGCCGCACCCTGGCGTTGATGGACGAGTCCTTCGACCATCCCGATCTGGCCGCTGCCCTGGCCGCCCGCAGGGACGGCCACGTGCCCGAGTTCGCGCCGCTGCCCGCGCGACTTCGAGCGGATGCACGCGAGCCACGAGTTCGTGACGCGTGATTTCATCACGCAGCGCGGCGAGCTGCGCGATCTCGTGCGCCAGGCCGACGTGGTTCTGGCGGCGGGGCTGCCGGTCCGCAGGCTCGCCCGGCCCGCGCAGTCCGAGGGCATGCCACGCCTGGCCGGGGGAGGAGCCCGGCCCGGGCCGGGCGATAGGTCAGGGTGTGGGGTGGCTGGGTCGGCCGTCGAGCCAGAGCGCCCAGGGCCGGATCGAGCCGATCTGGAGCAGCCCTAAAGACGCCCATGGATCCTCGGCCAGGCGCGTCTTGATCTGGCGCTCGTCGGCGGCCTCGACCGCGTGCAGGGTCTGCCGGCCGTCGCCGAGCGGGCCGCCAATGATGATGAACCCGTCGTCCACGAGCCCGTCCATGAACGCCGCGTGCTGGGGCCAGGCTTGCTGTTCCCGGATCTGGCGCGAGGCGTCCCAGCTCGGGCCGTGAACCAACGTCAGCGCGAAGTAGGCCATGGCGAGAACGTACCGGCCGCCACCGACAGCGCCACCGACAACGCCACCGACAACACGTTCATCCGGGTTGGCTCGCCGCGCAACGACCCGGCAGCTGCGGCGCAGGAAGCTCAGAAAGGGAAGCCGGGGCGCCCGGACCCGGCGAAAGGAAACAGGCGGCCCGGCAGGAACTTAACGTTCCCGGTGCCGAGGTTACCCGAGCCTGTCGAGCGCGGCGCGATCCGGGCCGACAGGTCGGCGAGCGCACCGGCGCGGCGAGATCACGACGCCCGGCACGGCGGTCGTCCTGCTGCCTAGCCGCGGCGCGGCCGTTGACGAGGCTGCGCCGGTTATCAGGGCCGGTTTTCTAGATTGCGCCGGCCTTGGTGTGGTCCGGGACGCCTTTCACCGCTGATCCAGCGGCTTTGCGCGCTGGCCCGATTAGCCCGGCGCCCGGCGGCGCAGTACCGTCGATATATTCATCCTTTTTTATGGAGGCGCGCGTGGCGTACCTGGTGATCGGCATGATCGTGGTGATTGGAGGCGCGATCGTGCTCGGCGCCCTGCATGTACGCCACGAAAGCAGTCCCGGCTCTCGCCCATCCCTGATCGCCGCGCGACGAGTCGTACGGCAAGCGAGAATGGCGTCCGGTGGGCTCTGCGTTTGCGGCGGCACCCTCCAGGCCACGGAGGAAGTCTCCGAGCAGTTCGGGAGTCTGCTGGGCTGCACCGGCTGCCGCCGCTCGTGGACGGAAGACGGCCGCCATGTCGTGCGCCGCCGCAAGATCCGCCGACCGCGGCCGGGCGTCTCATAACGCGACCTACCGCCGTGGGCATGCCGGGCCTGGACTGGCTGCTGGGCCCGGCGGCGGGGCCCGGCGCGGCGTGCGACGACCTCCGAGGGGTCGCGGTTTACTCCGGGTTTTCCCGGTCCGGCGGTGCGGCCGCTTCTTCGGCCGCACCGCTGTGCGCAGAAATGGCGTCCGGGTCACCGGGCCGGCGCGCCATGTCCACCACGGTCGCTAGGAGGCTGGAGCTGCGTGCGCCCACCAGCGCCCAGGCCCGCGCGATGGCGAAGCCAAAGAAGCCAATGCACAATCCCCCCAGGCTGCCGAGCTGCGCCGGGTTCGCGGGAGAGCCGCCCAGCTCGATCCCGATGGCCAGCTGAAGGCCGTACAGCACGAGCAGGACAGTCGGCAGGATCAGCTCGTCCAGCCGGACCCGCATCTTGGTGTCCCGCAGCAGCAGGATGATCAAGCCGGCCGTGGAGGACAGCCCGCAAGCCGCCACGACGACGACCGTCACGCTGAGGCTGGCTCCGGGCAGCAGGGTCACGAGCGCGATGACCAGCGTGTTCACCAGGGCCGAGAAAGCCGTGACCGCCTTAACCTGGTGATCATCCTCAGCACTGCGGCCGGACAGCTTCGCCGGAGAAATCGAGATGGCGACGAAGAGCAGCCCGATCAGCGCCCCAGCGACAGTGGCGCAGGCGCTGAAGAAGTCGTGATAGCTGGCGGGGACCACTCGGCAAAGATACCCATGGTGCGCCGGCGGCCGGGCCGGCGGCCCGCAGCCACGGCCCGCTGCCGGCCTGGTTAGCCGCGCCGCCGGGACAGCGACAGCGCGAAGTCACCCTCGGGGTCGGTCCAGAACCGGACGAGGTCCAGGCCCGCCGTGGCTAGCTCGGCCTCGATGCCCGCACGGCGGAACTTCGCGGAGATCTCGGTGCGCATCTCCTCGCCCTCGGCGAACGACACGCTCAGGTCGAGGTCGGCCACGGTGACCTGCTGGGGGCGCAGCGACCGCAGCCGCATCTCGATCCACTCGTGGCCGGCGTCCCACACCGCCACGTGCTCGAAGGCATCGACGACAAAGTCGGCCCCCAGCTCCCGGTTAATTACCACGAGGACGTTGCGGTTGAACTCCGCCGTCACCCCGGCCGCGTCGTCGTAGGCGCGGTGCAGCCGGGCGGTGTCCTTGACCAGGTCCGTGCCGAGCAGGAATGTGTCACCCGGGCCCAGGGCGCCGGCGACGCGCCCGAGGAAGGCGGCGCGGGCCGGGGGTTCCAGGTTGCCGATGGTGGAGCCGAGGAAGGCGAGCATCCGCCGGTGGCCGGCCGGGACGCCGGCGAGGTCCTGCTCGAAGTCGCCGACCACGGGCGCGACTCGCACGTCCGGGTACTCGGCGGACAGCGCCTTGGCGGCCTGCGCCAGGACCGTGGGATCGACGTCGAACGGGACGAACTCCCGCAGGGTCCCCGCGTCCGCGAGCGCGCGCAGGAGGAGCCGGGTCTTGGCTGACGTCCCGCTGCCGAGCTCGACCAGCGACTCGCACCCGGACAGGCTGGCGATTTCCGCCGCGTGGCGGGTCAGGATCGCGGTCTCGGCGCGGGTCAGGTAATACTCCGGCAGCCGGGTGATGTCATCGAACAGCTCGCTGCCCCGGGCGTCGTAGAAGTACTTGGGCGGCAGGCTCTTGGGGACCGAGGTGAGTCCGGCGCGCACGTCGGCGCGCAGCGTGTCGAGGTAGGAACCGGGTCGGGACTGCAGGTGAAACTGCGTCGCCATCGTCTCAGCTCTCCAGACTGGTCATGGTTACCGTGTCACCCGTCACGTCGACGAGGTGGTGGTCGGGGACGTCGGTCCAGCGCGGATCGTCGTCGAAGGGCTCGCTCGCGATCACGACGCCATCGTCGGCGCGCAGCACGCTGAGCGTGTCGTTCCACCGGGTGGCCAGCATGCGGTGGCCGTCGGTGAGCAGCAGGTTCAGCCGCGCCGCCGGATCCCGCCCGGCCACGCCGACGATGAACTCGCCGACGCGCGCCGGGCCGAAGTCGAACAAGTGCGCGGCCAGCAGGGCCGAGTCGCAGACGGACTCTGCCGCGGGGTGCGGGCCGAGCACGGAGCGGTCGACTCTGCCGTTGTGAGATAGCAGCCAGCGTCCGTCGCTGAAGGGGGCGGTCGCGCTCTCGTCGATCGGCATGCCCGCGGTGGCCGAGCGCACCGCGGCCAGCACGCAGGCGGAGCGGAGCGACGGAGCGACCGAGGCGAAGGACGCATCTCCCCACAGCGGCCGGCTCGACCGCCAGCGGGCGGGCTCGGACTGCGAGTCCGGGTAGAAGCCGGCGCCCCACCCGTCGGCATTCATCAGCCCGTGCCGCTGCCGCCGCGGGCGGTAGGACTGCACGAGCAGGCCGTGCGCCGGATCGAGCACAAGCGCGCCTAGTGATCGCGGTGCGCCCAGCCAGCCGAGGTGTCGGCACACCGTCAGTTGTCCCAGGCCAGCCGCAGGCCCGTGAAGATCTGCCGCCGGATCGGGTGATCCCAGTTTCGGAAGGACGGCCGGATCGTGGATGTCGCCACCGCCCACGATCCGCCGCGCAGGACCTTGTAGTCCCCGCCGAAGAACGGCTCGCTGTACTGGCGGTAGATCATCGGGACGAACCCTGGCCAGGGCCGGAAGTCCGACGACGTCCACTCCCAGACGTCCCCGATCAGCTGCTCGGCGCCGTAGGCCGACGCGCCGCGGGAGTAGGCGCCGATCGGCGCCGGGCGCAGCCCCGCCCCGCCGAGATTGGCCAGCTCCGCGCTGGGCGCCAGGGAACCCCACGGCCACCGGCGCCGGACCCGCCGGGCCGGGTCCCAGGCGCAGGCCTTCTCCCATTCGATCTCAGTCGGCAGCCGCGCGCCGGACCACGCCGCGAACGCCTCCGCCTCGAAGTAGCAGACGTGCTGGACCGGCTCGTCAGGTGGCACGTCCTCCTCGATGCCGAAGCGGATCCGGGTGCCGTCGGCCGTCCAGAACTTCGGGCGCTCCAGGCCGGCCTCCACCCGGTGCGACCAGCCGCGCGGCGACCACCAGCGAGGGTAGTGGTACCCGCCGTCGGCGATGAACTCCTGCCACTGCCGGTTGCTCACCGGCGCCCGCCCGATCCAGAAGGGGGCCACGTCGACAGTGTGCGCCGGGCGCTCGTTGTCGAGGGAAAACGGCTCGTGCGCCGCGTCGACGCCGAGCACGAACTCGCCGCCTGGGACGAAGGCCCGCTCGCTGTGGAGCCGGCGACCGGCCGGCAGGCGCTGCCCCATGAGGACGGGCGGTCCCTGCCGCAGTTGCAGCGTCGCGTACATCGTCTCGTCGTGCTGTTGCTCGTGCTGGACCACCATGCCGGCGGTGAACAGGTCGTCCGCCGCGACCCGCCCGAGCGCGTCGAGCACATGGCCGCGCACCTCATGGCAGAAGGCCCGCGCCGCTACGGGGGGCAGCAGCGGCAGCGCCGGACGACCGGCGCGCGCGTGCTTGAACGCGTCATAGAGCGAGTCCACCTCCGGGGCCAGCATTCCGGGACGGGTCGGGTCGCCGCCGCGCAGCAGCCAGAGTTCCTCCTGCTGGCCGATGTGCGCGAGGTCCCATACGAGCGGGCTCATCAGCGGATCGTGCTGGGCCACCAGCGTCGGCTCGTCCAGGTCGGTCAGCTGCAGGGTGCGGGCGCGGGCCCGCATCAGGTCGGCGACGACGTCCTCATGCATGAGCCAGTTCCTCAAAGGCCGCCTGCGGGCCGATCTCGGCGATGCGCTGCGCGAGCAGGTCACCCGGGCAGTGACCCGACTCGACCAGGTCGGCCAGGTCGGCGACGGCAAATGCGAGCTCGGCGGGTACCCGCTCGGCGGCAATCCGCAGGCAGCGACGGGCGGAGTCGGCCAGCACGGCGTTGCCCAGCCCTTCCCGTGCCGCCTCCGTCCAGAGCAGGGCCGCTTGCTGCGTGGCCTCGGTGGCGATGTCGGCGGCGACCGGATCGTCCATCAGGGTCGTGGCGACCGCCGCGATGGCCGGCCACCATCGCGGCGGCGTCATGTCGAGGTAGCGCAGCTCGAGGTAGCCGCGCAGCCGGACCGGCGGGAACAGGGTCGTCAGGTGGGTATCCAGGTCGGCCGCGGTCGGAGCCCGGCTGCCCAGCCGGACCGCGCCGCTGGCCCACCGCTCGAACGGGACGCAAGCGCGGACGGCTACCGCGTCGTCGTGAGCCTGGACGAAGGCCACCGGGGCGCGCAAGGCGTAACGAGCCCAGGCCGACGCGGGGTCGAGGTCGGCGTCGCGGCCCGGGTCGGCAACCGGACCGGGCTCGAAGGCGCCGGGCACTGGCCCGCACGCGCGCTCATCGAGTCCGTGCCAGGCGCGCTGCCGCGCGGACTTCCATCCGGTGTCGTGCCCGTGCAGCCACGGCGAGCTCGCCGAGATCGCGACGAGCGTGGGGCCCAGCCGGTGCGCCCGGGCGACGCGTTCGGCCCACCCGCGCGCGGGACCCGCCTGCAGGTTGACCTGCATCGCCGCGGTGGAGTTCATCATCACCGCGCCGGGCTCAGCCCGGCCGGTCGCGGCGAAGTGCTGTTCCATGGCGCGGTACCGAGGTCGCCGATTGACGCGCCGGGACGGCCGGAGCGGATCGGCGCCCGCGTGCGCGAGCCCAAGCCTCAGCTCCGCAAGCGCCAGCCGAACGCGCTGGGCGTCCAGGCGCAGCTCGGTAACGGCGGTGCAGATGTCCGGCGCCGGCGGCGCGGACAGCTCGAACTGCGCGCCGGGCTCCAGGGTGACCGCGCTGCGCCCGGCCGCGGCGGCCACCATTCCCGGAAGCTGGTCGACCAGGTCGCTGGGGACGGGATCGGCCACCGAGTCCAGGTCCACCAGGTGGGTCTCGATCTCCAGTCCCACGGGGCCGATCGCCGAGCTGGCCAGGGCCGCGCGGCGGGCCCGGGCATAAGCGGCGTCGATGGTCAGCGGCTCGGCCGGATCGAAGGGCTCAGCATCATGTGCGGGTGGCCCGTGATGTAGTGCCCCGTGGTCTGGTGCCCCGTGGTCTACTGCGCTGTGGTCTACTGCGCTGTGCGGGACGGTCATGATGGCCCCCTCCAGGTCCGGGCCGGCGGACTGTCGATGTCCGCCGCGGGTCGGTGCGGGGCGACCGGGCTGCAGTCGTCCTCTTTGGCACTGTTATGTCATACGGGTATGACAGTCGGCCGATGCCCAGCCCAGCGCCGTGGCGAGTGTGCCGCGGACCCGCTGGGATTCAGCGCGGTTGCTAGTTCGGCCGGGACTACGGGAGAAGAGCCTCTCTGTCGGACGGGCTGGCAAGGCCAGTTTACTGACCACCTGGTAATCGGCCTGGGCGCCGGGTGCCGGAGCGGGGCAAGTGAGCGTGCTGCTACCTGCGGTAACGGCGTGCCTGCTGTGATTTGAGCGCCGCTTGGGCTGCTTTGCAGGTCAGCAGGGCGCGGTCAGCCTGCCGTGCCAGTGAACCGGTCGCTCGGTTCGCCGCGCAGCCGGCCCGCCGGCAGCCGGCGGCCGCACAGGAGCAGCGCGAGATCCTGCGCGGCGCCGGACAGCGGCGCCCCGGACCCGTGCGACCAGCCGATATCGTCGGCCCGCAACTCGACGCCGGTCAGGTCGACCCCGAAGTAGCGCAGGCTGCCGGGTTTCGTGACGCCCGCCAGGACGATCCGCACGCGATCCTCGGGGATCCGCCGCCCGAGGCCAAGCGGCGTCCTGACGTCCAGGCCGTGGATCACGGTGTGGATCAGCGCGCCTTCGTGCCCGCCGCCGGGCGGCTTCCAGGCCTGCAGCCGGGGCCCCCGGAGCGCGGCGACGAAGTCGTCGGCCGGTCGCGCGGCGTCCCGCCGGGCACAGCGGTCGGCCATCCGGTGGAAGTTCCCCCGCGACCGAGCGATCTCGGCGATGAACCGCGGGGCCGAGTACCGCCCTGGCATCGTCACGTGCGCGATGACCTCGCGAACTCGCCACCCCGCGCACAGCGACGGAGCATCCCAGGCGGGCGGCGGCAGGTCGCTCAGCACGTCCGCCAGTGCCCGGCACTCGGCGGTGACCGCCTCCCGAACGTCAGCGCCCGTCGCGGGTGCCATGACCGGTCACCTCCTGGCCGTCCCGAGTCAGCACCCGGAGGTAGGCGGCGTAGCGGTCCAGCGATGTCGCGAAGCCGGCCTGAGCCTGCGGGCTGATGAACCCCTCGGGCACGTTAACTTGGTGGATCTGGACCTGAGTCCGGGCCTCGCCGAGGTCGACGAAGGTCGAGGTCGTGGTCATTCCGGTGTCGGAGTCGCGCCAGACGAGCCGTTCCGGCGCCGCGACCTCGATGTAGACCGCCCGCATCGGGTACTGACTGCCGTCGGCATCGTTGACCATGATCGTCTCGAAGGTGCCTCCTGGCCGCGGGTCGATCTTGATGTTCTCCAGCGGCGTGCTGACGCCGGCCGGGCCCCAGAAGTGGGTCAGGTGCGCTGGCTCGATCATGCAGCGGAAGACGAGCTCTCGCGGCGCCGCGAAGACGCGCGTGTAGGTGAGCTCGCCGGGCTGGGCTGGCTGGTCAGTCATGGGGCCTTTCCTCGCTTCCCGGGGGAGGTGGCTGCTGGAGGTCGCGCAGGTGCTCGTCGAGCTTGTCGAACCGCTCGGTCCAGATCCGCCGGTGCTCCTCCATCCAGTCCACCGCTGCGTCGAATGCCCCCCGCTCGAGGTGGCAGGGGCGGAACTGGGCACGGCGAGTCCGGGAGATCAGCCCGCAGCGCTCGAGCATCTTGAGGTGCTTGGAGATCGCCGGAAGCGTCAGGTCGAAGGGCGCGGCCAGTTCGTTCACCGTGGCGTCCCCGCGCGCCAGGCGAGCCACCATGGCCCGGCGGGTCGGGTCGGCCAGGGCGGTGAACGTGGCATCGAGCTGGTCCTGCGCCGCCGTCATCTCGGCCTGCCCGGGTCGTCCATGGCAGCTACTTCACCATAAGGTTAATTAACTGTCAAGTTAACTATGGCGGCTTCGGGGAAATCGGCGAGATCGGAGGTTCAGCAGGAGGGCGACGCCGACCGGCATCCGCTCGATGGCGTTGAAGTAGAACAGCTGGCAGCCCGCGACCGCCACCAGGCCATAGGCGGCCACCTGCGGCGCTGCCCGGCGCAGCAGGGCCCAGCGGCCGCGCAGTTGCAGGAGCGCAGGGACGGTGAGCAGCAGCGCCGACACGGTGATCCGGGTGGCCACGGCAGCTGGACCGGCTGCGGCTGTGCGCCGCGGACGACTGCGGCAACGTCCACGTGGACCTGTCCAAGAACCGTTCCCGCCGGTTCTGCGGCACGACGTGCGCGAACCGCACCAGCGTCGCCGCCTACCGGGCGCGGCAGGCCGGCCGCGTGGTGTAGTCCTGGCGCTTTAGAGGGAGCCCTTCGGGGCGACCCATTCCACAGCCTGGCCAGTGATCTCGGCGATTCGGTCAAAGTCGGCGTCGTAGTGCAGGACAGTGGCGCCGCCGAGCTCCGCGGCAGCCGCGATGATCAGGTCGGGAAGCCGGAAATGGCGATGCTGGCTGCGGATGGCCATCTGGTGGTGAACCTCAAGCGCCCGGTTCATGGCATCAGCGGTGACCTCGATCCAGCGCTGGGCGTGCAGCGCTTTCCAGAGGGTCTCGTAGCTGCCCGGGTCTGCCGCGTTGTTCAGGTACTCCAGTGCCGTCATCTGGCAAGCAGCCAGTCGCCCCTGAGTCAGCAGCGCAAGGAACCGGTCGTGCACAACCTGATGACGGCCCTGCAGCACATACACCGAGGTGTCGGCGAGATAGACGGCCGCGGCCATCACGCTACGTGCTGGTCACGTACGTCATCAGCGAGGCTGGACAGGTCCCGGCCGCCGGAATAGCCGAAGGCGCCCGCAGATCCACTGAAATCCACCTGAGCGCTCTGGAAGGCAGCCGCGATCTCCTGCGCCTGAATCCGGAGGGCCTGGATCCGGAGGGCCTCGTTGATGGTGGCAACCTTGCTCGTCGTCCCCAGAGCCTGCCGCGCCGCAGCCAGCCACTCGTCATTAACATCGACAGTGATGCGTGCCATAGCGCTCATGGTACAGCACAATTAAGACACATGGCACACCAAGATCAGGAATTTTATAGCACCTTGAGCCCGCGATGATCGGTGCCAAAGCTTCGGGTCCTTCGGCAGTTAGCGTGTCGGCGATCGCGTAGGGCCAGTCGGCGCCCCTGGTGCGAGGGTCTGCGGTTCCGGGCCGTCGCCGGGAACGGCCGAATACCATGGTGGCACCTGCGATCGCTCGGATGGAGCCACGAATGTCACTGGCGGTACTGGCCGTCGCTCTCGGGGTCGTCATGCTCATGGGCGTCCCTGTCACGGTGATCCTGACGCGGCGCGACACCAAGCCTCTTCCCGCTCGCATCAATCGCTGGCAGGCCGAGAGCGTCTCCCTGGCAGTGACCGGGGCGATACTGGCCGTGCTCTCACGCGGCGGCGGGCAGTCGCCTACCGAGCACGACATCGTCTTCGCGGTCGCGGTCACGCTGCTCCTGACCGCTTTTCTGTGCGCGCTGGCTGGCGCGGCCACCGCGACCCGACAGCAGCGACGCGGCACGGCAGTGACCGAGCCGGACACCCCTAGCTGAGCGGGACCATTCGCTGCGTACCATCCCAGTGATGAACCGCAACCTCGCATCGATCGTCGGTGGCGTTCCGGTACCAGGCGCTCCGGGTGGCCGGATCACGTCGACCAACCCCGCTCGCACCAGCGAGATCGTCGCCGAGGTGGCGCTCGGGGATGCGGACACGTTCGCCGCCGCGGCACGGGCGGCCCGCCAGGCCCAGCAGGCCTGGGCGGACGTGCCGGCGCCCGTGCGGGGCCGCGCCATCGCCCATATCGGCCGGGTGGTCGAGGCCAACGCCGAGGCGCTCGCCAGGCTGGTCAGCCGGGAGATCGGCAAGCCCTACGCCGAAGCGCTCGGCGAGGTGCGCGAGATCGCCGACACCTGTGACTTCTTCCTCGGGGAGGGGCGCCGGCTGTACGGGCAGACCGTGCCGAGCGAGATGCCGGACAAGCAGCTGTTCACCTTCCGCAACCCGGTCGGCGTCGTCGGGGTCATCACCGCCGGCAACTTCCCCGTGGCCGTGCCCTCCTGGTACCTCGTGCCCGCCCTGGTATGCGGCAACGCCGTCGTGTGGAAGCCGGCCGACTACTCCCCGGCCTGCGCGGCGGCCCTGTTCGACTTGTTCGTCCAGGGCGGCGGCCTGCCGGACGGCGTCCTGAACCTGGTACTCGCCGACGGCGCGGCGACCTTCGCCGGACTCGAGCTAGCCCTGGACGAGGGGCACATCGACAAGGTCGGCTTCACCGGCTCCACTGCGGTCGGGTCCCGCATCGGTGCGCTCACCGGCCGGCACCTGCAGTCGGCATGCTTGGAACTGGGGGGCAAGAACCCCATGGTCATAACGGACAGTGCGGAGCTCGACCTCGCCGCCCTGGCCGCGCTGTTTTCCGGCTTCGGCACGGCGGGCCAGCGGTGCACCTCGCTGGGCACCGTGATCGTGCACGAGAGCGTCCACGCCGACTTCCTCGCGCGGTTCGACCAGGCGACCCGGCAGGCGGCTGTGGGCGACCCCTTCGGGGATGTCGTGTTCGGCCCGATGCTGGACGAGAAGTTTGCCGCGCAGTTCGAGGACTACCTGCACTGGATCCAGCCGCATCACCGGGTGCTCGGGTCCAGCGCCACCGGCCGGATCACCGCGGCGAGCCCGCGCGACGGCTTCGTCGGCGACCCCGGCGCCGGGATCTTCTACCACCCCACGATCGTCGACGGCCTGCGCGAAGGCGATGCGATCTTCGGCAGCGAGACGTTCGGCCCGCTCGTCGGCGTCATGACCTACCGCCACCTGGACGAGGCGATCGCGCTGGCCAATGCCCCCGGCTACGGCCTGTCGGCGTCGATCTACACCCGGCAGTCCGCCGACGTCTTCGCCTTCCGCCGCGGCGTCGGCGCCGGCATGATCAGCGTCAACAACTCCACGTCCGGCGCCGAGGCGCACCTGCCGTTCGGCGGCAACGGCAAGTCCGGCAACGGCTCTCGCCAGTCGGGCATGTGGGTGCTCGACCAGTTCACTCGCTGGCAGTCGATGAACTGGGACTACTCGGGGCGACTGCAGAAGGCCCAGCTGGACGTCGCCGAGCTCACCCCGGACGAGTCGTTCCGGCTCGGCGACTGACCCCGCGCCACCGGAGCCCGTCCCGGACTTACAGCGACTCACCGGGCCCTGAGGATTGGCTCCATCGTTGCTTCCTAGCCGCCTCGTGTTTGCCCGCCGCCTTTAGCGTCAATGACTGGCATGTCCGGCACATGTGCTTTTGGTGGCTCGGAAGGGGATCGAGATGCATCCAGAACATCGGCGCGGTCGGCTGCGGCTGGGAGCCAGGACCGCCGCGCTGGCGGCCACGGCCGCGGCCCTGGTCAGCTCGCTTTGCATAGTCGGAGCCGCCACGCCGGGGGTGGCCTCCGCCGCCCACTCGCCCGCCAGTGGCTGTCACCTCGGCCATGGCATCAAGCACGTGGTCCAGATTGGCTTCGATAACGTGCACTTCTTCCGCGACAACCCGAACGTGCCGTCGGACCTGCAGATGATGCCGAACCTGCTGAATTTCTTCGAGGACAATGGCACGTTCCTGTCCAACAATCACACCCCGCTCATCGCGCACACGGCAGACGACCTGCTGACGACGGCCACCGGCCTGTACGGCGACCGTCAGGGCATGCCGGTCAGCAACAGCTATCAGGCCTACAACACCGATGGCACGACGGACCCGGCGGGCTCGTTCGCTTACTGGACCGATCCGGTCTTCGACACCAAGACGGTCCCGAGCCCCGGCCACGACACCAGTCCGTCCATGGTTTTCTCCCCGACGCCCCCGGCGACCAGCTCGCCCGCGCCCGCACCGAGCAAGATCACCCCGGCCCCCTGGGTGCCGTTTACCCGCGCGGGCTGTGATGTCGGGAACGTCTCGACGGCCAACACGGTGCTAGAGAACACGGCGGTCGACATTCCCAAGGTGTTCGGCGCCAGCTCGCCCGAGTCGCAGCAGCTCGCCGCCGACACCGACTCGTTCAAGGACGCCGAGACGGCCGACTACGTCGGCATCGCCGTGCACTGCGCGAAGCAGGCCGCCTTCTGCTCGACGGCGCAGGGAGTGAAGTTCGGCCAGACCGCGCCGACCCCCACGGCCGTTCCCGATGTGCTGCCCGATGAGCCGGGCGGCTACAGCGGCTTCCAGGGGCTGTTCGGTCACCGGTACGTCGCGCCGCAACTGGGAGCGGGGACGCCCAGCCTCTCCCGCAACGGCTTCCCGGTGACCAACTCCGCGGGGAACCTCGTGGACCTTAACGGCAACCAGATTAACGGCGCGTTCCTGACCAATCACCCCGGCTTCCCCGGCTTCGGCCCCATCAACGCCGCACAGTCCCTGGCCTACACGGCCGACATGCTGGAGAGCGGCGTGCCCGTGGTGAACACGTACATCGCCGATATTCACGGCAACGAGCACATTCCCGGCGTGGCCGCCTGCACCGGCCAGCCGGCCGCGCTGGGCAGCGGCACGGCGTGCTACGTCGCCCAGGCGCAGTACTACAACCAGGCGTTCGGGACCTTCTTCCAGCGGCTGGCCGCCGACGGGATCACCGCGAAGAACACCCTGTTCGTGCTGAGCTCGGACGAGGGCGACCACGAGGCGGGCGCGAACGTCGGCCGGGCGATCCAGCCGACGCCGGCCAACTGCGACGGCGCCACGGTCAGCGGCACGACGGTGACCCCGGACGTCCCGTGCACCTACCCCGCCGGGTCGTTCGGCGAGCTCAGCGGCAACGTGACCGGCCTGCTGGCCACCCAGAAGAGCGACACGACCCCGTTCAGCCTGGAAAGTGACGCGGCTCCGGAGTTCTACGTGACCGGCCAGCCCGGTCCGACGGCGCCCGCCGTGCGGACTCTGGAGCGTGACGTCAGCGGCCTGACGGCCGCCAACCCGTACACGGGCACCACTCAGCCCATCACTAACTACCTGGCGGACCCGGCCGAGGAGGCGATCCTGCACATGGTCAACGCCGACCCGGCCAGGACTCCGACGTTCGCCATGTTCGCCAAGCCCGACTACTTCCTGAGTCCCGGCAGCGCGACGTGCAGTCCGTGCGTCACCCAGAACACCGGCTTCGCCTATGACCACGGCGACTACGCCGCCGAGATCGACACCAACTTCGTCGGCATGGCGGGCCCCGGCGTCCGGCAGCTGGGGCTGGACGGCACAGCGGCCGGCGCGGGCCCGAGCTCGGCAGGTCCCGACAGCGGCCAGGTGACGGTCCCCGGCGAGAACACCACGGGGCCCTGGACCGACGAGACGGACATCCGGCCAACGATCATCTACCTGGCCGGCCTGCGTGACGACTACGAGCATGACGGCCGGGTGATCACCCAGATCCTGAGCCACGAGAACCACGCGCTCAGCGCCCCGCTCGTCACTACGCTCGGGGAATGCTACAAGCAGCTGAACTCCAGCGTCGGCGAGCTCGGCACGGATTCGCTGATCGCCGCGACCAGGGCGATGGAGAGCACCAGCCCGGGCGATCAGACCTACCTGCACGTCGACCAGGCGCTCAGGGGGCTCGATGTGGCCCGGGACCGGCTGGCGCTGCGGATCAAGGCCGAGCTAGAGGCCGCGGCGTTCCAGGATGCCCCGATCCGGGACGTCGTGGCGCAACTCGCTGGCTGCCAGCTGATCATCCGTGGCGCTCACCAGCTGGCCGGGTCCAGCTGACCGGCCAGCGTTGAGGTTCAGGGCCGCCGCATGCGGCGAGTGACCAGCGCGGACTGCCCGGCGCCAGTGGCACCGGGCAGTCCGCGCGACGTCGGGTCACGATCCGCGCCGCCGCTGCAGAACCGAGTGCTGCCCACCGGTGAGATCGTCGCGCACCCGGCGCGCGGCCTGCTGATGGGCAACCGGGGGTGCATCCACCGCCCCGATCGCACGCTGGGCGTGACCCGCTGGCGCACCAAGATGTGGATCTCCTGCGTGCTCGACTGGCGCGGCCGGCAGCGTGACGTCATGCCGCCGGGGCGCTGGACGGCGCTGTTCTTCCTCGACGAGGCCACGGCGCTGGCCGCCGGTCACCGGCCCTGCGGGTACTGCCGCCGGGCCGACCACCGGTGCTTCGCCGACCGCTGGCGGGCCGCGCGCGGGATGGCCGCGCGCCCGCTGGCCGGGGAAATGGACGCGTGGCTGCACGCCGAGCGCGTCGACCGGCGCACGCGCAGCCAGGTGCGGCGCCCGGTGGCGGCTGGTGACCTGCCCGACGGCACGATGGTCGGCTACGACGGCGGGTCGGCTCCGTGGGGGCCGGCCTCGTGGGGGCCGGCCTCGTGGGGGCCAGCCCCGTGGTGGCCAGCACTGTGCTGCGGAGGCGCGCTGCTGCCCTGGTCGTTCGCCGGCTACGGCGTGCCGGTGCCCGTCCGCCCGGAGGCCCGGGTCGAGCTGCTGACGCCGCCGTCGATCGTCGCGGTACTTGCGGCCGGCTACCGCCCGCTGGTCCACCCGAGCGCCGGGCCGACCTCGATGCGATCCTTCCCGGCCCTCGGCGGGTGAGACCCTTAGATGATGAGGCTGACCGGTTCCTCCTCGTTACCAATCTGTTCGGGCGGGCCCTGTCCTAGGCGCCGTCGGCGCCGCGCCGGGGGCCCGTCTCAGGCACTGGCCTGCAGCAGCTTCAGCGACCGGCCAGCGAGGGTGACGGCCTGGCCGGGGCCGACCGCGGTGGCGCCGGGGCCAGGGCCGGCGGCGACGTGGGCGGGGGAGCCGGCCGCGGTGTCGAGGACGACGGTCCAGGCGGCGTCGCCGAGCGTCGGCAGCGTCACCGGCAGTGGCTGCCACCAGCTGTTGACGATCAGGAGGAACTGCTCGTCGTCCGCGCCGGGGGAGGGACTGATCAGCAGCGTCACCGCCCGGCTCCACGGGTTCTGCCAGTCCGCCTCGGTCATCGGCGATCCGTCCGGCCGGAACCAGGACTCGACGGTGCCGGCGTCGGCGACCGCGCCGCCGTAGGCCCCCGGCCGGAACGCCGCATGCCGGCGCCGCAGGGCGCACAGGCCGGCGACGAAGCCGGTCAGGTCGTCGGCGGTGCCGGCCAGGGTCCAGTCGTACCAGCTGGTGGCGTTGTCCTGGCAGTACGCGTTGTTGTTGCCGCCCTGGGTGCGCCCGATCTCGTCGCCGCCGCCGATCATCGGCACTCCCGCGGACAGGATCGTGGTGGCGAGGAAGTTACGTCGCTGCTGGCGGCGCAGGGCCTGGATCCCGGCGTCGTCGGTGGGCCCCTCGACGCCGCAGTTCCAGGACCGGTTGTCGCTGGTCCCGTCCGCATCATGCTCGCCGTTGGCGTCGTTGTGCTTGGTGTCATACGTAACGAGGTCCGCCAGCGTGAAGCCGTCATGACAGGTGACGAAGTTCACCGACGCGGCCGGGGTGCGGCCGGCATGGCCGTAGATGTCGGCCGAGCCGCTCAGCCGGGTGGCAAAGTCGGCGAGCGCGCCGTCGGTGCTGCGCCAGAAGTCGCGGACCGTGTCCCGGAACTTGCCGTTCCACTCGCTCCACCCGGCCGGGAATGCTCCCACGTCATAACCGCCCCAGCCGGTGTCCCACGGCTCGGCGATCAGCTTCACCTCCGACAGCACGGGGTCCTGCCCGACGGCCTCCAGGAAGATGCCCGCACCGTCGAAGTCGCTGGCATCGCGGGCGAGGGCGGCGGCCAGGTCGAACCTGAACCCGTCCACGTGCATCTCGCTGACCCAGTACCGCAGCGAGTCCATCACCAGGGCCAGGCCGGGCTCGCGGTGCGCGTCGAACGTGTTGCCGGTTCCGGTGTCATCGACATAGCCGCGGTCGTCCGGGGTGAGCCGGTAGTAGGCGGCGTTGTCGATGCCCCGGAACGACAGGGTCGGCCCCCACTGGTTGCCTTCCGGGGTGTGATTGAAGACGACGTCCAGGATGACCTCGAGCCCGGCCGCGTGCAGCGCGGCGACCAGGGTCTTGAACTCGGTCACCTGGCCGCCGAGGTCGCCGGCGGAGCTGTAGGCATTGTGCGGGGCGAAAAATCCGATCGACTGATATCCCCAGTAGTTGGACAGGCCCTGATCGATCAGCGTCCCGTCCGAAACGAACTGGTGCACCGGCAGTAGCTCGACGGCGGTGATCCCCAGGCTGGTGAGCTTCCGGAGGGCCGCCGGATGCGCCAGGCCGGCGTAGGTCCCACGCAGCGGCGCGGGCACGTCGCCCGCGAGCTCGGTAAAGCCCCGGACATGCGTTTCATAGATGATCGTTTCCGCCAGCGGCGTGTCCGGGCGCTGGTCGGATCCCCAGTCGAACCGCTCGTCCACGAGCACGCCGTGCTGGGCGAACGGGGCCGAGTCCGCGTCGCTCGGGGCATCGGGATCGCCGGGGACATGGCCGAGTATCGCGTCGTTCCACGTCACGGTCCCCGACACGGCGCGGGCGTACGGATCCAGCAGCAGCTTCGACGGGTTGCACCGTTGCCCGCCGCCGGGGTCCCAGGGGCCATGCACGCGGTATCCGTAGCGAGTTCCGGCCCCGACACCATCGAGCCGTCCCTGCCACCGGTACCCCTCGCCGACGTTCATTCCGAATCGGTGCTCGGTGCCGTCGGCGTCGAACAGGCACAGGTCGACGGCCTGTGCCACCGAGCTGAACAGCGCGAACGTCGCGCCGACCGCGTCCAGGTGCGCGCCGAGCGGCAAGCGATCGCCGGGCCGGGACAGCATGGGCGGCGGGCTGGTCATCGGGTCTCCACCACCATCCTCGCGACGCGGTCGCCAGACGAGCCGCATCGTATCTCAGGTGCGCCGGTCGCCGAGCGCACCTGGGTCCTGATCACCGAGTCACCCGAGGGCGGCTGGGGTATCAACGGGCACGCTAACACCGGTGCCGACATCGCCGAGGCCGCCCGCCGCGAGCTCGCCGGGCGCTAGCGGGGCGCGGCGCCGACCTCGACCAAGATGGCTTGGCCGTGCTCGCCCGGCGCGGGCGCCGGACCAGGTGGCGGTGTGACCAGGCCCGGCATCTCGAGCCAGCGTCCCGGCCCGACCTGGGCGACGCCCGAATCGTCGCGCTCGACGACCGTCAGCAGGCCGTGGCGGATGAGCTGCTCGTCGGCGATCAGGTCCTGAGCCTGGCGGGCCCGGACCGCGGGGATTCCGGCCGCCGCCGCGCGCCGCAGGATCTGGCTGACGGGCAGGCGCGCGACCGCGGCGGCGATGGCGGCGGCGATCGCAGGCAGGTCGGTTGGCGATGCTGTGGTGGGCGGCGCTGTGGTGGGCGGCGCTGTGGTGGGCGGCGCTTGGGTTGGCAGGCTGCCCGGCGCGGCGAGGCCCGCCCGGGCGAGGCCGGCAAGGTCGGGTAGCTGCCGCCCGCCCAAGCGCACCCATCCGTCGGCGCCGCGGTACAGGCGGTCCAGGGGATGACCGCCGGCGAAGTCCCGGCCGCCGGTCGGCATCGGAGGCGCCCCGGCGAAGCGCACCAGGTACTCCGATTGCACCAAGCAGGAGGACGCGCAGAGCGTGACACTGACGAGCTGGCCGCGCCCGATGCGCTCACGGGCATGCAGCGCGGCGCAGGCGCCCAGGGCGCCGAGGCCGGCGGCGAGCACATCGTTGACCGGGGCGGTGAGGAAGACCGGGCTGTCGGCCTCGTCCGGGCCGCCCTGCGACCGCATGATGCCGCTCATCGCCTGGATGACCGGGTCAAAGCCGGGCCGCTGGCTCAGCGCTCCCGTGTCACCGAACGCGCTGATCGAGACGCTCGTGACCGCTGGATTGACCGCGGCGAGCTGGTCGTGATCGATGCCCAGCCGGCGGAGCACGCCGACCCGGTAGTTGTCGACCACGACGTCGGCTGACCGGACCAGCCGCAGGAAGACACCACTGCCCTCGTCGCTGGTCAGGTCCAGGAGCAGGCTGCGCTGATCGCGGTTATAGACCGAGAAGCCGGCGCCGCCCCGGCCGCCGTGCGCAACGCGGAACTCGTCGCCGCGCGGTGGCCGTTCGATCTTCAGCACGTCGGCCCCCAGCTCGCCGAGCAGCGTCGCCGCATACGGCCCGGCGATGATCGTCCCGAGGTTGAGCACGCGTAGGCCGGCCAGCGGCGGTTCGGTGGCCGCCGGCTCCCGGCCGCGCGGCGCCGCGGCGGGGGACCAGCCGACCCGCAGATCGGCCACGGCCGGATACCGGGTCTGCGCGGAGTGGCCCGCGGTCACGGGAGTCTGCGACAGTCCGATCAGCGGGCCTGGCATGACGATGGACTGGCCCGCGTCGTTGCGAGCCGCTGCTCGCAGCCCGATCGCGCGTACTTGCTCGTGGTCCAGCCAGTCCGCCGACCTGCCGACGGCGGCGGCCGGGACGTCGGCAGCATCGAGGAGACCCAGCCAGTCCGCACGGGTCCGGCCCTGGAACACCTCTTCGAGCTCGCGGGTGATCCAGCCGAGGTTCCGGGGCAGCCGGACTCTGTCCGGATTTCCGGCCACCCGCGGGTCCTGGAGTATCCACGCCGCGCCAACGGCACGGAAGCCCCGCTCGATGAAGGCCGTCGTGAAGGCGCCGAAGAACAGCCACTGGCCGTCGCCGCAGCGGTAGCACCGGTAGTTGGGCAGCGCCCCGCCGGGTCCGCCGGGCCGGTGCACGTGCGGTTCGGCGAGTCCGGCGGCGAACCCGCCGGGGGAGACGAGCTGCCCCCCGTGCGCGCCGCCCGCGACCGCCAGTGGCGCCACCGGCCGGCCGCGCTGCCTGGCGACGAGCAGCGCGACCGCGATGATCGCGGCCCAGATTCCCTGCATGTGCAGGGCAAGCGGGAAAATACAGTCGACCGGGACGTCGTCGTAGGATGCCTGATTCCAGGCGAGGCCGAGCCAGGCGGACAGTAGCCCCGCCGACTCCTGCTGGCCGGCCCATGGCGTCTCGCCGAGCAGGTAGGGCGGCATGGCGATCCAGAACGCGGGGTTCCCCGGCGAGTGGCCCCTGGCTCGCAGGTCCTCGTAGCCGACTCCGGGGTAATCGGCCCCGTGCTCTGGCGTGCCGACCAGGACGATGTCGGCAGCACCGATCAGCCGGTCGAGCGCCGCGAGATCGGCGGGCCGGGCCGGATCCAGGGCGGCCGATCGCTTGCCGCGGTCCCACATGTGCAGCCCGGGCTCGGCGCTCGACGGGCCGCCGCCGGGCGGATAGATCTTGACGACATCTGCCCCGAGATCGGCGAGGAGCATCCCGGCGACCGGACCCGCCACCCCGGCGGTCAGGTCAACCACCCGAACCCCGTCGAGCGCGCTCGTCACGTCGGCCTCCCTATCGTCGGCTACCGGTGTGCGCTACGCCAGCGTCATGCCGCCGTCGACCGTCAGCACCTGCCCGGTGACGAAGCGGGCCAGGACGAGCCCCATCACGGCCTCGGCGATATCGCCGGGAAGAGCGGTGCGTCCGAGCGGGGCCTGCGCGCGGACTCTCTCGCGGATCGCGTCCCAGCCAGCGGTCCACGGCGTGTCGACCAGTCCGGGGGCTACGGCGTTCACCCGGATCTGCGGGCCGAGTGTCTTCGCCAGCAACAGCGTGAGGTGGTTGATCCCCGCCTTGGAGACCGCGTACGGAATGGAGCTTCCCGTCGGGCGCAGGCCGGCCACCGAGGTGACGTTAATGACGACGCCGTCTCCGGTCGCGCGCAGCGCCGGCACGCTGGCGCGGGTCATGTGCCAGGTGCCGAGGACATTGACCGTCAGGATCTGCTGCCAGACCTCGTCGGTAACCGCGGCCAGGTCCTCGTGCGGGATGACCTGCGTCGTCCCCGCATTGTTCACCAGGACGTCGAGTCGGCCGAACTCCGCCAGGGTTTCGGCGACGAGGGCCTCGCAAGCCGCGTCGTCGGCCACGTCGGCCTGGATGTAGCGGGCCCGGGGCAGCGAGTCCGCCACGGCCTTCCCGTCGGCCACGGACCTGGAGGAGTTGATCACGACCGAGGCTCCCGCCCGCGCGAGTGACCGGGCCACCGCCTCGCCGATCCCGCTGGAGGAGCCGGTGACGACGACGACCTTGCCCTCAAGGCTCATGCAGCGTTCCCTCGCTTCCGCTGGGCTGGGCGATTGGGCTGGGCTGGCTGGGCTGGGCTGGGCTGGGCGGGCTGGGCTGGGCTGGGCGGACTGGGCTGGGCGGACTGAACCGGCGGGCGCGCTGAGTTTGATATTAGAATCTTATTCTATTTAGCTTCGATATTGCCGGTTCGCCCGCTCGCCAAACCCAGGTGTTTGCGAACGTCGGCCTGCGGCCTGCGGCCTGCGGCCTGACATGCGCTGGCCCGCGAAGACGGTGCGGCAGGCATCCTCGGCGAACTAAACCGCATGCACGAACGGCGGCAGCACTGAAGAACAGTGCCGGAACTGTCGTGGTTGCCCCTGCTGTCGTCCCAGCCGACCCGATAACACTCATTGGCGGCATCGTCAAGATGTACCAACGTCATGAACCGGTAGCTGCTGCTAATAGCGTTAGCAACCGCACGTTCATGTCGCTCACCGCCCCCCGCCAACGTCGTGGTTGGGCCTCTGCTGTCGTTGCAACGACAGCAGAGGCCCAACCACGACACTGGGTTTGAGCGGGCCGGGTGTCGGCAGTGGGGTAGGTGGCCGCTGGGGCATGAGTGACAGCTGAGGCCAGGCCAGGCCAGCTGAGGCCAGGCCAGGCCAGCTCAGGCCAGGCCAGCCGAGGCGAGGCGAGGCGGCTTACGCGGACCCGTTCGCGGCGGGTCGCCGCCGCCTTGCCTCGCGGACCTGGCCAGCTAGGTGCACAGTTGGCCGTGATTGACCGGATTGCTGTCGTCGATGCTCTCGCCCGTCTCCAGCACCCGGTTGTCACTGCGGTGCCATCCGTCGGTCGGACCGCCGTCGTAAGGTGTCCACGTTGGCCGGTAGAACCACACGCCGAATTGCCCGACGCAGCCCGAAGCGTAGGTGCTGAATTTGTTATCGGTGAAGCTAATGCCGGTGACGCTGTAGGCGCCCGCGGCAGAAGAGTCTCCGGGATCGCCGGCTCCGGGGCTATAGTCTTCCGCGTAGATAGCGAAGCCACCGCCGGTGATGAGGTTATCGCTGACGCTGATGTCGTGGGAGCTCTTCAGGGAGTCCCAGATCGCGATGGCGCTGTCCGCGGCGGTGGTCATCAGGTAGGTATTGTGCTCGATGACCCCGTAGCTGGCACCCTCGGTCTGGTAACCGTCTTCGTGGCCGTTTGAGGTGGCGGTCGTGAAGTCGTGAAAATAGCTGTTCTCGATGACGAAGTTATCGCCGGTGGTGCTTGAATAGCTGTTATCGGCCCAGCTAAAGATGCCGTCATCGACTCCGTAGCAGTCCACTGCGTCCACCAGCAGCCGGGTGCCCGCGTGCCAGATGCACGCATGGACTCCGTCGTCGCCGTTAACCCGCACATGCTCGATGGTCGCGCTGGCACCGTCCGCCACGGTTATGTCGGCGGTGCCATTCGCGCTTTCGCCGGTCATGCCGCTGTTGGATTCGATAATGCTGTTCTTGACGATGACGTTCTGAGCTTCGATGTTGAGCCTGCCCGTGATGTCCTCGCAGCTGATCACGGTGTTGGCCGTCGTGATCGTGATGGTCCGGGTGAGGCTGCCGCTGTTGGCGGTGAGCTGCCCGCCGGGGCACTGCGACAACTCCGGGCCGGTATTGCCCGGCCCCGGCCAGCCGCAGCTGGCCAGGTTGGCCCACATTGCGGTACCGCCGTCCCGGCAGTAGGCCGGCGCCGGTCGGGGCGGCGGCGGGGCGGCCTTATGCGTCGCGGATGCGGTGGGCGAGGCAGACGTGGTGCTCGCCGACGGCGAGGCCGACACCGTCGGCGTGGCCAGGGCTGCGACCGGCGGGCTGGCGCTCGCCGTGTCGGCACGCGGCGAGGCCGCGGGGCTAGAGCAGGCGGACGCGAGCGCGGCCGCGCAGATGGCGGCGGCCAGCGGGCTGCGGCGAAGCGCCCTCTGGACGGTAGTAATCGTGAGTCCCCCTCCCGGCAGTGCGCGACGCCTCGCCGCGCCGGGTCAACGCGAACCTTACCGACAGAAACCTGGACTAGGGCGGCGAACTAGCAGGTCCGGGCCGACGTCCGCCTATATAGGAGTCGCGCGGGCTAATAGGCCGCAACGCGGGTGAAACGGTTCCGCGACGTCGTCGGGTGCCCGTGGGCTCGTCCTCGGGCTGGCCCGGTCCCGTTGGACGCCCGGGCCCACGGCGGCGGTGGTCGGCGTCCCGCGGTTCATGCTCGGTGGGCGGCAGTGCCCGATCGGGGTGAACCGGCCTGAACCCCCGGGCCCGCACCCGCCGGCCCGCACCCGCCGGCCCGCAGTCAGCCACTGAGGCCGGCTACCAGGGAGCGCAGCAGATCCCAGGACTTGTCATCATCGAGGTTCCCCCGGTGCCGCCCGCGAAAGCGGCTGACGTCAACGGCGATGTCGGCGAGATCCCAGCGGATGCGGTAGAGCTCGAGCATCGATGGCAGCGGTGTCACGCCCGTCGCGCCCGCGTAGGCGGACAAGATGGAGCCGTCGCCGGGATCCAGGCTCCACAGGTCGCGTTCCGGGGGCGCCAGGAGGGCGGTGTCCCAGTCGATGAGCAGCCAGCCACCGGAGGCCAGCATCGTATTGCCGGGGTGCGGCTCGCCGTGGGTCAGCACGATCTCCGGCGGCTGCGAGCAGCCCTGTCGGACCAGTTCGTCATAGCGGGCGAGCAGCCGCCGGACCGGTATCGCGTGCTGGGCGATCAGCAGCGCGAGGGGGCGCGAGTAAGGACCACGGTCCGCGACGTCACCGGGGGAGTGGAGGGTGGCTTCCAGCTCGTCGCGGTGCGGGATCGCGAAATCGTCCGCCAGCGCGCGCCGGCCGGCCGCACCCGGAGCGGTGTGGACCCCGATGATCAGGTCGAGCACGGCGCGCCGGTGCGCTGGCCCGGAGAATTCGCCCCAGGCGAAGCTCTGCCCGTCGACGAACGGGTAGAGCGCGACGGCGAACCGGTCGTGCGCCCGCGCCAGCGGCTCGCCGTCGCGAGCTGGGACCGGCGCTACGGCGAACGCGGCCCCGCCGTCCCGGAGGTCACGGGCAGCGGCGAGCGAGGCGCGCAGCCTGCCGAATGCCACCTCCAGCGGCTCGCGCTGCGAGTGCCGCTTGACCTCCAGGTCATCGGCGGTGACGAACCACCGGGCGCCCGCGGCGTCGGTGACCTCCCAGTGATGGCTGCCGAAGCCCACTGCCCGGTAGTCCATCGCCGCGACCGTCAGTTCCCAGCCGTGCGTCAGGGCCGCCACGAGAACCTCCGGGGCCAGGTCTTCCGGCGGGGTCAGCACATCCTTACCGTAGGGCGGCCGCGCGCCCGGCACATCGTATTTTTGGCGCCCAAACTTCCTCAGCAGCCGAACTATATTTTAGAATCCTGTTCTATTACACTGGACCCGCCGGCTCGCCGGCGGTCAATGGCACCAGCGATGCTTTCGGTACTGCCGGCAGCATGCGATCTGCTGTGGAGGACGCGGTGGCCTGGGATTTCTCGACCGAGCCGGAGTTCCAGGCGCAACTCGACTGGGTCGAGGAGTTCTGCCGCGAGGAGGTGGAACCGCTCGACCTTGTATTTCCGGGCGCGGCCTACTCACGCGACCCCAAGGCCAGGGCGCTGGCTGATCCGCTCAAGCAGCAGGTGAAGGACCGGGGCCTGTGGGCGCTGTTCCTCGACCGTGAGCTCGGCGGCCCCGGTTTCGGGCAGCTCAAGCTGGCGCTCCTCAACGAGATCCTGGGCCGCTACCGCTCGGCACCGGTGGTCTTCGGCACGGCCGCGCCCGACACCGGGAACATGGAGATGCTGGCGGCCTACGGCACGCAGGATCAGAAGCAACAGTGGCTGTACCCGCTGATGAACCAGGAGATCTTCTCGGCCTACTCGATGACCGAGCCCGAGGGCGGGTCCGACCCGAGCCTGTTCCGGACCCACGCCACGCGGGACGGCGACGAGTGGGTCATCAGCGGCGAGAAGTGGTTCACCAGCGCCGGCGCCCGGGCCGACATCATCTTCGTGATGTGCACCAACGGCATGTTCGTGGTGCCGCGCCAGACCCCCGGCGTCGAGATCATGGAGTACCCGGCCACCCACAACCACATCCGCTATAACGACGTGCGCGTCCCCCTCGGCAACCTCCTGGGACCGCAGGACGGTGCTCGGGTGCTGGCGCAGCGCCGTCTGGGCGGCGGCCGCATCCACCACGCGATGCGTACCGTGGCGCAGGTCAAGCTGGCTTTCGACATGATGTGCGAGCGGGCACTCAGCCGTCAGTCGCACGGCAGGGTGATCGCCGACCACCAGATGGTGCAGGAGGCGATCGCCGACTCCTACGCCGACATCAACATGCTGCGGCTGCTGGTGCTGTGGACGGCGTGGACGATCGACAACTCGAGCACGCAGCAGGCCCGCACCCAGATCTCCGCGTGCAAGTACACCTGCGCTCGGGTGCTGCGCGAGGTGTCCTACCGGGCGCTGCACGTCATGGGTTCCCTCGGCACGACCAACCTGACGCCGCTGCAGGCCATGTGGGCGGCCGCCCCGACCATGGCCATCGCCGACGGCGTGGACGAGGTGCACAAGGTGACCGTCGCCCGCAATGTCCTCAAGGGCTACGAGCCGCACCCCGGCCTGTGGCCCACCGAGTACCTCCCCGCCAAGCGCGACGAGGCGAGGAAGAAATACGCCCGCGTGCTGGCCGCCGACCCGGACCTCGCCGCCTGGGCCGACCGGGCCGCGCGGGCCGCGGTGCGGGCCTGATCATGGAAATCGACCAGCGGGTCGCGGTCGTGACCGGGGGCGCGAGCGGCATCGGCCGGCCGCCGGCTCAGGCGGCTCTTACCAGGCGGTCTCCATCGGTCCGGCCGGCATCTCGACGCCGGTGTAGACCGGCAATGGCAGCGCGACGATCTGGCCGGTGGCCAGGTTGAGCCCGGCCAGGTGGCCGCTGACGTACGGCGCGCCACCCTGGCGCACCGGCCGGTGCCGGACGCCGAGCGTGAACAGCAGGTCGTCGCCGTCGATGCTGACCGGAGCGGCCTGCACCGCCTGCGGGCCGCTGAGCAGGACGCGGGTGATCTTGCCGCTGGCGGCGGACAGCGCGACCAGCCAGCTGGCCCCGCGCTGCGTCAGGACCTGCGCGTAGACACTCCGGCCGTCCTGGCTGATGACGCCGGCGACGGGTCCGGGCGGCATGCTCGGCGTCGTGCCCGAGGCCGAGGCCGTCGCGGAGCCGTAGCTGACCAGCGCGCTGGCGCTGATGAGCGTCGATCCGGCCGCGGCCGTGTTGAGGATCATAAAGACATTGAGATAACTATCGCGATGCGCCACCACCGCCGCGCCGCGGGTGACCGCCGCGTCGTACATACCCGCGACGAACCCGAGCCGCCCGTCGGCCGCCCAGGACACCTGGCTGACCTGTGCGTGCGAGGCCGGCCACGCCGTCCAGGAACGACGAGCGCCGGTCGCCACGTTCTGGACGATGACGGACTGCGCGTCAGCGGTCCTCGGAACGCCCGAATCCGACGGCAGCAGTGCCGCTGATGGATACGCCAGCTCCTTGCCGTCCGGCGAGACCGCCAGCGGGATGCTCGTCGCCCCGTTGCTCGTGGGCGGCAGCGGCGCGAGGAGCGGGGCTCCAGGCAGCCGCTGCGGTGCGCCCGGACGGCCGTTCGCGGTTAGCTCGATCCGGAAGCACTCGATCTGGACGCCTCCGTCAGCGCTACCGGCGGCGTCCTCTCCGATCAGGTAGAACGTCCGGTCGCCGGGAGCCGCCGCCAGCCCCTCGACGGTGAAGTCCCGGCCGGCGGCCGGGATGCGGGCCACGATCCGCCCGGTCGCCGTGGCCCGGACATACCCGGGGCCGCCGCCGGGGACGAAGCTGACGCCGTTGCCGTAGGTGACCATGTACCGGGGCAGTCCTGCCGCCAGGGCCGATGGCGGTGCCGGCGATTCGCCGCCGCTGGGCCCGCCGCCTGGCCCGGCCTGGCCCGCCAGGACGATCAGGCCGAGCGCCACGAGCACCGAGGCCGCGGCGCCGGCCGGAATCAGCCAGGATCTGGCGCCCGGCCGGCGCCGCCTGAGCCGCGGCAGGCGCCCGGCCGCGGGCCGCGGGCCCGGCTCCGGCAGCCGCAGTTCGGGAATGTCCTCGCGCCGGATGGCCTGCCCGAGCGCGGTCGTGGCGTCGCGCAGACGCTCTTGCGTGGTGCCCGTCATGACTGCTCCCCAAGAAGTTGCCGCAGCGCGGCCAGGCCTCGGGCCACGGTGGACTTGACCGTGCCCCGGCTGATCCGCATGGCGCTGGCCGTATCGGCCTCGGACAGGTCCAGGTAGAAGCGGAGGACGAGGGCCTCGCGCTGCCGCGTCGGCAGCCGGAGGAGCGCCGCGAGGACCTCGCGCCGTTCGGCGCCGGCCAGCGCCGCCGACTCTGCCGACCAGGTCGGCGGAATGTATCCCTCGTATCCGCCGCGGCCGGCCCGGCCCGCCTTGTGGCGCCGGAATTCCGACCGGCAGCCGTTCAGCACGGCGGACCTGACGTAGGGGAGGGCCCGGTCCTGGTCACGCAGCCTGGACCAGTGCCGATGCAGCCCGCAGAAGGCATCCTGGACGATGTCCTCGGCGGCCTGCCGGTCGCGGACCATGACGAGGGCGAGCCTGGTCAGGCCGAGCGCATGCTCGCGGTACAGGGCGGTGACGGCGGCCGCCGGGTCGGCGGGCCGGTCGGCGCCGCCGGCCAGCGGGCCGGCGGTCACCGAGATGCCACTGGCCGGGCCGGGAAGGTCGAGACTCATGGAACAGAGACGTCCATCATGAGTCCAGGTTGCTCCACCCGAGAAGATTTCTGGCGCGATGCTGGGGAGCTTGCACAGACCGGCAACCTGAGGAGGAGCTCATGGCCGACTTCGTCGGCGCCGTGGATCAGGGCACGACCAGCTCCCGGTTCATGCTGTTCGATCACTCCGGCAACGAGGTGGCCAAGCATCAGCTGGAGCACGAGCAGATCCTGCCCCGGGCGGGCTGGGTCGAGCACAATCCGGTCGAGATCTGGGAGCGGACCACCTCGGTCATCCAGACGGCGCTGAACGGGGCCGGCCTGGTCCCCGGCGACCTGGCGGCGCTCGGGATCACGAATCAGCGCGAGAGCGCCGTCGTCTGGAGCCGCAAGACCGGCCGTCCCTACTGCAACGCCATTGTCTGGCAGGACACCCGCACGGATCGCATCGCCAGCGCGCTGGACCGCGACGGCCGCGGCGACGTGATCCGCGCCAAGGCGGGCCTGCCGCCGGCGACGTACTTCTCGGCCGGGAAGGTGCAGTGGATCCTGGAGAACGTCGACGGGGTGCGCGCGGCGGCCGAAGACGGCGAGGCCATCTTCGGCACCACCGACTGCTGGCTGATCTGGAACCTCACCGGCGGACCCGATGGCGGCGTGCACGTGACGGACGTGACCAACGCCAGCCGCACGATGCTGATGAACCTGGAGACGCTGGACTGGGACGACGAACTGCTGGGCTTCTTCGCCATCCCGCGCGCGATGCTCCCGCAGATCCGGCCGTCCTCGTTCCCGGCTGGCTACGGCGAGATCCGCGGGCCCGCCGCGGTCCGGGGCGTGCCGCTCACCGGCGACCTCGGCGACCAGCAGGCCGCGACCGTCGGCCAGGCGTGCTTCGGCGTCGGCGAGGCCAAGAACACCTACGGGACCGGCAACTTCATGCTGCTCAACACCGGGGAGGAGCTGGTGCGCAGCCGGCACGGGCTGCTGACGACCGTCTGCTATCAATTCGGTGACAGCAGGCCGGCCTACGCCCTGGAGGGCTCGATCGCCGTGACGGGGTCCGCCGTGCAGTGGCTGCGTGACCAGCTCGGCATCATCTCCGGCGCGGCGCAGGTCGAGTCGCTGGCCGGCCAGGTCACCGACAACGGCGGCATCTACTTCGTGCCGGCGTTCTCCGGGCTGTTCGCGCCCTACTGGCGAAGCGACGCCCGCGGGGCCATCGTCGGACTCTCTCGTTACAACAATAATGCCCACCTGGCCCGGGCCACCCTGGAGGCCATCTGCTACCAGAGCCGCGACGTCAGCGAGGCCATGGAGGCCGATTCCGGCGTGCACCTGGAGGTGCTGAAGGTCGACGGCGGGGTCACCGCGAACGGCCTGTGCATGCAGCTGCAGGCCGACATTCTCGGCGTCCCGGTCAGCCGGCCGGTCGTGGCCGAGACGACCGCGCTCGGCGCCGCCTACGCCGCCGGGCTGGCCACCGGGTTCTGGTCGAGCACCGGCGAGCTCGAGGCCAACTGGAACGAGTCCCGGCGCTGGGAGCCGCAGTGGAATGATCAGCAGCGTGAAGATGGTTACGCAGGCTGGAAGAAGGCAGTCCAGCGTACGCTGAACTGGGTGGAGGTCGACTGATCTGGTGGTAGCAGACCCGTGGTAGCGGACCCGTGGTAGCCATACTGTCCCCGGCGTCCCGGCAGGACGCGGTCGCCCAGATGGCCGAGCGTGAGGTCGACGTGCTCGTCATCGGCGGCGGAGTGGTCGGCGCCGGCTGCGCACTCGACGCGGTGACGCGCGGCCTGACCACGGCGCTCGTGGAAGCGCGTGACTGGTCTAGCGGGACCTCCAGCCGGTCGAGCAAGCTCATCCACGGCGGCCTGCGGTACCTGGAGATGCTCGACTTCGGCCTGGTCCGGGAGGCCCTCACCGAGCGGGGCCTGCTGCTGGACCGCATCGCCCCGCATCTCGTGCGGCCGGTGCCGTTCCTGTATCCGCTGCGGCACCACTGGGAACGCGCCTACGTGGGCGCCGGGGTGGCCCTCTACGACGCGATGGCCTTCACGTCGGGCACGGCGCACGGGCTCCGCCACCACCGGCACCTGACCCGCAAGAAGGCCCTGCGCGAGGCTCCGTGCCTGCGCAGCGATGTCCTCACCGGCGCCGTGCAGTACTGGGACGCGCAGGTGGACGACGCCCGGCACACGCTGACCGTCGTGCGGACCGCCGCCTCCTTCGGCGCCCTGGTGGCCAACCGGGTCCAGGTCACCGGCTTCCTGCGGCAGGGCGAGCGGGTGACGGGCGCGACGATGACCGACCTGGAGACCGGCGCCAGGTTCGAGGTGCGCGCCCGGCAGGTCATCAACGCCACCGGCGTGTGGACCGATGACACCCAGGCCCTCGCCGACACCCGCGGCCAGTTCCACGTACGGGCCTCCAAGGGCATCCACCTCGTCGTGCCCCGGGACCGGCTGCAGTCCAGCACCGGGATCATCCTGCAGACCGAGAAGAGCGTGCTGTTCGTCATTCCCTGGGGACGGCACTGGATCATCGGGACGACCGACACCGACTGGGCGCTGGACAAGGCCCACCCGGCCGCGAGCTCCAGTGATATCGACTACCTGCTCGAGCACGTCAACGCCGTCCTCACTTCCCCGCTGACCAGGGAAGACGTCGAGGGCGTCTACGCCGGCCTGCGGCCGCTGCTGAGCGGCGAGTCGGAGTCGACCTCGAAGCTGTCGCGCGAGCACGTGGTCGGTCATCCGGTGCCCGGCCTGGTCGTCGTCGCCGGCGGCAAGTACACGACCTACCGGGTGATGGCCGCCGACGCCGTCAATGAGGCGGCCCGCGGCCTGGACGCCCGGGTGCCGGACTCCTGCACGGACACGGTGCCCCTGATCGGCGCGGATGGCTACCGCGCCCTGTGGAACCAGCGCCGGGCGCTGGCCGTGACCGCCGGCGTGCATCCCGTTCGCGTCGAGCACCTGCTCAACCGCTACGGATCCTGCGTCCATGAGCTGCTGGCGATGCTGGCGGAGGATCCGTCGCTGGCTGAGCCGCTGCCCGGGGCGGATGACTACCTGCGGGTCGAGGCTCGCTACGCCGTCACGCACGAGGGCGCCCGGCACCTGGACGACGTGCTGGCCCGGCGGATGCGGATCTCGATCGAGTCCTGGGACCGCGGCGTGGCCGCCGCGCAGACGGTCGCCGACCTGATGGCGGGCCCGCTGAGCTGGGACGACGAGCACAAGCAGCGGGAGATCGACCACTACCTGGCGCGGGTGGCGGCCGAGCGCGATTCGCAGACCAAGCCCGACGACCACACCGCCGAGGCCGCGCGGCTCGGCGCGCCCGATATCGCGGCGGTCCGCTGGGTCTAGATCCGCCGCCGCGGAATAGACAGGCCGTGCCGCGCTGCTGGCCCTAGTTACAGAAGATCTCACTTCATCGAAGAGACGGGGCTCAGCGATGCCCAGGGCAGTGCGATTTGACCACTACGGCGGCACGGAAGTCCTGCACGTGACGGATGTCGAGACGCCGTCGCCGGCGGCCGGCGAGGTGATCGTCCGGGTCCGGGCCGCCGGGATCAATCCCGGCGAGGCCGCCATCCGCGAGGGCTACCTCGAATCGAGGTGGCCGGCGACGTTCCCGTCGGGCGAGGGCAGCGACCTGGCCGGAGTCGTCAGCGCGGTGGGCGGCGGCGCGGCGGAGTTCGCGGTCGCCGACGAGGTGCTGGGCTGGTCGTGGCAGCGCTCCAGCCATGCCGAGTACGTCGCGGTACCCGTCGGCCAGCTCATCCGCAAGCCCGTCGGCGTGTCCTGGCCGGTGGCGGGCTCGATGTACGTGGTGGCCGTGACCGCGTACGCCGCGGTGCGGGCGGTGTCGGCCGGGGCAGGCGACACGGTGGTGGTGTCGGCGGCCGCGGGCGGCGTCGGCTCGGTGGTGGTGCAGCTGCTGAGGATCAAGGGCGCCAGCGTCATCGGGATCGCGTCGCAGCCGCACCACGCGTGGCTGGCCGCGCAGGGGGCGACGCCGGTGGCCTACGGCGACGGCCTGGCGCAGCGGATCCGGGCGGCCGCCCCGGACGGCGTGGATGCCTTCATCGACCTGTTCGGGCCCGACTACGTCCGGCTCGCCGTCGAGCTCGGCGTGCCGCGGGACCGGATCGAGACCATCATCGCCTACGACGCGGCCGCGGAGTACGGCGCCAAGGCCGAGGGCAGCTCCGACGCCTCGACCACCGACGTGCTGACCGAGATGACCGACCTGGTGGCGTCGGGCCAGATCGAGATCCCGATCGCGGCCACCTACCCCCTCGATGAGGTCCGGCAGGCCTACACCGAGCTGGAGAAGCGGCACACCCGCGGCAAGATCGTCCTGATTCCCTGACGCGGCCGGCGCCCTCGTCGGTTAGCACCGGCCTGACCGGCCGGGGCTAGGATGGCGGGTCATGACACGAATGCTCGTCACCGGGGGCGCTGGGTTCATCGGCGCGAATTTCGTTCAGTACACGGTGCGCAATCACCCGGATTACGAGGTTCGCGTCCTGGACGCCCTGACCTACGCCGGCAACCCCGCGAGCCTGGCCCCGGTCGCCGCGCAGGTCCCGCTGGTCGAGGGCGACATCTGCGACGCCGAGCTGGTGGACGCCCTCGTGGCGGAATCGGACGTGGTCGTCCACTTCGCCGCGGAGTCGCACGTCGACAACTCCCTGCACGATCCAGAGCCGTTCATCCGGACCAATATCGTGGGCACCTACACGATCCTGGAGGCCGTCCGCCGCCACGATCGCCGGATGCACCACATTTCCACCGACGAGGTGTTCGGAGATCTGGCCCTCGACTCGGTCGACCGGTTCACCGAGCGGACGCCCTACGACCCGTCCAGCCCTTACTCGGCCACCAAGGCCGGCTCCGACATGCTCGTGCGGGCCTGGGTGCGGTCCTACGGCCTGGCCGCCACCCTGTCGAACTGCGCCAACAACTACGGCCCCTACCAGCATGTGGAGAAGTTCGTCCCGCGCCAGATCACCAACGTCCTGGTGGGCGGCCGGCCCAAGCTGTACGGCGCCGGGGCGAACGTCCGCGAGTGGACGCATGTCGATGATCACAACGCGGCGGTGCACCTGATCCTCGACCAGGGCACCGCCGGGGAGACCTATCTCATCGGATCGGGCGACGAGCGCAGCAACAAGCAGATCCTGAAGCTGATCCTGGAGCAGCTGGACCAGCCGTCCGACGCCTACGATCACGTGCCCGACCGTCCTGGGCACGATCTCCGGTACGCCAACGACTCCACGAAGATGCGCACCGAGCTGGGCTGGGTGCCGCGCTTCGGCGACTTCCGGGCCGGGCTTGCCGCGACCATCGACTGGTACCGCGCCAACGAGTCCTGGTGGCGGCCGCAGAAGGACGCGGCCGAGGCCAAATACGAACTCCTGGGACGCTAGCCCGGTGGAAATTCGTGAGTGGTTCGGATTGCACTTGCGGGGGCCAGCGCGATCCGAACCATTCACGAAACCGGCCCTCAGCCAGGTGCCCGGCTAGCCGCGGCTAGCCCCGTGCCCGGCCGTGTGCCGGCGGGCGAGTTCGGTCAGCGCGTGGAGCTCGGTGGCCAGCGCCTCGCGGCCCTGGCCGGTGATGCGGACCCAGGTCCGCGGGCGGCGCCCCGAATAGCCCTTCTCTACCTGGACCATGCCCGCCCCCTCCAGCACGGTGAGGTGCCGGGACAGGTTGCCGGCCGTCAGGCCCAGCGCCTCGCGCAGGTAGCCGAACTCGGCGCGCTGCGCTTCAGCCGTGATGGTGAGGATGCCGAGCCGGTGCCGCTGGTGGACCGTCTCGTCCAGTCCGTTGGTCGGATGCCGGCCGTCGGCCAGCTCCGGGGGCACGGGCTCCGGCGTCTCGGGCTCCGGCGTCTCGGGCTCCGGGGGCACGGGCTGCGCCGCGCTCACGCCGCGCTCCGGTGCCACCGCTGCGTCGCGAAGGCGCCTGCCGCTGCCAGCAGCAGCACCGCTGCGGGCAGCAGTACGTTCACCGCGGCGGTCCAGCCGGGCATGATGTTGGACACGTTATAGAGGCCAGCCAGCAGCGCGGCTCCGGCGTAGATGACGGCGATCACCGCCAGGGCCCGGCTTCGCTCGGCCCAGGCGAGGGCCAGCAGGCCGACGGCGATGATGATGAACGGGAACATGCCCCGAGCCACCAGGTCGTTCGGCCAGAGTATCTGCGGCTCGTGCAGCAGTTGCAGCAGCGGCGGCACCGCGATGGCCGCCACGGTGAGGACCGCGGTAGTGATCAGGTAGACGAGGGCCGGGGTGGCCAGGCCGACCCGCCGGGCGTGCCACCGGTACCACAGCTGAGTCGCCAGCAGGCCGCCCAGCAGCGCGGCGATCCAGTAGTACGCCAGGTAGCCCCGCTCGTGGAAGCCTGGGTAGCCGCCCAGGAACGGTAGGGTCGGCCCGGCCAGGCTGAGCGAGACGACGCCCACCCCCCTGGGCACGCGCTGACCGTAAAACGGGATGGACGCGCAGATCAGCAGGCCGAACAGGGCGAGGGGGAACCAGTAGGCATGCCGGGCGGCCCTGGCCTGGCGGCGCAGCGCCTTCATCTCGGTCAGCAGGTCCGACTGGCTGCCGAGCCGTTCGGAGTTCTCGCCGTGGCCTGCTTCGCTAGCTGGCTCGTGGCCGTCTTCGGCCATCACTGCCTCCCGGGTTCGGTGCCCGCCCCGAAGTCGGAGCCAGGCGTCCCACGTCTCAGTTTTGAACTCTGGCCAATAGCTTTGCATAGCAAATCTATTGGCGCAAGCTGAGGCGGTCCCGCGCCGGCATCGCAACCGGCGACTGGTTCCTCCACAATTGAGGGCGTCCGGAGACAGCACGGACCCGGGAGGGAGCGCATGCGGATCCCCGCGGCACCGGCGGCGCCGGCGACGTGTCGGCGCGGGCGGCATCTGTTTCTCACCGAGCGCCTGCGGCTGCAGTCAGTGACCCTGTCCGATATCCGGATGCTGATAGCGGCGGCCAGCGACCCCAAGGCACAGCGGTGGCTCGGCTGGACCCGGCAGCAGGTGATCCCCGAGGCGCACCGCGCAGAGCTGCTCGCCCGGCCGCCTGGCCAGGGCCGCCGCATCTATCGGGGAGCCGGCGGGCACTGGGGCCTGACGGCCGTAGATCGATCGAGCGGACGGCTGGCCGGGTCGGTCGAGGGCGGTCTTCGGAGTAACGAGGTAGGTGGTTCGCTGGCCCCGCAGTTCCGCTCGCGTGGCCTCGGCACCGAATTGTTCGCGGCCGCCGCGCTCTTCGCGCATGACCACCTCGGGGTGGCGAGCCTGCGGGCTGGGACCGAACCGGCCAACGCCGCCTGCGTCGCGGCGCTGCTATCGGCGGGCTTTGTCCCCGCCGCGGGGCCCGTTATCCATCATTTGCCTGATGGCCGGAGCGTGCCCGCCAGGTGGTTCCGCCATGACTCAGACCGGCCGAGCCGATGCCGGGCGTGATCGCGGCTAGTCCTGCTGCCCCGCCGGCATCGTCAGGCCGACGCCCGCCAGAACCTCCGCGGTCGGCCGCGGGCTCGTCGTCAGCCCGGCAGTGATGCCCCTGATGAGCGCCGATCGCAGGGCGCCTCGGTCGCGCGACCTCGCGAAGGTGCGCGCCCAGCGGCGCAGGGTCGAGCCGCCGTACAGGATGCGCTCGGCCGGGGCGAGGGACGAGCGGGCCCGCAGCGTCCAGATCTTGTTCCGGACCTCGTAGAAGAAACGCGGCCCGGGATCGAGGTCCGTCGAGCCGAAGGTCGCGGTCTTGTGCACGACGACGCTGGCCGGGCAGAGCAGCCCGGCGTTGCCGCGCAGCAGCCGGGCGGTGAACTCGAAGTCGTCGTTCCACAGGAAGTAGTCGGCCTGCGGCAGGCCGCGGCGCCGGCACTGGCCGGCGTCCACGAGGATCGACACGAACGACGCCGAGCGGATCGGCCGGCACCCGGTGACGGCGGCGGCCAGGCGCTCGGCCCTGGTCACGAACGGCTTGGTCCGCGGGGTATTCATCGGGTGCGCGCGCCCGTCGCTCCAGACCACCCGGCTGGCGATCACCGCGGGCGGCCGGCCTGGATGGCCCCGGCGAGCGGCCAGCATCGCCGCCAGTGCGCCCGGCTCGGGCACCGTGTCGTCGTCCATGAGCCAGACCAGGTCCGCGCCGCCGTCGAGGGCCAGCGCCATCCCGCCGGCGAAGCCGCCCGCACCGCCGGTGTTGCGCGGGAGCTTGACCAGCGCCGCGGCCGGGTAGCGCGCGGCGACCGCCGCTGCGGTCTCGTCGGTTGAGGCGTTGTCGATCACGATCACGGCAGCCGGGGCGCGGGTCTGCGCGTGCACCGCCGCGAGCGACTCCAGCAGCAGCTGGCAACGGTTGTAGGTGACGATGACGGCGACCACCCGGAGGAGATCGTTGGCCGCCGTGAGCTGAGCCGCGGGCACGCTAACGCGGTCTCCGGACCCGGCGATGCTCAAGCGCCCGCCACAGCAGCACGCGCAGCTGACGCACGGCCGGGAAGCGGCTGCTGAGCTCGCGCACCGTCCGACTGACCCGCGGCGACGACGCGACGCTCGACTCGACCCGGCGCACCAGGCTGCGCTGCCCGGCCGCGCCGCGCTGCGGCCGGGCCGCCGGGTAGGCCTTGCGGTACTGCTGGACCACCAGCGCCGCGGCGGCGTCCACCGCGGCGCCCAGCACCGCCGCCGCCGGCTGGTCGGCGGGGCTGGCGGGAGGCTCGGTGACCGGCCGGGGCACCAGGTCGCCGAGATCGCCGATGACGTCGTACTTGGAGTCGCTCAGGCCGACGGCCAGCGAGTCCGCCGCGGCGCGGGCCCAGGCCTCCCGGCCGGCGGGCAGCACGAGACGCTCGCCCCGCGGCCGCGCCGCGAGGGCCCGGTGCGCGAGCGTTTCCTTGACGTTCCACATGTAGAACCAGTCGGGGACCTCGTCGGGGAGCGCCTGGTTCAGCTGGCGCAGGAACTCGATCTCGGCCAGCCCGAGCGAGGAGTTCGGCCGGGCCCGGCTGAGGTCGACGCTGTCGGGGTCGATGCCGAGCAGGGACGCGAAGCGCTGCCACAGCACCTCGTTGGCCGATCCTCGCGGCGGGATCACGATCACGTGCACGTGCCCCGGCGGCAGGAGGCGAGACCAGATGCCGAGGATGGCCAGCGTGTCGTGCACGCGCCAGAACCACCACTGGCGCCGGTCGGCGGCGGTGGACTCCCGGTCGATCACGTCCTCGAGCCAGTCCTCCCAGCCGCGGGCGTTGCGGTGCTTCACGGTCTCCTGCCACTCCGCGGGCAGCAGCGTCGCGATGTCGCGCACGGTGACGACCACGTGCACCTCGGCCGGCAGCAGCGATCTGACCGCGCGGTCGGCCTGCTCGGCGTCCGCCGCCGAGAACAGCTCGTGTGAGATGACGGCGACCCTGGGTGCCTGCTGCGCCTGGCGGGCGAGGATCTCCCACTCACCGGTCCAGGCCGCCGCCGGGTCGTCGGCCAGCTTCGGGATGTCGCGCAGGTCCTGGCTGGCCCGGTAGTGATCCTGGGGATGATGGCCGGGCAGCACGACGCCGCGCGCGGCCAGCTCGGACCGGTTGCGCCACAGCACCTGCTGCAGAAACGTCGTGCCCGTCTTGGGCTCACCGATATGCAGGAATACCTGCGCTGCCAACGGGGACATTGCCAACGGGGACACCTCGTGGGACGTGGATGGTGGCGCCTGCGACCGCGACGCTCGGCGCGCCGGGAAGGCCCCGATCCAACGTAACTGGGGCAACATGAACGCCAGTTGTACGTCAGCTATCGTTCACCTCTGTAACCGCACAATTTAAGGTTAAGGCCCCCTAGCTGCTCATACTCGCTGGCTACGATCCGTCAATCGAAGGCACCTGCTTCTCGATGGAAGGCGGATCCTGCGTATGCACGAGCCTTTCGCGCTCCTGCTCTCGGTCTACGACGGTGACCGGCCGGACTACATCCGGCGGGCGTTCCGCAGCGCGGTCGATGATCAGATCGTGCGGCCGGACCAGGTGGTCATCGTCCGCGACGGGCCGGTTCGCGAGGAACTCGCCGAGTGCCTGGATGACCTGCGGGCGACCAGCCCGGTGCCGGTGACCTTCGTCCCGCTGGCCCGCAACGGCGGTCTGGGGCCCGCCCTCGACCAGGGGGTGGCCGCAAGCTGGTTCGACGTAATCGCCCGCATGGACGCCGACGACGTGGCGATGCCGCACCGCTTCGAGGTGGAGCTGCCGCTCATCCTGAACGCCGACATCGTCGGCTCCGGACTGCTCGAGTTCGTGCAGGACACCGACGACATCGTGGGGCAGCGGGTGCCGCCGACCGACCCCGAGCAGATCCACCGCTACGCGCGGATGCACGATCCGTTCAACCATCCGACCGTCGTCTACCGGCGGCACGCGGTCCAGGCGGCGGGCGGCTACGGCGACCTGCCGCTGATGGAGGACTACGCGCTGTTCGCGCGGATGCTCGACAACGGCGTGCGCGCGATCAACGTGGCCGAGCCGCTGGTCTTCTACCGCGTCGGCGCGGATGCCTTCAAGCGGCGGGGCGGCACGAAGCTGCTGTGTTCCGAGCTGCGGCTGCAGCGCGAGTTCCGGAAGCAGGGGTTCACCTCGCCGGCCCAGTACGTGCGCAACGTGCTGGTGCGCGGCGGCTACCGGCTGATCCCGTGGTGGTGCCGCCGCGCGGTGTACCGCCCGATCGTCAATCGCTGCACCGAGCACCTGGACCAGGAACTCGCGATGATGACGCAGCCGGAGGCCGCGCAGGAGTACGCGCAGGGCTGGGAGTACGCCGACCTGCCTGCCGCCTGGGACGAGCCGACGACGCCGGCGCGCTCGTGAACGTCGACCTCGTGATCGTCGGCTCCGGCTTCTTCGGGCTCACCGTCGCGGAGCGATGTGCTAACGACCTGGGCCTGCGCGTCCTGGTCATCGACCGCCGCGAGCACATCGGCGGGAACGCCTACAGCGAGCCGGAACCGGAGACCGGCATAGAGGTACACCGCTACGGCGCGCACCTGTTTCATACGTCAAACGCCCGGGTGTGGCAGTACGCCCGCCAGTTCACGGCCTTTACCGGTTACCAGCACCGGGTGTTCTCCGTCTGCCAGGGCCGGGTGTACCCGCTGCCGATCAACCTGGCCACCATCTGCGAGTACTTCGGCGTGGCCATGTCCCCGGACGAGGCACGGGCGCTGGTCGCCGAGCAGTCTGCCGAGGTGCCGGCCGGCCGCGCCGCCAACCTCGAGCAGCAGGCCGTGTCGCTGATCGGGCGGCCCCTGTACGAGGCGTTCATCCGCGGCTACACGTTCAAGCAGTGGCAGACCGATCCGGTCGACCTGCCCGCGGAGATCATCACGCGGCTGCCGGTGCGCTACACCTTTGATAACCGTTACTTCAGCGACACCTTCGAAGGGCTGCCGGTCGACGGTTATACCGCCTGGCTGCAGCGCATGGTCGAGCACCCGAACATCGAGGTGCGGCTGAACACCGACTTCGCCGACCTGCGATCGGACCTGCTGGGCAACGTCCCGGTCGTGTATACCGGCCCGCTCGATGCGTACTTCGACTACGCGCAGGGGGATCTGGGCTGGCGTACCCTCGACTTCGACCTGGAGGTACTCGGGACCGGGGATTTCCAGGGAACGCCGGTGATGAACTACGCGGACTCCGACGTTCCGTTTACCCGCATTCACGAGTTTCGGCACTTCCATCCCGAGCGTGACTGGTACCCGAAGGACAAGACAGTGATCATGCGGGAGTACTCGCGTGCTGCCAGCCGCGGCGACGAGCCGTACTACCCGATCAACACCGCCGGGGACCGGGCCCGGCTGCTGGCCTACCGGGAGCTGGCCCAGCGCGAGCCCGGCGTGCTGTTCGGCGGGCGCCTAGGCACGTACAAGTACCTGGACATGCACATGGCGATCGGATCCGCGTTGAGCATGTACGAGAACCGGCTGCGCCCCCACTTCGCCGAGGGCGCGCCGCTCGCGCTCGCCGGCCCGGGGCTCGCCGGCCCGGGGGCCGGGTCATGAGCGGCGAGCCAGGAGCCGGCCGTGGCCGGCGCGTCGTGCAGCGGGTGGTGTTCCCCGCCGGGGACCTAGACGTCCTCCCGCTGTACGTCGAGACCAACATGGAACGGGGCGCCGCCGAGCTGGCCTCCGAGCGGCTGACCCAGTCGCTCGCCAAGACCAAGGCGATCGCCACGACCGCGTCGGCCGCCAACGCCGTCGTCGGCGAGGCACAGTCGAGCATCCGCTTCGGCGACGGGCTGCCGGCCCAGCAGGCGCAGGAACTCGACCGGCGCCGCAGCGCGCTGATTCGCGCGGATCGCCGCGTGTCGTTCGCGACCTACTTCAACGCCTTCCCGGCGAGCTACTGGAGCCGGTGGACGACCGTGCAGGCGGTCACTCTCCGCGTTCGCCTCGCGGGCGCGGCGACGATCATCTTGTACCGTTCCAGCGCCAAGGGCCTCAGCCATCCGGTCGAGACGATCGACGTGGCGGGCGACGAGCCGGAGACGATCGAGCGCACGCTGCCGCTCACGCAGTTCATCGACGGCGGCTGGTACTGGTTCGACATCGTGGCCGGCCCGCGCGGGACGACCCTGATCGAGGCGGAGTGGGCCGCGCTGGCCGAGCCGGGGACGCCCGGCCGGATCAGCATCGGCATCACCACCTT